>Ga0182024_10010453_pt1 | contig 18897 bp, 18 predicted proteins | sample P32metaG_FD_120480 | JGI IMG/M metagenome (GOLD analysis project Ga0182024, IMG submission 120480) | Permafrost microbial communities from Stordalen Mire, Sweden - P3-2 metaG (Illumina Assembly) | ecosystem: Environmental > Terrestrial > Soil > Wetlands > Permafrost | place: Sweden: Stordalen... | reverse complement strand
GGCGAAGACCTGGCACTTCAACACGACGCCGCCACTGCCGCCGTACCTGATCGCGGTGGTCGCCGGCAAGTACCACACCGTCGAGCGCAAGCACCGCAACATCCCCATGGCACTGTGGTGCCGCGAATCGCTCGCCTCCTGGATCGACGCGCAGGCTGACGAGATCTTCGAGATCACCGCCTCAGGCCTCGATTTCTTCGAGAAGTACTTCGGGCTCACCTATCCCTTCGACGAGTACAACCAACTCTTCGTGCCCGAATTCAACATGGGCGCGATGGAGAATCCGGGCTGCGTCACGTTCAACGAGGCCTACATCCATCGCGGTCAGGCGAGTGAGGCGCAGCTGCAGCGGCGGGCCGAAACGATCCTGCACGAGATGGCCCACGTGCACGGATTCGGCGACGTGACCACCATGCGCTGGTGGGGTGACCTGTGGCTCAACGAGACGTTCGCGACGTACATGGCCAACCTCGCCATGGAGAAGGCGACGCGGTTCACCAATGCGTGGGTTGACTTTGCGAACAGCGTCAAGTCGATCGCCGCGCGTCAGGACCAGCTCGTGACCACCCATCGCATCGCCGACCACGTCCCCGACACCGTGTCGGTGCGCCAGAACTTCGACGGCATCACGTACCACAAGGGCGCTTCGGTGATGCGCCAACTGGTCGCGTGGGTCGGGGATGACGCGTTCATGCGCGGCGTGCAGGACTACTTCAAGCGATATCGCTGGGGCAATGCGGACCTGCAGGAATTCCTCGACTGCCTTCGTCGCGCTTCCGGGCGCGACCTGACGCGATGGGGCCAGGACTGGTTGCAGACCACCGGGTTGAACACCTTCCGCGCCCGGCTGACGGAGCAGAACGGGCGATACACGTCCTTCGCGGTCGAGCAGACCGCCATCCCGGCACATCCCACGCTGCGCGCGCACCGCGCTGCCGTCGGCCTCTACGACCGCGATGCGAAAGGCGTCATCCGCCTGCGCCGCCGTGTCGAGACCGACCTGACCGGCGCGATCACCCCGATCAACGAGCTGGTCGGCGAACGCACCGCCGACCTTGTGCTCCTCAACGACGGCGACCTCACGTTCGCCAAGCTGCGATTCGACGAGCGCTCGCTGGCGACGCTCAAGGAAGATCTCTCGAACCTGGCAGATCCGCTCGCGCAGGCCCTGTCCTGGGCGGCGGTGTGGGATCTCACTCGCGACGGCGAGATGCCGGCCCGCGAGTTTGTCGAGCTGGTCGCCCGGCACGCACCGGCCGAGAAGGACTGGCTGCTCGTCGAGCGGGTGACCAGCCAGGCACGCGCTGCCATCGACCTCTATGGCGACCCGGGCAACCGGATTGCCGCGCGCGAGCGGCTCCACGAGGTCGCCTCTTCGCAGGTGAGCCGGCCGGAGCTTGCTGCCGAGCTGCGCCTGATCTGGTCGCGCATCCTCGTCGCCACGGCGGCGTCGGAGGAGTCGCTGGCGCGGGTCGCCGGGCTGCTCGACGGCGCCGAGACGATTCCCGGCATCACCGTGGATACCGATCTGCGCTGGCTCATCGTGGGTCAGCTTGCAGAGGAAGGCAAGGCGGACGTTGCCATGATCCAGGCAACCATGGCCTCGGATCCGAGCGACATCGGCCGGCGCCGTGGCACCGCCTGCCTTGCGGCGCGACCCACCGCCGCGGCGAAAGAGGAAGCCTGGCAGCGTGTCGCCGACGCCAGCGCCCCGATGCCCAAGGCCTGGAAGGGCTCAACCGACGGCGAACTGTCGGTTGCGTCGATGTCGGCGATCCTGCGTGGCTTCTACATCGGCTCCGTCGGGCTCGGCGGCATGATGGCGCACGGGCCCAACCCCGAGTTGCTCCGGCCCTACGTGCAGCGCTACCTCGACGCGCTCCCTGCGATGTGGGCAGAGCGGACCATCGATGAAGCCGAGGCGTTCACCGAGTGCCTGTATCCGAACAACCTGGTCGATGACCAGGTGGTGGCGGCCATCGACTTCGCCCTAGAGAGCGGTGAGCTTCCCGGCCCCGCGGTGCGGATCCTGCGTGAAGGCCGCGACAGCACGCTGCGGGCGCAACGTGCCCGCCAGGTGGATCGGGCGGCCGGCGAGGTCAGCGCTTAGCTGGCTGCGCTGCCGATCAGCGCCCGGGCCTCCTCGTCCTCGTAGCCGCACGGGCTGCCGGAGGGCTGGCCTTCCACGCTGAGGCGGTCGTAGATGGCGGCGAGGCGATCGACCGCGCGGTGCCAGGTGAACCGTCCGGCGCGGCGGCGGGCTTCCTCGCCCATCTCCGACTTCCGGACCGGGTCGCGGAGCACGTCGGCGATGGCGCGCGCGTAGTCGTCGGGGTCGTGACCCTCGACGAGGTAGCCCGTCACGCCGTCCTCGACCACCTCGCGCAAGCCACCCACGGCCGCGGCGACCACCGGGGTTCCGAGCGCCTGAGCTTCGAGAGCGACCAACCCGAAGCTCTCCGTGAGTGAGGGCACCACGCACACATCGGACATCGCGTAGTACTGGGCGATCTGCTCGTGGGGCACGGCGCCGACGAAGTGGGCGTGACCATCCAGGCCGATGCGCGCCGCGTGGCGCTCGAGACGGCGCCGTTCGCCGCCGTGGTCGAGGCTGGCTCCGTCGCCACTGTCGTCGCCGGCGACGACCACGGCGAGGTCCGAGAACTCGGGGCGCGTCCGGAGGTGGGCGGCCGCGTCCAGCAGGATCTGCGCACCCTTGAGCGGCTCGAGCCGCCCGGCGAACAGCGCGATCCTCGCGCCGGGGAGACCGAGGCTCCGGCGCAGGGAGGAGCCGTCGTGCTCCGCAAAGAGGCGGGGGTCGACCCCGGGTTGGGCCACGCAGATCCGATCCCGGGACGCGCGATAGAGGCGGATGAGGTCCTTCGCCTCGGCAGCGCTGGCGGCGACGAGCCGATCCGCCTGAGCAGCGAGCTCGCCTTCCGCCTGGGCGCGGAGCGCGTCGAGCGGCAGTCCGGCGCGAGCCTTGGTCAGCGCCAGTGTGTGGAACGACTGCACCCATGCGACATCCCACGCCGCGCGGAGCCGCCGGCCCACCAGCCCGCCGTGCCAGTAGTGGCCGTGGATCGCCCGGTAGGAGCGATTCTCGGAGGCAGCGTGCCGGATAGTTGCGTCCGTGAAGTCGTCGAGAAGCTCCCGCACCTCTTCCTTGCGCAGCGGCTCGGGGGGTCCGACCGGGAGGCGAACCAGCCGGCTGAGCGGCGCGATCAACTCCTCGTCGGGACCGGGTCCATCGCGGCGAACGAAGACGTCGGTGGGCACGCCACGGAGCGAGAGTCCTTCACACAGGCGCCGGATTGCGAGGTTCATCCCCCCGTTTTCGCCGCTCCCCAGGTCCGACAGTGGCGACGCGTGGACGGAGATGACGGCGACCGCTCGCGAGCCCTGGCGCATGGCCCCAAGTGTACCCACCCGCTCCTTGACGAACCCGCCGGGACCCGGCGCATACTCGACGGCCACAACTGAATAACGCTCCGGGTGACGGGAAGCCGGTGAGAATCCGGCGCTGTCGCGCAACTGTGAGCGGGGAGCTGACGGCCATCGTGCCACTGGGAGGTTGATCTCCCGGGAAGGCGGCCGTTTCGGCGTCGATCCGCAAGTCAGGAGACCGACCCGAGGTGTCGACCTCCATCCCCGCGCGAGACGGGAGAAGGCCTCATGCGGCGAGGACGACTCCAGCAGGGTGGAGTGCCATCGCCGCGTGGGGTACCGACCATGGGTAGGACCAGCAGAGTGGCCGCGCTTGCGACCACCGCGGCGATGGGAGCGGCAACGCTCGCCTTCGCGACCGGCAGCGACAGAGCATCCGCGCAGATCGACCCTGCGTCGCGGGCGATCGAGTACCTGCAGACGCAGCAGTCGGGGGTGAACGGATCGATCCCGGAGGGGTCGAGCACCGACGCGGTCAGCGAGCAGTACGCCATCGGGGCAGCCGCCGCCGGCTACGACCCCAAGGCGTTGCGGCACGGCAGCGGCCCCTCGGTGATGACCTACCTCACCGGTCAGGCGGCCTCGGCCTGCACCACCGCGGGCGGCTGCGGCCTGCTCATCGAGGCGGTGGTCGCCGCCAACCTCAATCCCAGCTCGTTCGGCGGCGTCAACCTGATCACCAAGCTCAAGGCCATGTACTCCGCCGGCGTCTACGGGGACGGCGAGGCATTCACCGAGTCCCTGGCCATCCAGGGCCTGGTCGCCGCCGGCCAGACGGTGCCCACCGCTGCAGTCCATCACCTCGTCGCCGCCCAGGACAGCGATGGCGGCTGGGACTTCCTGCTCATCAAGGACGATCCCAACGGCTCCACCAACTTCGACACCAGCGACACCAACTCCACCGCAATGGTGCTGATGGCGCTCAATGCCGCGGGCACGCAGACCCGCAACGCCTCGGCAGTCGCCTGGCTGCACACCCAGCAGGACGGTGACGGCGGCTTCCCCTCCCAGGCCGGCGCCGGCACCGATCCCGACTCCACCGCCCTGGTGCTCCAGGCCCTGCTCGCCGCCGGGCAGAACCCGGAGGCGTCCAGCTGGGCGCCGGGGGGCCACACCGCGCTCGCCGAGCTGATCGCCACCCAGGATGCCGGCGGCGGCTTCACCTTCCCCGGCAACTCCGGACCCGATGCCTTCACCACCGCTCAGGTGCCCCCAGCGCTCTCGCGCGCTCCATATCCGCTCGATTGCGGTCCGGCCGTCTGCTACAAGACGGGAGCGAAGCTGTCGGGCGTGCGGCTGTCCGCGGTGGCTCCACGTCGAATCGCCGCCGGGGCTGTCCGCGCCGGAGCCCGGGACTAGGGTGAACCCGCGCCCGTTGCGGGTCGCCCTCGCCGTGCCGGTGCTCGCGATCGGGTTTGGCACGGCGTCGGCGGCCGCGCGTGCCGGACCGGGCGCGCCGCTGTGCGCCCAGGCGGCGTCGGCGCATCACGCCGGGATTGTGGTCGAGCTCGGCAACGCCCAGGTGGTGCGCCAGTGCGTCGGATTTGACACCGCGACCGTCACGGCACTCGACGTGCTCAAAGCCAGCGGCATTGAATACGCCACTGCAACCTACGGCGGCCTCGGCGTCGCCGTCTGCCAGATCGACAACGAGCCGGCGAGCTACACCGAGTGCCTGCCGGCCTCGGGTTCGTACTGGGTTTTCTTCATCTCGCGCGGCGGTGGCGCGTGGGCGAACTCCTCGCAGGGGGTTTCGAACACGACAGTCGGTGACGGTGACGATGTCGGCTTCCGATATGACCCGCTGGCCGGAGCGGATCCGCCCCCCGTGTCGCCTGCCGGGACGTGCGCCACCGCGACCCCGACGCCGACGCCGACCCCGACTTCGAAGCCGACATCACCACCGACTCCAAAGCCAACGCCCGCTGGGACCGCTCCGCCCGGCGGCACATCGAGTTCGACGCCGCCACCTCAAGGCACCAAGCAGCCCGCTCCGACCCAGACTTCGGGGGTCGAACCGATCGCGGCCGGGGGTCCCACCACCACGCCTGGCGCCGGGCAACCGTCGTCGGACGGCTCGGCGGCACACGTGTCCGACCTCGCCCCAGCAGCAGCCGTCTCCAGTCCATTCACGCCCGGTTTGCTGCTGGCAGCGCTTGCGGTGATCGCACTCCTCGCGCTCCTCGGTGCACAGGGGATTCGCCGGCGACATCGATGAACGCACGCGCGCTCGCTCTCTGGTCGCTGTCGGGAGTGACCATCGCGCTCTCCACGGGCAGCCCCGTGTATCGGGCCCTCGTGCTGCTCTGCGCTCTCAACGTCCTGCTCGCCTTCCGCAGGCCGGGCGTGTCGCTTCGCGGCCTGCTCATCGCCCTCGGGGTGGCGGCGGCGATCGCCATGGCGACGACGACCCTGGCCAGTCACACGGGGGATCACGCGTTTCTGATGCTGCCGGGGGGCATTCCCGTGATCGGTGGTCCGCTCACCCTCGAGGCGGCGGTGTTCGGCGCGTCGACAGGCCTCGGCATCGCCGCGGCGGTGCTCGCCGCAGCGCCGCTGTCGCTGGTGCTCCAGCCCCACGCGCTCGTGGATGCGCTCCCCGGCGCGCTTGCGAGGACCGGCGCGGCGATTGGCACCGCCCTCAACCTCATCCCCGGGATCGCGCGCAGCGCCACCGAGATCCGCGACGCGCAGCGCATGCGCGGCTGGCGATCGCGCCGCGTCCGCGAATGGCCCGATCTGGCCGTGCCCGTCGTCCTGACAGCGCTGGAGGGATCGATCACCCTCGCGGAAGCCATGGAGGCGCGCGGCTATGGCTCAGGTGTGCGCACGCACTACAGCGAGCAGGGGTGGCGATCCACAGACCTGATCGTGGCGGTCGTTGCAGTGGCGGCGGCAGCCGTGTTCGTCGCGTTCCGCGTGACCGGCGCCATCGCCGACTGGTACCCGTTCCCCGATCTGTCGTGGCCCGCCGTCGGCGTCGCGGGGGTGCTCTGCTGCCTTGCGCTCCTCACCCCGGTGCTGGTGTGGCGGCGATGACGGGGGCGGCAATCGCCAGCCTGTCCGGATTCCGGTACTGGTACCCGAACGCCGGAGTCCCGAGCATCGATGCCGTCGACCTCGACGTCGACGGCGGCATCACGCTCCTCTCGGGAGCATCGGGGTCGGGCAAGTCGTCCCTGCTTCGGGTGTTCAACGGGCTGGTGCCGCATTTTCACGGCGGCACGGTGATGGGGACGGCGACCGTGTGCGGTCACGAGGTCATCGCGACCCCCACGCGTGTCCTCGCCACGAAGGTGGGTTTTGTCTTTCAGGATCCCGAGCTGCAATCGGTCTACCCAAGCGTGGAGCGGGATGTCGCGTTCGGGCTCGAGAACATCGGCACGCCTGCCGGGGTGATGCAGCGGCGCGTCGGCGAGGCGCTGGAGCAGACCGGGATCGTGCACCTCGGCGGCCGCGCCGTCGCGACCCTGTCGGGCGGCGAACGGCAGCGACTCGCCCTCGCCGGGGTGCTCGCCATGCGCCCGCGGCTGCTTGTGCTCGACGAGCCGCTGTCGCAACTCGACGATGGTGGAGCGCGCGCGTTGGCGGCGACGCTCGTCGACCTCGCGGACCAGGGCATCGCGGTGGTGGTGGCGGAGCACCGGTTCGAGCACCTCCGCGCGTTGCCGGGGCGCAGTCTCGCCGTCGTCGGTGGGCGGATCCGTGACGTGGACGCCGTCGCGCGGAACCGGGCGAACGGCGCCGTGCGAGCACCGCTGACGTCCACACGCACTGCCGCGCCCGTCGCCTGGAACCTCGACAGGGTCGCGGCCGGTCCCACCCGAGTGCCGGTGCTCGAGAGCGTGTCGGTGGAAGGCCGGAGCGGCGAGGTCGTGGCGCTGGTCGGGCCCAACGGTGGCGGCAAGACCACATTGCTTCGGACGATGGCCGGTCTCCTCGCGCCCATCTCGGGGACGGTCCATCGCACTCCCGGCCGTGTCGCGTACCTGCCGCAGAACCCGATGGCATTGCTGCACCGGCCGACGGTCGCCGCCGAGGTGGCATGGACGGTGCGCGGTGATGCGCAGAGCGAGGATGCGACTGCGTTGATCGCCGAGCTCGGCCTCACCCACCTCGCCGATCGTGACCCGCGTGACCTGAGCACGGGTGAGCGCCAGCGCGCCGCCATCGCCGCCGTCCTCGCCGGCGCGCCGCATATCGCCCTGCTCGATGAGCCGACGCGCGGGATGGATGACGCGGCCCGTGACGCGCTCTGCAGCGTCATCGTGAGGATGCGGAATGCCGGCACCTCCATCGTTCTTGCCACGCACGACAGAAACCTTGCGGCTGCGGTAGCCGACCGCACGCTCGCGGTGGAATCGGGCGCCGTCCGCGAGCTGACCCCGGCGGCCGTCGCATGAGAGTCGCCGCGATATCCGTTGCCGGGCTTGCACTGTTCCTCTGGCCGTTCGCCGCATCCGACACACCTCCCGCCGCTGCGGCAGTGGCTCTGAGCATCGGTGTCGTCGCGGTGCTCGTCTTTGTTGAAGCTGCGACGCGAAAGCTCGACGCCCGGCGGTTCGCGCTGCTGGCGGCGGTCGCCGCCATCGATGCCGCGCTCCGGCTCGTGCTCGTCACCGGGCTCGGTGGTTTCAGCCCGATCTTCTTTCTCATCCTCGCTGCGGGGTACGTGTATGGACCGTCGTACGGGTTCCTCGCCGGTTCGGTGGCACTGCTCGCATCCGCTGTTGCCACCGGTGGCATCGGGCCGTGGCTGCCCTACGAGATGGTGGGATGCGGGTTTGTCGGACTCGTTGCGGGGCTCGCGGGTCTCCGCCGCAGTGGACCGGTGAGGTGGCGCGATATTGCGGTCCTCGCGACCGTCGGTGTGATCACCGGGTTCGCCTACGGGGCGCTGCTCGACGTCTGGGACTGGACCACCTTCTATCGCGGAACGCCGGGCTTCGGGTGGCAGCCCGGGCTCTCCATCGCAACGGCGCTCGCCCGATTCGGACGCTTCTACGTGACGACATCCGTTGTGTACGACAGCTTTCGCGCCGCCGGCAACGCGATCGCGGTGATCGTGCTCGGGGCGCCGGTCCTCGCAGGTCTGATCAGGATGCGCTCGCGTTTCAGCGTGATCGTGCTCGACCGTCCGGCGCAGCCGGCGCCCGGCCTGACGGCGCCCGTCAGCCGGATATGAGCGCGAGTACCGCGAAGACCACCGCCACGATCGCGCCGATGACGAGCGGGAGCTTCGAGAGCGGCCACGGCGTGCGCCGGCTCACCGCGAACGTCACCCCAAGCGTCACCGCCATTCCGGCTCCGTAGAGATAGTGCAGCTCGTGGGCGGGCCGATGGCCCATCAGGTACAGCGCACCGCCGAGCACCACCTGAATTGCCACAGCGAGGAGCAGGAGCGGCAGGTAGGTCTTGAGGGCGAACCCCACCAGCGGCGTGACCAGCGAGATGAGGCCTACCACCCCGCCGATTACCGCTGCGACCACCAGAACGAAGCCGAACTTCTGATGCAGGGTCACCCAGTCGATCGAGGCGATCATCAATCCGGCCAGTACTGCTCTTCGCGAATGGCCTTGTTGTCGAATCCGGCGCGGCGCATGATCGCCCGCGCTCCGCTGATCATCCCGGGGTGACCGCAGAGAAAGACCCCGCCATGCCCCGGGCGCATCCCGGCAGCGTCGGCGTATTTGCGAATGACGTCCTCAACCCTTCCCCATTCGCCGGCCCACTCGGGGTCCTCCCATGGCCGGCTCACCGTGGGGACGTAGGTGAACCAGTCGAACTCCTCAGCCAGGGCGACGAGCTCGTCCGCATAGCCCAGTTCCGCGGAGCGTGCAGCCCCCTGCAGCGTCATCACGGGCACCGGGGTCCATTCCCCCGACCTGGCCCGTAACGCAAGTGTTCGCATCAAGCTGACAAACGGCGCGATCCCGGTGACCGTCGCCACGAAGAGGTGCGGTTCGTCCACGAGCGGTGCCTCGCGAAGAAACAGGCCCTTGGTTCGCCTGCGGACGATGAGCTCGCCGCCGACGCCGAGGGCGAACAGCGGATCCGAGAGCTCGCCTTCCGGGACCCGCTCGATGAACAGTTCGATCTCATTCTCGAGTGGTGACGAGCAGATCGAGTAGGGCCGTTCGATCACGCGCCCGTTGGACTGGAGCCCGAGGGTGACGTACTGGCCGGGCCGGTACGGAAGCTCGACATCGGTACGGATCCGGATGATCCAGAGGTCTGGTGCCGGGTCGCGGCGTGACACGACCGTCGCGGAAGCGTACTTGTCCGGATCCATCATGAGCGCGGTCAGAGTGTAGGGGGAAGAACCAAGCGAGCCTCCTTTTCGGAGAAGAGCGGAGACTGTGGGTCAGATGTATGGTCCACTCGCTCTCGTCGGCGGCGACGAGTTCCAGCCAGGCAACGAGCACCAGGACGAAATTCTTCGCGACGCATGTGCCGGGCGACCGGCGTATGTGGTCGCGACCGCGGCACAGGACTTTGCGTCGGGAGCTGTCGAGACGGCCCGGCGATGGTTTGCGAGCCTGGGCCTGGAGGTGCGCGAGCTGCGCATCCGGACCAAGGAGGATGCCGCCTCGCCGGACATCGTCGCCGCGGCTGCCGGCGCCGGGCTCGTTTATATCGCCGGGGGCGATCCGGGATGGGTGGTGGAGGTGCTTCGTGCCAGTCCGGTGTGGAAGGCAATTGCCTCCGCCTGGCGGGCCGGCGCGGCACTCGCCGGGTCATCGGCGGGAGCGATGGCGCTCTGCGAGTGGTGTCTGGTCCAGACGAGCTGGCCGGGTGAGGTCGACGAGCGTTCGGTGGACGCCCTGAACCTGATTCCCGGGTGCGCGATCCTCCCTCACTTCGACGTGCTCGGAGACGCGTGGGTGCCGTGGGCTCAGGAAGGGCTCGCCGAAGCGGTACAGGTCATCGGGATCGACGAGCGCACCGCCGCGGTGCTTCGCGACGGCAGATGGGAAGTGGTCGGCCCGGGTGCGGTGACGATCCTGCAAGGCCAGCTCCGGCATCGCCACGTGGCAGGCGAACAGATTAACGAAATGTCGAATCCGGAACCTTAACCCTGCTCAGGCCGTAATCCGAACGTAACCCTGCTCCGTTTATATCTATGACAGGGTGGATAACCTGATCAGCGAAGGCATCACGAGAGACGACAGACGACATGAGCTTCCAGAGCGCAATCACTGACATGGACGCGGCAAAAGCCCGCGCCGAAGACGCCAGGGCACGCCGGAGGCTTCGCATCGAGCACATTCAGCGGCTCGAACGCGTCCTCGATAAAGTTGAGACCCACAACTTGCAGCGCGACCGACAGGTACCGCCGGATATGTGGCGCCAGCTTGCCGAGCTCGAAGTCGTGCTCCCCGTCCCAGCCCCGCCGGCGCTCTGGCAGGCTCGCAATACCGCTCGCCTGCACGATGCGCTGCTCGACTGGGAAGCGGATCTCCTCGACGAGGTCGCGCCGCACCGCGTCGCGTACGACGACACGCACGACGATTGACCAGAACGGCTGACTCGGACTGACCTCACCGGCTGACACCCGTCTGGCACACTCAGCGGACGTGAGCACCGCTGAACGCATGGCGCTTGTCGAGCGCAACACCGCCGAGGTCATCGGCGCCGGCGAGCTGCCGCCCCTGATGGACGCCGGCCTCGAGCTGCGCCATTACATCGGATTCGAGATATCCGGCAAAGCGCATCTCGGCACCGGGATCGTGAGCATGGCCAAGGTCCGCGACCTGACCGCCGCCGGGGTTCACTGTTCCGTCCTTCTCGCCGACTGGCACACCTGGATCAATGACAAGCTGGGTGGCGACCATGAGCTGATCCGCCGCATTGCGACGGGCTACTTCACCGAGGCCCTCCGCGCTTCGCTGCTGTGCGTCGACGCCGACCCGCACTCGGTCGACTTCGTGCTGGCGTCGGACCTGTACAAGAACGACACCGAGTACTGGACCACGGTTATCGAGGTGAGCAAGAACACGACGCTTGCGCGCATGCAGCGCAGCATCAGCATCCTCGGCCGCCAGGAACGCGACAGCGTCGATTTTGCCAAGCTCATCTATCCGGCGATGCAAGCCGCCGACATCTTCACGCTCGGTGTCCACATCGCCCACGCCGGGATGGACCAACGCAAAGCACACGTCATCGCGCGCGACGTCGCGTTGCAGATGCGCATCCACGCGGTCCGCGGTATCGATGGCGCTCCGATGAAACCCGTCGCGCTGCATCATCCGCTGCTGCTCGGCCTGCGCCGTCCCCCGGTATGGCCGGTGCCCGCGGAGTCGGCGCGCGATGTGTTCTCGGCGATGAAGATGAGCAAGAGCGACCCCAGCTCGGCTGTCTTCGTTCATGACAGTCCTGACGAGATCATGGGCAAGATCAGGAAGGCGTTCTGCCCCCCGGGAGAGGTCACCTTCAACCCCATCCTGGACTGGATCGACAAGCTCATCTTCGGGATCGCCGGCGGCCCCTTCGTGGTCGACCGATCCGAGGCGAACGGCGGGCGGGTGGTGTTCGACACCAATGACGAGGCGGTCGCCGCATATGTCGACGGCTCTCTTCATCCGATGGACGCCAAGGCCGGCCTCGCGGCGCGGCTCATCGACTTTCTCGAACCCGCCCGCGTGCATTTCGCCAGGCCCGAGATCCATGCGATGCTCGAGGAGATCGACGCGGCGATCGCCTAGGGATCAGCGCAAGCCGACCGCCTGCTCCACGCGTTGCAGGGTCGCGTCGGCAACGACGTGCACCCGTGCCGCGGACTCAGCGAGCACGCGGCGCAGCCCGTCCTCGTCACCGCGAAGCTCCGCGTAGCGGGCTTGAATCGGGGTCAGCGCGGCGATCACCGCATCGGCCACCGCATCCTTGAGCACGCTGTAGCGCTTTCCCTCGAACTCCGCCAGCGCGGCCTCTGCGCTCACCTCGTTGAACGCTGCGTAGATCTCCAGCAGGTTCGCAACTCCGGGCCCGACCGGCTTGTGCACCGCGGGCTCGGTGTCGGTGGTGGCGCGGGCGATCTTGCGGCGCACGACGTCCGGTGGATCGAGGAGCAGCACCGCGTGTCCGGGACGGTCCGCGGCAATGCTCTTGCTCATCTTCTCATCGGGGGTGTCGAGACCCATGACCCGTGCGCCCACCGTGCTGATGAGCGGAGCAGGCACCCTGACGACGTCGCCGCGCTGCGAGTTGAGCCGCTGAGCAAGATCGCGGCACAGTTCGATGTGCTGGCGCTGGTCCTCGCCGACCGGGACAAAATCCGCGTCGTACAGCAGGATGTCCGCGGCCATGAGCACCGGATAGGTGAAGACCCCGGTGTTGACCCGCTCACGCCCTTGCGCCTCGCTCCGGGCCTTGTACTGCGTCATCCGATCGAGCCAGCCCATGGGGGTCAGCGTCTCGAGGATCCAGCACAGTTGCGAATGTGCGGGGACGTGGGACTGCACGAAGATCTCGCAGCGAGCGGGGTCGAGCCCGCAGGCGATGTACATCCCCGCCAGTTCCAGCGTCAATGCGCGCAGACGATCCGGATCCGGATGACGTGTCAACGCATGCAGGTCGACGATGCAGAAGTAGTTCTCGAATCGATCCTGGTCCCGGGCCCAGTTGCGCAGCGCGCCCAGGTAATTGCCGAGGTGCAGGCCGAAGTCGGGCTGGATGCCGCTCAGGACACGGGGGCGCGAGGCAGCGGTTGTGGACATCTCGGGCACCAGCCTATCGTCAGGCGGTGCGGCGGCGCTGGCGTCGAGGCTTCGCGACGGCCTTCGGCGACCAGCATTCCTTGACGAACTCCGCGATTTCCGCGGTGAGCCGTGCCGGCCGGAGGCGTAGCTCGAGGATGTTCGACGCCTCGATGAGGCGCGCATTGGGCAGCTCGCTGGTGAGCACGCCCGCGTCGGAGAACGGGTGCACCGGGTCGATGTGGTGGCCAATCACCAACGCCGGCATGGTCATCTCGCGCCGCTGTGCGCTGTACGGGGCGATATGGCTGAAGAACAAGCCCTTCAGCACCGCCGCGCTGGGGACGGGGTCCTGACGCACCGCGTCGAGGGCGACGTTCCCCCAGAACGGCAGGAGGCGCCGCGGGATCCTGCGAAGACCAGCGGCGACGGGACGCATCACCCGCCCACCGAAATGCAGGCCGACGAGGAGCGGACCGAACGCGATAACGGACGCGACCATCGCGTTTTCGAGCACCGGCATCTCGATGATCATGCCGCGCACTCGCTGCGGCGCCTTGCGCGCGATCTCGAGGGTGACGTTCGCACCGAGCGACGTGCCTCCGATGATCGCCTCGTCGATGTCGAGGTGATCCAGCAGGGCGATCGCATCGCCGGCGAAGGACTCGATCGAATATTCCGACATCCCGTCGGGTCGATCGGAACGACCGTGTCCCAGCGGGTCAAGCGCGAGCACGTGCGCACCGCTCATTGCCAGCGCCGTAGCCAGGTGCTCCTGCATCAACGCGGGGAGGAGCAATCCCGGCATCAGGAGCACCCATCGCTTGCCCTCGCCGAACTCGGTGTAGGCGAGACGGTGACCCCGCGTCTTGAACGACGACTGCGTCACCGTCAGCGGGCGATCCGTGGGCATCGCGCGAACTATGCCCCAAAAACGGCGCGAGCGCCGCTACTCGTTCTCGTACTTGAACGAGACGTTGAGGCGCGTCCGGAAGCGGGTGACCTTGCCGTTGTCGACGGTCAGGTCGAGCTTGACCACCTCCGCCACGCGGAGATCGCGCAGTGACGAGGACGCGGTCTCGATCGCAAGCTGCGCAGCTTTTTCCCAGGATTCGGTGCTGGTCCCCACCAGCTCGGTCACGCGGTAGACGCTCTCAGCCATCAGCTAACTCCTCGAACGTGGTGGACGACCGGCCATTCTGACCACACGCGGAGCGCGATCGGCGGCTCGGTACGTCTGGCCTAGAGTCTTGACCCATGCGAACGCTGATCCGAACCGCGGGCCGCTTCTGTCTCGCCGGCATCTTTGTCTACTCCGGCTACGGCATGTTCCAGGGAGCCGAGCAATACGCCAAGCGGGCGGCCGCAGCGCTGCCGATGCTCCCGGAAGATCCGAGGATCGCCAAGGTTCACGGAGCGGCCATGGTCGGCGCGGGCACGACGCTCGCGCTCGGCATCCTGCCGAAGACGTCCGCTCGCATTCTCGCGCTCACCCTGATCCCCAACACGATCGTCGGTCATCCCTTCTGGAAGGCCGCGAAGCCTGAGGACCGCCGACCGCAGCTCATCCACTTCCTCAAGAACCTGGGCTTGTTCGGCGGCCTCCTCTACGTGAGCGCCGACAAGCGCACCAAGCCCGAGCCCGAGCCCGAGGACTGAGTCAGCCCGGTTCGGCCGCGTCGAGGCTCGCGAGGTATGAGCGCAATCCCGCCTGCCATTTCGGCAGGGGTGGTTCGCCTAAGTTGCGCCAGGCGCGATTGTCGAGCACCGAGTACGCGGGACGCGCGGCAGGCAGCGGATATTCGGCGGTGGTGATAGGGACAACCTTGGCGGGGAGCCCACGCGCGCTGATGATGGCGACCGCGAAGTCGTACCAGGTGGTCACGCCGCTGTTGGTGAGGTGATATGTCCCTGGTGACGCCACCTCGAGCAGGCGGAGCATCGCCGGTGCGAGATGTCCCGTCCAGGTGGGCGCGCCGTGCTGGTCGGCAACGACGCGAAGCTCAGGACGCTCGGATGCCAGACGCAGCATGGTGAGCACGAAGTTGGGGCCCTGGCGGCCGTAGAGCCAGCTGGTGCGCACGATGAGATGGTCGGGACAAAGGTCCCGGACGGCTACCTCGCCGTGCCATTTCGTGCGGCCATATGCCGACTGAGGCGACGGCACCGCATCCTCGGGGATCGGCGACTTCGCTGTGCCATTGAACACGTAGTCGGTGCTCACGTGGCAGCAGCGGATGCCGGCGGCAGCACAGGCGGCGGCGACGTAGCCGGCACCAGTGGCGTTGACGGCCTCGGCTTCCACCTCGCGCTCCTCCGCGGCGTCCACCTGCGTCCAGGCAGCGCCGTTGATCACCGCATCGGGCCCCACCTCGGCGATGGCGCGCTCAACCGCGGCGCTGTCGGTGATGTCGCATTCCCACTGCGTGCGGCCGACCATCTCGTGACCCTGGCGAGCGCCTTCGTCGAGGAGGTCACCACCGAGCTGCCCGGGAGTGCCGAGCACCAGGTACTTCAGAGCTCGACTCGCGAGTGGTCGCCGAGCATCAGCCGGACTGCAGTCGGTCGCGCGGGCGATTTGCACACCTCGCATTCCTTGCCGATCAGCGACCCGTCGATCTTCCCGGCGACGTCGTGGATTCGCGTGCCCTCGAGGACGATGCTGTTCTCGATCTCGGCGTTGCGCACCACGCAGTCGAAATAGATCGACGTGAAAGGCCCGATGTAGGCGTTGTCGACAACGGTGCCGCTGCCGATGATCGCCGGCCCGCGCACCACGCAATTGCGCAGCGTCGCACCCTCCTCCACCACCACCTTGCCGTGGAGGCGGACGTCCTCGTTGACGGTGCCGTCGCAGCGGGCTTCCAGCGTGTCGAGAATCATGCGGTTGGCCTCGAGGATGTCATCGAGACGCCCGGTGTCCTTCCACCACCCTTCAATGATGTGCGGCATCACGCGCTTGCCCGTGTCGATCATGCGTTGGATCGCGTCGGTGATCTCCAGCTCCCCCCGGGCACTCGGTTCGATGGCGTCGATGGCCTCGAAGATGAGCGGCGAGAACAGATAGACGCCGACGAGCGCGAGGTCGGATCGGGGCACGGACGGCTTCTCGACGAGCGAGATCACCCGGCCGTCCTCGAGCTCGGCGACCCCGAAACGCTGTGGCTCCGGGACCCGCGCCAGCAGGATCATCGTGTCCGCCCCGGATCGCGTGAACTCGTCGACGAGTGTCCCGATCCCCTGCGCGATCAGGTTGTCGCCGAGGTACATGACAAAGCTGTCCCCGGCGAGGAAGTCGCGGGCGATGCCCACCGCATGAGCGAGCCCGAGCGGCGCCTCCTGCGGGATGAACGTGATGCTGGCGTCGAACTTCGAGCCGTCGCCGACGGCGGCGCGCACCTCATCGGCTGTGTCGCCGACGATGATCCCGATGTCGTGGATGCCGGCCTGGGTCAGCGCATCGATTGCGTAGAACAGGATCGGCCGGTTGGCGACTGGGATGAGTTGTTTCGCGCCGGTGTGGGTGATCGGCCGCAGCCGTGTCCCCTTGCCGCCACTGAGGATGAGCCCCTTCACCGGGAGCCCGATGCTCGCATAGCCGCAGGGTACCAGCGGATCACCTTGTCAACCACCGGGCAACGGACCGGCAACGACGTCCGATGTGCCCGTGTCGGCGGTGGTGACGGTGCAACGGCCCGCAAAGATCGGTCTGATGAATGATTCAAACGCCTCGAATGCCTCTACGCTCTGGCCGGCGACGCTCCGAGAGGGGGAGCGCCGCTCCTACCCCCTTGTAGGATGCGCCGATGGGTCGCCATCTCATCACGAGCGCCTTGCCGTACATCAACGGCGTCAAGCACCTGGGCAACCTGGTCGGTTCGATGTTGCCCGCGGACGTGTATGCACGCTACATGCGCATTCGTGGACACGACGTGCTTTTCATCTGCGCCACCGATGAGCACGGCACGCCGGCCGAGCTCGCCGCGGCGTCTGCCGGCCTCAGCGTTGCCGACTACTGCACCGAGCAGCACGAGATCCAGGCCGACCTCGCACGTCGCTACGGGCTGTCATTCGACCACTTCGGGCGGAGCTCATCGCCGCAAAACGCGGAGCTCACCAGGCATTTCGCCGAGCAGCTGCGCGCCAACGGCATGGTTGAGGAGCGCGTGACCGACCAGGTCTACTCGCTCGACGACGAGCGTTTCCTGCCGGACCGCTACATCATCGGAACGTGCCCGCACTGCGGCTACGAGCGCGCCAACGGCGATCAGTGCGAGAACTGCGCCCGGTTGCTCGAACCGTCCGACCTGATCAATCCGCGGTCGGCGATCTCCGGCAGCACGAGGCTCGAGGTGCGCGCGACGCGGCATCTCTTCATCCGGCAGTCGCTCATGGCCGACCGGATCCGCGCGTGGATCGACTCGCACACCGACTGGCCGATCCTGGTCACCTCGATCGCCCGGAACTGGCTCAACGTCGGTCTCGAGGATCGAAGCATCACGCGCGACCTCAAGTGGGGGATCCCGGTGGGATGGCCGGGATTCGAGGACAAGGTCTTCTATGTCTGGTTCGACGCGCCGATCGAGTACATCGGCGCCACCAAGGAGTGGGCCGATCTCGAGCCGGATGCGCGCGACTGGCGCTCCTGGTGGTTCAACGCCACCGACGTGCGTTATACGGAGTTCCTCGGCAAGGACAACATCCCCTTTCACACCATCAACTTCCCGATCACGATCATGGGGTCCGGCGAGCCGTGGAAGCTCGTGGACTACATCAAGGGGTTCAACTACCTCACCTATTACGGCGGCAAGTTCTCGACGAGCCAGCATCGCGGCGTGTTCATGGACACGGCCATCGACCTGCTCCCCGCCGACTACTGGCGGTATGCGCTGCTTGCGGCGGCGCCGGAGTCGGATGACACCGAGTTCACCTGGGAGAGCTTTGCGCTCACCGTCAATAAAGACCTGGCCGGCATTTTCGGCAACTTCGTGCAACGCACCCTCAAGCTGACCGAGAAGCTGTTCGGCCTGACCGTCCCGGGCGGTGGCGAACCCGGTCCGGAGGAGGCGGAGCTCGCCACATCGCTCGACGCCGCACTCGCAACCTTCGCGACGGAGATGGATGCGATGCGCTTCCGGCCCGCGACCTTCGCGCTGCGCAGCCTCTGGACACTGGGAAATCAGTACCTCGACCGCTGCGCCCCGTGGCATGAGACAGATAGCGCGCGCGTCGCCTGCATCCTGCGCACTGCGATCAACGTCGCGCGGATCGAGGCGATCGTGTCGGCACCCTTCGTCCCCTTTGCGTGCGACCGTCTGGCCGCATCGCTCGGGCTGACGGCCGCGGAGCGCACGTGGCCTGGGGCGGCAAGCGATGCGTTGCTCACGCTCCGGCCGGGTCGCAACCTCGAGCTCGGCGACCCGTTGTTTCCACGGATCGGCGACCGGAGCACGCTTGCGGCGTGGGTGGCGGAGATGGAGCAGCGCTTCGGTGGACCGACCTAACGTTTGCTCTTTCTGACGCGTTAGTAACCTTTTTGACAGGTCGGCGCGGTATTCTTCTCGCTGATGAGTCTCGATTTTCCGGAGCCACCGCCACCGCCTCCGCCGGCTGAACCGGCGAGCAAGCGAGTCGGGCGAGTGCGCCTGTTCGGAGTGGGACTGACCATCGCGGTTGTCGGAGCTACCGCGGGGTTCATCGTGACCCGCGCGGCCTCGCCTACGACCGCGAATACCGCCGCCGCGAGCAAGCCGAG
>Ga0182024_10010452_pt1 | contig 18898 bp, 12 predicted proteins | sample P32metaG_FD_120480 | JGI IMG/M metagenome (GOLD analysis project Ga0182024, IMG submission 120480) | Permafrost microbial communities from Stordalen Mire, Sweden - P3-2 metaG (Illumina Assembly) | ecosystem: Environmental > Terrestrial > Soil > Wetlands > Permafrost | place: Sweden: Stordalen... | reverse complement strand
TTCTCAACATTCCATTGCCGAATGTTCCGCAGTAAACAACGCCTTTACGAGTTCGGTCAGCGGCAACGCATTGGATCTGCTTGTCGTTCAAACAGACCTCCCCGACCCAGCTTTCATCGCAGCTCTGAATCACCGCGAGGCCACAAGCAGTAGCTAGATAGATCGTCGTCTTCATTCTTGCATCCCTTTGTAGATTCAAGTTTTCGCGTTCGTGCATTCTCGAGACTGGAGACCGCCGGCATGACTTGTCTGCCGTCGACACACCCTCCACGCACGGGAAGTTTGTTCCCGGAATTCGCTTCCAACGATATAGATGGCAAATACACGACGTACGATCTACGCCGAAAGTACGGAAACTATTCCGATCGTACGGAGTGAGCATGGATTCTTCATCTGAGGTTAGTGTCGCTGCTCAAGCTCAAGGACTATGTCCCGGGCGGCTTCATCGTGAACAGGCTCGCCCTCATTCGTCAACGCACGCACACAGGGCGGCCCCTGGGGAATGCCGAGTTTATTCAAAGGCTGGAGAAGGCGGTGCGGCGGCGGCTGACGCTACAAAAGCGAGGTCCCCGAAAAAAATCGTTACGGATCGAAGACAAGGTGAACTCACATTCGATCTTTAGCAAGCTCTGTTTTCCCAAAGTACCAGTCCCGTCTGACGACTAAATTTCGTCTGACGACTAAATTTCCGTCTGATTGAGACCCTCGCGGTGGAAGCAATCCGCTCTGGCAGCGGGCGCATTGACCAGAACAGCTTGTGATCCTGGTGACCTGCGCGCGTGTTGCAGGACCTCCGCCAGGTGCATCGCCTGGCGCCCCGTTCCCTGGAAGATCTGCTCGCGGCAGCTGAATCCATCCGAGATAACTAACGTATCCGGCTCCGCTTGCCGCACTGCCGGCAAGAGCACTCGCTCGCCGATCGCCTGCGACAGGGCATACTTCTCTTTGGCGAAGCCGAAGGGCCCTGCCATTCCGCAGCAGCCTGCGTCGAGAACCCTCACGTCGGAACCCATCTTGCGAAGCAACGCCACTTCGTCGGTCATCTTCATGATTGCTTTGTGATGGCAATGTCCGTGGAGCAGCAGGTTTTTGGAGAGCTGCGGCGGCTGATAAGCATGACGCTGCAAAAATTCACTCAGCAGGAAAGTCTGCTGCCGCAGCCGGTCTGCGCGCAAATTGCCGGGAAACAGGTTTGGCAGCTCGTCGCGAAACACCGAAGCGCAGCTCGGCTCCAGGATCACGATAGGCAAACCAGCGTCGATCTCACGCCCAAGCACGAGCATGACGCGCTGCAAATACAGCTTAGCCTGCTCGAGCATCCCAAAATCGTACAACGGCCGCCCACAGCAGAGATGACCTTGCGGAACGATCACGCTGAAACCTGCGTTCGTCAGTACTTCCCATGCAGCCTGGCTGGTCTCCGGCCTGAAGTAATTGTTGAAGGTATCCGGCCACAGGACTACGCCAAAACCACTTACCCGTTGCTGGCGTGCCCATTGCTGAAAGTTGACCCCGGCAAGCTTCGGCATCCGCCGCTGGGGCGCGAGGTCCAGGACTTTCCGCATGCGCTGCGAGCTGCTCAGGAAATTGGCGACCCGGGGAGCGAAAGACCCCAGCTCTGCCCAACGGTCGATCATGCCGAACGCGTAGGCATGGAGCGAGCGTCGCTTGTCTTCATAGTAATGCGACAAAAACTCAGCTTTATAAGTGGCGAGATCGACATTGGCTGGGCACTCCGCCTTACATGCCTTGCATGCGAGACATAAGTCCAGCGCATCCTTTACTTGTTCATTCTTCCAACCACCGTCGACCACCTCGCCTTGCAGTAACTCAAATAGCATATGGGCCCGGCCGCGCGTGCTATGTTCCTCTTCGAGCGTCGCCATATAGCTGGGGCACATGGCGCCGCTGTCCAGCTTGCGGCAAGCTCCGAGGCCAATGCATCGCGCAGCGGCATTCGCGAAGGAACCGCCATCCTCAACAAATTTGAAATGCGTCTGCGGTTGCTGCGGCTTGTAGTCCACGCCCAGCCGTAGATTTTCCGTGGGCAAATAGGCATCCACAACCTTATGAGGATTCAGCTTGTTGTGCGGATCCCAAATCGCCTTGAACTGCCGGAAGGCGTTCATCAGTTCAGACCCGAACATCTTAGGTAGCAAGGCACCCCGCGACTGCCCATCGCCATGCTCGCCGGAGAGCGAACCGCCGTAGCTCACGACCAGGTCCGCTGCCCTTTCGATAAACTCGCCATATTGACGGATGCCGGCTTCGCTCTCGAAATCAAAACTGACGCGCATGTGGATGCAGCCGTGCCCGAAGTGCCCGTAGAAGGCTCCTACGTAGCCGTACTCATTCATCAGGGCGCGAATATCCCGCAAATAGTCGCCCAGCTTTTCCGGGGCAACCGCCGCATCATCCCATCCTTCCCATTGCGGCGCCGCTCCTGGGGCAAACGCCGCTGCCCTTGGTCCCGATTCCCGCAGGTACCATACATCCCGCGCCTCGGCCGGCGTGTAGAGCCGAGTGTTGGGCGGATCGGGCACCTGCTTGAGCCGATCCATCAGTTGCTGCGCAAGACTCCGGGCATGGTCCGGATCATCGGAACCGAATTCGACCAGCACGATGCCCTGGCCGTCGGGAAGCAGGTCGAGTTTGGGCGCACCTTTGCGGCGCAATCCATCCACGATGCTTCCCTCGAAGCCTTCGAAGCCGATCGGCTGAAAAGTCAGGATCTCAGGAACGTGGTCCGCAGCCTCAAAAGCATCCTTATAGCCAACTCCGACCAACGTGCGATGTTGCGGGCTGGGGATCAGCTTGACCTTGGCTTCGAGCACCGTGACGCACGTGCCCTCAGTGCCTACCAGCGCGCGCGCCACATTGAATCGCTCGGGCAGCAGGTCATCAAGGTTGTAGCCGGAGACGCGCCGCGGAATCTGCGGAAAGCGCGCCCGAATCAGGTCCGCGTATTGGTTGCCTATAGCGCGTAATGCGGTGTAGATTTCCGCCTGGCGGCCTCCCTGGCTAAAGATCTGACTAAGATCGCCGGCGGTTGCCGGCCCCACGGTCATCTGCGTTCCGTCGTACAGCAGAATGCGCAGCTCTTCGATATTGTCGACCGTCTTGCCACCCAGCAAAGAGTGAGTGCCACAGGAGTTGTTTCCGATCATGCCGCCAATGGTGCAGCGGTTGTGGGTCGAGGGATCGGGCGCAAACGTTAATTGGTAAATCTCAGCCTGGTTGCGGAGCGTATCGAGTACCACTCCAGGCTGCACCCGGGCAAACTGTTGTTTTGGGTCGAGCTCGAGGATTCTATTCATGTACTTGGTGAAATCGAGCACCACGGCGACATTGCAACATTGACCCGCCAGGCTTGTACCCGCTCCGCGAGACAAAACCGGGGCCCCGAATTTGCGGCAGGCCGCCATGGCAGCCACTACGTCGTCCGCATCGCGTGGAACTACGAGTCCGATGGGAATCTGACGGTAATTCGATCCGTCCGTCGAGTACATGGCGCGGCTTCCGCGATCGAAACGGACTTCTCCTTTAATGTATTGCTGTAACTCTTTTTCGAGCTCATTGGCTTGCGGAAACGCATCGATGGGCTTGGCATGGGAACTGAGCGGAAGCGGAGTGACTCCTTCCATGCTAGCGACCGCCGGGCGCGAGGGACTGAAGCGCCGCCGTCACCCCGCCCGGCTGGTGCGGCACGCCGGCCAAGCGAAGACCCATTTCGACTCCGCTAAGCGTTCCTGCCAGCATCAGATCGTTGAAGCTGCCCAGATGTCCGATGCGAAATACCTTGCCGGCAAGCTTGGAAAGCCCCGCCCCGAGCGACATATCAAAATTTTCCAGGATAATGCTGCGTAATCGATCCGCATCCTGGCCTTGAGGCACGAATACCGCCGTGACTACGCTCGAGTACTCGCTTGGCTCTTCACAAACAATTTCCAGGCCCCAGGTTCGCACCGCCGTCCGCGTCGCCTCGGCATGACGATGATGGCGGCGAAATACATTCGCCAGCCCTTCCTCCTGCAGCATCGCCAGAGCCTCCCGCAAACCGTAAAGCAGCGTGGTCGCAGGGGTGAAGGGAAAAAAGCCGCTGCGGTTGGGTCCCAGCATCTCCTGCCAATCCCAATAGGAGCGGGGCAATCCCGCTGTCTTGTTCGCCGCCAGCGCCTTTTCAGAGATCGCGTTAAAGCTCAGGCCGGGCGGCAGCATCAGGCCCTTCTGCGAACCGGCAACGGTTACATCCACGCCCCACTCGTCGTGACGATAATCAATAGATCCCAAAGAAGAGATCGTATCGACCAACAGCAGCGCCGGATGCTTAGACTCATTCATTGCCCGCCGCAGGTCAGCGATCGAAGTAGTCACTCCGGTTGAGGTCTCGTTGTGCACCACCATCACTGCCTTGTAGGTATGGCGAGTGTCGGAGCTTAACCTTGAAGCTAGTTCCGCTGCGTCGGCGCCCCTGCGCCAGTTGCCCGGCACATAGTCCACCACAATGCCGAACCGCTCCGTGAGCTGCCGCCAGAGCTGCGAAAAATGCCCGGTCTCAAACATCAGCACACGGTCACCGGGCGATAGCGTGTTGACGATGGATGCTTCCCATGCCCCGGTACCCGAAGAAGGATAGATCACCACCGGGCCCGCGGTTTGGAAGATGGGGCGCAGATTCTCCAGGACCTCAGAACCCAATCTGGCAAACTTCTGGCTACGGTGATCGATGACGGCCCGATGCATCGCCCGCTGGATTCTGTCTGGAACGTTGCTGGGCCCGGGGATTTGCAGGAAGTGGCGGCCGGGTCGTGTCACGATGGGATTCTAATCGATTGCGAGCAGCATTCGCGACCATCTATAGTGGAAGCCCGTGTACCGGGAAACGAGGTGGGCGCGCGAACGCATGTCGGCTGATCCGGGTTCTACCAGGGGGCGCTTCAGAAAACGGATCGCAGAGTACGCTTAGAGAATGCACGTGTTGAAGAGAATAGCTTAGCGTGACTCCAAAGAAGCGAGTTATCCGGCTTTTTCCGTCTACCTGCAAGTTATTGATTCTATTCACAGGAGATTTTCTAATCGTGCTCTGTTGTCCGTTTTCTGAAGCGACCCCTATTTGGCGTAGTGCAGGCGCTCCGCTGCAACGCGAGCCAGACAGAAGCCGCCACGAATATGGCTGCAATTCGCAAGCTGAATCAAATATTTACCCCTCCAGTCCGAGCAACGCTCGGTTTTCGCGAAGGGACGCTTGTCCTTCCACGTCGGTCGTCCGGACTCAGCGGTACGCCACATAGCGATCAAATATCTACTATCTACGCCACCTAGCGCCGCAAGATGGGCAGCGCGGCAACCGAGTTCTAACAGGAATTGCTCTGATGTTGTGATACCAGGTGATTTGTGCAAGCACTGCTTGCACAAATTCCTCCTCCGACCAGGCTTCGGCGAAAGCGCACGTGTATTTGAGATTCCTGGGTGAGATGTCCCGTCTGACCACAAATCTCAAGCTAAAAGATTATGTCTCGGGCGGCTTCATCGCGAACAGGCTCTCCCTCATTCGTCAACGCACGCACACAGGGCGGCCCTTGGGGAATGCCGAGTTTATTCAAAGCCTGGAGAAGGCGGTGCAGCGGCGCCTGACGCTACAAAAGCGAGGTCCACGACAAAATCGTTACGGATCGAAGACAAGGTGAACTCACAGTCGATCCTTAACAAGCTCTGTTTTCCCAAAGTACCAGTCCCGTCTGACGACTAAATTAAGCCGGAAGAGATGACGATGACACGAATACTCGCAGTGATTTTCGCTTTTTCACTCGCAGCAGGGGCGCAGACGCCAAGTACCGGGAGTCATAGAATCAACGGTCGGGTCCAGTCACTTAATGAGCTGGAAACTTCGACCGTAACCCATGCTACTACTGTGATCTTTGGCGTAAACAACGGGCTGTGGAACACGAGCCAGTCCTACGATCCGTGTGTGCCCGATCCAACGGCGGACCCGCTTCTATTGCTCTTTAGTGGAATGGCTGCGCCGCCCGCCCGGGGGCCGCAACAGATCGGCAGAGCTACGGCTAGTCGCGCCGCGTTTCTAAGTAATCCGCTGACGGCATGGACGCAGGATTCGAGCAACCCTGTGCTGATGACGGGTTTAGCCGGTCAGCCCGACAGCAATTACATCCGGCAAAGCTCCTGCCTCTATAACCCGGACGATGGCGGCAAGTTGTACGAGTACTACACCTGTAATAATCGCAGCGTTGACCAGATGTGCCTGGCCTGGAGCACCGACCAGGGGCATACATGGACTAAGTACGGCGTGGTGATGTCCCCAAGCATCGATGGCTGCGCGGACGAGACGTGGGTAAGTCAGGGTGCGGTAATGCGGCGCGGCGCGGGCGACTGGATCATGGTCTATTCCTGGCGCAATCCCGATAAAGGAGTCATTTTACCGGGTACACGTTACGTGACCTCCAAGGACGGCAAGACCTGGGTCGGCCACGGGACGTGCAGCAATAGCCTGACTGCAGCACCGCTCTATCTGGAGCAGCATCAGATCATTATGCTGAGCGGTAAATGCCTGTTGTTATATGAAAACGGCAACCTGACAATGCCCTGGACGATCGGCCTGGCGTCCGCCCCAACCTGTGAGGGGCCGTTCACGGTTTCTCCTCGCAGTCCTATTCTCAGCCCAAGCGCCAGCGGCTGGGATTCTACCTTTGTTGCCACGCCGTGGTTTATGACGGTGGCGGGTACGTCGTATCTATGGTATTCCGGGACGAATGAGTCTAAGGCCAATTACAACTTTGCTCACTGGCCGCTTAGCCTCGGCAGATTCGCGAAGGTCTTTTAAGTAACCGCTGATTAAGCCGTGGCCCTTTGCCTGAAATCCGGCCTCGCGTCCCGGCCCAGTCACTCTTCGACATCAATCCAGATTCGTGCGGTCAAGTCGGACGTCAGCGGCCTGACGGACAATTCGGGTCGCAATGACCTATTGAGCATCAAGTTTACATACGCTGAATCGCCCATAATATCTGCCAGTGCGAGATCAATCAGATTTCACAAAACGACGCGCGGAAGTACAGAGAAAATACGAGCCTGTCCTTCAGGCGGCGGATACGACGCGCCAGGAGCGAAAGGACCTTCTGGAGGAAATGCATAACGGGAGATTTGTGGTCAGACGGGACTGGAACTTTGCTCGGTTCTGAACTTTTAGCGCTCCGCATCGCCGGCACAGCATGAACGCATTTTCGCGTTTGCGGAACCTGCGGTGCGCGGAGACGATATCAGGGATCATTTCGGCATACGGCGCCTTCTGTAAAGGTGAAGAAGCGTTCATGCTGTGCCGGCGATGCGGACTGCCAAAAGTTCTGAAAATGGTGACCGGTTTACCACTTCGAGCAAAGTTCCAGTCCCGTCTGACCACAAATCTCCGAAAATAGCCTGCCCCTGTTTCACTCAACCAGTCCGGCATCTTCGAGCGCTTTCTATGCGAACCGTAATTCGAGCTCGATAGGTCTCCCCGGCTGCGCAGTCAACACGCCTGATAGGGCGACTTGGCCCAACGCGTACGCCTCAGGCTTGCCTTCGTAGTTATTTGTCCCGCGTCTTGAAAACTTGCTCATTTGGTCTCCTCTTGCTTTGACCCCTTCAGAACTGGAAAACCTCGAAGCCCAGTATGGCTTGCTTGTAACGCAGTACTCCACGCAAACGTCTTGTACGGCGTCATCCTTAAGTGAGGCTTAGCTCATCACTGATATCAAGCCCGTTCTCAATTTTCAAAAAGAATGATGAGAGGACGTCCACGGTCAAGTGTGCGCGTCTCGAGTGGGTCCCATCGACAGCTGCTTTCGCGTTACGGCATCTACACTCGTCCCGTTATGCTTTCTTTCCGGCTGTCCACTATCGAGTCCAGCGCTCACTGAGGGGCGGGAGCCTGGGAAATGGAACGTGGGGTTCCATTTGATACCAGTAGGCCGTCGAGGCGAAGTCGTCATCCAGAGGCTGATATTTCCCATTGGGCCACCAGCCCAAGTCCTGAATAGTCACCTTCAGATCCTTATGGAAGTTGATGGGATCCGGCACATGCCACCGGTAGAGGCTCCACGCCATCCCCGCCTCGTAAGACTTACTCTTATGGTCGAGCACGTTGCCAACATACGGCGTGGAGTAAGTGGCTGGAAATCCATAATCCGCGCCGAAATAATCCTCCGTTCCAGTACCCGCAATCGTCGGAAATTCGCCATCGCCGTCAATATAGAACTTGACTTCGCCTTCGCCGGCCCACCCACTCGCCAACTGCGTCCACGACAGGAAAGTTCCAACGTACCGACCCTCGCCCTTCACGCCGTCAAGAATGGTGTACGAGGGATTGTTGCGTTCCACCCTGGCCCGCCTCCACTGCGAGTGAAAGTAGCCTGCGTCCCGCGGAACGGCGCCAGCTTCATAGTCGATCTGAAAGGTCAACAGCGGTAGATCCTTGTCGCTGTCATTGGTGAACGTTATTCGGGCATGCTTGCGAAAGGGCATCGGCCAATAACAGTTCATCGATGAGGTTGGGTTATCGACCACCATGGCCGAGTTGACCGGCGCGAACGTCTCATGTCCGATGGCGAAGAAGTCGGACATCGGCACCTCAACGGACGGCGAGGCTTCATCATCCCAGTAGAAGCGGAGAATACCTGCGCGGCCGACGCCATGCAGGTCCTCCGTTGCGGCCATCCAGATGTGCTTGATCGTTCCCGGCCCAGAGACATCCATGATGGTCGCCGTGCTATGGGCCGGCACATTGATAAACGGGCTAACCTTCCATCCTTTTCCAAGATCGGATGCGGCCCGGGAAAACGCTAGATCCGGATTGGACGGGTCCGGCGTTCGCATAGCCCCTTTGCCTTTCTCTCCCGTAGGGTTCTCCGGCGAGACCATGCGTGAATCGACATCAGGCGTCAGGATCGCGAGCGAAGCAGCGTCACCGCTCTGTGTAGAGTTGGCCGTTTGGGCCTTCGCTGTAGCGCCCATGCAAAGCAGACTAGCAGACAGGGTAGTGATTGGCCACACAGCAAGCAGAAGACGACCCACGGTGCGCTTCATTACTCCTACCAGAGAATCTTCAGTGCAATTTGTATTTGCCGGGGCAAGTTCACCTGGCTGTTAATGATGCCGGTAGTACCGTCTCCCAATGTTGTGTCAGGCGGTCCAAAGGTTGGATGGTTGAAAAGATTGAACGCCTCTGCCCGAAATTCAGCTGATATGCGCTCGTAGATCGGGAACTTCTTAATGCCGGAGAGGTCCGTATCGATAAATCCCGGAGAGCGAAGATTACCGAGCATGCGGGGAGAGTTACCGTAGGTAAATGGAGCGGGCTGGCTAAAATCGCTCACGTTGAAGTATTCGTTTAGTCGTTTGGATATCTTGCCGCCCAGAGACGGATTCTGCCCGTTCCAATTTGCTCGCTGCGAGCCTCCATAATTGAAGAGCGTATTCGAGGCCGTGAAAACCTCTTGCGGTGTACCACTGATCAGTGACGTTATTCCATTGAGCTGCCATCCCCCAACAAATAAATTTGCCACTCTATTGCTGTTAGCAAAGCGCTTGCCCTTACCGAAGGGCAGCTCGTAGATTCCGTTAAATGCGAAATATTGGGGGGTATCAAACGAAGCGACCGCCCACTCCGCGCGAAGATTATCCCAGTCCTGGATACCTGTCCCTCCAAAAGACCCCCCGGGGAATCCGGTTTCCGACGCCGGGATGTTATCCATCAATTTCGACCAGGTATAGGAGGCAAGCAGGCTGAAGCCGTTTGCAAACCGCCGCACTAATTTCACTTGTAGTGCGTTATACGCAGAGGCGCCGAAAAAGGAACTGTTTCCCAGAGTAACGCCAGTGAACTGCGGAAAAGGCCGCAGCAGCTGACTTTGCGCTACAGTTGGACTGCTCAGGCCTCCGCTTGAAATCAGCGGATTATTGTAAAACGGGTTGGCCACCTGGTTGTTTAAGACGCCCCCCATGGACAAATACTGGTCAGGAAGTTGGTCGGGATTGTAATCACCATAGAGGTGTACGCCCCTGCCACCCGCATACGCAATGTCGAGTAGAATCTGTCCGCCCAATTGCTGCTGCACATCTAAATTCCATTGCTCAGCATAGGAGACCGGCCGACTACGTTGCATACCAACTACGGATTGACCGAGCTGAGTCGCCAAACCCTGGGTGCTTCCGGTTGGGAGGACGAAGCCTTGGGGAAATGGATTTGTTAGCGTGTTGAAGGGAGTTACCCCATCCAGCGTACCCACCCAGTTGGTGCTCGCTAAATAGCCGGTATTGGGCACTGAATACCCATTAAAGCCGGCTCCGCCCAGAGGAGCGAAGAATATACCAAACCCGCCTCTCACCGTGGTGTCGGGATGGGCAGCGAAGGAAAACCCAACCCGGGGGACAATCTCCTTGCGGAAGGGATTAAACTCAGACCGCGAGACGCCGTTGACTCCGGGAAAAGCCAATCCACCCGTCAGGTTGCTCAAGCCTGCCACCTGCAGAGGCGATGTTGCGGTGGAGCTCCAGTCCGTAAAGCGATTGAACCGTTCTACCCACGGGGCAGCGTAGTCATAACGGACACCGAGATTGAGCGTGAGTTTCGGGGTTCTGCGCCAGTCATCTTGAAAATAGAAACCGTAATATCTGCTGGATAGATATTGGTTTGGACCGCCGCTACTCGAACTGCCACTACCAGTACCTGCCAACCATGACGCCAAACCAATGCCGGTATTAGTCGACGAAACCGGATTCGGACCTTGTGTAAAGTTGGGGCCGAAGCTAAAGGACGGCCCTGCTGGTTCATATCTCGGGGTGGCCAGCCAGTCGATACCAAAGTCCCCTCCCGTCTTGAAGGTATGTTGGCCATGAACGACGGTGACGCTACCGTATTCGTGCAGATCCGGATAGACGTCACCGAGGGTATAACAGCCACCGCCCATCAAGCCGCCCCCGATATTACCCAGCGACAGAGTGAGCCCTAAACCGGAAACGCCAACAGACGGAAAGCATGGAGTATATTGTGACGCCAAGGTGGTGAAATAACTCGGCAGGCCGACAACTGTTGGATTGACGTCATAACCGGGAATCCTCCGCCCAATGAAATAGCGTATATAGCTACTGTTAAGATCAAGGATTGCATTGGGCTTAAATGGATTCGTGTAATCGATGGTAGCTTGTTGCTGCCTTAGAAAATCGTCCCCGGCGGTAGGACTGCTGATAACAAAGTTGGGGGACGAACTTCCATAGAGATTCGGGCGCGTTTGGGTCGTATCGTTGAGTGAATAGCGGCCGAAGATTTTCTGCTTATCTGTAATGGCGTGATCGAAGCGTATCGAGAAGGAGTTCTCGATAATTGGGGAGCTGTAATTGGTGTAATAGTTGTTCGTTCCTGTCACCGGTGTTCCAGGCTGGTTGGGCAATGGAAGATAGGTCAACATAGCTTGTGTGACCGGATTGATCTGTGAGGCGGGTATCTTATTACCTGGATATTGAGTTCTGAGATATTGGCCCGGATTATTGGGATCGGGCACGGTGGAAAACGGATCATAAATCGGGATCACCTGACCCGCGCTGTTGTAGGTACTGGAAAAGTCTCCATTACGCTGGGCTTGGGTAGGTAAGGTACCTACGGCGGATCCGCTTTGCACCCAGCGCAGACCCTCATAGGCGAAGAAAAAGAAGGTTTTATCTTTTATGATGGGGCCTCCGATCGTGCCCCCGAACTGACTGAATTGGTAGTGAGGTCGTGCCAAGCCTGCTTCATTGGAAAAGAAGTCGTTTGCCGAAAGGTCAGTGTGCCTGAAGAACCACCACGCTGAGCCATGGATCTGGTTGGTACCCGACTTTGTGATTACATTGATGATCCCGCCGCCGGTGTTGGAATACTCAGCGCCGAGGTTATTAGTCTGTACCTTGTACTCCTCAACCAGGTCCACACTGGGAAAGTAGCCAGGTCCGGTGAAGGCCGGTTCAGAGTTCATTCCGCCGTCGAGAAGAAACAGGTTTTGATTGGGTCGTGAGCCGTTGATGGAAATGAACTGATCGTTGTATTCGTCAAATGCGGTCTGGCTAAACCCGTAAGGTGCTATGACGCCGGGAATAAGAGCCGCAAAGCCATAGGCGTTCCGGCCGTTAAGAGGCAGGTCGAGCACTGATTTATTTGGAATCACTTCGCCCAGCGAGGATGTCTGGGTTTCCAGTAGTGGCGGGGCCGAGGTTACGGTGACGGACTCGGTAACCTGACCTACGTCCAGACTGGCGTCGACGTTTCGAGTCTGGGCTACATCAAGCTGAATATTGTCCTGGAGATATTCTTTGAAACCTGCCGCCTGAACGGTGATCTGGTACAAGGCGGGTTGTAGCAGCGGGAAGGAATAATATCCGGAAGAGTTTGTGGTGGCACTCACCGATTGATTGGTCGCTCTGTTGATTACAGTGACCTGTGCACCGGGCACCACATTTCCAGTGTGATCCCGTACTATGCCTACGATCGATCCAGCAGCTGTCTGGGCATGCAAGAGATGGTTGCTGCTCAGAAAGCTGAGGACGAGGAGTGCAGCGATGAACGTGCTGACGAGCCTCGTAGCCTTTGAATCGACGATTCTGCGCATAAATCCTCCCGAAAAGGTCCTGCTCTGGCATAGCTTTCGCGGGCTCGTTCGATAAGGTGGACAAATACCAGCGCCGCTTTTACGAGCCGGATGCTAGAGTAAACAGATATGAACTGTCAAGCGCAAAATAGTCCACTAAACAGACCGCTATGCAGCGATCTGGTGTCTAAAAAAGGCCACGATAACTGCGCTCTTTGAATGGAGTGGACACTTTTGCACAAGGAGTTCAAAATGTTTACGGCAGGGGTGGGTAGTCTCAGTCCTGTTTCAAGCCCATAGATTTGTGAAGATATAAGTTATGGCGAACGAATATAGGGTAGGCCGGCGCGGTTTCATCAAACAGGCTGCAGGTGCGATTAGCGCGAGCACGACACTTGGTCGTTGGCCTGATCTGCGCGAATCCGCAGATCCAGCGGACGTAACCAGCGGAACCCGAGATGTTTCGTATCCACGTCGCTTTACTGGACCGCGGCTCAAAATGATTGCGTTTCCTCTAGGCGGGGTGGCTGCCGGCAGTCTGAGTCTCGGTGGCCGAGGGCAACTTCGGGATTGGGAGATATTCAACCGCCCCAATAAAGGCTTCTCACCCCCTTATGCCCTCCCCTCGATTTGGATACAAGCTGGCGATTCGAAGCCTGTTGCGCGTGTACTCGAAGCGCGAATTTTGCCACCGTATGAGGGTCAAGACGGACTCGGCTCGAATAATTCGCCTGGATTGAGCCGTATTGCAGCTGCGACTTTTACCGGTGAATATCCGCTCGCTCACATCAGATTCGAAGATAAGAGTTTGCCTGTTGAGGTGGAACTTGACGCATTCTCTCCATTCATTCCCCACGATGCAGATGATTCCGGGCTGCCAGTCGCGATCCTGCGCTATCGCGTGACGAATCCTGGGCACGGTCCAGCCAAGGTGGGGGTTGCTTTTTCGATCGATAACCCTGTCAAGCCTGAACCGAGAAGGGGTGGAGCGGCAAGGTCGGTAAAGGATTCACGCCTGAATGAATATAGAAAGTCCGGCGAATTGGAAGGCCTGTTGATGAGCAATCCGAGTGTGCCGGCCGACGATCCATTACAGGGGAGTTTTGCACTGGCGGCGCTCACCAGTGATCACGCTGCTATAAGTTACTGGCGCGGTTGGCCGCAGGGACGCTGGTGGAACTCACCTATGTTGTTCTGGGATGTATTTTCGCGCGACGGCAAGCTGCAGAACGAACCAGAGCTCCGCAACGCGGTGGGAGTGGTGTGTCAGCAAAGCTCGATACCTGCCGGCGGATCGGCAAACTTCACCTTCCTGCTGTCGTGGAATTTTCCCAACCGCACCCCTGACTGGTGCGGTTGGACTGCTCCTCCAGGAGAAGGCAATACCATCATTGGCAATTACTATGCCACCCGTTTCAAGGATGCATGGGAAGTAGCGCAATACACTGCGGCCAATTTAGACAAACTCGAATCCCGCACGCGGGCATTTTCGAAGGCGTTTGGGGCAAGCACGCTTCCTTCGGTAGTCAAGGAAGCCGCCAGTGCCAACCTTTCCACCCTGGCCTCAACCACCTGCTTCCGGACTGCCGACGGCGAATTCCATGGTTTCGAAGGGGTGGACGATCAAATTGGCTGTTGCTTCGGTAACTGTACCCACGTGTGGAACTATGAGACAGCTACCGCACATCTCTTTCCCTCCCTGGCGCGATCTCTGCGAAAAGCCTCGTTTGGCTACTCGATGGACGAAGCAGGAGCGATGCACTTTCGTCAGCTCCTCCCGGACGGGAAGGCGAGGTCGGGTTTTGCCGCGGCAGATGGCCAGATGGGACAGATCATCCACGCCTATATGGACTGGAAGCTCTCGGGCGACAATCAATGGCTGGAAACGATGTGGCCGCGCATAAAGAAAGGTTTGGAGTTTGCCTGGGTTCCTGGCGGGTGGGATGCCAACCGGGACGGAGTTCTTGACGGCGTGCAACACAACACGTATGACGTAGAGTTCTATGGGCCAAACCCGATGTGTGGCATCTACTATCTTGGCGCATTACGCGCTGGGGAAGAGATGGCCGGCGCTATGGGCGACACTGCATCCGCCGCCGAGTATCACAGGCTTTTCAGCCTGGGAAGCACTTGGATTGATAGCAATCTCTTCAACGGAAGCTTCTATATTCAAAAAGTTCGTGGCTTTCGAGCTGACCAGATTGCTCCCAATCTGCGTAGCGATATGGGTTCCGGAAACACCGAGAGCCCCAAATACCAGGTAGGCGGCGGGTGCCTGATCGATCAGTTGATTGGACAATATCTTGCCCAGATCGCCGGACTGGGTTCGCTGGTGTCGCAGGAACACGTACAGGCAACGTTGCAATCCATCTACAAATACAATTACAAGCGCAGCCTTGACGATCACGATAATGTGGAGCGAACGTTTGCGCTCAACGACGAAGCTGCCATGGTTATTTGTGACTATGCCACGGCGCCCCGGCCGCGCATTCCTTTCCCCTATTTTGCGGAAGTGATGACCGGCTTTGAGCATTCGACCGCGGCGTTGATGCTTTACTCGGGAATGGTCGACCAGGGCGTCGAATCCATAGGAAATATCCGCTCCCGCTACGACGGCGAAAAGCGCAATCCTTGGGATGAGGCGGAATGCGGTCATCATTACGCGCGCGCGATGGCGTCCTGGACGAGTGTGGTCGCTCTGAGCGGATTCCATTACGATGGCCCGCAGGCCTCGGTGGTCGCCGTCCCGCGAGTTCCGCATAAAGTATTCGACTGTTTCTGGTCTACCGGAACCGGCTGGGGAACGTTCTCTTATCGCCCGGCGGGCACCGCGGGCACACAGCTTACCTTGCGGGTGGTAGCAGGCAAACTTGCCTGCCGTTCTTGCGAAATTTCCGGAACAGGAACCAAGACCACGGTCCGAAGCGACGGACGCGTATGCTCCCACTCAGTGAAGCAAAGTAATGGACGAACCAGTTTTCAGATGGAGCAAGCCCTGACGCTCAACGAAGGCAGCGACCTCAACTTGGAGACTCGAGCCTGAACGACTAGCCCCAAGCAAAGCCCTGGGTAGGTTCGGTGACAGAGGCCGGCACCTGCCAAATGCACTCAGAGCCAGCATGACCTCAGGTCAGAACGCAGTCGATCCCGTTTTCCTTTAACATCTTCTCGCTTTCCAGGTCGAGCCCGCTATTAGTGACAACCTGATCGATATCTGAGAGATCGGCCACGCGGATCATGGCATCACGACCAAACTTTGACCGGTCGGCGACAATGACCACCTTTCGGGCGCAGTTGATCATCGCTCGAATCGACTCGACAATCAGGCTATTGGAGTCACTGAGACCGGACTTTGTGACGCCCATGATTCCCATGATGAGGATGTCGGCGGAAACGCTGTGCAGCATCCGTTCGCAGATCGGTCCGAGTTGCACCCCGAGGCGGGTATAAAGGTAGCCTCCAGTGAGAGTTACTTCCACCTGCTTGGATTCCCAGAAGACTTGCGCCACGGGAATAGAGTTTGTGACTACCTGGATCGACTTGTCATTAAGGTATTTGGCTACTTCAACGACCGTCGATCCGCCTCCTAAAATGACTGTTTGCCCGTTTTGAACGAGAGATGCTGCTCTCTCGCCGATGCGCGTTTTTTCGTCGTGGAAGCTGACCGATAAGCGGCTGAAATCCAAACCCTCATCCCGCGTCTGGAGAGAAATTGCACCGCCGTGAACGCGACGCAGAACGCCCCTCGCCTCCAGCTCAATCAGGTCGCGCCGAATGCTGGACTTGGAGGCGTTGAACTTTTGACAAAGCTGCTCAAAATTCACAAACTCTTCTTTGCCGAAAAGCTCATGGACCTTGAGGATGCGCTGGGCCTGCCTCATTGCGCGATAATATAACAGAGAAAGGTTACTATTTTGAAGTTCCGTGGTTTATCGTGAATCGAAATGGATCTCATCGTGAGCGAATCCCTCGCGGCACTCAGGAGTTCCGCTGTGTTCGAAGATCGGGGAAATCTTCCTCCCAGAATTCGGCGGCTCTGCGAACTCCCGGCGTTCTAGCCTCCTGTTCCAGCTTGCGCAATTGCACCCGGCGGATCTTACCGGAAATAGTCTTCGGTAATTCGCAAAACTCTATTCTGCGAATGCGCTTGTGAGGACCAAGCCGCTCACGGATGAATTGAAACAGCTCCCGCGCGATTTCCGCCGACGGCTCAAGAGGCGGAGCCAGCATGACGAACGCCTTGGGGACAGTCCAGCGGATTGCATCCGGGCTGGGTACGACTGCTACTTCCGCGACAGCTCTGTGCTCGATGAGTACACTCTCCAGTTCGAACGGCCCCAAGCGATAATCCGAGCTCTTGAATACATCGTCCGTTCGGCCTACATAGGTGAAGTATCCATCTGCGTCCAGCTGCGCAACATCTCCCGTTCGATAGTACCCGCCTGCCATGCTTTGCCGACTGCGTTCAGGGTCTTCAACATAACCAGCCATCAGGCTCAAAGGGCGTGGATTCAGCCGGATTGAAATTTCACCGTCCTCGCTCTCGCGACCATCGAGGTCGAGCAGTACGATCTGGTGCCCGGGTGACGCCCGGCCTACGGCTCCGAGTTTGACGTCCTGCCCGGGGAAGTTCCCGAGCAGCAAAACATTCTCGGTTTGTCCAAATCCATCTCGAACCGTAAGGCCCCACGCCGAACGAACCTTCTGGATTATCTCCGGGTTCAGCGGTTCTCCAGCTGCAACAACTTCCTTAAGCCGCACCGGGTAAGCGCGCAGATCCTCCAGAATAAACATGCGCCAAACGGTCGGCGGCGCACAGAGCGTGGTCACGCCGCATCGCGTGATCGTATTCAGCGTTTGCTTTGCGTCAAACCGCGAGTAATTGCAAGCAAAGACAGTAGCACCCGCATTCCACGGCGCAAAAAAACAGCTCCATGCATGTTTGGCCCATCCTGGAGAACTTATGTTGTAGTGAATGTCATCGGGCCGAATGCCAATCCAATACATGGTCGCGAGATGTCCCACGGGATAGCTCTGGTGAGTATGCAGCACTAACTTGGGAACCGCTGTCGTACCGGATGTAAAGTACAGGAGAAATGGATCATCGGCCCACGTGAGTCTATCGGGCTGGAAGTTTATTGATTCGTTGAAAGCCAGTTCGTAGGAAGTCCAACCAGGAATGGGATCTCCTGTAACAATCCGTGTGTAGTCTCCCGGCAAGGCGTGAAACTTCTCCGCCGATTTTGCATCGGTGATCACATGCTTTGCTTGTCCGCGCTGCAGCCTGTCGGATAAGTCTTCGAGGATGAGCAAGGTCGCAGCTGGGATCACCACTGCCCCCAACTTGAGGGCTGCCAGCATGATTTCCCATACGGCCTCCACATTCGGAAGCATCACGATTATGCGGTCGCCAGGAGATACTCCGTTTCGCCGGAGGAAATTGGCCACTTGGCTAGACCGGAGAGCCATCTGCTCAAAGCTCAGTTTCGTCTCCAGTCCGTTCTCGTATGCGATCCACAGGGCAGTCTTTGAATTTCCGCGTGCGTAGTCGTCGAAATAATCAAGTGCCCAGTTGAATTGCGTGAGATTTGGCCAGCGGAACTCGCGATATGCGGCTCCATAATCTTCACGACGACGTAACAGAAGATCGCGTGCCGATAGAAAGAGTTTCAGCTCATCGCCATTCGGAATAACGGCAACCTCGATTGGTGACTGTGATCGGTTTGAGACTGTCCGATGGGAACTCCCAGAGACTGCGCCCCCACCTCACATTCTAAGCCTGAGGTGGCGAACACCGGCTCCCTACCGGATGCAGGCAGTCGATCCACTCAGGCCATCACGCTTCTCGCGCCTGCCTCCACATTTACTGGCAGTCTCTGTCTGATTTCCCGGGCTAGCGAAATGACCTGTGGCTGCGTCAAGATCGTCTGGTGGGTTCCGGGAATTAGGGTCGGCCGCAGGAGCACACAGCCTCTCGCTCCGGGATTATCTCGCCTCGAGAGCCCATGCCGGCATCTCGTTCCGCATCCAGAAGGAGCTAGTTGCTACGGCGTAGTTGTAAAGTGATCAGCGTTGGTGGTGGTCGAACTGCCACCTATAAAAACGGTGTAGTCAGCCGGCTCGACAACCCGTTGGGCCTTGGCGTTGTAGAACGAAAGCTCTTCAAACCCCAGAGGAAAGTGAACTGCCTGAGATTGCCCTGGGCCGAGCGTAATGCGAGCAAAGCCCTTGAGATTGCGCACAGGCTGCTCGGTGCTGGCGCCTCGAACATTGACATAGCACTGAACGAT
>Ga0182024_10010451_pt1 | contig 18899 bp, 19 predicted proteins | sample P32metaG_FD_120480 | JGI IMG/M metagenome (GOLD analysis project Ga0182024, IMG submission 120480) | Permafrost microbial communities from Stordalen Mire, Sweden - P3-2 metaG (Illumina Assembly) | ecosystem: Environmental > Terrestrial > Soil > Wetlands > Permafrost | place: Sweden: Stordalen... | reverse complement strand
GGGCGTCCAACCCGGGCCAGTGTTCAGTACAGCAGGCCCGATGAATTATAAGGCATGGGTTGCGAAGGGGGCGAAACAGCCGATGGTACTGGAAACCGTTGATCTTGGACCGCTCGGGGCCGAGGATGTTGAAGTCGCCGTCGAATACTGCGGTTTGTGTCACTCCGACCTTTCCGTCCTGAACAATGACTGGGGCAATTCACAGTACCCCGCGATTCTCGGCCACGAGGTCACCGGCCGGGTCACGGCCATGGGTCCCAATGCCAAGGGTCTCAAGGTCGGCCAGCGCGTCGGCGTCGGGTGGAACTCGGGTAGCTGCATGCACTGCCACCAGTGCATGTCGGGAAGCCATCATCTTTGCCCGCAAGCGCAGCCAACCATCGTCGGTCATCGCGGCGGATTCGCGAGCCATATGCGCTCGCGCTGGGCCTGGGCCATCCCGCTGCCAGAAAAGCTGAACTTCGCCGAAGCCGGCCCGCTGCTCTGCGGCGGCATCACCGTCTTTAACCCGCTGACGATGTACATCAAGCCGACCGATCGCGTGGGCATCATCGGCATCGGCGGGCTGGGCCACATGGCGGTCAAATTCGCGCACGCCTACGGGTGCGACGTGACGGCGTTCACCTCGAGCGCGAGCAAGTTCGATGAAGCCAAGGGTTTCGGGGCGAATCATGTCGTTTCGAGCATGGACTCGGCGGCGATCAAGAAGCTCGCCGGCAGCTTCGACCTCCTGATCAGCACCGTCAACGTGAAACTCGACTGGGACGCGCTGATCGGCACGCTCGCGCCCAACGGCCGGTTGCACTTCGTCGGTGCCGTGCTGGAACCCATCCCGGTCGCGGCGTTCGCGCTCATCGCGCAGCAGCGCAGCGTCTCCGGTTCGCCGACCGGCTCGCCCACGGCGATCGAGACGATGCTCGACTTCGCTGCACGGCACAACGTCGTGCCGCAGACCGAGCACTTCCCCATGAGCAATATCAACGAGGCCTTCGCCCGGCTTGATTCAGGCAAGGCCCGGTATCGCATCGTGCTGGATGCGGATTTCTGATTCGCTTGACCAGCAAATGCTTTTGCGTGACAAGACGCGTGGCGAGTGACAGGCCCGAGCCGTGGCCTGGGTTTCGACATTTCGAGACCCAGGAGAACACTGCCACCGGCGACCTGTGTTCGGATATAATGCGTGCATGGCAAAAGCGCCGCCGAGCCCGTTTCCCTTTCCGCCCAAGCGCCTGTACCATGGCGAGGAAATCCCCATGCGCGTAATCCGCAGCTACGCCCGTGCCGTCGCGGAGGAATTCCACCCCGACAAGATTATTTTGTTTGGTTCGTACGCCTACGGCACGCCGCATGAGGAAAGCGATGTGGACCTTCTCGTCGTCATGCCTGCTCGAAATCAGCATGACCAGGCTGTGAGGATTCTGTGGCGTTTGGCGGCGCCGTTTCGACTGGATCTCATCGTCCGCACCCCCAAGCAGATGGCCTGGCGTCTCGAGGAGCGTGAGTCGTTCCTGACGACCGTTGTGTCGCAGGGAAAGGTCCTTTATGAAAAAGACGACGAGACGAGGTAAACAACCATGAGCAGCCCACGAAAGACAGCGATCGTAACCGGAGCCTCGCAGGGAATCGGCGCCGGTATCGTGAATGCGTTTGTCGAACGTGGTTTCAGCGTCGTTGCCAATTCGCGCAAGGTGACCCAATCCACCGAGGTCGCAGCGTCCGACCGCGTCGCCCTGGTGGACGGCGACATCGGCGAACCGGCGACTGCCGCCAAAATCGTCGAGGCGGCGCTGTCTCGCTTCCAGTCGATCGACGTGCTGGTCAATAACGCCGGCATCTTCTTCACCAGGCCGTTCACGGACTACACGGCCGAGGACTTCCGGTCGCTCGTCTCGACGAACCTCGAAGGCTTCCTGTACGTCACCCAGCTTTCCATCAAGCAAATGTTGGCGCAGAAGACCGGCGGCAGCATCGTCACGATCACGGCGGCTCTGGCGCGCAACCCGATCCGGGGCGTCACGGCGGCGGTGCCGATGATCACCAAAGGCGGTCTGGAAACGATCACCCAGCATCTGGCGATGGAATACGCGAAAGACGGCATCCGCGTGAACGCCGTCGCACCCGGGCCCGTTTACACGCCGCTGCACCGGGACACTCCGAAGAACGTGATGGAGAGCCTGTCGCCGATGGGTCGGCCTTCGACGGTCAAGGACATCACGGACGCGGTCATGTACCTGACTGACGCCAGAGCGGTCACTGGCGACATCCTGTACGTCGATGGCGGCGCTCATTTCGGCCGCTGGTAATGGAAAGGGCTGGGCGCGGCTAGAATGAACCTTCGCCAAGACCAACCGGGTCAAACCGGATCACTTCCAACCCCCAATAGCTGCGATGCACAGCTTCCCGCATTGGCAATCGCCGAAACGGCGCGGTGACGGCATCAACCCCGATCGTGGGCGCCACGATCCATAACCGGCAGTTGCCCAACCTGGCGGCCACGCTCTGTGCGTCTTCTCCCAGACAATCGTTTTCCACGTTGGCAAAGACATGGCCGAAGTAGACGCGGTTGATGTCCGAACACCAGAACAGCGCCTGATCGCCCGGCTCACGATGGTCGTGGACGTAGCAAAGGGCCTCGCGGAACTCCGCCCGAGCCAACGGCTGCAACCCATCCTTCGCCAGCTTGATGAAGCTCACCGCCAGCATGACGGCCAGCAGAGCCGGCGCCAGGAGCGCTCGCCACCCATGGGCCAACCGCTGCCAGCAATCCCAAAAGCCCGCCATGGCCAGGCACCAGACGCACGGAGCGAGGAAGAAGATGGTCCGGTCGCTGAAGGGATACTTCGATGCCAGTGCCGCCGCGTAGGTGATGAGGCAGGGACCGATCAGCAAGAGGGCGATGGGGCGTGATTGCCGCCAGAGGACCACGGCTCCCCACACGCCCAGCGGCAAGAGCGGAATGCCAAGGTCGGTGCTCGCGTAATGGCCCAGCCCGATGAAGCTGCGCAGCGACCAGCCGGCGACGGTGAGCGGCGCCCAGCTGGCCGGAAACCCATCCCAGCAGCCGCGGAAGTGATCGACCAGCCCGGGATAGTACATGTGACGCGCCTGGACAAACCACAAGGCGGCGACGGACAGCCCGAGCGTGGTCATCAGTCCGAGCGCGAAAAGCCAACGTGGTCGGTCGCCCCGCTGCCAATTGTCGGCGAGGAGAGCCATGGCGACGGCCGCGAAAACCAGCACGCTCGAGAAGGAAAACCACGGCGCCGCCAAGGCCAAAGCGAACAAAGCGGCGCCGGCGCCGCGGGCCGTGCGAAGCGAGGGCGCACGCAGGTAGGCGCACCCGGCCCACAGGATCAGCACCGTGCTGAGAAAATCGACCGTGTAACAGCGCACTTCGGAGCTGTGCATCAAATGATGAACGGAGAGGCAGGCCAAGGCCGCCGCCCAGAAACCCGCGGGCCGGCCGACGAGCCGGATCGCGGCGGGAACGAACAAGAATAGCCCCAGCAGCCCAGCCGTGAACGCGGGCAGCCGCATGGCCAATTCGCCGGGCCCGGCCGCCAGGTAGGTCCCCTTGAGCAGCCAAAGAAAGAGCGGAGGAATGATCACGCGCGATGGCAGCGGACCAAGCAATTCGGCCGCAGACCGCTCATAAACGGGCACCAGAAGGAACGCCTCATCGTACCAAAACGAAAGTCCCACGCCGTAGTATCGCGCACGCGCGAGAATTCCGATCAGCAGCAGGAAGGCGACGAGCCACGGGCTTTGCAGGCATGCCCTGGCACTTTCCAGCCAGCCGCGCTGCCCGACAAGCTGAGTTTCCGCGGGCGCTTCCATGCTTTCTCCGAAAAACCCGGATCATGTGCGACGACTCCGTCCCTTCACAACGCCCCATATCGTCGATTCTCGCATGAGTCAACCTTGAATCTCGACGATCCGTCCCTGGGGGTCTGGGTTCGCTGGCTTGCCCCGCTTAGTACAGCACTTCAAAATTGGGGGTCCGAATTCGTGGGGCAGGTTGCCAACCTGCCTGGCGAACGGCAGGTTAGCAACCTGCCCCACGAATTGAGACCCCCTTTTCTGAATTGACGTACTTAGCATGTGGCGTTGAAGTTAGGGGAGATTGGGCCTGCATCAAGCCGTCGCATGATCCAGCAGCAGCCTGACCTTGTTCAAGACGCCCAGCAATTCCTCGAGGTCGTCCTCGGAAAGATGCTGCAGCTTATCGACGAGCCGGCCGACGCGCACGCACTGATATTCGAGCAGCGCCTGTTCGCCGTGCCTGGAGAGAAGCACGTCGATCTTGCGCTTGTCGCGCGAATTGATGCTGCACTGGATGAGCGGATGGTCCCGATTTTCCAGGGAACGAATGACGCGCGACATCTGCGCCGGCAGGACGCCGAGCAGCCGCTGGATATCGCCGACGATCATGGTGCCGTTGGCCTGGAGGATGGACAGGGTGAGAAACTCGACCTCCTTGAGTTCCCCGGCCCGGCGCCGACCGCGCAGGGTGGACAGGCAGATTTGCGTGACAACTTCGAACAGATCCTGAGCCAGGTCAACGCACCGGCTCGCAGTGGCGATCGCCATGGGTCTTCTCTTGCCTCCGCGACGAGCAGGACTCCCGGGACCGAGGCGGGCTGGGTGGGCCGAGAAAGGCCGAGGAGCTGCCGCTAGGGCACGAACACGACAATTCCAGGATACCCATTGACAGTGGCATGTCAATCGCAAAGCTGCGATGTTTGGGCAAGGTTTGCGGGCGGGGACGGAATAAACGGCCAGGGCAGTCCTCACGCTCCGCGCGCGGAGCGTGAGGACTACACTAGCGGAAACCCACCCCGATGTGGCAAAATGAGTGTGGAGGCGAAAGTTCCAAAACCCGTTTAGCCGCTCGCCTCCGGCGAGCGCGGGAGCACCATGAGCCAAGCCATCGTCAACCCCGCCGACCTGCGCCACTTCGCGCAGCATCTCAAGCAGTTCAACGGCGACCTGCGCGAACGCATCGCCCTGCTGCGCGCCCAGATGAACGGCCTGGGCGACACCTGGCGCGATCAGGAGCACGCCAAGTTCGTCCAGGAATTCGAGCTGACGATGAACGCCATCGAGGCCTTCGTCGAAACGTCCGACGAACATATTCCGTTCCTGCTGCGCAAGGCGGAGCGCATTGATGACTACCTGAATCAACATTAGGAATGCAGTCCGCGCAGTGCAGTCCTCACGCTCCGCGTGAGGAAAGGGCGCAGCCCTCAATAACCCTGGCGCTGCTTCGGACGATTGCTCATCCGTTTGGCCCGTTGATCTCAGGGTTTCCGGTGATAGGCGTTTTCACAGGCAAGCATGCGGGTTAGTAAGGGCTGCGCCCTATCCTCACGCGGAGCGTGAGGACTAAACTAGGTGTACCATGAGCCAATCAGCCCATGTCGTTTCGGTAGGCGCTCTCGCCGATTTTCGCGCGGGTCTCTGCGTCTTCGCAGACGAGGCCAAGAACGCCCTGACGACGCTGGACATGGACATTCGCCGGGCGCTGGATTGGCTGACCGGCCAATTGCAGCACTGGAAGGAAGAGGCGCGCGCGGCGGAGGACGCGGTCATCCTGGCCCGCAACGAACTCGCTCGCCGCCGCATGATGCGCATCAGCGATCGGCCGCCCGACACCACCGAGCAGGAAAAGGTTCTGGCCCGTGCCAGGGCCTGGCTCGAGCACGCCCAGGAACGTTTGGAAAACACCAAACGCTGGCTGTGGGCGCTGCCGGAGGAGATTCGCGATTACGAAGGACCGGCCCGGCTGTTTCAGGAGATCGTCGAATCGGATTTGCCGAAGGTTGTCGCCATGCTCGGGCGCAAAATTCAGTCGCTGGAAGCGTACAAGCAGGGTCAACCATGATGCCGCTTGCGGCGTAGTGTGCGCTACGCCGCAAGCGGCCGGAAGGTGATATCATGAATCTCGACTCCGGCCGCAATACCTTGTTCAAGTCCTACAAAAGCCTCGGCGTCCGCTGGAGCGAGGTGCAGCTTTACTGGCACGACGTCGTCCAGAAAGAGTTCTCCGAGCAGCACTGGGAGCCGCTCGAGCCCCGCGTGGTGGCCGTGCTTTCCGCGGTCGATCGGCTGTCGCAAGTGCTCGCCAAGGTTCAACAGGAGTGCTCCTGAGCAGGCCATGACGATTCCCTTGAGCGAACAACTCCGCGCCTTGCTGCGGCACATGAAGCAGAGCAGCCTGGCCCGGCACGAAGCTTTTAACCGCTGCGAGCAAGGCTTCGCGCAGCGCCAGGAGTCCCTCGACAAGACCGGCCAGGAGACGCGCAAGTATCTGGATGACACTTTGGCCCGGGACCTCGCCGCGAATGTCAGCGAGTTCGAACAAACCCAGGAGCACGTCAGCCGTTGCCATCAAGAAGATCACTTGCGTCTCACTCAAGAATACTCGGCAGCGCAGCACAAGGCCCACGAGCTGTTCAAGGACGACAAGGCAACGGTCGTCGAGCAGTTCAAGGAAAGCCGCTGGACCATCGTCACGCTGAACGAGGCCGACAAGAAAGTGGCCCGCGACAAGGTCACGCACGCCCAGCGCCGGCTCAAGGACAATCACAACGAGCTCAAGGCCGCCTATTTGAAGGCTCGCCGGCTGATTCGTTCCTGGGAGTTCGCCCGCAACATCGACGTGACGGTCAACGAAAAGCCGACGCTGACGCCGCCGGACCCCTGGAAGACCCTGGATCAGCGCCGGCACATCGTTTTCGACTGCCACTATCGGCTCGAACATCTCGCGATGCCCACGCTCTTGCAAGGCCGATTGCTGCCCTTGATCACGCTGCTGTTCTGGGGCGTGGCGTGCTTGCCGGCCGCGGTCATGGACACCTGGTACGTCTGGTTGATATTGACCACGGTCACCATCCTGCCCGGCGGCTGGGCGTTGCGTGGGTGGATGAAGCTCACGGCCCGTCGGCGCGTCGCGCTGCTCTGGCAGGGATTGGCTCAGGCGTTTCTCGATGCCCGGCCCTTGCGCCGGCTCTGTCTCGATCAATCGCGGCAGGTCTACACGAAGGAACGTGCCCACAGCCGGGCCCAACACCGCGCATCGCTTCGCAAGGATATCGATCAGTATCGTCGCCGCAAAAAGATCCTCGAAACGCGCAAACGCATGCAACTGCGCCAGGCCGAGGAGAAGTTTCGGCAGCGAGTCGAGGACATTGCCGTGCGCCGCGATTGGGACCTGCAGCAGGCCCAGGCGAGATTTGACACGACGCAAAAGGAACTGAACGACAAGTACGCCCTGGACATGCAGGCCGCCGAGAAACGCCAACGGCTGCTCCAGGAGGAGAGCGACCGCCGGCACAACGCGGAATGGCAGCAACTGACCGAAGAGTGGCAAGCGGCATGCACGCATTGCGACGCCACGCTGCAGGCCGTTGACAAGGAATGCAAGCAGAGCTTTCCGCCCTGGGAGGAGATGGTCGAAAGCTGGCAGCCGCCGAGCGAACTTCCCCATGGATTGCCCATGGGCGTTTTGACGGTCACGCCGGCGCTCATTCCTCACAGCTTGCCGGAAGATCCACGCTTGCCGGGGCTGAGCCTGGTCGATGCGGACTTGCCGGCGTTGCTGCCGTTTCCCGACAAGTCATCCTTGCTGTTCAAGGCCGTCGATCAAGGTCGTGACGCCGCGGTGCAGACGCTGGAAGCCCTGCTCTTGCGCTGCTGGACGAGTTTGCCGCCGGGCAAACTGCGTTGCACGATCATCGATCCCGTCGGCCGGGGCGAGAACTTCGCCGCCTTCATGCACCTGGCCGACCATGACGAATCGCTGATCAACAGCCGCATCTGGACCGAAAGCTCGCACATCGACCAACGGCTCACCGATCTGACGACGCACATGGAGACGGTGCTGCAAAAGTTCCTGCGCAATCGCTACCAGACGTTGGCCGAATACAACGCCCAGGCCGGCGAGGTGGCCGAGCCGTTTCGCTTGCTGGTGGTCGCTCATTTTCCGGTCAACTTCAGCACCGACGCGGCCAGGCGGCTCATCAGCCTGGCGAGCGCCGGGGCCCGTTGTGGCATTTACACGTTGGTGATGGTTGACACGAAGCAGCCGATGCCGCACGGCGTCGAACTTTCCGATCTGGAAGCCACGTGCATCAACCTGCGCTGGCGCGAAGGAGAGTTTCAATGGCGCGACGCCGACTTCGGCGACTTCCCGTTGACGTTGGCCAAGCCGCCCCCAGCGGAACAGGCGACGCGCATCCTGTCAGCCGTGGGCGAGAAGGCGAAGCTGGCCAATCGCGTGGAAGTCCCGTTCGAATCGATCGCCCCCGCCGACGAGGATTGGTGGACGTCCGACAGCCGATCGGGCATCAGTGTGCCGCTGGGCCGGGCCGGCGCCGCGGCTTTCCAGATGCTGACGCTGGGCAAGGGCACTTCGCAGCACGTGCTCATCGCCGGCAAGACGGGGTCGGGTAAATCGACGCTGCTGCACGTGCTCATCACGCAGCTCGCCCTGCGCTACAGTCCCGGCGAAGTGGAGATGTATCTCATCGACTTCAAGAAGGGCGTCGAATTCAAGACCTACGCCAGCCATCGACTGCCGCATGCCCGCGTCGTGGCCGTGGAAAGCGAACGCGAGTTCGGCCTGAGCGTCCTGCAACGGCTCGACGCCGAGTTGGTGCAGCGCGGCGAAATGTTCCGCAAGGCTGGCGTCAACGATCTGCCGAGCTATCGCCATGTGGGTGAGCTGCCGCGCATCTTGCTCATCGTCGATGAGTTCCAGGAATTCTTCGTCGAGGACGATAAAATCGCCCAGGAAACGGCCCTTTTGCTCGATCGCCTGGTGCGGCAAGGCAGGGCGTTCGGCATTCACGTGATTCTCGGCTCGCAAACCCTGGGCGGCGCGTACAGCCTGGCCCGCAGCACGATCGACCAGATGGCGGTGCGCATTGCCCTGCAATGCAGCGAGGCCGACGCCCATCTCATTCTGAGCAAGGAGAACAGCGAGGCCCGGTTGCTGTCACGGCCCGGCGAGGCGATCTACAATGCCGCCAACGGGCTGCTCGAAGGCAACAATCTTTTTCAGATCGTCTGGATCACCGATCACCTGCGCGATGAATACCTGGAAAAAACGCGCGCCATGGCCCAGGCGAGCAATGGCAAGGCTTCGGCGCCGCTCATCGTGTTCGAAGGCGCAGCGCCGTCGGATCTGGCGAAGAATCCCGCCCTGAACGGCGACGGACTCATTACCGGCGCCTACGCGGCGCCGACGTGCTGGCTCGGGGAAGCCGTGGCGATCAAGGATCCGACCGCGGCCGTGTTTCGCCGGCAAAACGGGGCGAACTTGCTGATCGTTGGCCAAAACGGCGAGGCGGCCTTGAGCCTCATGGTCGCGTCGCTGGTCAGTTTGGCCGCCCAGCGAGCGGCGCCGACTTCGCCGCATTCGCTCGTGCTGGGAGCGGCTCTCGAAGGCGAATTCGATGCCTTCGTGCAGCAGCTTCCCGAGATCCTGCCGGTTCAATTGACGCCGGCCCGCGACTTGCTCGGACTGCTGGCGAAGTTGACGGAGGAACTGCAGCGGCGGCAAAAGGAGAACCTCGTCGATGCGGAGCCGATCTTCCTTTTTCTGTTCGGGCTGCAACGCATGCGCGATATTCGCCGGGCCGACGACGATTTTGGCTATGGCCGGCGCGGCGAGGAAAAGCCGAGCCCCGCGAAACAGTTTCAGACATTGATGCGCGAGGGGCCGCCGCTGGGCATTTTCACGATTATTTGGTGTGATTCGCTGACCAACTTTCAGCGCACCGTCGATCGCCAGGGCATGCGTGAGTTCGAGATGCGCGTGGTGTTTCCGATGAACGCGGCCGATTCGAGCAACCTGATGGACTCGCCGCTGGCCAGCCGTTTGGGGCCGCACCGGGCGCTGTTCTACAGTGAAGATCAGGGAAAGATGGAAAAGTTTCGGCCGTATGGGTTGCCGTCGGTTGAATGGATGCGCGAATTTCTGGGCAGTAATCCGTCCGCCCGGCGTCCCGTTTAGCCGCGACGCGACGTACTCGGAGCGGAGCGCGGGGCGACTCCGCGCTCCGCTCCGAGTACGTCGCGTCGCGGCTAAACGGCGATGGTTCAATTCTCGATTTGTTCGAGCAAATCCCGCAATTTGCGATGCGCCCGACTTCGACCCTTGGCGAGCAGGCGGGCCTCACCGATATTCAAACCCGGATCTGGAAACGGCAGTCGCTCGATCACCTGCGTCGCATCCACGGTCAACACGTATTTGCCCTTGCTCAGCTGAATATCGATGCCGACGGAGCGAAGCACTTCCAGGTCGCGATAAAAGCCGCGCACGCCGAGATGCAAACGGCGCGTGAGCGATGCTCTCGACTGCGGGCCGGTGCCAAGCAGCTTGAGCAGCTGGAAGAGCCGCTTCGAGCGTTCCGTGGTCACGGTATTCGGTGATTCCGCGGCAGCTTTCTTGACCATGATGCCCTATTCCATGTAGGTCCTGAAACCCTCAGGCCAAAGAATGATGGTAGAACGGAGTCGAGCAGAAATCAAGCCGTCCGGCCGTAAAGTCAACTCATTTTGTCCAGATTTTCCATTTCCGCTATTTCGCAAGATCGTTATTTCCGGCAAAACCCGTAGGGATGGCGGCTTCGGTTCCTGTGGACACACTATTGCGACGGAACGGATCCCACGCGCCGACCGAAAACATACAGGTGACTGGCGAGCCGGGGGGCGTTAGCCCCCGGAGTTAGCATTCATTCCAACTCAGGGGGCTAACGCCCCCCCGCTCGCCAATTCGTGGGGCAGGTTGCCAACCTGCCTGGCGAACGGCAGGTTGGCAACCTGCCCCACGAATTCATTTGTGGAGATGACCTTGGACGCGCCACGAGAGCTCGACTATCTGGTGATTGCCGCTCATCCCGACGATGCCGAAATCGGCGTGGGCGGCACCATCCTGTCGCTCAAGGCCCAGGGCGCTTCAGTCGGCATTCTCGATTTGACGAGCGGCGAACCGACGCCCCACGGCAGCCTCGATATTCGCCAGCGAGAAACCGCGGCGGCCAGTGCCATCCTGGGTGTCGATTGGCGCGGCAACCTGGATCTGCCGAACCGAGCCCTCGTCGCCGACCTGGACGCGCGGCGGCAGGTGGCAAGCTGGATTCGTCAGCTCAAGCCACGCTTTTTGCTGGCTCACCACTGGGAAGACGCCCACCCCGACCACCTCGCGGCGAGCAGCCTGACCGACGCTGCCCGTTTCTGGGCCAAGCTCAGCAAGACGGACATGCCGGGCGAGCCGCATCATCCAGCCCGGGTCTTCTATTTCCTGAGCGTCCATCTGCGACTGCACGTGCAGCCATCGTTTGTGGTCGATGTCTCGGCCCATCATGCTGCGAAGATGAACGTTTTGGAATGTTACCACTCGCAGTTTATCGAGGGCCGGGCGACGACGGCTCCCACTTTTCTCGACGACGTTCGCGATCGGGCCCGCTACTGGGGGTGGACGATCGGCACGCACTTTGGCGAACCGTTCGTGTGCCGCGAAGAGGTGGGGTTGCGCAGCCTGCGCGATGTAGTGTAGTCCTCACGCTCCGCGTGAGGGGCTCGCCAAAAATCAATCCTCAAGCCCGCATGCGAGGTACTCCGAGCATGCGGGGTTAGTCACCCCGCATGCTCGGAGTACCTCGCATGCGGGCTTGGCGAGGACTACACTTCAAACTGCACAAACCTGTCAGCCAATACCGCGCGTGCCGCCAAAATCCCGCCCAGAATCGTCCGAGAGTCGGTAGGTTCCCGCATAGGGCCGTCGATAACCAATCAGTGAAGAGGCGCGACAGACCACCATTGCTCCGGCCAAGGTGATGCGTGCACGAATTCAATGTGCTGGCACTGATGAAGGGCGAAGATCGTTACATCTTCGTTTTCGACGACGACAGCCGGCAGCACGTGATCGAGTCGTTTCGCGATCAGGCGGCGGACCCCGCCCTGAGTCTGACCTGGTTCGACGCGGTGGTGCTCACACGAAAGGCCCGCGAGCAAGAGGCCGAGACCAGCGAGCAGGAGGAGCAGAGCACGCCGTCGCGTTTCCAAGCGTGAGTTGGTGATTTATGGACGAAAGCCTGGCTGAGTTCTTTCGCTTTCTGGCGCTGGAGAAAAACGCTTCCGCCCACACGGTGAAGTCGTATCGCGAGGACCTGGCCCAGGCGGTCGATTTCTTCCGCAGCCAGGGACTGACTGGAACCGCGATGGCCGGACAGATCACCACCCGGCACCTCCGGGCCTACACCGGCTGGCTGCACGACCAGGGCTATGCCAAGGCCACCATCGCCCGGCGGCAGGCGGCGGTCAGGTCCTGGTTTCGCTTCCTGAGGCGGCAGGGACTGGTGGACGTGAACCCGACGGAAGGCATGCGTACGCCGCGGCAAGACAAGAAGCTGCCGAACTTCTTGCCGGAAAAGGCCGTTACCAAATTGCTCGAGGCGCCCCAGGCAGTGACGTCGCTGGGGTTGCGGGATCGGGCGATTTTGGAGTGCCTGTACTCCGCGGGCCTGCGTGTTAGCGAGTTGGTAGGTCTGGATTTGCCCGACCTGGATCTCGACAGCGCCATGGCGACGGTGCGCGGCAAGGGCAAACGCGAACGCCTGGCCATGTTCGGCGAGCAATCGCTGGAGGCGCTCAAGCAATGGTTGGCGGCCCGTTCGCAGTTGTTGGCCGGGCTGCGCAGCTCACGACCCATGGAGGCCGTGTTTCTCAACAGGCGTGGCACGCGCCTGACGACACGGAGCGTGGGACGGCTGCTGGCCAAGTACCTGGCCGAAACGGGGCTCGATCCGGAAGCGAGCCCCCACAGCTTGCGGCACAGTTTCGCGACCCACTTGCTGGATCACGGAGCTGACATCCGCAGCGTGCAGGAACTTCTGGGCCATCGCAGCCTGGCAACAACACAGATCTACACCCATGTTTCCACGCAAAGGCTGCAAGACAGTTATCACAAGGCTCATCCACGTGCTCGCTAGCCGTGGTCCGTGCCGCCCTGGAGAGGATGGTTGCCATGTCACGCCATTGTTCTTGCATTGTGCTCGTGCTGCTGGGCACGCTGAGCTGGGCCGCCGACTCGGCTCGCGCCCAGGACCAGGCGGTTGCCGGCATCAAGTGGCGCTACGACTATCAGCAGGCCCGGCGCGAGGCGTTCGAGAAGAAACAGCCCATTCTCATCGATTTTGTCACCAAGGCCTGCAAGTGGTGCAACGAAATGGACAAGACCACTTTTCGCGATCCCTACGTGGTCGCTGTGCTCAACGACCGCTTCATCCCGCTCAAGATCGACGGCGAAGTCGATGAAGGGCTGACCAAGTATCTCAAAATCGTCTCGTTTCCGACATTGATCCTGGCCGCGTATGACGGCAAGGTGCTGGTTCCGCTCGTGGGCTACCAGACCGCCCCGGACCTGTACGAGCAGCTGCAGCGCGTGGTCACCGGCCAGTCGGAACCCGAATGGATGATCCGGGATCAGAAGCTTGCGCAGCAGTGGATCCTGAGCAAGGAATATACGCGGGCGATCGCATCCCTCAAGAACATCATTGAAGACGGCAAAACCAGGCCGGTGCAGATCACGGCTCGCAAGACGCTTCAGGAGCTGGAAGCCGTCGGCCAGGAAAAGCTCGCCCACGCCAAGGAACTGTTCGATAAGGGCCAATCCGTCGAGGCCATCGAAGCCGCCAACGACACGATCCGCACCTTCGCCGGCCTTCAGGTGGCGCGGGAGGGCGGCAGCCTTCTCAGCCGATTCATGCAGTCGCCCGATATGCCCGGTCAGCAGCGAGCCAAGCGGGCCCGCGAGCTGCTGACCCAGGCCAACGACTTCTACAAGTTCAAGGACTATCTGCCCTGTCTCGACCGCTGCGAAGTCCTCATGACGAGCTATGGCGATTTGGCAGAGGGGCAGGAAGCGTTTCAATTGTCCACGAACATCAAAAACGATCCCGAATGGCTGCAAAACGCCTGCGACGTGATGAGCGATCGGCTCGGCAACCTGTACCTCGCCCTGGCCGACACCTGGCTGCGCAAGGGGCAGCCGGAACGGGCTCGCTTCTACTTCGAACGCGTCATTCGGGCGTTTCCGGGGACACGCTATGCCGAGTCGGCCCAGATTCGTTTGGGACAGCTCGCCGGCGTGCCGACCAGGCGCGTGGAAATCGACTCGGCCAGCAATCGGCCCTAGTGTAGTCCTCACGCTCCGCGTGAGGTCCGGCTTGCCGAGCCGGACCTGTGCCGTGCAGGGACATCGAGCTTGGCCTACGACCTTGCACACCTCAGGTCCGGCTCGGCAAGCCGGACCTACTTCACGCGGAGCGTGAGGACTACACTAACTCCATGAATGACCCATCCCGAAAGCGAGGTCGTCATGGACATCGTAGGCATCGGTACCGACATCGTCGAATGTGCTCGCATCGGCAAGATGATCGAGGATCACGGCGAACTGTTCTTGCAGCGAGTCTACACGCCGCGTGAGATTCGCTATTGCCAGGCGCGCAAGCACTCCTGGGAGCACTTCGCCGGCCGCTGGGCCGCCAAGGAAGCGATCTTGAAATGCCTCGGCACCGGCTGGCGCAAGGGGCTGTGCTGGACCGACATGGAAGTTCGCAACGACACCGACGGCGCTCCGCACGTGTTCATCTGCGGCGCGGCCAAGGAGCGGGCGACTGATTTGAAGATCAGCGACATCAAGCTGACGATTTCGCATTGCCGGGCTTTTGCCACGGCGTTTGCGATCGCGGTGAGAGAGTAGTCCTCACGCTCCGCGTGAGGACAGGGCGCAGCCCTTGTTAACCGTGGCCCAAGCCAGAGAGGCAAATGCAAACGCGGCGTCCCGAAGCCTGATATGCTTCGGGACGCCGCGTTTTTGGCACCTGGGTTGGATGCGGCAGCCGTTGCTTGGATCATGGTTAGCAAGGGCTGCGCCCTGTCCTCACGCGGAGCGTGAGGCCTACATTCGCTACACCGCCGCGATGTTCACAAACGTGTGCACGTGCGGCAACACGCGGTAGTTCCAGACGAAGCCCGGCCCTTCGAGCCGCCAGAAGTGCCAGCGGGTGTCTTCGTCGCCGCCGCGATCGCGGTAGAAGGCCAGGTGAATGCGTTCCATGCCGCCATTGCGACGAACGATTTGCATCACTTCATCAGCGTCTTCACGGCGATACGGCGACAGCACTTCGCGCATGACGGTTTCGACCAGCCGGCGTTGATCGGCGGTCAGCTCGCTCGCCGCGATGCCGGGGTGGGCCTGGCCGGCGGCGCGGAAGCGAATCGACTCAGCTTGTTCGCCGGGAGAGCCGATCACGATGGCCTGAGTGCGCTGTCTCTCATTCAACGCATCGAAAACGCTGAGCACGGCCCGGGTCTGGTAGAAGAAGCAGTTTCGTTGGCTGTAGCCGTCGGGGCTGTGGCCATAGTACATCGGGCCGCCGAACGCCGCGTCGGGCTGGGAGTTGCCGTCGCAGCGGACCGTGATGTGATGGCCGCAGAAGACCCAGGCATATTGCTGGCCGTTGGTCGGATCGCCGAAAATGTAGGCGCCGCAGTTGCCGAAGGAGCCGCTGCCGTCGAAGGTGCCGTTGCGCGTCAGCTTGGAATAGCCATCATCGCCCGAGGAGATGGAGCGCAGGATGCGTTCGACCAGCTCGCGCTGAGCGGGCGTGTAGGAAGCGGTGATGGTTCGCCCGAACGCGGCATTGAACATGCCATGGCGGCGCGGGTCGTTCCAGGGCAGCACGACATTGGTCTTCTGGTCGTTGGTCAGCGTGCCATAGAGTTCCTGAATCATGGCCTCGGCGGGCTTGGCCTGGCGGGCCGGCGCCGGCGCGGGTTCGTCCGCGAAGAGGCCGGGCGTCTTGAAGCCGGCAGCGCCGCCGACGGCCATCATGCCGACCGCGATGAACGTACGGCGATCCAAACCATCGGTTCTCGGTTCGCATTCGGGGCACGAAATTTTCTGTGCTTCATTCATGGCAACTCTCCTACGGATGGTGAAAGGGGAGCTTAGGGCGCCCAGACCTGGCAGGCTGAGAGGAGATCCCCCGATGGAATTATCATCCACGGGCGGGCGGGCTGTGTCAAGCGACTTCTTTACCGTAGGTCAGGCTTTCCAGCCTGACGTTAACAGTCATCCCACTTCCATAATCATGATTCCTCAGACGAATGAAAAATGATGCATGCCGCGCGGGGCCGCTGTTAGCGTCAGGCTGGAAAGCCTGACCAACAATGGATTCATTGCAATTTTGGGCATGCTCCTTTAGAATGCAGTTATTCAACCCATGTACAGCCAACCCAAGGGGAGCCGCCGTGGCATTGACAGCCCAGGATCGCAATCTGCTGAAGCGTTGCCTGAATCATGAATCGGGATCCTGGAACGATTTCGTCGATCGTTACCTGGGACTGGTCTACCACGTCATCCAGCACACGGCCCATTTGCGCAGCCATTTCCTCCACCCCGAGGAGACCGAGGACATCGCCGCCGAGGTGATGCGCGAGCTCGCCGCCAACGACTACGCCCTGCTGCGGCAGTTTCGCGGCAACAGCAGCCTGGGCACGTATCTGACGGTCGTCGGCCGGCGCATCTGCGTCACCGAACTGGCCAACCGTGCCACCGCTCACGAGCCGCACGGCGACAATCACATTCAAGAACATGCGGAGACCGAACGCGTCCCTCGAACCAAGGGCGAGGGCGGGTTGGAAGCTCTCGAAGAAGTCGGTAAACTCCTCAAGAAGCTGCCGGCCCGCGAACGCACCGTCGTGCAGCTCTATTTCATCGAGGGCCGATCGTACGAGGAGATCAGCACGCAGCTCAACATTCCCATCAACAACATCGGGGCCATTCTGTCGCGAGCGCGCAAGATGCTGCGCAGCGACGTCAAGAACCCGCCGCCACGCAGGGAAGTGTAAACAGTCTGGCGAGCCGAGCCCCGTAAGGGGCCGGGTGAGTATCACCCGGCCCCTCACGGGGCTCGGCTCGCCGCAAGCGAAAACGATGGCAATCTGTAGCATCTGCGCAGCCTCCCATTTTCCTCCTGAAGGGTTTTCCATCCTTTGCGCCCAATTGCCCCGTTTCAACTAGCCGATGCAATTCCCAGAGGAGCCGATGGACTCGGACCCAAGGAGATTGCGATCATGAAATGGACAAAAACGCTGCCGGCCGCCCTGCTGCTGGCGAGTTTCGCCATGCCCGCCCAGGCCCAGTTCTTCGCCCGCAAGCCCAGGCCGCAAAACCTGGGAGTGCCGGAGCTGATCGTGATGGCCAAGAGCGATAGCGATGAGCACAAACGCCTCCTGGCCGTCGAGCAGCTCCGCGAGCACGATGCCAAGGCCAACGCCGACGTCGTGCCGGCGCTCATCGACGTCATGCTCAACGATCTCAAGAGCAGCGTGCGCATGGAAGCGCTGCATTCGCTGACCAGGATTCGGCCCAGCTCGCCGCTGATCGGCCAGGCGCTGCAGCAGGCCGCCCAGCACGACGAAAACATTCGCATCCGCTGGCAGGCCCGATCCTCGATGTGGATGCACGGCAGTTTCCTGGGCAAGGACAATAACGGCGCGCCGCAGACGACCAGCAAGGAACCGCCTTTGCTCAACAGCGGCACCGTCATCGTCAGCCCGCTCGTGCCGGTGCCGTCCACCCCGCAGAACCCGCCGTCGGCTGTGCCGCCCATGGGAACGCCGGCCTATGTTCCGTCGTACCCGGAGAACAGGGCCTTGCCGCCGGGCAACACCGTCAGCCTGCCGCGGCCGCTGCCTTCGGGGCCGACCGGCTTCTCCACCGCGCTGCCGCCGAGGCCGATGCCCGCCGCTCCCGTGGCGCCGACGCCGCCCCCCAGCGACGATGGTCCGATGATCATTCCGGCGCCGTGATTGGGTTTCCACGTTTTGTTTAGCCGCTCGCCTCTGGCGAGCGCGGTTCGTCATGGCGCCACGACCAGCCGCGCTCGCCAGAGGCGAGCGGCTAAACGGGTTCAATGGGACATCACCAAAAACCCAATCCGGTCCGCCAACTCACGCAATTCCGCACTTGCATCGCCCTGCAGCGCGTTGAACCCCTGGCCGCGCAGTTCCAGAAGCTCCGCTTCCGTGCCCTCGACCGGCTGGACGGGCCGCACCACGAACGGCTTCCCATTGAGCAAGAATCCATGAGCCCCCATTTTGGTCGTCCGCAGACAGTGCCGCACCCAGGCACGCTGGATGACATTGCCGCCCAGCGAGCATTCGATGGGCCCTTCATACAAAAACGGACAACCCGGCTCCCACAAGCTCGGTTCGGGAATGACCGCGGCGTAAACGGACGGCTCCATTTGCCGGAATGGATAAGCCACCTCGACCGTCGTCGCGAACCGGCAGCGCGGCCCCATCAGCCGGCCACGCACTTCCGCCGCCGGCTCCAGCGGCCACGGCAATCGCACGCGCACCGTGGCACGCATCGGATCGAGGGAATGGGTCCAAACTTCCAGATTGCCGGATTCGGGGTTCATGAAATCAGGTCGTCCAGGTTGAAGAGATTCTGGGCACCTCTTCATCATATTTTTGGACCTGGCGTCGGTTAGGGGGCTGCAAACTGCAACGCTTTCGCTTGCAGCCCCCCTTCTCAGCGCAAACCTTTGACTGTCATGACAATAGCGTGATGATCAAGGGGGGCTGCAACCGCTTGCACTCACAACCCCCCAATTATCTTTCGAAAAATCGACGAATTGCTCTACCCTAATCCCACGCGCAAATGGTGGAATGCTGGAATCAACCAATGCCGGCATGTCCGAAGGCGAGCGCGTTCTGGCCGCATTCCAGAATCGGGAAGTTATTCTCCGAGCTCACTTAGCTTAGTACAGCACTTCAAAATTGGGGGTCCGAATTCGTGGGGCAGGTTGCCAACCTGC
>Ga0182024_10010450_pt1 | contig 18899 bp, 16 predicted proteins | sample P32metaG_FD_120480 | JGI IMG/M metagenome (GOLD analysis project Ga0182024, IMG submission 120480) | Permafrost microbial communities from Stordalen Mire, Sweden - P3-2 metaG (Illumina Assembly) | ecosystem: Environmental > Terrestrial > Soil > Wetlands > Permafrost | place: Sweden: Stordalen... | reverse complement strand
TCTTCCCGCCAAAGCTCATGATCTCCGCCACGCTCTTCCCGTCCCGCGCCGCCTCCATCACCTCTGCCGACAAAATTGCCACTGCCTCCACGTAATTCAGCTTCAACCCGCGCGCCTGCCGCCGTCGTGCTAGGTCCGCTGCAACCACAATCATCAGCTTTTCCTGTTCCCGCGGTGTTAAGTGCAATGCAACCCTCGCCTAAACCTCATCGATCGGCATAACCAATGTAGGGCGCGCTTTCGCGTGACCGTCCGTGCTCTTCCGCGCCCGCTTCCGCCCGCCATCAAGAAATCAATTGACCTTCCGAGGGACAACCGCCGCCCGCCCATACAATGTCCATTTGGCCGCGCTCCAAACCGCATGAAGCCCCGCCAAAACAGCGCGCCCCCGTTTGGCCGCACAACGCACAATCAATCCGTGCCCCGCAAGCGTGCTGACCCCCCAAAGCGCGTCTTCCCGCCGCCCGAGCAATCCAAGAATCCCGCGCAATTCCTTCTCTATCTCAAGCCATTCCGCAGCTTCCACCCCCACGCGACAAACATAGAACGACGCCCAAGTCCGGTACGCACCCAGCCTCCCAACCGCCGCTAATCCTCGTTTCTGCGGCTCGAGCCGCGAGCGCTCCGCCGCCACCAGCCGCCCCCCCGCCACCAAATCGGTCTTCAACTCCACGCTCGCGTATTCAAAAATTTCGCCTCGTGCCTCGCGCCCAGGCGCCAAAATCTCCCACCAGAATAATCCTGCTCCCTCCGCCAGCCGGATCGAAGTCCGCTGCGAAAATCGCGCCCCCGCAAAGGGAATCACCGCGTCCGGCAAATACTCCAGCAATCCGCCTTCACCGACGTAAATCTCATTCGACTGCAAAGCCGCAGACGCCTCCGCGCGCGGCCGGTAAATTCGCGTAGCCCCGGTCGTTGTGACTTGCACCTGCGCGTGAGCCCCAACATTCACCGCCAACTCCAACCGGTCCCCGCCCAGCAAACCACCCGACACATTGTGCAAATGCACCAGCGCCGCCCCGTCTTCTACCGCAAACGCTCGCACCACTTTCAGCGGCGGCTCCTGATGACTGGCCGCCAGTATCGTCTGGCCCGTCGGCGGATGACACGCGAAATCCAGTCGCAGCGAAGCAGCAACGCGAACGCGATCTCCGCAGATCAAGTCCGGTGCAATTTCGCTTCCTACCCCCGCGACCGTTCCCACCATCTCCATCCCGCTTTCCCAAGCTTCTCAACTAATGAACAGCCGAGTCGCAAGCGCAGGGTGCTCCATCGCGCCCCATTCCAGCAGCGGCAGGAAACACGAAGCATCTTCGAGCGAGCACTCCGCACTCCGCTTCATGGTCTCGACAATCGCCGGCTTCAACTCCCACAAAATTCTCGTCGCCGCATTCTGCCCAAGAGGCAACAATCGCTGGCACGCCGAAACCAAGCTCGCCGCGCACGCATGTAAAAACGCCAGCACCGTGCGGTCCTCCTCGAATTCCAAAACCCCGCCGCCCAATCCAAACGCCACACTGTGATGGATCAATCCCTGCGTTTCCTTCGAAGCCCGTAAGACTTCTCTCACCACCGCAAAATCCCCAAGCCCGCCAACCGCCGTCAAGAAATTCCGTCCCAGCGACCCGCTTCCGACCCGGCTCTCCCGCGCGAGTTTCATCGCACTCAGTCGCTCATTGAGTGCCAACCAGTCTCGCCGGGACATCTCACGGTCGACACTCAGCCCTTCCGCCGTTAGCCACCTGCCCCCCAGCCGAAACCCCGCTCTGCAAAACACTGCCTCCAAAAATCCCACCTCCTCCAAAAACCCCCGCAAAAACTCCGGCAACTCCCGCACGCCAAGCAACTCCGCCGCTACCAGCGATTCCAACCCAAACGAATGCGCCAATCCCCCAATCGGCAAAGCGCTGTCCGCCAAATGCAAAAGCCGCAATTCCGCCAGCTCAGAATCCATCCCCACACCCCTGTAGTGGCCGATCTTCAGATCGGCCGGGCATCGTGCCCAAGCTCGCTATGCCCGTGCGAATGCCCGCCCGACCCATGGGAATGCGGCGTCCCCACATAAGGCCCGTGCGCATCGATCAACTCCCGCCGCCGCTCCTCCGGCACTCCCAATTTCTCCTCCAGCCAGACAATCACTCGATCCAACCCCACATCCTCGCGCAAATTCGTAAACAAAAATAAGCGTTCCCCGCGCATCTTCCGCGAATCCCGCTCCATCACCTCCAGCGACGCCCCGACGTACGGCGCCAGATCGATCTTATTAATCACCAGCAAATCCGACCGCGTGATCCCCGGTCCGCCCTTCCGAGGAATCTTGTCGCCTTCCGCAACATCGATCACATAAATCCACACATCCACCAGTTCGGGGCTGAACGCCGCCGACAAATTGTCGCCCCCGCTCTCCACAAAAATCAGTTCCAGGCCTGGCAGCGCGTCTTCCAACTCCGCGATCGCCTGCAAGTTCATCGAAGCGTCCTCGCGAATCGCCGCGTGCGGGCACGCCCCAGTCTCCACGCCCCGCACTCGCTCCGCCGGCAGTACGCCTTGCCGCAACAGAAACTCGGCATCTTCCTTCGTATAAATATCGTTGGTCACCACCGCCAGGTTGTACTTCGGCCACAACCTCCGGCTCAGCCGGTCCACCAGCGCCGTTTTCCCCGAGCCCACCGGTCCCGCAATCCCCACACGAAACGCCCGCGACGCTCGTCTTTCGTGCATTGGCATCCTCCTCCCAGTCCTAATCACGATCCCCGACTAATGTAGGGGCGCATGTAGGGCGCGCTTTAGCGATCTAACCACCCTCACGCGCCGCAGTCTACCAGCTTGCCGAAAAAATAACTCCCAAACTCGTCCACCCGCTCCGCCACGATTTCGTTTCGTCAAATCCAAGTTTCCGTTCTTTGCCTTGCGCTTGCCCCGTGCGTACCGGGTCGTTACCCCCAGTCCCAGTTCATACACTCCCTGTCCGAAGGGGTCATTTACTAACCGGCGCCTCGCAAGGCCTCGGTTCTTGCCCGCGCTGCTCGACACACGCTACGGTAGAGCCAACACCAGGCTGCATCTAAATATTCAAGATCAACAGGAGAGATACGAACGATGAAGAGTCTCACCAAATTTGCATTTGCCATGCTGGTCGTACTGCTTTTCGTTTCCGCGTACGTCTCGGCAGCTCCGGAACCCGGGCGCGATCATCCGGCATATTTGCACGCACTAACCGATCTGCGCCACGCCAGAGCACATTTGGAACGCCCCGGCGGCGGGGAACGCAAGGAGCAGGAAATCAAAGCCATCGAAGAAATTGACGCTGCCATCGCGGAGATCAAAAGGGCGTCTATCGACGACCACAAGGACCTGAACGATCATCCACCGGTCGATGCCCACATGGATTGGGGCGGCCGTCTCCACCGTGCCCTGGAATTACTCGACAAGGCGCACCACGACGTGGGCGAAGATGAAGACAACGGCTTCGCTCAGGGGCTGCAACACCGTGCCCTGGAACATATCGATAGGGCGCACCACCACGTCGAAGAAGCCATCCACGCAATCTAGTCAAAAATCAAGTTGTGATCTGAGTGCTTTCGAGCGCCGCGGGTTTCCACCGCGGCGCTTTGTTTTTCGCGTTCGGATCGGCTGCCTGGGAGCACGCCTCCGTGCGTCCTTCTAGCGGCTCCAGCGTCACCGCGGTTCGACTCACACGTCTAGTCCGCCAAATCTTCGTGCCCATCCCTCGGTCGTACCCCTAAATGAAGAAGTTTTGCCTCAGTGATCGCCGCAATTTCGCGAATCGGTCCCAAAATAGACGCCGAAACCTCCCCGTCCAGCCGCACCAGCGACACCGCCTCCGCTCCACGCGAAGCATCCCGTCTACCAAGCGCAAATGTCGCGATGTTTACGCCCTGCTTGCCCAGTGTCGAGCCGACTTGCCCGATCACTCCGGGTTCGTCCCGGTTGCGCAGATACAGTATCGTCCCTTCCAACTGGGCTTCCACCGGGATCCCGCCAATCTGCAACACCCGCGGCGTTCCATCGTGCAACACCGTTCCTTCGACGGTGAACTCCGTCCCCGAGCCGCCCTTGTCCGGCAGGGCCGACACTTCCAACGTGTTGGGGAATCCGTGCTCCCGCCGCCGCGTCTCCTCGTGGACCGTCAGGCCCCGCGCCGCCGCCACCTGTGGCGCGTTCACCACATTTACCTTCTCATCGAGAACCGCGTTCAGGAGTCCCGCCAGCACCGCGCTGCGCAGCAAATTCGTCCCTACCTCGGCGACTTCGCCCGCGTACCGGATCCGAATCCGCGCTGGCCTCGATGCCGCCGCCTGCGCAACCATCGATCCCAGCCGCTCCGCTAGAGCAACATATGGTCGTCCGCGCCGGTACTGGTCCGGCGACAGCGCCGGCAAATTCACGGCGTTGCGGATCACGCCATCCGCCAGATAATCTCGCACTTGCACGGCAACCTGCGTCCCCACTTCTTCTTGGGCCTCCGTAGTCGACCCCGCGATGTGCGGTGTGGCAAGCACGTTCGGCAGTCCCACCAACGCCGTATTTTTGGTCGGCTCCTCCACAAATACATCCAGCGCCGCACCCGCCAGCTTTCCGCTTTTCAACGCCTCCGCCAGCGCCCCTTCATCGATCAATTCTCCACGCGCCGCGTTGATCAGCCGCGCCCCGTTTTTCATCTGTGCCAGCGTCGTCGCATTGATCAAATTCTGCGTCGCTGGGCTAACTGCTGTGTGCAGCGACACGAAATCGCTCTCCGCCAGTAACTTTTCCAGCGGCACCAGCTCCACCTGCAGCTCTCTCGCCGCCGCTTCACTGATATACGGGTCGTAGCCAAGCACTCTCATATCAAACGCTTCCGCCCTTACCGCCACTTCACTCCCGATCCGCCCAAGCCCGATCAACCCCAGCGTCTTCCCGCGCACTTCGGTCCCCGCCGCGCTGCCTTTCTCCCATTTCCCCTCATGCATCGACTTATCCAGCCGCGACACCTGCCGCGCCAGCGCCAGCATCAGCGCGAATGTATGTTCTGCAACGCTAACCGCGTTCCCGCCCGGCGTGCTCATCACCAGCACGCCCCGCCGGGTTGCTTCATCCAGATCGATATTGTCCACGCCGACGCCCGCGCGTCCCACCACTCGCAACCGCGGCGCCTTCTCCATCAACTCCGGCGTAACCTTCGTCGCGCTACGCACGATCAGCGCCTCGGCATCGGCAATCTCCGCGTTCAGCGTCTCCTTGGTGGTCAACACCACGTTCCATCCGGCCTGCTCCTTCAACAGCGCCACTCCGCGCTCACTGATTTTGTCCGCCACAATGACTTTCATCAGCCCTCGTCCCCACTAAATTTGTAGTCCGTCGCCACAGCAACCAAAAATTCGACAAAACTAAAACATCAACGGTAGCGACCCACCAGCTCCAAGTCAAATTCTCTCCTCATTCTCTCTGCGATCTCTGTGCTCCGCACTTTGTGCCCTCTGTGTTAATTCTTTTTCTTGCCGCTCTGCTATATTCAATCCGACGAGGAACAGATGACTCTCTCCGAAAAAATCCAAAAAGATCTTACCGACGCCATGCGTGCCAAAGACGAACTCCGCCTCAGCGTCCTCCGCGGCATCAAGTCCGCGATCCAATACAAGCAAACCGAAAAAATCCGCGTCCTCGACGACTCCGAATCGATCCAGCTCCTGCAAACCCTCGTCAAGCAACGCAAAGAGTCCATCGACCAATTCACCAAGGGCAATCGCCAGGACCTCGCCGACAAGGAAACCAAGGAACTCGCCATCATCGAAACTTACCTCCCCGCGGGCGCCAGCGAAGCCGAAATGGACGCCGCCATCGCCAAGGCTATCGCCGAGACTTCGGCCACCTCCATGAAGCAAATGGGCGCCGTAGTCAAAGCCGCCAAATCCGCTCTCGAAGGCAAGAGCGTGGATGGCAAAGCTTTAAGCGATCGCGTCCGCGCCCGCCTCTCCTGAGGAGCTCCGAAAGCAGCTCAGCCAACATCACGATCTGGATAACGATTCACGCGCGAACGCGGGAATTGAACCAGATCAATTCGACGGTCCGAAGCGAAGCATCGTCCGGCGTTTCAGCAGCTTACGGCACAGGTTTGCGACTAGGTGAAGCTACAGTGGTAGCCCGATTGCGCCGTTCCTCAGTGTTCCTTACGCTGGTGTTGTGCGCCCTGCCCTCTTCCTCGAAAGGACGACGATGCGAGATGTCACCAGCTGCGCGGACAATTTAGTGTTGTTTGGTGAAATGCTGGAGGTCGCGTCGGAATACATTAGCCAGTGCGAAGAAACTCTCGGACACGAAGACCCGTTCATGGTCGAGCTAGCGCACAACAAGCTTTACTCTCTTCGGCAACGCGTCGTCAAAATGGAACACCGGCTGCGCGATCTAGAATTGCAATTGCGCCGGCCGGCAACCCCAAAGAAGGTCTCGGGCACTGCTTAGGGAAAGAAAATAGGCAGCGAAAAATCGACTGTCCCGGGATCGTTTATGGCGCGGGAACGTGCGCTTTGATCGCCACCGGCAAGCCGTCCCCGGCGCGCTCGATCGTAACCTGATCGGGCGGAACTCGGATGTCCGTGCCTCCCCGAATAACGGTGAGCGTAACCGTTTCGTCCGCCTTGGGGCACGCCCAGGTCGCCGTAACTCCCTTTGCGTCCACGGATACTTCCGCGGAAGCGTGCGGAGAGCACGGATCGAGACTCAGTTCACCCGCATAATCTGCCGGAACCTTGACGATAATCTCCCGCGGTGCTTGTTTTGCCGCGCACGAAAACAACAGGAAGGTGGCAAAGATCGTCGCAAGCAGAAGTGTAGTCAAACTGTCCAGTTTTCGAATCATGCGTGAACCCCTGACCTGAAATACTTGAGAGAATTATAGCCCGAATTGACGAATCTCACCGGCGTGGTACGCAAACTAACAATCTCAGTTACGATCGGCCATCCGCTGAATCCCCACGCGATTTCTTTAACAAGGCGTTACGCCGTATGCGATCGGACTTCTTTGTAGGGGCTGGGCTTGCCCTGCCGGCCGTTGCGTCTTGGCTCAAATTTTGGCGTCCGCCTATTTCTCCACCGCATAGTAAATCACGTAAAACCAGCTAAAAATCCCGTGCACGATCATCCACAAAATCGAATGACTGACACTCCACGACAACGTGATCGCTAACATGCTCCCAAAGCCCCACAATCCCACACCCGCCGAGCGTCCGCCTCCATTGCTCATGACTCCTCCTTTGTTCCGGTTTCTGCGAGCCCCGTTCTGCGCTCTTCAATGAACGTAGTAGCCGTTCTTGGACAAGATGACGTAGTCGCGTCCCTTTTTTCCAAACGAGGACGCGAGACGCACATCCAATTTATGTGGTTTACCCTCGGCTGCGGTGGCCTTCGTGTAGTAACCCAGCGTATACCGCGTCTTGATCCGCTCGATCAGAGCGCGAAATTCGGCGTCCAGATGCGCCACGTCTTGTACGTCGAAAATTTCCCCGCCGGTCTGGTCCATCACTCTGTGTATGTTCACCAGTCCGGGAATCATGCTCGCGGCGAGCATCGTCGCCGGCGGATTGTATCCGGGTATCTTCAGATTGTATAAGGCCGCATCCGCCGCGATCGATTCGGTGATGATGTCGCGCGTCCCCTGTCCCCCTGCGTCCGTGCCAACGTCATCGCTGATCAGAATAATCACTCGACGGCCCTTCGGTGGCGCGCCCAGCAGATACTTGGCGGCGACGAAGATTCCGTCATTGATATTCGTGGCGCCGCCTACGTGGAATCCATTGATCTGCTGGGCAATCTTCGTCTTGTCGTTTGTGAACGGCACGCGCAATTCGGCCTCGGTGGAAAAGGTAAACAGCGCCACCTCATCTTCGGGTTTAAGCGCGGCAAGCGCGGTGGTGGCCGCGTCACGCAACGGCCCGAGAAAGGGACCAATCGAATCGCTTAGATCCAATACCAGCGCAACGTTCAGGGGCAGCTCGTCACGGCTAAAAACCTCCAGTTTTTGAGCGACGCCGTCTTCACGCAGTTCGAAGTCCTCCTTTTTCAAATCGGCTATGATTTTGCCGGCCTTCGTTTTCACCGTAGCGTCAAGCATGACCAGGTTCACGTCCACGCGAACTACATTTTCGTCCTGGTTCTGCGCTAGAACCCGCATTCGGCAGAAAAGCGCAACGAAAACGAACAGGACTGACAATCGCGTTGTGTTTCGCCAAAATGTAGACATCGCCATCGCCCGATGCTCCGAAACGTGGTCTGTACGCATAGTTCCAGGCCAAAACGTCCTATGATTGGGTCTCGTCACACGCTATCCCATGCGGATGCGGAGTTCGCGCCAAACAGTTGTCTTCTATCCCTGGTCTTAGTCCGGCTCGTCTCGGGCGCTGCTACACGGGATACCCTATGCTAAAAATCTACAAAAGAGCGAGAATAGGGAGTATACAAGGCGCGGTCCTTATATATTTGGAGGCCTCGAGCAATGAAGCTGCAGAGGAGATTCAACACCATGAACGTTTTCGGACATGCCGCAAGATTCGCAATGCCTCGGTTGGGCAAGCCGATGTTGGTTGCCTTGTTGTCGGCGGCACTCGTGTTCGCAACTTGGCCTCAGAACCTGCCCGCGTATCAAGACGCCCCGGCGCAGGCTACGCAGCAGGCCCCGCCGCAAGACGGGCAGCAGGCGCCACCGTACACGACACAGACTCCCGAACAGATCCAACAGTTGGTAGCGCCGATCGCGCTCTATCCAGATTCCCTCGTGGCGCAGATCCTCGCGGCCTCCACCTTTCCCGAGCAAGTTGTCGAAGCCGACCGATGGGTGCAAGCGCATCCGGATTTAAAAGGTGACGCTTTGGCTCAAGCTGTGGACCAGCAACCCTGGGATCCGAGCGTCAAGGCGCTCGCTGCCTTTCCGTCCGTCCTTGGAAATATGGACAAAAACTTATCCTGGACGTCTTCCCTTGGCGACGCCTATTACAACCAGCAACAAGATGTGACCGATGCCGTGCAGGTGATGCGCCAGCGCGCCCAACAGTCCGGCAATCTTAAGAGCACTCCGCAACAGACCGTGACCACGCAAGGCTCGACCGTCATCATCCAGCCTGCCGACCCCCAGATCGTTTACGTTCCTGCCTACGATCCGTGGGTGGTTTACGGAGGCCCCATAGGTCCGTGGCCCGGTTGGTATCCTTATCCGGGTATCTGGTATGGCGGCCCGTATCTTTCCTTTGGAATCGGCTTTGGAATCGGCTTCTATGGCGGGTATGGATGGGGCTGGGGTCGTTGGGGGTTCGACTGGCACAACCGGTACGCCATTTACAACAACAACCGATACTACTCCCGCAGCAACACATTCTATAACCGGGCCAATTACTACCGGGGAGGCCCGAGCGGCGACTTCCGCGGCCGGCCCGGCGCGGGGAACAGACCTCCGGACAGGGGGAGCATCGGTGGGCGCGGCGGAGTGTACAACCGTCCCGGCGGAACGACACGGCCCTTCAACGGCGATAACCGCGCTGCTCGCGGATACGCGCAGCCCCGAGGCCAGACCGGCACTCGTTCCGGCGCTTTCAGCGGCTACGACCGTGGCGGACAGACCAGGAGCTATTCGTCGCGAGGAGCCAGCAGCTTCGGCGGAGGAGCGCGTGGCGGTGGTGGAGCGCCTCGAGGCGGCGGTGGCGGCGGCCGGCATTGATAATCGGGGCCGACGGCGCTAATCGAAGAATCGTTTTTCCCGGGTTCATCGCGAAATCTAGAAAATGGAGAAAGCCATATGCAGCGGACGAATTTGAGCTTCGGCAAATTGAGTTGGGCCGATCTTCCTAAACTAGCCGCGGTCGCTATCCTTTTCATGGGCTGCATTCCCGCCCGTTCCACCGCGCAGCAAGCGGGCCAGAAAACATTTTCGTCCGCGGAAGAGGCCTGCCAGGCGCTGGCCACGGCCGCGCAGGGTAACGACGAAAAAGCGATGCTCGAAATCCTCGGGCCCGAGGGAAAGCAGATCGTTTCGTCCGGTGACGACGCCGAGGACGCCCAGAACCGCGCTAATTTCGCCCAGAGATATCAGGAAATGCACCGTCTGGTGAAAGAACCCGACGGCACCACGACCCTGTATATCGGCGCGGATAACTGGCCCACTCCGATCCCGCTCGTCAACAATGGCAAGTCCTGGCATTTCGACACCGAGGCGGGCAAGAAAGAAATCCTGTTCCGACGAGTCGGCCGGAATGAAATGTCAGCCATTCGCGTTTGCGAAGAGCTCGTTGCGGCCGAAAAGGAATACCGCTCGTCGCAGCACGACGTCTACGCCCAGAGAATTTTCTCCAGCGAAGGGCAGCACAATGGCCTGTATTGGAAGCCTGCGGACGGTGAGCCCCAGAGTCCCATCGGGCCGCTAGTGGCGCAGGCCGTTGTCGAAGGTTATGCCGCCAAAAGCGAGGAAGGCAGTCGCACACCGTACCGCGGCTACTATTTCCGCGTCCTGACGCGTCAGGGAAAAAATGGCCCAGGCGGCGCGAAAAGTTATGTACTAGACGGCAAAATGACAGCCGGTTTTGCTTTGGTGGCCTTTCCGGCGGAATACAGATCGTCGGGTGTAATGACCTTCATCGTCGGTGAGGATGGCGTCGTGTATCAAAAAGACCTCGGCAAGAAGACCGAGGTCGTCGCCAAAGCGATGAACGAATACAACCCCAACTCCAGTTGGCAAAAGTCGGAGGACGAGGAGCAGGAAGCCGCCAGCGATCAGAAGAACCAGTAAGACGGGCGAGGCGTCCGGGATTCTCGAACGTTAATCCGTACCTCTCGTAACCTAAATCGCGTCTATCTTATTAGCACCCCGCAAGCTTCGGAGCTGCGCAATGCTCCGGCCTGGACTCATCAGCCCTTGCTCGGACGGAGGGGACTCATGTTCGCCAACGCACGCGTCGGATTTCTACTTCTCCTGCCGTTGCTATGCGTTTCTCCGCTTTCCGCCCAACAGGACGGTCCCCTCACACCATCTGCTAGCGGCCGGATCTACCTCGACGTCGTCGTCACCCCGAAATCCGGGCCGCCAGTTGCCGGTCTTACGCAACAGGACTTCACCCTCCTGGACAATAAAGCCCCGCAGGCCATCGCCACTTTCCAGGCTCTCGGCGGCAGCCGGGATCCTGTTGACGTCATCCTGGTCATCGATGCGGTCAACACCGGCTTCCAAAGCATCAGCTTTGCGCGCGACGAGATCGACAAATTCCTCCGTATCGATGGAGGCCACCTCGCTCACCCCACCGCCCTGGCCTTCCTCACGGATACGGGTGTGCAGATTCAAGACGGCTTCTCCAGCGACGGCAACCAGCTCGTGGTGTCCCTGGACCAGCACACCGTTGGCCTCCGAACTATCCGCCGCTCCGCCGGTTTCTACGGCGCGGCAGAGCGTTATCAGCTCTCCCTCGACGCGATGAATATGATTCTGACGCGCGAGGCCCCGCGGGCCGGGCGCAAGGTTATCTTCTGGATTTCTCCTGGTTGGCCTTTCCTCTCCGGCCCTCGGGTAGAAGTCGATTCGAAGCAACAGCAGCAGATCTTTGACAATATTGTCAGACTCTCCTCGCAGATGCAGCTAGCCCGCACCACCCTTTACAGCGTCGATCCTCTAGGCACCGCCGACCTCGCCCGCACCTTCTACTACAAGGAATTCCTCAAAGGTGTGAGCAAGCCTAGCCAGGCCCAACCGGGAGACCTCGGTCTTGAGGTCCTCGCCACACAAAGCGGCGGTCTTGCTCTGAGCACCTCCAATGACGTGTCCTCCCTCCTGCAACAATGCCTCGCCGATACCCAGGCCTACTACGAGATCTCCTTCGATCCACCCCTGGCCGACCAGCGAAATGCATACCACCACCTCGAAATCCATCTCGCCAACCCCAAGCTAATCGCGCGCACTCGTCAAGGCTATTACGCCCAACCTGGGCCCCACTAACGCCACTCCCTTTTCGATTTCGCGCCGAAAATTTTCGCGTTACTTGCTCTCCTTTACGACGCGCCCGTTGAGCGGCTGAACCGGCCGCACATCGTGCGGATAAAGCTTGGCGAACGCCTTGATCTCCTCCGCCGAAATGTCCACCGGAGTCTTCAGCACAAACCACGTAACCCCCTCGGTACAGGGCGGAGCCGTTTGTGACCCCATGTACGTGTAATAGCCGGTGTTGTGGGGCAACAGATTGGCGGGATTGACCTCCACGTCGCCAATCTCCTCCGATTTGCCCGCGGTCTTTGGCATATGTTCCCAAAGCTGCTCGATCGTCGCGTTCGCGCTGCCCGTCTTCAGCAGAACAGCGACCCCGGCAACCTTCCCGTCGCCGGCTACGTGCATCAAGTGCAGCACCATGTCGTATGGCTTGCCGTGAATGTACTCTTCGCTGGGCCGGTGAACGTGGAACTGCGTGAGTTCGTAGCGCTTGTCTCCCACAATCAGAAAGTCTCCCGAATGGACGTAGTCCACTCGCACCGCCGTGTATCCATTGTTGATGATATTGAGCGGGCCATTCTTGTATTCGAATCGTATGGCGGGTAGATCGGATTTCTCCGCGCTCCGAATGTCAATCGGAGACTGTTCCGTTCCGGCTTTACACCGAGCGTATTCGGGGTCCAGGTCGCCCCAATGCTCGGGCCCTTTTGCTCCTTCATAGCTCCAGGGTGTCCTCCACGAAGTGGACACAGGCTTGGCGTTCTGCGCCCGTGGACCCTCAGGTATCAAAACCGCCGCGGCACCAAGCAACACCACCGTCATCCAACCTTTTCGCAAAATCGCACCTCGCTTCGCACTCAACCGCTAGTCCCCCCGGTTAGAGCCGCCGTCGGATCATGTCGCCCTCAGCATGCCAGTTGCTGCACACCAACAATTCATCTATCAATGAAATATGACTGTCGATACGATGGATGCGCACGCGCTGGTTTTTCTGAGAACCGTTTTTCCGCGCACAGTCTATCTGGGCACTGTCGTTTGCAAATTAGGTGTCCGGTTTTCGTAGCACATGAAGTGTCCGGTTTGGTTTAGGTGTTAGGGGTTGGTTTGTGGTGTTGAGGTTGGGGTGATGCCGGAGTTTCTAGTAGTCGTGCTAGACCGTCGCGGTGGTAACGGCCGATGAACCTCGGAAATCCCTCCTGTCCTGCCATCCAGCAGAATCAATAGCTTACAAATTGCTTTTTCCACAACCCTTTGCAATCACATCCACGCCAACGCCCCGGGGGTATAGCCCCAAAAAGCGAAGCTAAGGCGAAACAATGCCCGTTTCTCCATCACAGTCCCGCCCCCAATTCCCAAATCGGAACTCGAACCTCTAACCTCCAACCTCCGCTTTACGGCATAATCCCCAGCGCACACGGGCACACCTGCAACCGCTGCCGCAAGCAGCCGCAACCCGCTTTGCATTTTGGGGAGGATTCAGTGAGCGATCGTCCATGGAGTTCCACCGCGCCTCCGGGCGAATTTCGCACCTACATATCTGCCCAGGAGACGCTGAAGGAATTCACCATCCGCGCCGTCGTCCTCGGCGCACTTTTCGGGCTGCTATTCGGTGCGGTAACCGTCTACGTCGGATTGCGCGCCGGCCTCACCGTCTCCGCCTCGATTCCCATCTCCGTGCTGTCCATCAGCATTCTCCGCGCCTTCGGACGCTCCACGATTCTCGAGAACAACATCGTGCAGACTACCGGCTCGGCCGGAGAATCCCTCGCTGCGGGAGTGATGTTCACGATTCCGGCGCTGATCTTTCTCGGCTTCGGCGCGGAGTTCACCTTCTGGCGAATTTTTCCTCTCGCGCTTCTCGGCGGGTGGCTCGGCGTGCTGTTCATGGTGCCGCTACGCCGTCAGCTCATCGTCAAGGAACACGGCAATCTGACCTTTCCCGAAGGCACCGCTTGCGCCGATGTTTTGGTAGCGGGCGAGCGTGGCGGCTCCTTCGCGGGACGCGTGTTCTGGGGACTCGGTCTCGGCGGCGCCTACACCTTCCTGATGAACACCGTGCAAGCGTGGACCTCGCAGCCGGAGAGTCGACCGGCCTGGTTTCAGGGCGCTTCCTTCCGCGCCGCGGTCACTTCGGAATATCTCGGCGTCGGCTACATTATCGGTCCCCGGGTTGCCGGTCTCCTCTTCGCCGGCGGCATCATCTCTTGGCTGGTGATCATGCCGGCCATCAGCTTCTACGGCCAGCTTGCAGGTAACACGCCCCTCTATCCGTCCACGATTCCCATTCCACAGATGACGCCCGATCAGATCTGGGGCTCCTACATTCGGCCGATGGGTGCCGGCGCGGTCGCTGCCGCGGGACTGATTACCCTGCTGCGCACGCTGCCCACCATTATTTCCGCCTTGCGCGCCGGCCTGAAAGATGTCCGCACCGAAGGCGCGGGTCAGTCGAGTGCCTCAAACCGCATCGATCGCGACGTGCCCATGCGCACCGTGATCGCCGGCTCTCTCGCCATCGTGGTCATGATGTGGATTCTGCTCACCTTTCACCCCCTGAAAGGCGCGCAAACCAGCTGGTGGCAAAACTTATTCGCCGCCGTGTTCGTCGTGGTCTTCGGGTTTCTGTTCGTTACCGTCGCTGGGCGCATCAGCGGCTTGCTGGGCAATTCCTCGAATCCGATCAGCGGTATGAGCATCGCCACCTTGATGGCCACCTGCGCGATTTTCTTCGTCGCGGGCTGGACCGCGCCCAACTATCAGGTCCTCGCGCTGATGATCGGCGGCGTGGTCTGCATCGCCGCGGCCATTGCCGGAGCGACTTCCCAGGATTTGAAGACTGGCTACTTGGTAGGCGCAACTCCGTTCTGGCAGCAGATGGGACTTCTGATCGGCGTAACCGTTTCCACCCTCGCGATTGGCACCACTCTCAATCTGATGAACAAAGGCTTGGAGAAATACATCCCGGCGGAAATCCCCGTCAACGTCCAGTCGTTGCCTTCTGGTGTGAAGGTCGAACGCGATTCCTTCATCTACCACGGAAAAAACTACGTACTTATTAATTCCCTGGGATCACATCAGATTCCGGATGGTGAATACTTGTACGACCCAGGCACGAAACAAATCGAGTTTCAGTGGGCGCAGGGAATCGGCAGCGACAAAGCACCAGCCCCGCAGGCGCGCCTCATGGCCACGGTCATCAGCGGCATTCTGAATCAGCGTTTGCCGTGGCGTTTGGTCCTGATGGGTGTGGCCTTGGTGATCGCTGTTGAAATCCTCGGTGTACGCTCCTTGGCCTTTGCCACGGGTTCCTATCTTCCTCTCGGCACAACGGCCGCCATGTTCGCCGGCGCTCTGGTGCGCATGGCCGTCGAAGCCACCACAAAGAAAAAGGACGAGAGCGAAGCCAGCCCGGGAGCTCTTTTCTCCAGCGGCCTGATTGCCGCCGGTGGTGTTTTTGGTTTGCTCGGCATCATCATCAATCTTTTTCAGGATCCGGAAATCTCCAATAACGTGCCGCACTGGTTTTCCTCGCTTCTGCGGCTTCCCTGGCGACCGGACCTGTTTTCCTTCGGTCCCAAACTTTTGGGCTCACTGGCGACGAACAATTTGTTCGGCCTGGTCATGTTCCTGCTCCTTGCCGCATCCTTGTTTTATTTCGCGCGCAAGAAACTGGACTAGGCACGTTGCTTCCGAGGCGCTGAAGTTAACGAATGTTTACACGAAATCCGCAGCTCGGTTTTACAATAAAAGCGTCCTCAGTGCCTCTCCCGAAGCTGCAACCAGACTGTGTCCGATTTAGGAGGCCATTCCCCGTGCGTTACTCATCTCTCTTCGTGTTCTGCCTGCTTTGCCTCGGCCTCGCTTCTACTCTGCAAGGGCAGGGACCCAGGCAGATGGTCACCGAGCCGATCGATGAATCCAAACTCGTCATCCTCGGTGGAAACACCACCCCCGCCGCGACTCGCGGGCAAAATGATCGCGGCCCTGTGGCCGACGATATGCGCTTCGATCACCTCCTCCTGCTCCTGAAACGCGATCCGCAAACCGAAGCCGCCCTGAAAGAACAGCTCGAGGCCATGCACAATCCCGCTTCGCCGCAATTCCATCACTGGTTTACTTCGGAGCAACTCGGAACGCGCTACGGAATTCATCCGCAGGATATGGAAGCGGTGCAGCAATGGCTGAAGTCGCACGGCTTCACGCTCAACCAGACGTACAAAAACGGCCTGGTCCTTGACCTTGCGGGAACCGCAAAGCAATTGCGCGACAGCTTTCACGCGGATATGCACAATCTGATTTTGCCGAATGGCGACAAGCATATGGCCACCGTTGGCGACCCGCAGATTCCGGCGGCGCTCGCGCCGGTGGTGGAAGGACTGACTTCTCTGCACGATTTTTTTCCCCGCCCCCGGCTCACTAAGATGCGTCCCATCAGTTTCAATCATGAAAGCAAACGTTGGCAGCCGCGCTTCAACGTTGCATTTCAGGGCTCCACGTTGAACATCGTCGCCCCTTACGATTTCGCGACCATCTACAACCTGCTCCCTTTGTGGAACCAGGGCTTCACCGGCAAGGGCGTCACCATCGCTCTCGTCGAGGACAGCAACCTGGCGAATCCCAAAGATTGGTCCACTTTTCGAAAAACTTTTGGCTTAAGCGGATTCACCCAGGGCAACTTCAAGCAGGTCTATCCCAACTGCTCCAACCCCGGCCAGAATGGCGACGAGATTGAAGCGGCGCTCGATGTCGAGTGGTCCAGCGCGGCCGCTCCGGACGCCAATGTTGTGCTGTCCGCGTGCGGCGACACCCGGACGACTTCCGGCCTGGATCTCGCCATCCTCGGCATTCTCGAGAACAAACCTCCCGACATTATTTCCGACAGCTACGGTTTGTGCGAAACCGTCACCGGCCAGGCCGAAATCGCTCTCGAAAATTTTGAGGCCGAGCTCGCTACCGCCGAAGGCACTACCTTTTTCATCGCCCAGGGCGACAGCGGCGCCGACGAATGTGCCCCCGTGGAGCCCACCAACTACGCGATCCTCGGCATTAACAGTGGCGATAACACCGCATCCGCGTTTGCGGTAGACGTTGGCGGTACCGATTTCATGGCGCAGTACAACTCCGATGTCAGTGGGATTCCGATTTCGCGCTATTGGAACGCCAAGAACGATCCAAAAACACTGGCTTCCGCGAAATCCTACATTCCGGAAATTCCCTGGAACGATAGCTGCGCCAGCCGCCTCATTTACACCGACCCGTTGATTGCCGGCGGCTTCACGCAATCGTTCGGCGAAAAGGGGTTTTGCAATTCCTCGATCGGTCAAGACGACTTCCTGAACGATGCAGCGGGTAGCGGCGGTCCCAGCACCTGCTTCACCGGCACCCCGTCGATACCAGGCGTGGTCAGCGGTACGTGCAAGGGAAACCCCAAGCCCTCGTATCAAAAGGGAGTACCGGGCGTGCCTCATGACGGATTGCGCGATCAGCCCGATGTTTCTCTCTTCGCCAGCAATGGCGAATGGGGCAGCTTCTATCCCGAATGTTTGTCCGACACCGCCCAGGGCGGCACCACGTGCACCGCCGACAACGACGCCATCCTGTTAGGCGGAGGAGGAACGTCTTTCTCGTCTCCGGCCATGGCGGGAATTCAGGCGCTGATCGATCAGCGGTATGGCCGGCAAGGCGACGCCAACTACGTGTATTACGCCCTGGCCGCGCAGCAATTTGCGACTCCGGGCGCCGCTGCCGTGCAATGCGATGCCAGCCAGACCACCGGCAACTTGCCCGCGGTATCGTGCATTTTTAACGACGTGACGCTGGGAGACATGGACATTCCGTGTGGGCAGGACTCGAACGGAAAGTTTTATGATTGCCACGGCGCAAGCAAGACCGAAATCGGCGAACTCTCGACATCCAATAACGAGGACGACCCGGCGTACCCTGCCGCCATTGGCTACGATTTCGCTACGGGACTCGGTTCGGTCAATGCCACAAACTTGTTCCAAGCCTGGGTGCAATTCGCGCCCCCGCAAAACTGAGCCGAAAATTTGTCGCGCCGTGTTAACAGGCGTTGTAGGGGCACAGCATTGCTGTGCCGCAGTCCGGCAAGCATTTCAGGGAAGTGCTTCCGCTCACGTGCGCTTGGCACGCACGTCCCGGCGAGCGCCCCGAAATCTAAAAGAATATTCATAACCGCAGTCGTACACACTTAGACCGTAAACTCTCGTGCTCTTTGACTCATCGTTGACCCCGCCGTACACTGGCTGAATGAGCGTCGCAATCGGCGGCCGTCGCTACAATTTCGACTGGCGTGGGTTCATCACCCCGGGCGTAAAGCTCATTGTCCTCGTGTGCGCCGGCGTTTTCGTCGTGCAGACCCTGGCGCAACTGATCGGCGGCGAAGCCGCTTACACTTGGATTTTGAAGTGGTTCGCGTTGATTCCCGCGACGATTACGCACTTGCTTCCGCCGCGAATCTGGCAGCTTTTTACCTATATTTTTCTGCACGGCGGGTTGTTTCACCTGCTCATCAACATGCTGATGTTGTGGATGTTTGGCCGGGAGCTGGAGGCCATCTGGGGCAAGCGGCGCTTTCTTAATTTTTTCGTGTTGTGTGGCGTCGGCGCAGGCTTGATTGAATTGATCGTGAAAACGATTCCGGTTTTCTTCGGTCACCAGCCGTCCCTCACTCCCACCATCGGCGCCTCAGGCGCGATTTTTGGAATCTTGATGGCAAACGCGGTCTTGTTTCCAGACCGCAAGATTTGGCTGATTCCGCTGCCGGTGACGATTCCGATGCGTCCGTATGTCGCGGTGATGGGCGCGATCGAGTTTTTCTCGACGCTCGGGACCGGCGGAGACAACGTCGCGCACATTTGCCATCTTGGCGGCATGCTGGTTGCCTATCTTTATTTGCGGCGCGGATCGTTTCTCTACAACGTGC
>Ga0182024_10010449_pt1 | contig 18900 bp, 20 predicted proteins | sample P32metaG_FD_120480 | JGI IMG/M metagenome (GOLD analysis project Ga0182024, IMG submission 120480) | Permafrost microbial communities from Stordalen Mire, Sweden - P3-2 metaG (Illumina Assembly) | ecosystem: Environmental > Terrestrial > Soil > Wetlands > Permafrost | place: Sweden: Stordalen... | reverse complement strand
GCGCGCGTGCTGATCGGGACGGGCTTAAGCGGGACCGAAACAGCTTCACTGGGCGATGGAGCCGGCAGCATGCTGCTGGCGACAGCCGACACGCATGTGTTCGAGAGGACGGTTTCACCTGCGCCGGCCGTTCTGATTGACGATAAATCGCCGCTGTTGCGGCAGCTGGCACAGACGCTGCGCAGCGCCGCACGCCCCATCCAGGTGCTCCCCGCCATCAAGCCGGCGCAAGCTGTCTTCGACTGGTCGGCCATCGTGGCCTGCACCCGGCCAGGCGACATGGTTGATCTGATTCTGCCGACTTTCACCGCCCACGCTGGCGGTCTCGATCACGCCATCGCCGCTCTCGCTGCGATATTGGCGGCGGTGCAGACAGGTCAATGTCGCCTCTGGATCTTGGTGCGCGGCCTTGAAGCGGCCTCGGCGGACGCAATCGACCCGATCGCTGAAGCCGTGTGGTGCTTCGCCCGGGTGGCGATGAACGAGTATCCGTCGGTCGAGATTAGGTTGGTCGATATCGCGTTGGAGTTGAATGAGCAAGAGGCGGCTCGCCATCTCGCCGGACTCATCGCTGCGCCCGGCGCCGACGCGGAATTGCTGATCAATGCCAGCGGAATCTCAGCTATCAGGGCGGTTCCAGGCCTGGGCGGCCCCCGGATGGAGGTAGTGGTGCCGGCAGTGCGGTTGGCGCTACGGTCCAAGGGAGTATTAGCCAATTTCGATTGGGTCGAAACTCAGCGGCGCGACCCGGGCCCGTCCGAAGTTGAAATCGAGATTGCCGCGGCAGGGCTCAATTTTCGCGACATCATGCTGGCGACCGGTTTGCTTGATGACGACGTGCTGGATGATGGCCTCGCCGGGGCGGTGTTCGGGTTCGAATGCGCCGGGCGGCTGGTGCGAGTCGGGACGGAGGTGACCGGCCTCAAGCTCGGCGATCCGGTGATGGGCTTCGGGCGAGAAAGCTTTGCGACCCACAGCACCGCGGATGCACAGCTCTTCACGCCTTTGCCGAAAGGGCTTTCGCTCGAGGCAGGGGCGGGCACCCCGGTCGCCTTCCTGACCGCTTGGTATGCGTTGGTACAACTGGCCCAGCTGCAAGCAGGTGAATGGGTGTTGATCCATGGCGCCGCTGGCGGCGTCGGACTGGCGGCGATGCAAATTGCGCGGTTGCGTGGCGCGCGAATCGCGGCAACGGTCAGCTCGCCCGACAAACGCGCCCTGGTCGAACTGTTCGGAGCGGAAAAGGTTTACAACTCTCGCAGCGTCGCCTTTCTGGATGCGATCCGAGCGGATTTGGGAGGCGTGGATGTCGTGCTGAATTCGCTCGCCGGCAATGCCATGGCGGCCAGCATCAAATGCCTGAAGCCGTTCGGCCGCTTTATAGAGCTGGGCAAGCGCGATTACGTTCTCAACACCGCCTTGGGCCTGCGACCGTTCCGCCGCAATCTGACCTATTACGGCGTCGATCTCGATCAGTTGCTCGCGGCGAATCTGCCCTTGGCCCACCGGCTGATGGCCGATCTGGTCCGGCATTTTGACAGCGGTGAGTTTTCCCCGTTGCACTATCGCGCTTTCGATTGGCATGAGGCGGGTGAGGCCTTTCGGTTGATGCAGGCGGCCGGCCATGTTGGCAAGCTGATCGTGCGGCCGGCGCGCCGCCCGGTCGCGACCAGCGCGGCGCACAAGCCGTTCCAACCCGGGCCGGGCGCGCATCTGGTCATCGGTGGTGGTGGGGGTTTCGGTTTCGAAACTGCGGCGTGGCTGGCAAAAAAAGGCGCGGAAACGGTCGTGATCGCATCAAGACGCGGCCAGATCGAACCGCAGCTGCAAGCGCGGGCGCAGGCGATCGGCGCTGCCGGCACGAAACTGATTGTCGAAACCCTCGATGTGACCGATCCCGTCGCCGTCAAGACGCTGATCGCAAAGTTGGTCGGGGCCTATGGCCGTTTGGCCGGCGTCATTCATAGTGCCATGGTGCTGGACGATGGGCTGATCGCCGGCCTGGCGCCGGCGCGGACACGCGCGGTGCTGGCGCCGAAAGTCGACGGTGTGCGTAATCTCGATCGTGCTACCAGGGACACAGTGCTCGATTATTTCGTGGCATTTTCGTCGGCGACTACCCTGATCGGCAATCCGGGCCAGGGCGCCTACGTGGCCGCGAACGGCTATTTGCAAGGCTGCTTGCGTCGCCGCCGCGCCGAGGGTCTGCCGGGATTCGCGGTGGCGTGGGGTGCGATCAGCGATGTCGGTGTCTTGGCGCGCGAGCGGGATGTCGCCGCGAAACTGGAGCGTCTCAGCGGCATCGTTACCATGCGTTCGGACGAAGCACTGTCCCACCTCGACAGACTGCTGTCGCAGCCCTCGTGCTGCCCACCCACCGTCTATTGCGCCACATTCCGTCCGAGCGCGCTGTTGCAGGGTCTAAAGCTGCTGAAAACGCCCGTTTTTGCGCAGCTCTTCGCCGCCGAGAGTGTCGAACAGGAGGCTAACATCGATCTTGCGACGCTGATCGCGGGCAAGAGCGAGGCCGAGGCGCGTGCAAGCGTCACCGGGCTGGTGGCGTCGGAGGTGGCGCGCGTTCTGCGGCTGGCGGCCGAAGAAATTAATGTCGCGCTGCCGCTCGACGAAATCGGGTTGGATTCGCTGATGAGTCTTGAGCTGCGCATGGGTATCGAAAAACGATTCGGGGTCGAGTTGCCGATCGTCGCAATAAGCTCGGGCATCAGTGTGAATGACCTCGTATCCCGTCTGCTCGCGGGACTGTGTTCGGGCCAGGGCAACCAGCGGGTCGGCGATGTCGAACAACGCTTGATGCGGCAACACGGCGCTGACGATCTGATCTTGACGGAGCTGATGGCGGTCACCGATGCCCTCGAGGAACGTCGCCCCACGGTGGAATTGCTATGACCATTGATTCCAAGCGCGGCGGTCTGACACGAACCGTCAAGGCGGCGTTGCTGGACACCATGCGCAAGAAATCGGACGCCAGTGACAGGTCGGTGCGCGCCGCGGCTTCCGCGCGAACCAGCCGGCGCGACATGGCGTTCGAAAGCCTGCCTGCCTATCAACAACTGTGCACCCAACGCGCGTTGGCCGACGCTCTGGAGATCGGCTTCCCGTTCTATCGCGCCCATGACGTGCGTGCCGGAGCACGCAGCGTCATCAATGGTATGGCGGTGGTGAATTTCGCCTCGTACGACTATCTCGGCCTCAACGGTCATCCCGAAATCACCCAGGCCGTCATCGCTGCCACCGAGCAATGGGGCACCAGCGTATCTGCAAGTCGGATCACGGCGGGCGAGCGCGGCTTTCATCGCGACTTGGAGCGGGCCATCGCCGATATTTACGAGGCGGAAGATGCGCTGGTCTTCGTCAGCGGACATGCAACCGCGATCTCGACCATTGCCGCCCTGCTGGGTCCCAAGGATCTCATCGTACACGATGCGCTGATCCATAACTGCGTCGTGGTCGGCGCACAGTTGTGCGGAGCGACGCGCCGGGTGTTCCCGCATAACGATATGGACGCACTCGGCGAGATTCTTGCCGCTACGCGCGAGCGCTTCGACCGAGTGCTGATTGTGTCTGAGGGACTCTACTCCATGGATGGGGACGGCCCGGATTTGGGGCGGCTGACCGATCTCAAGGAACAGTTCGATTGCTGGCTGATGATTGATGATGCCCACGCTCTGGGCATTCTCGGCAAGACCGGCAAGGGGATCTTTGAAATGGCCGATGTCGATCCGAAGCGGGTTGATATCTGGCTGGGCACCCTATCGAAGGCGTTGGTCAGTTGCGGTGGCTACATCGCGGGCAGTCACGCGTTGGTAGATTATCTGAAGCTGACCGCACCCGGTATGGTCTATAGCGTCGGCCTGCCGGCCCCCGCAGCGCTCGCAGCGCTGACAGCGATCGCGTTGATGCGACGCGAGCCGGAGCGGGTGATGCGCCTGCAGGCAAACGGCCAGCTCTTTCTGCGTAAGGCGCGCGAAGCCAAGCTCGATGTCGGAACCAGTTGGGGTTACGCGGTGATCCCCGTGGTGTTGGGTGACTCGCTGCGGACGTTACGGCTGGCCGAGCGGCTGTTGCAGCGGGGGTACAATGCGTTTCCGATCGTGCCCCCGGGCGTACCCGAGCAATCAGCGCGGCTACGTTTCTTCATCTCGTCGGAGCACACGGTCGAAGATATCGAGGGCGCGGTAGTGGCGACACGGGAGGAGCTGACCCGACTGGAACACGAGGGCACTTCACTGAGCACGATGGCGAAGCTGATGATGGCCACGATCAAGTCCTAGCCCGTCCGATCGGTTGGTACGGAGGTCCAAGTGGCAATCACCCATTCGGTATTCCAGAATATAGTCATCACCGGTGCTTCCAGCGGGATCGGTGCGGCGCTGGCAGGATTCTATGCGCGGCCTGGCACGGAGCTTGGATTGATAGGCCGCGACCCGGCGCGGCTGCATGCCGTTGCCAATCAGGCGCGAGCCGCCGGCGCCGCGGCGCAGGAAGGACTGCTCGATCTGCGCGACCGCGATGCATTGGCGCTGTTCCTGACCCGTTTTGACGCGGTTCATCCGATCGACCTGCTGATCGCCAATGCCGGTGTGCTCGATGGGCGACGTGCAGACGGTACCATCGAGAACGCTGACGCGGCGCGCCGCGTGATTGAGATCAATCTGCTGGGCGCGATCGATACATTGCATGCCGTGCTGCCGGGGATGCGCCGCCGCAGGCGGGGTCACATCGTGCTGGTCAGCTCGCTGGCGGCGCTGTCGGCGTCGCCCGATGCCCCGGCGTACAGCGCTAGCAAAGCCGGGTTACTCTCCTATGGTCGAGCGCTGCGTGCGGCGGTGGCGGATGAGAACGTCCGTATATCGGTGGTATGTCCCGGCTATGTGACTAGCGCGATGACCGACACCCATATCGGCGAGCAGCCGCTGAAGATCAGTGCCGACAAGGCCGCCCGACTGATCGGTGCGGGCGTCGAGCGCAACAAGGCGGTCATCGGCTTTCCCCTGCCACTCTATGTGCTGTCGCTGATATCCCCGCTTGTTCCGCAAGCTCTGGTTCGGATCGCCACCAAGGGCATTCGCTTCCACGTCGTACCCCGCAATTAAGCGCGGCGCTGTCCGCTGGTAGGACTGGGAGTGCAATTGATTTCACCCCGTCCGGGGCATGCTGGGCTGATCCGAAGGCATTAAGACCGCTGAGGGAAAGTCTTGGACGGGAGAAGAGCTTCAAAGCCGCGATCTGCGCGGGCTGCGACAGTCATGGCGATGTGTTGCATGCTCGGGTCGGCATACGTGTCGGCTGCGCCGCATTCACGGATTTTGGGACTGGCACGTGCAGGCGCCGGTCCCGCACCCACCGACGAGTTCTGCCGAACAGTTGGCTTAAGAGTAAATCCAGCACTGTACGCGCTAGGCGGGGCGGGCAAGTTCGGCCAGATCGCGCGCGACATCACGCTAGGCAATAACGCTTTCATCGGCGGTGTGCCGGGGTACTCTGCGAGGCTGGGATGGAATCCGGCGAGCGGCTGGGGCATGCCCAATTTTGTCGAGTTCCCGGATCCCTGGATCGAGTAGCTGGCGTGTCACGCCGGGTGTTTGCTTCGGACCGATCGGCGCGTGCGAGTAACAGCCTACGCTCGATCTCATTGTGGGTAATTGAGCCTGGCTGAAGTTGCTCGCACGATCGGTATCGCGATCGCATGAAAGGTATTCAGATCAAATTCTCCGGCCGCTATCGCCTTACCCGCAACTCCACGGGAGCCAATCGAACTGTCCAAGCAAAGTCAGATTCCAATGGCAGCAGCCGACTTTGCAAACATCTCCGATTGGTATATGAGGTGGTCGGGGTGGCCAGACTTGTTCTTGCCGGTGCAGCCGAAAAAGGATGGGGGACTCACAAGTCATAAGCTTGCTGTGTCGAAAAATGTTCCCCGGTGCGGTCAAGTAATGGCGCAGACCATAGGCCGGCATACAGCTTGCTGCGGCGCGGACCACTAATGGTATGGACGCCCAGCGAGGGCTGCCGCTACCGTCCTGGCCATGGGCCGCCCACACGTCGTCTACCTGCTGGCAGATGTATGTCAGCGCCTCGAACCCACAGACTGACGATTGGATCCAGGAAATTTGGATTTAGTGGCCATATTCTCCGTGCGTCTGGTGCTGACGCCAGGGCTCGCCAGCTGGCGACGATGATTGCAAGGAGGCTCGAATGAAGGCGAGAGTCAAAGCCACCGTAGCTCTAGTCGGTCTGCTGCGGCTGAACAGTGTGATGGCGGACGATTCGTCGTACGAAGGCACGCTCAAATATATTCAGTCGCTAACCAGTCGATTCACCGAGATACACCATTGCCAGTTCCAATATGGCGATCCAAGCGGAGAGGCCAAGCCAGGAGGCGGTGCCTACGGGCCGCTGTATATATTTTATGCCGGTGAGCTGATTGATCAGCCAACAGTGGACGACGCCAGCATCGTATTTCTCGCCTGCGCTCGAGGAGTGAACTGCATCGCTTATCACCAGTTTGATAATGGGCAGGAGATTATCAAATACCAGCAGATGAAGAACAACATGAATATCTCGGCCATCGCAAACCCCGCCAAGCTTGCCGGTGCACTGAGTCATCTGGTGGATTTGTGCGGTGGCACATCGCTGAAGTAGGGCTGCACGCTGTTCCATCAAGGCGTGTCAGCGTACGTCGTAGTTTTGCTCTCAAATTCAACACACTTGGCCGACTCGTAGAAAAGGGCCGCCCCCAGCGGCGGGCGCCGGCCGCTGCCAGCAAAAAAAAGCCCCGCACTGTGCGGGGCTTAATCAGGGGAAGACCATGTCGGGGCCGAACTAAAGCGCCTGCGCGGAAGTAAAGTCATCGGCGTGCCTTTTCTTGATTTCGCCCGCAGTGTTTCGATCTGTCCAGGAGTGCCCCTCCCTTGGCGTCGGTGGTGATCCTGAGACCTTTACGACCATCTCCACTCGCCCTATGGAATTATGCTCGTTGGTGACACGCTGTACGTCGCCAATACCGGCGCGATCCTCGCCTTCAATTAGTGCCGGCGGAGACAACGAGACGGTGCACGGACGGCCCGTTGGCCTCGCGCTGGACCGGAGCGGGGCACTGCTCGTCGCGGACGATGTTGGAAACACAGTATGGCGCGTGAGTGCAACACAGCCGGGAACCTAAATTCGAATTGTCTGATGAGAACAGGAACGCTGGGACCCGCAGGCATATGGCGACGGGCGATGCTCTCCCGTGCAGCCAACCGCTCGTTTTCGCCAAGGCATCCGGCGAGAGCGGTTCATCCGACTACGTTCATACCGAGGGAACGCGCGGATCGCGCCATCTTTTCATCGAACGTAAGCAAATTGGCTTCACAGCGCTGAGCGATTGCAATGTTGAGCGCGTCCGGCGCCCGTAGCCCCAAATCGAGCCGCCGAACCAAGCCGATGGCGACACCGATATCGCCCGCCGTAAGTGCTTCTCGGCGCGCCGCAGTCACGGTCCAAGCATCGAGAGCAGCAAAGACCGTAGTGGCACCCGACTCATTGATCTCGCCAACTCGACTGCGACGCGCGACGCCGGACGAGAACTCCGCGATCGCAAAGTCGCTGATCACGAGCACGTTGCCGCGGAGGTGTTCATGAGCATCGTGCGTCCGCGACTCCTCGATGAACAAGGGGAGCAGGGCACTGGCGTCCAAGTATAAGGTCAATGCGAATCCTCATCCCGGATCCGGGAGAGGAGCGCGCCAGCGTCTTCGGCGGGTCTCTTTTTTGGTTGCAACCGGTTCGCCGCCAGCCACTGCAGGTCCGATTCGGACACGGGTCCGACAGGCGCAGGCACGGGCTTGAACTCCACGACCGGTTTGCCGTGCCGCGTAATCAGCACTCCCTCGCCCTTGAGGGCTCGGTCGATTAGCTCGGAGAGGTTGTTTTTGGCTTCTGCAACGCTGTAAGTTGGCATGGGTAAAATATAGCTATCAGATAGCTATAAATCAAGTGATGCGATCTGCAACAGTTCGCCGATCGGAAAGGCTGGCTGGCACGATGGAGAGCGCGAGAGCGTGACTGATATAGACAGGCATTACCGGTGCACAATCGGTAATCAAGCAAGTCGCTGTTGTTGCAGCAGGCTGCGCTACCTAAAGCCGTGCGCTCTGTGGGATTGCAGTAGCAGGCCATAGCCTCGCCGACGCTTAGTCAAGGCGGCAGCGCCGCCCGATGCCGCGCCTCGGGCAGAGGACGCGTGATGTGCCATCTCGGCTCCCGGCGCTGTCGCAGGATGGCGGGAATGATCTCGCGATACGCGGCCCAGCAGCTTCGGTAGGGCGGCGGGCAATCGGACTTAATGGCGTCATGCAGCGCCGGCAGGGCATGGTAGGGCACCATCGGATACATGTGGTGCTCGAGGTGATAGTTCATGTTCAGGTAGAGAAAGCGGAACAGCGGATTCATGTAAGCGGTGCGACTGTTGAGTCGATGGTCGAGCACGTCCTCGGTGAGACCGGCGTGCTGCGTCAATCCAAAAAAAAGCAGCATGAAGCCACCGTACATAGTCGGAAGACCGACCAGCATCGCCGGCAGCACCGAGTTCGTGCGAAAGCAGATGAACACCACCGCGAGAAGAATCGCGAGCCATGCGCGCGCAACCCACGGGATTTTCCAAAGCTCCGCTGTCGGAATGAAGGTACGTTCGTCGGCCGTGAGACCTCCGGCGGCGTGCAGGCACAGCTTCAGCAGCGACGCCGCGGTGCTCTTGAGCGCCAATACGTTCAGCGCCAGATCGATCAGTTTTGGCGGGAGCGGCACCGCAATTTCGGGATCGCGTCCAACGATGAGCGTATCGGTATGATGCCGAGTGTGACTCCAGCGCCACACGGTCGGCTCACGCAGGATCATGAAGCACGCAAGCTGATAGACCACGGCATTCATCCATGGACTATTGAATGCGGTGCCATGCCCGCACTCGTGCCAGCGACTGTCGCCGGATGATCCGTACAGGATTCCGTACACGAGGAAGCACGGGACCGCGATCAATGAGCCCCAGAAGTGCACGCCGAGCCAGCCGGAGGTCGCGAGCCCGCCCAGCCAGAGGATCGTGTCGCGGATGGCAGGTCCGTCCCGGCGCTGCATCAATGCTTTGATCACCGGACGGGGTATTGCAGGTGCGTACCATCGACCGGCAAGCCCGCGGTGCAATGCTTTCGCATCATCTCCCGTCAGGCCGTAGTTTCTAGGGACGCTCAAAACGAAAGCTCTACACCGGCAACTTCATTTTGACAAGAATCAACTTGTAGCGCGGATCGCCTCGCAGCGACGCGAGCACCGGATCATACTCGACACTGGCCGGCGTCCCGTTGCACGTAGGCACGATCCAGCCATGCGAATGCCTGGTCGCTCCGCCTTCCAGCAATTCGAGTTGGAACCGCATTTGCGCGCATCGATAATCGCCCAACTAGCATAATTATAACGCATTGAGTTACAAGGAGAATCCTCCATCTCGAGCAAGACGGCCAAATCAGCCCGTGTGCTCTTCGGACGCCCTCTGATGTCAATACAATCGTATTGACATCAGAGGTGTATTTGATGGACGCTGTAGAAATGGACAAGCTCGCGAAATCAGAGCAGCTACAGATTCGTCTTTCCAGACGGGAAAAGGCCGCCATTCAGCACGCCGCCGCGCGCGCGGGTATGGACATGTCTGGCTACGTATTGAGCCGGGTGCTTTCGGCTCCCGCGGCGCAGTTCCGGGTTTGCCTTGAGCAATGCGTCCGTGCGCAGTCACCTCGTTTTGCGCTGGCCGAGCTCAACTCGCTGTTTGCCGCGTATTCGCCGGGAGAATTGCGCGACGCGGTTGCGATGCCTCCACTGCCCGGATTGACTCCGTTTGTCCTGAACTACATCACCGCGATGGTGGAATATGCCTGCGCCAAGCGTTCGGTCGCACTGCCCGCGTGGACGCGGGCGGTTACGCCGCTGCCCGATCCCGTATTTGGAAGTGCGCTGCAAAGCCTGCGCCTGCATCTGCTCACACACTCGCCGCCGCCATTTCGCGCTCGCAATATTTTCATAGATGCGACCGTGGGTGAGCGGGTCTGAAATGTCGTGGGGCCACTGACGCAGGCGGATATCAGACGGCTGTTCGACCTCTTGAATGAAGAGCTGCGCGCCGCCGGCGCAGAGGGCGAGCTGTTCCTGGTGGGCGGTGCGGTCATGTGTCTTGCATATGCCACGCGACCGTCGACTCAAGACGTTGATGCGCTGTTTCGTCCGCCTCGAGAGGTACGCGCAGCGGCTGCTCGGGTGGCTATTCGGGCACGTCTGAATCCGGACTGGCTCAATGACGGCGTCAAAGCCTATCTGAGTGCGCAGGGGGAGTTTGCGCCGTTCCTTGAACTTGATCACCTGCGCGTGATGGTGGCTCAACCGGAGTATCTGCTGGCGATGAAGTGTCTGGCGATGCGAATCGGCGCAGAGTTTCACGATGAGGATGACATCCGCTACCTTCTTCGACATCTCGATATCCGCAGCTACGAGAAGGCTGTTGCGGTTATCACCAAGTTCTACCCCAAGGAGCGCTTTCCGCAAAAGACGTTGCACGCGCTGGCCGAACTATTGCCGATGGAAATCTAGACCTCTATGTCCAAAGTGGCGTTTCCGAGCGGTCGAAGCCAAGTTTTTATGCTGTATCGACCGAAGACAGTACCATCAATCCGGATCTTGAACGCTTCATGGCCAAGCGCATGGGCGCCAAGACCATCGAAGTGAAAGCAAGCCACGTGTCGCTGATCTCCCATCCAGACGAAATCACTGGGCTAATCGTGCAGGCCGCGCAGCGGGCCTAGCGCGTAGAGGCAAGAACACCGCCTCATCTCTTGGGGTAGGCCGTGAAAACATAGTCCTGCGCCTTCACCAGCGTGTGGCACGCGAACCCGCACTTGGCGTCGTTCGCCTGCGGCGGCTGGTCCGCCGTTGTGCCTGGCTTGTACGAATCGGAGGCGGCGTCATACTCAAACTCGGCATATCCCCATCCGCCGCTGTCCGCGAACCTCTTGCTGTCCTTGACCATGAAATCAACGTCATGCAGGCTACTGGGCACCAGCGGCTGACCGGGTTCCGCCTCGTTCTTTTTCGGGTTCCAATGGATCTTCGCCATTCTGGCGCCGTTGGGGAATGGCTTGCCATTACCGGGAGCACCGGCCTTATATGCCTCGATCATTGCGGGGTTCCCGAGGATCACAGCGAGCAGTCCGCCGTTACTGACGGCAATGACTTGCCAGCCTTCGTATCCTCTGAACTCGGAGAACGCGAGCCCATTCGGCACTTTGAGGCTGTACTTGTCCTGGGCGGAAATCGCAACCCCCGTAGCCAGGGCAGCGAGCGCGACGGCAATACCCGCACTGATCAGCATGCTCTTGCCCTTCATCGCTACAGCTCCTTGGTTCGGCCGACGAACATTTACTAGGCATTAAGCCGTAAGTGCTGAATCGCATCCATTGTACGAAGGTATCGCTTGACGCCGCTGCCGCACGACCGTAGCCAAGACCGGGCGCGTCAGTGCAAGATCCGAGAATGAGGCTCAAACTGCTGTCGTCGATGGCACCGCGCGAGCCGCTCGTGGCGGGTATTTCCGCCTATCGAGAGCATCCTCCGGGCTCGATCGAGGTTGAGGCCGCAGGCGGCGTGGAAGTTGCCCGGCGCGTTGCAGGGGGTGAGGCGGTTGACATCGTCGTGCTGTCGAGGGAGGCCATCGACATGTTGATCGAAGGGGGGCAACTCTCGGCCGCCGGCCGGGTCGATCTGATGAATGCGGAGATCGCAGTGGCGGTACCGGCAGGCGCCCCGCGTCCGAGCCTGACCGATGAGGCGGCGGTGAGAGCAGCGGTCGTCGCCGCGGCCTCCGTCAGCTATTCGACGGGACCGAGCGGTCGATATCTGGAAAAGCTCTTCGATCGTTGGGACATTCTCGATAGCCTGCGCGCGCGCATCGTCGTACCTGCGCCGGGTGTGCCCGTCGCTCGTCTGGTCGCAAGCGGCGAAGTCAAACTTGGCTTTCAGCAGCTCAGTGAGCTGCTCGGCGTGCCGGGCATCGACGTTCTGGGCACATTGCCGGCGTCGATCCAACACGTCACGACCTTTACGGGTGCCGTCACGCCGGGCTGCAAGAGTTCGGATGCGGCGCGCACTTTGCTGTCGTTCCTGGCCTCGCCGCAGCTGGATGAGCTGAAGCAGCGCTACGGTATGAGGGGCGCTCCGCGTGAGTGACGCGTGCGATTCGGCGCAATATGTGTGCGCAGCAGAAAGAAGCTCACAGCGACCATGATCACCAGGGTACCCAGGGCATAAAAGAATGTGCTCAGCGGGGGCTGCGGGTGCAGCCCGAAGAAGGCCCCGGCCGCAAGTCCGCCGAGCACCCCGCCGATGCGCGAGATGGTCTGCGCGGAGCCGACTCCGGCGCCGCGAACGTAGGTCGGGTAGGAATGGGCACCGACCGCGTAGAGAAAGGATTGCATGCCGCTGAAGGCCGCTCCTGCGGCAAGCACCAGCAGCGACAGCTGCGCACCCGGAAGGCTTGAGCCCGTCAGCGTGACGCCGATCAGCAGTGTTGCGGCGACTCCAAGCAGCGCCAGCCCCGTTCCCACCAGGCGCGAGCCGTAGCGGCCGATCAGGATCGCACCGCCGACGGCGCCGAAAAAGCTGCCGAAGTTGAAGTACTGATGCTGCCCGAGTGCCGCCGTCTGCGTGAATCCAGCTGCCGTCAGTACCGTCGGCAGCCAGTTCGCATAGCTGTACAGGCCGAGGGTATTGAATGCGAAGGCCGCCCACAGCAGCAGCGTCGTCTGGCGGTATTCGCGGCTGAGGATGATGCCGAGCCAGTGACGGGCGGGCGCCGCGGGTTCGGCGACGTAAAATCGCTCGCTGCCCACGAAGCGCGGCGCTCGTACCAGGCGGTTGAGGATGACTGCCAGGCGGCTCGAGTGGACGGGATCCTGTGCCAGAAATCTCGGTGACTCCGGCAGCAGCCACGCGGCCAGAATCACCAACAGCAGCGGCAGGGCGGTCCCGATCCAGAAGATCGAGCGCCAGCCGAACCACGGGATCGCACGTTGCGCGATCATGGCACCCAGCATACCGCCCAGCGGCACGGACACCACGGTGCAGGCGACTGCGATACTGCGCACTCGGCGCGGGGTCCACTCGGAGATGAAGGTCGCGGCCAGCGGCGTCAGCCCGCCGAGTCCGATGCCCGTGACCATACGCCACACGAACAACGCGCCGAGGCTCCGGGCATGGCCGCTCAACAGCGAGCCGGCGCACAGGGACAGCAGAGACGCGATGAAGGCTCTCTTGCGCCCGATTCGGTCGCTGAGCCGGCCGAGCACCACCGATCCAAGGGCCATGCCGATCAGGCTGCCGTTCAAGACCCAGATGAGATCAGCCCGTGCGATAGCCCAGTCGGCCACGATGGCCGGGGCGACGAATGCCATCGTCTGCAGGTCGTAGCCGTCGACCAGCATGATGAGGATCGTCAGGATCGTGATGGCCAGTGGCCACCCGAGGTAGCGCGCCGAGTCGATGACTTCCACGACGTCGACGGAGGGCCCCGTCGTACTCATACAACGCTGTTCTGGTCCCAGACCTTGATCGCCTCGGTATGGTCGCGCGTATAGCCGAGCGCATCGCGTGCGGTCTCGAAGCGCTCACTGACCAGACGCACCAGCGGCGCCTCGAGCTGCAGGGCGTGCGCCAGGTTGGCGGCTATGCGCACGTCCTTGGCGAGCAACCCGAGCTGAAAGCCGGTGGCGAACTTGCCCCCGACCACGTGTTCCCGCAACACCTGGTCGGTGTGGAAGTTACGGCCCGTGGAGACGTTCAGGATCTCGACCATGCGCGCCGGATCGAGCCCGAAGCGCTGCCCGGCCAGCAACGCTTCGGCACAGGCGGCGAAGCTCGCTGCAGCCACGAAGTTGTTCAATGCTTTCATGGCGTGTCCGCTGCCGAGACCTCCGGTGTCGAACAGCCGATCTCCCATGGCGCGCAGCAGTGGCCGGGCGCGATCGATCGCCGCCGGATCGTCGCCGCCGATCATGATCGTCAGCGTGCCCTGTACCGCACGCGGCACGCCGCCGGAGACGGGTGCGTCGATCAGCGTGATGCCGAAGGCCGCGAGTGCGGCGCCGAGTTCCCGTGTGCCCACGGGATCGGACGAGCTCATGTCGACGGCGATGGCGCCACGCCGCAGCTTCTGCGCCAGACCCTCGCGCAGGTACAGATCGTGCACGATCTGTCCGGTCGGCAGCATGGTCACAACCATGTCCGAGTCCGCCAACCCCTCGAAGTCATCGGCGAGGCGGCAGCCCTGTTCGGTGGCCACCTGCAGGGCGCGCTCGCGCACACTGTCGTACAGGGTGAGCGCGTGGCCGGCGCGCGCGATGCAGGCTGCCATGGGGGCCCCCATCGCACCCACTCCGATAAACGCGACGTTCAACGCTTGCGCTCGGCGTCACGCGACAGAGCCTCGCCCGCGGCATTGAAGGCTTCGACGCCACAGGGGATTCCCGCATAGACAGCGGTGTGCAGGATCGTCTCGCGTATCTCCTCGACGCTGCAGCCATTGGCCAGGGCGCCAGCGACGTGGACCTTGAGCTGATTGGGCTTGGTGAGTGCAGTCAGTGCAGCCAATGTGATCAGGCTGCGGGTCTTGCGGTCCAGACCGGGCCGGGTCCATGTGTCAGCGAAGCAGTAGCGCGTGACCATGTCTTCAAACGGACGATTGAAATCCGTGGCCTGCGCATAGCGCTCCTCGGCGCCGCCGGGCCCGAACATCTCGCGTCGCACCTGCATGCCTGCGGCGAATGCCGCGTCCTTGGTATCGCCCACGTCTTACCCTCCCCGTTCGCTCGGCTAGAATGGTTCCGCCGACGCTGCTGTTGCTTCAGAAATCGGCTTGCGAAGCTTTCAGCCAGTATCGACGTTACGAAGCACCCGGGCAATCGCCGCAATGGTATTCCAGTTTCGAGTGGTCACTGGGACACCGTAGAGCCGGTCCAGGGCACCGAGAAATCCGATGACCTTCATGTGGCGCCTGTACATCCCGATTACGAATCGGTGTCGTCTCGTGAGGATCTTCAGCAGCCATTGACCGCTGGACGGAAATTGCATGGGCGTTGACGGCGTCAAGCGAGGGCGCTGGGACAGCACGCTGACGAAGCGGACGACATCTCCTCGCACCGACTGTCCCTCAAAGGGATTATCTGAAATTAGACGCGCAATGTCGCGGCCCTGGCAAACAACGATCTCGGCGACAAATGGAAGTTTGCCTGCCACTTCGGCGTATGCCTGGGCCTGCGTTATTGGCTGCCGAAGGACCAGCGTGCCCGCCGCGCCGATATTGACGGCCCCCAGGTGCTCCAGTGCTTCGGTCAGCTTGGTCGGTCGGAAAGTCCTGTGGCCGCCGACGTTAACTCCTCTCAGAAAAACAACGAGTGCCACTCGATTGCCCTCACCGAGTCCGCTCGGGAAGCTACATTCTACCGCGGCGGTGGAGCGGGGGGTCTCCTGGAATCACAGCGAGTTGGTCAAGCAGGCTACGTTCCTATGGGGAGATGGAACACCGATTGACTTCAGTACGCTGCGGACCGAGGGCAACGACACGGTTCCCAATCCTGGCGGGGCGCTCGGCAGTCCGCTCGCCGGAGCGCCGGAGTTTCAGGGCAAACTCCGCACGCGTTATGACTGGAGCTTCGACAGCTACAATGCGTTCGCCCAGATCGGCGTGGTGCATCAGTCCAGTTCGCTATCGACCACGGATCTTCTGGTGGCCGACCTGCAAGGCAACTCCACCGCCTACGAACTGCCGGCATTCACGACCTATGATGGGGCGTTCGGATTCGGCAAGAATGCGTGGCTGGTTCAGGCCTACGGCGAAAACCTGAGCGATACGCGAGCCCAACTATTTGCGAACTATGGGCAATACTATAAGGGCATCACCGTGAATCGACCCCGCACCATCGGCTTGCGATTCCGGTATCACTTCGCCGGTAGCTAAGCCGCGGTACGCATCCCACCGATGGCGGGGCGTGTCAGTCAGCGCATCACGGCCAGAATTTCTTGCTGGCGATCGCAGCGCCCTGCGCCAACGCCTCGAGCTTGCCCCAGATGACCTCCGGATCGACGCCGCTGGAGCCGACGTGAATGCTGAAGCCGCAGTCGACCGCTGCCATGACATGGTCGCGTCCGACCAGGTGCGCGTAGCGGCCGATGCGTTGCGCGACCAGCTCGGGATGCTCGATGTAGTTCGACTGGCACTCGATCACCCCGGGAACCAGCACTTTGCCTTCAGGGACCTTGACGGTCTCGAACAGCGTCCACTCGTGCGCGTGGCGCGGATTGGCGGCCTCGAACAGGATGGCGTGTGGCTTGGCTTTCCAGACGATGTCGACGATGTCCGCGAGCGGCACGTCGCAGTGATGCGGGCCCGGATAGTTGCCCCAGCACACATGCATGCGCGCCTTGTGCGCTGGGATATTGACCAGCGCCCGGTTCAGCGCCTCGACGTGCAATGCCATGCGCTCTCGAAAGCCGTTCAGATTGAGGTCCGCAAATTGGGTGTGCCGCCCCATCGCCAGATCCGGGCAGTCGATCTGCAGCATTATGCCGGCGTCGACGATGGCCTCATACTCGTGGCGTAACGCATCGGCGCACGCGAACAGGTACTGCTCGTGGCTCGCATAGAAGTCGTTGCGGAAGAATAGCGTCGTCACGCCGGGGGAGGCGGCGTTCAGGAACAGGCCCGCGGGCTGGCGCCCTCGCAAGGAGTCTTTCAGACGCTGCGCATCCTGCTTCGGTGCCTCGAGGTCTCGTATGCTGATCGGTCCGTTGCAGGCTGGTGTCTTGCGGTGCTTGCGTCCGGGGTCATCGGACATGCGGGCCTTGGTGCCTGGATAGGCCTCCAGGTCCTGAAACACGTAGCTGTTGCCGCTGCCGCCGAAGCCGATGAGCCGGTCCTTGACGTAGGTTGCGTAGCTCGGCTTGGGCATCTCACCGTCGTTGATGATGTCCAGGCCCGCCTGCAGTTGCCGCTCGACGGCGCGCTCAACGGCGCACGCCACCCGCCCATCGAGATCCGCTGCGTCGAACGGCAGTCCGTCCTCACGCGCGAACATGAGTTGCATCAGCTCCTGCGGTCGCGGCAGGCTGCCGACGTGCGTCGTGAGGAATCTGCGATGCTCACTCACGGGCTGCGGGTCTCAACTGGAAGTCGTAGTTCACTGTGTAGAACGGCGTCTCCATGCGCTCGCCGTTGGGTCCGAGGCCCGCGGCGTGACGTTCGAATTGCGCCACGAGCGACTCCTTCATACCGAACACGGCATCGGAGTCCAGGTACTGGCTCTCGGCAACGAACAGGTGCGTGGTCACCGGCAGGTATCCTGGCGTCGAGACGATCATGTGAATGTGGCCGGGGCGATACGGATGGCGCCCCATCCCGCGTAGCATACGTCCCACCGGCCCGTCGGTCGGAACCGGATAGAAGCTCGGTCTGATCGAGCGAAACCAGTAACGCCCCTCGGCATCGGTCCGGATGCGCCCGCGTGCTTTCATGCCGGTCTCCTCGGGTAGCTGCATGTCGTAATTGCCTTCGCCGTCTCCCGACCAGATGTCCAGCAGCGCATTCTCGAGCGGCCGACCATTCACGCCGAGTACCCGTCCGGAATAAAACGCCGGTTCACCCTTCACGCCTTCGGCAAGATTGCCGCCGAGCGGCAGGTCGGGAGCGCCCTCCCAATAGAAGGGACCGAGAACGGTCGATTCGGCGCTGCCCTGGTCGGCAGGATGGTTGAGCGTAATGACCAGCACCGACACACCGAGTGTGTCCGACAGGAGGATGAACTCCTGGCGCTTGTCGGTGCAGGTCTTGCCGACATCGGTCAGAAATTGAATGGCCGCCAGCCATTCGGGCTCGGTCAGTTTCACGTCTCGAACAAAGTCGTGCAGATGGGTGACCAGCGAGCTCATGACGCGCTTGAATCGCGGGTCGGTGCATTCGGACAGGCGCGCGATCACGGCCGCGGTGATGCTCTTCTCATTGAACTCACGCATGGCGTCTAGCCGCGATCCCTCGCGCCGTCCTCACTCAGCGGTAGGTGTTGTTCGAGGTGTGATTGCCCGCCAACCAGCGCTTCAGCTCCCGATGCGCATCCGCCCGCCGGTCGCTTGAAATCTTGTCAGCGTCGGGATGATCGCGGGTGAATTCGAGAATCAGCCCGTTGGGGTCGGTGACATAGACCGAGCGGCAATAGCCGTGCTCCAGGACGAAGGTCTCCGGCGGCGTGATGCCCGCCGCGACAATGCGTTTCTCGATGGCAGCCTGGGTTTCTCCGTCCACCGCGAGCGCGATGTGATGGAACGGCGATCCTGGCATCTTGGGCCCGAACTCCGCTTGGTCCTCGGGATTCTCGAACTGGAAGAAGGCGAGGGCGCCGCCATCCGCCATGCCATAGAAGGTGTGGCAGTAGGTGCGCATTTTGCCAAACAGCTCGTCCGATTCGCACCAGGTCGCGACCAGCGGCATGCCGATGATTTCCTCGTAGAACTGGCGCGTCTTCTCCTGATCCTGCGTCACGTAGGCATTGTGGTGCAGCCGGATCGGAAGCTGTTTTGACTGGCTCATGGCGCAGTATCCCTCAAAGCTCAGAACTTGATGGCAAAATCGATCCCGTAGCGGCGCGGCAAAGCTCTCCAGAGGAAGCCGCCCGTGGAGAACTCGGCATTGTAGAGCTTATTGGTCAGATTCTTGGACCAGGCCGTCACCGACCAGCGCTCGTTCTCGACGCCGGCGCGCAAATCGAGCAGGTTGACCGGGTTTCGCGAAGTCACATCGTACGGGTCCCACCAGGTGCG
>Ga0182024_10010448_pt1 | contig 18900 bp, 17 predicted proteins | sample P32metaG_FD_120480 | JGI IMG/M metagenome (GOLD analysis project Ga0182024, IMG submission 120480) | Permafrost microbial communities from Stordalen Mire, Sweden - P3-2 metaG (Illumina Assembly) | ecosystem: Environmental > Terrestrial > Soil > Wetlands > Permafrost | place: Sweden: Stordalen... | reverse complement strand
CCGCGAATCACCCTCGAAGTGCTCGCACCTACCGGCCATGAAGAAGTGTTTTACCTCGGGCCGCACGCACCACGTCTTACAGCGAAAGAAATTGACCTCCTGCACAAGGTCTGGCTCGATCTCAGCGATAAGCTGGGGGACGAAGAGCTTCACCACCATGACGTGATTCACTTCGCCCTGAATCTTCTCACGCGAGCGATGGATGATGGGCAAAGCGACGAAGTTTTAAGGCAACTGCATGAACATCTCCGAGAAATCCAAAATAACCGGCAGAACGGCGCGATGCTTACCAGTCTCCCCGACGGCGTCTCATTGACTTCTGGACAATTTGCCAAATAACGCCTACAAGACTCACTGCCAGTAAAGCACAGCTTTTGCGGCCTCGGCGGATAGCCTTTTGATTCCGCCCTTTTTCGTTTCTATTAGGCTTCCGAGTAACGATCGAGCGCTGTGCGGTTATTGGATGCCGGAGTTTGCGATGCTGGTGGTTGCCGTCGTGGGTAAAGTGGTCGGATGCGGGCCGGCCGCGCTTCGATTGGGACTGGACTGGGTTAGAAGCCTGCGCATTGGCTGCGAGATGATGCCACGGTTCAGCTGCGGTTGAGCCGCCATTTGACGCCGCGCGTTTACACAGAAATTACACAACTCGCCTTGACAGTTAAGTCGGAATGAAGTTCAATCGCTTCTCCAGTTGTAACCAAGTTGCAACTGGAGTCGCAAGAAGAGCCAAGAAAAGAGATGACTGCGAATGCATTCTAGGGCCGTTATTGCGACAGAGTCGCATCTGGGGGAGATCCAAGAACGATGCTGAGATCACCCGGCGTTCCCTGATGGAGGAGCTCGTCGCGCGGGGCGTCAGGATCACGGAGCAGCGGCGCTTGCTCGTGGGTATTATTCAGGACTCGCCCCGGCACTTGGATGCGGCCACGTTGCTGAAGATTGCAAAGAAACAAGACCCGGACATCGACCGGGCCACGGTATATCGAACGATTGCGTTGCTTAAGAACCGTGGATTGATCGACGAACTGGATCTGATGCATATCGAAGGCGAGAAGCACTATTACGAAGTGAAGACCAGTCGCGATCACTGTCACATGGCTTGTTTCGAATGTGGCGCGATTATGGAATACGCGAGTTCATCTTTTGAAAAGCTGAAACGGGAAATCGCCAAGGAAAGCCGTTTTCAGATCCGTGTGGTGCGGTTGGAAATTGGCGGATTATGCGAAACATGCCGGAAGGCCGGCGACTAGCGCATATTTTTGCTCTTTGTTGCGACTCGGTCGCAACAAAGGAACATTACGATTCGGACCAAGATAAGCGGAGTTTGTTGGAAGTTTAAAGCGGTCCCCACGACAAACCTTTTGGCGAGGGGTCATGGGGACCGTAAATCGACAACCCAGATGGGCTGACGACCGTAGCGATTATACGGGAACCAGCCGCAGGTATTTCAGGAGAAAAACCTTAATGGCTGTTCTCGGATTGGGCAATTGTCATCGCTGTCTTCATCGGTCGGCGGATCTCTGCATCCTCAAGTCGGTCCTTCAGAAGACGCAGGCTGAATCACTCCTTCCCTTCTTTGGCTTGTTGATCCTGCTTACCTGGTCCGCTCTTTCCGCGTGGGCTGGAGTGGGAGGAAGCATCTCGGGTACGGTGACGGACCCCAGCGGTGCGGTGGTTTCCAAGGTCTCGGTTACGGCCACAAACACCGATACGGGCATCCGACAAACCCTTTTCACCGATGAGAAGGGCTTCTACTCGTTCACGAGCCTCTCGGTCGGCCATTACGATCTTGAGGTCACCAGTACGGGCTTTCGGCCCTACCGCCGCACCGCGATCACGATTGACGCGAACAGCGCATTGACGATTGATGCGGCTCTCGAGGTGGGCGCGAGGTCCGATGTGGTTACCGTTGTCGAAAACCAACTGCACGTCGAAACGACCAGCACCCAGATGGGCGAAGTCATTACAGCCCAACAAATGACGGCGGTACCTTTGAACGGCCGGAGCTTTACGGATTTGCTCGCCCTTCAGCCGGGCGTAGCGCCAGTTACATCCATCACGTCGGACACCGTGCAGGATGTGGGTGCGAGCGCTCTTTCTCCCTCCGGCGATTTAAATCCCGGCACCATCTCGATCAATGGCCAGCGGGAATTTGCCAACGCCTTCATCGTGAACGGAAGCGACGCGGAAGAAGACGTGGACATGGGCGCGGCAATCGTTCCCAACCTCGATTCCATCGCTGAGTTTCGCATTCTCACAAACAACTTCGACGCCGAATACGGCGAATTCAGCGGTGGCCAGATCAACGTCATTACAAAGTCGGGCACGAACGATTTTCATGGCGACGCCTTCGAGTTTGTGCGCAATACGAACCTCGACGCGAGGAACTACTTTTCACCCACGCGCGGCGCATTCGATCAGAACCAGTTCGGAGGGACGTTCGGCGGCCCGATCCGAAAGAATAAGATTTTCTTTTTTGCGGATTATCAAGGAACACGCTCCACCCAGGGCATCGCCACCGGCGACATTCCCGTTCCCTCCGTCCAGGACCGGGCCGGAGATCTGTCGGATCTCGCAAGCTCCTTCGTAACGACCGACGCAAATGGCAACACCATTCCCACGACGGTGAGCGGCCCGTATTTTGCCAGCCTCCTATCCCAAGAACTCGGTTACCCCATTTCGCAAGGCGAGCCCTACTACAGCCCCGGTTGCACCAGCGCGACCTGTGTTTTGCCAGGCGCCGCGATCCCGCAGAGCGCCTGGTCCGCGCCGGCGAAAAATCTCCTGAAGTACATTCCCACCCCGAATAACGCGAACGGAACATTCTCCACTTCCGCGTTCAATCAGACCCTCCGTGACGACAAAGGCGCTTACCGGCTCGACGGCAACACTCGCTGGGGCCTGACGTCTGCCTATTACTTTCTCGATGGCTGGTCGCAGAACAATCCGTATCCAATTGCTCAAGGCGGGGCCAATGTTCCTGGCTTTAACGCGCTTTACACCGGCCACGCGCAATTGCTTGATCTGGGCAACACGAAGACCTTGAGCGCAACCGCGCTAAACGAATTTCACTTCAGCTTCCTGCGAGATGCCGTCGACCTTGGGAAACCCATCGGCGGCCTTGGCGTCAGCCTGGCCTCTCAGGGGTTCGAAGTCGGGCAAGGAACGTCAGGAATCGTCGCGCTTTCGCCGAAGACGGAAGGAGTCGAGAGCGTCGGCTTCAACAGCTTTACGATCGGAACGAACACGAACGAATTGAATCAGGTTGGAAACATCTTCCAGTGGATTGAAAACTTCTCGAAGGTGTTCGGTACCCACACGCTGAAGTTTGGGGGCGAGTTCCACTACGACCAGGACAACGTCAACGCCATCGCCCAGTTCAATGGCAGCTTTCTCTTCTTCGGAAGCGAGACAGGATCCGACTTTGCCGACTTTCTGCTGGGCATCCCGAGCCAGTATAACCAGAGCCAGCTTCAACCTTTTTACGGCCGCAACAAGTATCTAGGACTCTATGCGCAAGATAGCTGGCGGCTCACGCGCAGCCTAACCCTGAACTATGGTCTGCGTTGGGACCGGATCGAGCCGTGGTATGAGAAATACAATCAGATCGCTACGTTCGTTCCGGGTAAGCAGTCGGTCGTTTTCCCCGGGGCCCCGGCCGGAATCCTTTATCCCGGCGATCCGGGAGTTCGGCGGACGCTGGCTCCTCCGGGAAATCGAGACTTTGCTCCGCGCATCGGTCTGGCCTACTCGCCCAGCGTCCCCGGCAGCGGAGCTTTGTCCAGGCTGTTTGGCGGTCCCGGAAAGACAAGTGTCCGCGCCAGCTATGGAATGTTCTACACCGCGATCGAAGCCCTCACGATCGGCGTGATGAGCGCCAACGCGCCGTATGGAACCACTTACACGAGCCCTGCGCCGCCGCTCTTTTCCACACCATTCGTCACGGCAGCCACGGGGCAGAATCTCGGTCAGGCCTTCCCGGTTCAACTCGCGCCGCTGGGCACAAGCGCAAGTCACCCGGACGCGGACGTCAATTGGGTGCAGTTTGAGCCCATCACCGGGCTTCCGAACTACCCGACGACCAACCGCATTCCCTACACCCAGGAATACATGCTTTCGCTCGAACGGGGACTGGGAACGAATACCGTGCTCAGCGTGAATTACGTCGGCACGCAAGGCCACCGGCTGCTCGTGCTCGAAGAGTCCAATCCGGGTAACCCGTCACTCTGCGTCTTCTTGAGTAATTCCGCCAACCTTGCACCGGGACAAACTCCGTGCGGCCCCTTCGGCGAGGACAGCACTTACATCGGCGCCACGGGGCGGGTATATAACGGCACGCGCGGGCCGCTTGGATCGAACTTTGGTAGCAACGCGAACCAGGCCACGATTGGCAACTCGAATTACAACGCACTCCAAGTCACCCTGCGCCACAACAGTCCGCGCTTGAATGTGCTCGCTGGATACACGTAGGGCAAATCGCAAGATCAAGCTTCCAACATCGGTGATGAGGTGAACCCTCTCGATCCTTCGCTTAGCAAGGCTCTTTCGTCCTTCGACGTGAGGCAGAATTTCGTCGTGAGCTACAGCTACCAAACCCCGGTCGAAAATTGGTTCCACGCGGCGAACCGCTTGACAGAAGGATGGGAACTCTCCGGCATCACCCATTTCAGCACGGGCCTGCCGGTGACGCTCGTCAACTTCGGAGACAATTCCCTGCTGGGTTCCGAGCCGAACGGGATCAATAATTTTGGTGTGGATGAGCCGGATTATACTGGCGCGCCTCTCCAGCTGAATTCCAATCCACGCAACGGACAGCCCTATTTCAATACGGCGGCATTCACCGAAAACGCCCTGGGCACGAACGGGCGCCGCCAAGCGGCGATTCTTCTCCGGACCGGGGATGAACAACTTCGACATGGCAGTCCTCAAAAACGTGCGACTCACCGAAGCAAAGTCTCTCCAGCTCCGGATCGAAGGCTTCAATGTTTTTAACCACGCACAATTTTTCGGACCGCAGACTGTTGACGGAAACATTGGCAGCTCGACGTTTGGCAGCGTGATAAGCGCCGCTTCGCCGCGCCTTGTGCAATTCGGCGCCAAATTCTTTTTCTAGGCGGCAGGAGTCTCGGCTAGAGGATCGTGATACTGCAGGCCAACCGTGCATCCGCGGCGAACCTTGCAACAGGCTCGGCCTCAACACTTCACATTGGATACCAGCACTGAAATCTCCTCTTGTCCGGGGCCGCGCCACACTCGCCGAGTTTCTTTGTCAGATACTTAGTCAATCGCAGTCACGTTAAGCTGATGAGGGATTCTCAAGTTTCAAGAGATCCTGGGCTTCGATCACCGGCCACAATCTTTTCAGAGATATGGATCACTCGAAGCGAAACGCAACCTTTCCGAACGCGTCATGGAAGCTCCTCGGACACCCATAGAATCGATGCATAGCCTTTATCGTTTTGAGCGTTCTCGCGAATTGGCAACCGCACTCCACAAGGCCAGCGCGATGCTCAGGGGAAAAAACTAATATGGCGTGAAGCTATTCGAGGGAAACATTGGTGTCGAGATTTTTATGGAATTCTTACAGGGGAAATCGTTGCTTAAGGCATATGTTTACAATTTACAAACCTATACGGCACTGTAATACCGCACGTCCGAAACATTATTCAGTTTGCCCATTGGTCTGGCTCCGCTGCCGCCCAGGAGGGCGCTCTTGTGAAGGTTTCAGGAGTGGGTGGCACTTGCAGGGGCAGGCTGAGAAACAACTTCATAGACGAATCTCATTTTTCCAATGACGGCAGGCGAGAGAACGAACGGATACAAATCTGGAAGCCCCATGCTGCGATTTATGCTATTTAGGGCGATGGCCAATTGAGACCACGCGACGATCACACCATCGAAGTTCGATATTTCCAACGAATTCTCCCAGTTCCCGCAATTCGACCAATCTTTCAAAAGGACGTTGTTCGATTTGGCCGCGGGCGTTACATCGGGCTGCGGCTTCTGGCCGGTTTTCGAGTCCGGCAATAATTGTTTGCCAACGAGTCCGAAATCGTTCGCCGTTTCCAGAACGTCTTGCATGTGCAAGAAATGTGCCCAGGTTTCGGCCCAGTCTTCCCAGGGATGGGCGGTGGAATAGGCGCTTATATGCTTTTCCTGCCAGTTTGCGGGAGCGCCGGTTTGATAGTACTTGGCGAGTGCTTGATTATAGTCGCTGCGCTCTTCGCCAAACAACTGCCGATACGACTCAAGAAAGTTCGACCCCGCCACAAGGCGGTCCCAGTAGTAGTGTCCGATCTCGTGGCGGAAGTGGCCCTGTAGAGTGCGATAAGGCTCCTTCATCGCGTTCCGCATTTTTTCGCGCGTAGCGTCATCGGCTTCAGCGATGTTGAGAGTGATGACCCCTTGATCGTGGCCGGTCAAGACTTTCGATATCGAGCCGTCTGGATTTGTCTGGTCCCCGAGAAACCGAAAGGCAAGGCCCTGCTGTGGATTCAAAACCTTGTTTTCGAGAGGGAGTCTCAGCCGAATCAATGTGTAAACCAAACGGCGTTTGGCGTCTTCGACGCGGGCCCAGAGGTTGCGGTTCGCTTCAATGCTGAGATCGGGAATGATTTCATTCAAACGGCAGGAAACACAAAACTCGGCATCCTCCTCTTGCTGCGGAACCATCCAATTACAGACCTTCTCCTTTTCATAATTCAGGCATTTTTTATAGAGAGATTCTTGGGCATCCTTCATTGTCGGCCGCCACAGGCATTTTTCCGCGGGATCGAGGCTCGTCAACGTTAAGCAATTGGGAAGAAAACCAAGCTCCCGGTGGCAGTTTACACAGGAAATATTCTCAAAAAAGATCAGCTGTCCGCAAATGCAGTGAAACGTTTTCATCTGGGATGGGACTCCACGTGTCATAAATAAAAAGGCCCGGGAAAACTTCCCGGGCCCGCGCCGAAATCGGCAGAAGCGATTTCAGGTTCGACGAGCTAGACCGCCGATAAGCGAGACAAGAAATAAGACCAAGAACAAATAAAACAACAGTTTCGCGATTCCCGCTGCAGCAACCATAATGCCGGCGAATCCAAAGATCCCGGCTACGATTGCAACAACTAGAAAAATCAGTGCCCAACGCAGCATGGTGTCTCCTTTTCTGTCGGTTCCACAAGAACTTATTGTGCGAGCCGCACTATTACGCAGTGGATTTTGCGCCCACGATGAGCAGCGCCACGCCACCCACCAATGCGAGGCCTCCTAGGATGGGAGGTATCGGAATGGTTTCGTGAGTGTCTTTGGTGGCATGAATTGGACCCACATCAAGGACATCTTTTCGCTTGGTGTATCCAATGCCCTGATAAATCAAACCCGCGATCCCCAGGACGATTAAAAGTATTCCGACAACGGAAGCTGTTTTCACTTTTCCTCACAGACGCGCTTGCAAGCGGAACGCGTTCAAGCGGAATTAAACATACGCAGGCTTCGCGTGTGGTGTTCGCTTTAGGCGTTCTTTGCGTCGCGGTAAGCCCGCTGGCCTGCATCCGAAAGATCTTTCACGTGGGACTTTACATTTTCGGCTGTGTCTTGTGCTTGGCGCACAAAATCCTTGCCAGTCTCCACCACATTGTTGACGCGGTCTGCTACATCGCTAAACCGGTCGGTGGCGTCGGAGAAACGATCTTTCACATCATTCAGCCGATCTCTCGCGCTCCCCATGAGATCGTTACGGGTATCTTCACCGGACTGAGGAGCGAACAGGATACCTAACGCTGCCCCAACTCCCGCGCCAATCGCGATACCCGTGACAAGTGCCGGCCAATTTGTTCTGCCCATTTGAAGTCACCTATCCGAAACGTCCGTTTCGGCTTTCTTTTCATTTGAATAAAAGACCGCCGCCCGCATCTGAAAGATTCTCGGTCCGTCTCCGATACGCGCTCGCAGCCACACTAAGCGACTTCTGCGTAAGGGACTATCGGGTAAAGGCCCGAGATCACGCGGTGCATTCTTGTAAGTGGGAATGTCAGCCCAGGCAGCTAAATGACATCGGGATTATGCCTCGATTGGAGAGCTACTCCGACCTGGCTGGCAGCGCGGCAGCGCTTGAAGGAATCTGGCTGAGGAGGACGTCTTGCGCTTGGGCTTCGTCGGGTTCCAGATCGCTTTCGCCGGGAGAAAGGAAGAGGTTGGATTCGACGCCATGCTGCTTCGTATAGAGCTCGTAGTAGCGTCCACCGGCGGCATAGAGCGAGTCGTGAGTGCCGCGCTCAATGATCCGGCCAGCTTCAATGACGAGTATCTGGTCCGCGCGCCTTACGGTGGACAGGCGATGAGCAATCACAAACGTGGTTCGTCCGCGCATGAGATAACGAAGGCCTTCTTGAATCAGCGCTTCGGATTCGGAATCGAGGCTCGAAGTAGCTTCGTCAAGGATCAGAATTCGCGGATCGGCCAGGATGGCGCGGGCGATGGAAACACGTTGTTTTTGTCCGCCGGATAGCTTCACGCCGCGCTCGCCGACGATGGTGTCGTATTTCTTTTCGAACGCTTCGGCGAATTCATCCACGCGCGCGATGCGGCACGCCCGGAGAATCTGTTCATCCGTGGCTTCGGGGCGCGAGAATGCGACGTTTTCACGTATGGTCCCATCGAAAAGAAATGTTTCCTGCAAGACGATGCCGAGTTGGGTGCGATAGGAGTCCAGGCGGACGCGCGCCAGATCGGCTCCATCGACGAGAACATGACCCTGCGTTGGTGCATAAAAGGAGGCGATCAGGCCGATGATCGTGGATTTGCCGGCGCCCGATGGCCCAACCAATGCGGTGACGGTATCGGGTTCCGATTCGAAGCTGACGTCGTAGAGCACCGGTTTGCCAGCGTCGTACGCAAAGCCGACGCGATCGAAATTCAGCCGGCCTTCCACGCGATCGAGGCGAATGGTACGCCCTTCCGTTTGCTCTTCGGATATTTCATTGAGTATTTCGCGCGTTCGCTCGAGTCCGGCCAGTGCCTCAATCATGAGCGGCGCCAGCCCGACGATCTGCGAAACCGGCGTGACCAGCATGCCGAGAAAGAGCGTGAACTCGAAGAACGTGCCGAGCGTCATGCCATGATAAAGAATTTCCCGCGCCCCTAGATACATGATCACGGCGCTCACAAGGCCCAACAGGCCCGTGGCAGATAGCGTCATAAGAGAATTCGCCGTCAGAGTGTCGAGCACATTTTGCAAAAGCCGCTGGGCGCCGGCGGCAAAAACTTTCTCCTCCCGCTCCTCGGCGTGGTATCCCTTGACCACGCGCACTCCCCCCAATGATTCCGTAAGGCGCCCCGTGATTTCCGCACTAAGCTTTGGTCGAGCGCGGTAAAAAGGGCGTATTTTTTTGATCGCGCGGTTCAGGCCAAACGCGAATATCAGAAGGATTGCAGAAGCCACAGAAGTCATCGTGACGCTAATCCGCAAGAGCACGATCAGAGCAACGATCGATGTGAATATTCCGCCGATAAAATCGATCAGTCCGGTTCCCAGCAGATTCCGCACGCCTTCCACGTCATTCATGATGCGCGAGACCAAAACGCCGGTTTTGGTCGAGTCAAAAAAAGTGACCGGCAGGCGGCCGACGTGAGCCTGGACTTTCAGCCGCAGCTCCATGATGAGTCTCTGCGAAGCCTTTGAAAGAAATTGAGTCAGCCCATAGGACGTGAGCCCCTGGACCAGGGTAGCTCCGACGACGACGAGAACGAGCGCACCGAGGAGATGGATTTGCCGTTTGCCGATGACGTTGTCCACTAAGTATTTCGTTGAGGCCGGCAGCACAAACCCGGCCAGGCGATTTACCACCATAAAGAGAATGCCCAATAGCAAGAGTCCGCGGCGAGGACGCAGGAGCTCCAAGGCTTCGGGAAGTCCTTCCCAGGCATGTTTCAACTTTTCTCTTCTGGATCGGTCGGTCGAAGGCTCAGTCAATGCCATGTATGTGCGGCCACCTCTATGCGCTTGATCAACTGAAATTGGCGACGCTAAGAACTATACCGTAACTGCTATTCGATGCATTGAAATGGGGCGGCGAATCTGCCAATTGAACACGAGCCGTCCTACCAGGCGACAGAGATTCACCCGCTTCTCCCGCACTACGTGGCGTCCCCCAACGTCAGGATTCCTTTTCGCGCCGAGGCGGTTCGGTGTATTTTAGAAAGCATTCGACACTGCGCTTTGTGAACCTGCGTTGTCGAAAGAGGCGGGGTCGTGCGAAGAGAGCTCTATGTAGTTGCGGTTTGTTTGCTTTTGGCGGGTTTCCTGGGCCCCAGTGGACGCGCGCAAGGCATGTCTCACAGCGGAGTTGCTATTTTAAAGCCGACCGCGGGCAATAATGTGAAGGGCAGTGTCCGATTCCTGGAAATTCCTCCCAAGGTCCACATCATTGCGGACGTTACCGGTCTTACGCCCGGGCAACACGGCTTTCATATTCATGAAAAGGGCGATTGCAGCGCTCCTGACGCCAGCAGCGCAGGCGGACATTTCAATCCGGAACATAAGATGCACGGGGGGCCCGAGGCGGCCGAACATCACATGGGCGATCTAGGAAACCTCGTGGCGGGCGCGAACGGTCGAGCACATTACGACCGCACGGTGAGCTACCTGGAACTCGCTGTGGATCCAAACACGATTGATGGCAAGGCTGTAATTGTGCATGCCGGCCCCGACGATCTGCATAGTCAGCCTGCAGGCAATTCGGGCGCACGCGTAGCTTGCGGAATTATTCGAAAAAAGAATTAGCGTTAGTAGCGGCCGGTAAGTTTTAACCATCGCGGTGTGAGACATGGAAAATCCGAATCGGAACGGCCAATTGAAAATCCCTGATCACGTGATACCACGAGCCGTTTTACTGGCGATCCTCTGCGTGTTTCTTGGCGGGGCGTCTTTGGGGAAAAGCCGGAGCGCGCAAGATAAGGGAACTAACGAGAACAGCCAGAGCGGGACGCCTGCTCAACCCGAGCCGGCATCCTGGAAGTTTGCCGTGTCAGGAGATTCGCGCAATTGTGGGGATGTGGTGATGCCGGGGATTGCCGCGGGCGTGCGCGAAAGTGGCGCCGCTTTTTATTGGCATCTAGGCGACTTCCGGGCCATCTATACGTTCGATGAAGACATCCAGCACCAACCCGAGCATCTTGCCAGGCCCCTGGTGATTGCAGACTATGAAAATGTGGCCTGGAAAGACTTCATTGAAAACCAACTGCTGCCTTTCGGCACGTTGCCTGTGTACCTCGGAATCGGCAACCACGAGACAATCCCTCCAAAGAACCGCGAACAATATCTGATTCAGTTTGCCGATTGGCTAGAGCGCCCGGCCATTCGCTCGCAGCGGCTAAGCGACGATCGGACGGATTTCAACCTGAGGACGTACTATCACTGGATCATCAATGGCGTCGACTTCATTACGCTCGATAACGCAACGCCGGACCAGTTCGATGCGAATCAACTGTCGTGGCTTGAGCGAGTGTTGGCCAGCGACGCCGCAAACCCCGGAATCCATTCAATCGTTGTTGGGATGCATGAAGCCCTTCCCGAGAGCATTTCGGAAAACCACAGCATGAACCAATCCGCGCAGGGCACAGAAAGCGGGCGCCACGTTTACAAGGACATTCTAAGAATCCAAAACGACGTCCATAAACGAGTGTACGTTCTCGCAAGCCATTCGCACTACTTTATGGAGGGCATCTTCAATACGGATTACTGGCACCATAACGGCGGAGTGCTGCCCGGATGGATCGTTGGCACTGCTGGAGCGCAGCGCTATGCCTTACCCTCTGACGTGAGCGGAGCGGCAGCGGCGCAAACAGATGTTTACGGGTTTCTTCTCGGCAATGTTAAACCGGATGGGGAAATAAAATTTACCTTTGAGCGCTTAAACGAGTCCGACATTCCGAAAGCGGTAAGTGATCGATATACCGCGCCGTTCGTGCATTGGTGTTTCGCAGAGAATTCCGCGGCGCATTGAAGCGCGAGTATCCCACCTAACGCGCAACAACGAGCTCCTATTCCGCAGGGTGAACCCCAAATGCCAGTGAGAGGAGCGTTTTTTGCTCCAACTCGTGAGCTTTGTGCGAACCGGTTGCAGGACTAGCGCTCGGCGACCGTTTGATGGAGCGCACCGCGCGGTCATGCGCTAGACGTTCGATCTGCGGCAAAATAAACGCCAGGGCGCCCATGTTGGCCGGTTCGTCCTGTACCCAGATGAATTCGCGCGCGTTCTGGTGACGATCCATTTCGGCGGCAAGTTCTGTTTCAGGGAACGGATAAAGCTGGTCGACGAAGACGACCGCGGTCGAGGTATCTTTGCGCTTTTTCCGCTCGGCTTCGAGTTCGTGCCCGATCTTTCCGGTGCAAAGGAGCACACGAGTCGCGGAACCATCGCCCCGGTCGGGAACGACGGGCTGGAATCGGCCACCGGTCAACTGGGCGAGCGAGGAAGACGCGGCGGGATTCCGTAGCATGCTCTTGGGCGTCATGACTACCAGCGGCTTGCGCCATTTACGAAGCGCCTGCCGGCGCAGCATGTGAAAGTACTGCGCTGCCGTGGAGGGCTGGCAGATCTGAATATTATCTCGCGCTGCAAGCTGCAGATAGCGCTCGAGCCGAGCGCTAGAATGCTCCGGCCCTTGCCCCTCGTATCCGTGGGGCAGGAGCATCACAACGCCGGAGAGCAAGTTCCACTTGTCCTCGCTCGCGGCGATGAACTGATCCATGATGATTTGGGCGCCGTTTGCGAAATCACCAAACTGCGCTTCCCACAGCACGAGCGCCTCGGGGTAATCCCGGCTGAAGCCGTATTCGAAACCAAGGACGGCGGCTTCGGAAAGAGGCGAATTATAGATTTCGAGCCACGCGCCATTGATCGCGAGCTTTTCAAGCGGAACGTATTCTTGCTCTGTTTCGATATCGATCAGCGCATCGTGCCGCTGGTTAAAGGTGCCACGGCGGGAATCCTGCCCGGTGAGGCGCACCGGAACGCCGCCCTTCAGCAATGAGCCGAAAGCGAGCGCCTCTGCCATTCCATAATCGAGAGATCGCTTTCCAGACGCCATCTCGCGACGCTGATCGAGAAGCTTTTCGACCTTCGGATGGATATGGAATCCCTCAGGATATTTCGTGACAGCTTCGCCTATTGCTTTGAGTTCCGCTTCCGCAACGGCGGTATCGACTTCGAGAGACGGGTCGTACTTGCCGCCACGGTAGCCATTCCAATATCGAGGCAAACGCCGCATCGGAGGGTTCTTTTCGAGTTCTAGGGCATGCTTTTGGGCGGCATCCAAATCCGCGCGAAATCCCTCGATCAGGGGTTGCGGATTCACTCCAATTTTATCGGCATAAATTTGCCACGTGGGAGGATGGACTCCAATTTTTCGATAACGGAGCGGCTGTGTGATGGTGGGATCGTCGACCTCGCTGTGACCGTGGCGTCTGTAGCCCACCAAATCAATCACCGCCGAAGACCCGAACGCGTAACGGTAATCCAAAGCTATGCGGCCCACGCGCACAACGGCTTCGAAATCTTCCGCGTTTACGTGAAAGATGGGAATGGGAAGGCGCTTTGCGATGTCGGATGTAAAGCGAGTCGGAGTCGTGTCACAGGGATTGGTTGTAAAACCAATCATATTGTTGACGATGATGTGGACGGCCCCCCCCACGTCGTATCCGGGAAGTCCTGTCATATTCAATGTTTCCGCCCAAATCCCCTGGCCCGCAAATGCGGCATCCCCATGCATGGTTACAGCAAGGACTTGCTGTCGGCCCTGGGGCCCGCGCCGCGTCTGTTTTGCCCGCGTGCGGCCCATTACCACGGGATCGACCGCTTCGAGATGGCTTGGATTTGAGACAAGATGTATTTCCACTTTTCGGCCATTGGCAGCCACAAACTCTCCCGTGGCGCCCATGTGGTATTTCACGTCGCCGCCGCCAAGAACGCTGCGCGGGTCCACGTCCTCGAATCTCGCGAAAAGCTCCGCGGCGGGCCGGCCTACAATATTCACCATTACGTTGAGCCGACCACGATGGCTCATCGCGAGCATACCCTTTTCCGCTCCGTACCCGGACGCGGAGCTTAAAATGGCATCCAAAAGAGGCAGCAAGGCCACTTCACCCTCGAGCGAAAAACGCTTGGTGCCCAAATAGCGCGATTGTATGGTCTGCTCGAATACCTCACCTTTGATCAATAACTGCAGGATTCTGGTGCGATCGACACTCGGTGCTTCCGATTCCATCCGCTCCTGAATCCACTGGCGGCGTTCGCGATCCGCTATATGCATGAATTCGACGCCGACGGTGCCGCAATAAAATTTGCGGGCCGCGTCGGCCTCAGGACCTGACACTTCCAGCTCCGGCATTCCCGCCGGCTCGGTATGTCCCAGAGGATCGAGGGTCGCCTGCAGGTAACCCCAGCGGCGAAACGAGTCCCAAATTCGTTCCTGCGCTTCGCTTCGCAATAACGTCTCTTCGACTACGTGTCCCCGGCTCATTTAATCTCCACTGTAAGTGCTATTTTCGATGGCTTCTATTATATATAAGGCCGACTCTGGAATTGAAAACTCCGTTTAAGTTTCGTCCCAGGAACCAAGCATACGCCGCACCAGGACGAACTGGCCCAGGTGGTAGGCATTGTGATCCGCGACGAGCAGGGCCTCTCGCAACAGGGTCTGTCCGGAACCATGCTGGATTGGAGCAGCGAGGTCTGCCTTCGGATTCAGAACGAGCTCAACCATTGCGTGCAGGTCCTTCTCAAATGACTTCAGACTGTGATTCCAAGCCTCCGGGCTCGGCGGCTTCGGTGTAGCGGGCCAATAGCCGGAGGGCCATTCGGGAGAAACATGGTTTGGATTCCGGGAGAACTCGAGGATATCCCGCTGAGCAATGCGCACATGCTCTAGAAGTTCCCAAGGAGAATGCGGCGATCCTGCGGGGCGCACGCCTCGTTTGTCTTCTGGCAGACCCTTTACGGCGGACTTCCAGTCAACGTGAGCCTGGCCTTCGAGTAGCAGTTTCCGCAAATGATCGCGGATAATCTGGTGATCCATTGAAGCCCCACATTTCGTGGTTACTATTCTAGCAGGATGCGGCAAGAGGGAGAATCGGAGTCGCGAAAACAGGTCTTCCGAATAGGAGTTAGTGGAACTCGGGGAACGGTTCGCATTTAGACAATTCCGGGAGAAGCCAGCTCAACCCATTCGCCGGCGCCCAAGCATGAAAACCTGTGCGTGATTACTTCTACCGTTAAGCGGTGGCCGCAGCTGGTCCAGTGGTCCGCCTTAGCTGAAAACACTCGCGGCAGTAGACCGGTCGCCCCTGAGTTGGCTTGAACGGAACCGTGGTCTCTTTTCCGCACTGCGAGCACACGGTTTTCGTTTCAACCCGCTGTGGGCCAGCCGAACCCATTTCGTTGCCCTGGGCTCGGGTCCCCTTGCACGATTTGCAACGCTTTGGCTCGTTCTTAAAGCCTTTATCGGCGAAAAACATCTGTTCGCCGGCGGTAAAGATAAACTCCCCACCGCATTCGGTGCACTTCAAGACCTTGTCGCGATATTCCATACGCTGCTCCGGGACCGGGTACGGAGGGGCAGCCAGCGGCAGAAAGTCAACGCAGCGCGTACGTGAGTCAGGGTAAACATCACCCCGACTCAGTACCCGGCTACATTGAAGAACATCTTTTGTGTGATCGCCTAATCCTGCTCACGCCGCTGCTTTTTCCGGAGACGCTTACGCGAGAGGGCTTCTTTAGCACGACGACGCTCGCCCGGCTTCATGTAGTAACTGTGCTTCTTGATTTCTTTGATGATGTCTTCCGACTGCACCTTGCGTTTGAAGCGCCGGAGAGCGTTTTCCAAAGACTCACCCTCTTGAATGACAACTTCAGCCACGCGTATTCACCCCCGTCCCCTGTTCGCTTTTTTGATTTACCCTTTAGTGTAGCCGGGTTTGGCCGGCCATTGCCACATCCTTCTACTGGAGCCTTCCTCACAAGTCAAGGAATAAATTCGCCATCCTAGGCTGGAACTGTGGCAACTAACCGATTGGTAATCGCGTAGAGTCGGCCGCTTCGCGGGTATGGAAGGATGAGAATGCGTTTAGGGCAGCATTGAATACGGCGACTGGCGGGCGTCGTTTGGGCTAGAATGCTGGACTGCGGGTTTGTGAGAACGCTTCGGAAAGAGACTCCATGCCCTTGATGCAGGAAGCAATTGGGGTTTTATTGGCAGGCGGCCAGGGAGAACGCCTGTGGCCGTTGACCAGGGATCGGGCAAAGCCTGCCGTTCCGTTTGGCGGGGTCTATCGAATCATCGACGTAACGCTTTCTAATTGCCTGAACAGCAATTTGAGGCGTGTTTTCGTTTTGACGCAGTACAAGGCGCTGAGCCTCAACCGCCACATACGGCGAGGCTGGTCCTCCCTGATGGGCCATGGGGATTACATTGAAGTGTTGCCGCCCCAGATGCGTGTGTCTCAACACTGGTATCTGGGCACGGCGGACGCGGTTTATCAGAACATCTATTCCATCGGAAGCGAGCAATCGAATTACGTCTTCATTCTTTCGGGCGATCACATCTATAAGATGAATTACCAGAAGATGCTCGAACAACACGTGTCCGTTGGCGCGGACGTTACGGTTGCCACCATCGAGATGGATCCCGAAGAGGCGGCCAAGAAGTTCGGCATCATTGAAACTGACGAACACTGGCGGATCATCGGCTTCGAGGAAAAACCCGCCCAGCCGAAGCCCTCGCGGGTTCACCCTGGCAAAGTGAATGCGTCGATGGGCGTTTATCTGTTCAATACGCAGCTCCTCGTTCCTATTCTGATCGCGGATGCCGAGGATCCGCTCTCATCCCATGATTTCGGAAAGGACGTGCTGCCGCGAATCATCGACAAATACCGAGTGTTTGCTCACAATTTTGTCGACGAGAACAAGAAGGAGACTTCGTATTGGCGGGATGTAGGAACGATCGATGCGTACCACGAGGCGAACCTCGATCTCATTTCCGTTTCGCCCATCTTTAATTACTATGACACGAGTTGGCCGTTGCACACGTGGCAGCAGCAATATCCGCCAGCCAAATTCGTGTTTGCAGATCCCGACCGGAGCGGGGTCGCGCTCGACTCGATTGTGTCGGGCGGGTCGATTATCTCGGGCGGCCGTGTGCAGAAATCGATTTTGGGTTACGACGTCCGGGTAAATAGTTATAGCGAGTTGGAAGACTGTATTGTCTTCAATCACGTGAATATCGGCCGGCACTGCCGCATTCGCCGTGCGATCATTGACCGGCACGTGAGTCTGCCGGAGCGCACGGTCATAGGCTATGATCCGGAGGCGGACCGGGCCCGGTATGCCGTTTCTGAAGGTGGCGTAGTGGTTGTGGTTCGCGCCGAGTCAATGATCGAAGAACCGGAATAAGACGGGAAATCAATTCGGAGCCTTCCCATGCGAAGCATTTCGGCACAAATCGTTGCAGCGCGCGTTGCCTTGAGCATTGTGGCGCTGTGTGCAATATCGCTGAATCCACAAATAGTCCGGGCGGAGCTGGACGTTGCCGCGGATCCCGCTCTTGTGCAGGCAGATCATCGCTTTGTTCAGGCTGTCGCCAGAAATGACAAAGCGGCATTGCAAGGCCTTCTCGACAGCGACTTTCTATGGACGGATTCCGGAGGAAAAAGCCTGTCGAGAGTCCAGTTTCTGCAAAACGTTCCGAAACCTCTGATCGCGCCAGAAAATGACGGCGAGTCGAAAACCTACGACTACGGTCAACTTGGAGACGTGCAGATTAACGCAGGAAGAGCCCACGTATTGCGAATATGGGTGAAAAGAGCGAGCGGATGGAAGGCAGTCGTCTATCAAGAAGTATTGTCACTGGATGCCCCTCCCTCGTTTGCTCCAGGTGCTGGGAAGGATTGCGAAAATCCGTGCAAACGCGTTCCGTTCAAACCGGAGAATGAAACACAACGGCGAGTGATCACGACGTATTCGAAGCTTGAAACAGCGGCCATGGCGCACAATTCGGCGGTATTCTCCACCGTTGTGGCGAACGAATTTGCGGCCGCAAGTTCCAATAGCAATAAGCTCTACGACAAGCGCAGCAGGATGGACGATTTCGACCATTCTAAGATGGAAGGGGTGGCGCCCACGCCGCTCACGTCCGCGCGGATGATGCAATTTGGAAACGCAGTCCTGATGATATCGGAGCACGTCCCCGATCGGGGCAAGCCCCTGCACGTGACCCGGCTATGGCTGACACAAGGTGACGACTGGGTGGAGGCTTTGAGTTATCAGACTTCCGTGCGAGATTGATGCGCTGCGCTCGCGGCGTGAACCTAGCGAATTTCTACTTCGAACTTTCCTGCGGATGTGTTTCTCGCGTGAAGAACTCGACGCACTCGTTCGATCCGGCTTCACCGCTCCAATAGCGAATCTAATAGGCAGGATAATTCCGGGACTTGGACTCGAACCAAGATTTTAGGCTCCAAAGGCCCACGTGCTACCGATTGCACCATCCCGGAGTAGTGGAAGAAGTGTAGCAGACAACTCTCGGATTTGATCCCTTGACGCGCAGTTTGGAATTCGGAAATTTGTGACTGACGAGACAATTTGTTACCCTTCGAAAGCACACCGGAGAGGTGTCCGAGCGGTTTAAGGAGCACGCTTGGAAAGCGTGTGTTGGGGAAACTCAACCGTGGGTTCAAATCCCACCCTCTCCGCCATAATTATTCACTTTTTGTTTTCAGGGGGGTTGCAATTACGGCGCGCATTTGGTGTCTGTGGCGCCCTCGCAGCCGACACATTCCACGCATCGGCGGCCGATACGTTCCACCGGATTCTCCTTTCCAGCCATCCCTGTCGGGGCCGGGGACAAGCAAGGTTCAATATTTCT
>Ga0182024_10010447_pt1 | contig 18903 bp, 17 predicted proteins | sample P32metaG_FD_120480 | JGI IMG/M metagenome (GOLD analysis project Ga0182024, IMG submission 120480) | Permafrost microbial communities from Stordalen Mire, Sweden - P3-2 metaG (Illumina Assembly) | ecosystem: Environmental > Terrestrial > Soil > Wetlands > Permafrost | place: Sweden: Stordalen... | reverse complement strand
TCGTTCATCAACACAACTCAAAACTCGTTGCCATTTAGACAGCAGCCGCTCAAAAGAAGCAACCCGATTTTGCTCTGCCAAGCTCTCTTCAAAGCAATCAACAAGTTACATCGTCAAAAAGCATTAAATGCCTGTGAAGGCTTCATTTGCTAATTGGCCAACTGAAATTTCTAATTTGGACAAGTCTGATCGAAGGGATCCCTGCAACCGACGCCAAATGGAAACCCCATGCAAATTGCGGCAGGAAGCATGAATCCGACATAATACGGCGATGCGAATCCTGGTAATTGGCGCGGGCGCCGTCGGTGGCTATTTCGGCGGCCGTCTGGCCGAAGCTGGAAAAGACGTGACCTTCCTTGTCCGCAGCCGACAGGCAGAGCTGATACACAAACACGGTCTGCGCATCGTAAGTCCCCATGGAAATGCGACTCTACAACCCAAGCTCATCCTGGCCGATGAGATCGCCGGCTCTTACGACCTGATTATCCTCTGCGTCAAAGCATACTCATTGGCGGGAGCAATGAACGACTTCGCCGCCGCAGTAGCACCGAACACCACCATCCTGCCGCTATTGAACGGAATGCTTCACCTCGAGCTTCTGGCCGGACGATTCGGAGAAGGCAGCGTGATCGGCGGAGTTTGCTTCATTTCCGCAGAGGTCGACCCCGAGGGCCGCATCGTGCAGCTGACAGACATTCACCGGCTGGTCTATGGAGAGCGCAAAGGGGGCAATTCTCCCCGGATGAGTGCCCTTCACGAAGCCTTGCAGGGAGCGACGTTTGAGGCCAGAACATCCGAGAACATCCTTCAGGACATGTGGGAGAAGTGGGTACTGCTCGCCAGCCTGGGTGCGGCGACCTGCCTCATGCGGGGCAATATCGGAGAGATCGAAGCAATACCCGGCGGTGCAGATCTCGCGCGGGCAATCCTCGGCGAATGCAGCGCAATCTCCGCGGCGTGTGGTTACGCCCCTGGCGCTACGTTCCTGGTCCGGGCGGAGAAGACGCTCACCACTGCCCGCTCGACCCTGACCTCATCCATGTATCGTGACTTGAGCAAGAGCGCCCCCGTAGAGGTGGATCAAATCCTCGGCGACTTACTAGAACGAGGACGCAAATTTGATCTAACCACGCCCTTGCTCGAGGCTGCCTTCGCGAACCTGCGTATATACCAAGCCAGGTTGTATCTGTATCCATGATGGATCTGGTCAATGAGCAAACGCAAAGGCAGGCTACAACTGTAGGGATTGCCAGGAACAATCTCATACCGGCTTCCCCTGGCTTTCCCGCCAGCGCTCCATCAATCCATTGCTCGGCAGCGACCTATCCGCCACCTTGCGAGCCGTCTCGGCTCCCGCCACCGGCAATCCACGAGGATCAAGCAAGCCAAGCTGAACCAGCACAGAAGCCTGGTCCCAATAAATATGCTCGTGCGCTAGTTGGCAGTCGCGTCCCGTGTCTTAAACTCCCGGCGGCAGTGTTCTTCCCAAAGTGCGACCAAATCCAGGTTAGGCATGCGTGCTCCTATGCTCCGCCTTGCAAGAATGTTCAGAACCGTGACCCGCGGCGAGCCGCACTACCGGCTACCTGCGCTCTGGCACAGGTGCGACAGCTTGACTGCAATGGCCAACCTCATCGCAAGCGCGAACTCCGAAAAAAACGTTGTCCTTGGAAATCGGGAGCGTAGCCATATTCTTTTCGCTGGCCGCCCCATACTTCTGCGCATTGGTAGCGAACTGCCAGTCATTGGCAGTAGTCTCGCGCCAGACAATCTGATAATGAATCACACCGCTTGCTGCGGAGGGAGGATCCCACTTGAGTGTCGTGTTGTTATCCAGATTGGTCGTGACCACCCGCACGTTTTCGGGCACACCCGGCGAAGACACCAACGTCGCCAGGGTCGCGATGTTCAGGCGAGCGACCTGCGCAATATAGCCAAAGTCATCGAACTTCAGCAGATCGCCGTATTCAACTCCATTCTCTACTCTCACGTCCTGGTGCTGATGATTGAAGTTCTCGCGCCACTCGGTAAAACGTATGGCGGGAAACCCTTCAGCGCTAAAGGAACTGTGATCTCCCCCGCGCAAAAATCGGTCGAGTCGAAGTTCCATCACTGCAGAAAATGCCTTGGCATGTCCGGCTGTCGTGACGTGGCCGTCCAGCCGAGCCGGCGTAAAGTATGTCCGGTCAACCCCAAGAACTTCTCGAGCCAACTGACGCGAAGGAGTGTCGTTATCCATGCCAAGTGTGAGCCACTGCTGGACCGTTTCGTGCGGAGCCGAGGGAAGGATTCCCTCGGAGAATACGCGCACCAGCGATTTATCCTGCAGCGAATCCCCAGGCGTGGTATCTCCCCCGACGATGTCATTGTTCAACACACCTTCCAGCTGCCAGCCTTGCTCCTTCGCCAGCTTCGCCAGATGACGGCTCCCATTCAATCCTTGCTCTTCCCCGGCGACGCAAACAAACACCAGCGTTGCCGGAAACTTGAGCCGGCTCAACACTCGCGCCGCCTCCAGGCTCACGGCCGTCCCGCTCGAATCGTCATTCGCGCCCGGCGCAGGATCGTGGGTATTCATCACATCGGTCTCTCGCGTGTCATAGTGCCCGGTAATCAGGTACATCCGCTTAGCGGCAACCGGGTCTGTTCCATGAAGGACTGCATACACATTGCGAATCGGGGTCGGTTTGGCGATGCGTGACCGGTAAGCCGCCACCCCTGCGAGCGGTTGCTCCACGAAAGAATCTTCTTTGACCTCCAGGCAGCCGCCGCATGCCTGGCTGTAGCTTCCGAGCTGCGATTTCAGCCAGTCGGCTGCGGCCAGCACCCCGGTTCCCGCAGGAAGATCGCTCACTGTGCTGGAAGTGGTGTTGCGATTTTTGAACCCAATCAGCGTCTCGATGTTGGTCTTGATCTTCTCCACCGAAACCTCTCGAAGCGCAGCCGCGATCTGCTGATCGACGGGAGATGACGAAAGCGGACTGCCCGCGACCTCATAATCGTGGCGTGGAGCGGCAGCCGACGACGCCGCGCAACCGAGCAGGACAAGAACCACGTGCAAGGAAGGCAAGAGACGACGATCCATGAATGCCTTTCGTAAGGAGAAAATGAGCAAACACGCTGCTGGGAGTCCATACGTGCTTCTTCCGAGTGTACCTGCCGTCTCCAGGTCCCGAGACAACCGGATCTGAAACTATTTGAGCGTCCAGGCATCCAATCCGGTTAATAACGACGCCCCCCAAAGCAGCCGTTTGGATGGGCGCAGGAGTCAGCATTGCAGATCGGCATCGACAGCTTTGCGGCAGCCATACCAGACCCCATTACCCATGTCGCCCTTACTGCCGCGGAGCGGATGGACCATCTTCTGCAGGAGATTACGCTCGCCGACCAGGTAGGTTTAGACGTGTTTGGCATCGGCGAACATCACCGGCCTGAATTTCTTGACTCCGCTCCTCCCGTCATCCTCGCTGCCGGCGCAGCACTTACGAAACGCATCCGCCTTACCAGCGCGGTCACGGTGCTGAGCGCCGCCGACCCGGTCCGCGTCTTTCAGCAATTCGCAACCCTGGACCTGATCTCCAAGGGCCGCGCGGAAATCGTCGCCGGTCGCGGCTCGTTTATCGAGTCCTTTCCTCTCTTTGGCCTCAACCTCGACGACTATGATTCGCTATTCGCGGAGAAGCTCGAATTGTTGCTGAAGCTTCGCGACGAGACCCAGGTCCATTGGTCCGGCAAGCACCGCCCTCCGCTCACCGGGCAGAGTGTCTATCCGCGGCCTCTGCAAAATCCTCTGCCTATCTGGATGGGCGTCGGTGGCACGCCTGCCTCCTTCGCGCGCGCCGGCATGCTGGGCCTCCCGTTAATGGTCGCCATCATCGGCGGCGAACCTCACCGCTTTCGTCCTCACATCGAACTCTATCGCGAGGCGGGGCGCCGCGCCGGCCACGCTCCGGAGCAACTTCGTGTCGGCCTTCACTGCATCGGCTTTCTCGGCGATACCAATCAGCAAGCCGCGGACGACTTCTTTCCCGGCTATGCACACACCTTCACTGAGATCGGCAAAGAACGGGGATGGCCGCCCACTACGCGAGCACAGTTCGATGCCTTGCGAGGTCCCACCGGCGCGCTCATTGTCGGAGACCCCGAAACCGTTACAAAAAAGATCCTCTACATCAACGAAGCTCTTGGCGGCATCTCTCGCCTCACCTTCCAGATGGGGGTCTCGACCCTGCCTCACGCTAAGATGATGCATGCCATCGAACTACTTGGCGAGCGTGTATCCCCCACGGTGCGGGAAGAACTATCGGTGAGCGCCCGATGACGGAGCCGCGCCGTTGTGCCTGGGCAGAGAGCGACCCGCTTCTCCGCGAGTACCATGATGAAGAATGGGGAGTTCCGCAACACGATAGCCGCGCCCTCTGGGAACTCCTCATGTTAGAGGGCTTCCAGGCAGGCCTCGCCTGGATCACCGTTTTGCGTAAACGCGACGCCTTCCGTAAGGCCTTTCACCACTTCGATCCAAAGAAGGTTGCAGCGTACACCGAGCCGGACATCACCCAGCTCCTTGATAACCCTGGCATCATTCGCTCCCGCGCCAAGATCGAAGCAACCATCGCAGGCGCGCGGATTTTTGAAGAGATGAGGCGCAGCGGTGAGGACTTCTCCGCCTTCGTTTGGAAGTTGGCCGGGGGCAGGCCAATCAAGAACAAGACCGGCCAGGTACCTGCCAAGACGGAGCTGTCAGAGGAGATCTCGTTGGCGCTCAAAAAGCGAGGCTTCAAATTCGTCGGCCCAGTCATCGTCTACGCCTGGATGCAGGCCTCTGGAATGGTGAACGATCACGACCCGCGCTGCTTCCGGCGCAACCTTGGCAAGTGATCGAGTAACGAATCTCTCTCTGAATACGGAGAATCGCAGCCAGAGCTGTCCAAATTAGCGGGGGGGGGAGACGCTTTGGTATCGATTTATTAGCAGAGCTGATCCTGCAGCCTAAGGGTCGGAAATCAAGTTGGGGTAGCAACCTTGGTGGAGTTCATCGGCGTCGCAGCGGTGGGAGCAAAGAACGAAGCCCTCCTCCCCGTCCAGAACCGCTGACCGTGGTTGGGAGATCAATTAGCCAGAGGTCGCCGACCTAATTTGGACAAGTCTGAAGTTCAGCCATCACTCCGGGACTGATCGGCGTTTCTCCGTATTCGGGTTTAAGAAGTGTCGGTCACACCAAATCCCCAGGCCATTGCGACCCTACCCTTGGTCATCCCGAAGGGTAGCAGAACGCCCTGCTGCTTCATCGCGCAAATACTCTCCGCCCTTGCCTCCCGATTTGCGAAGCAAAACAATCTCGCGAATGACAATCGATTTATCCATCGCCTTGCACATGTCATAAATCGTCAATGCCGCCACTGCCGCTGCCGTCAGCGCCTCCATCTCAACGCCCGTGCCGGCCACCGTCGCAACAGTGCTACGGATCTCAACACCCCCATCCACCACCGTCGCCGATACATCGATAAAGCTCAACGGCAGCGGATGACACATAGGAATCAAATCCGCCGTGCGTTTAGCCGCCTGTATCCCGGCAAAGCGTGCCACCTGCAGCGGATCACCCTTCGGATTCTGCGGTAACGCGGCCAGCACTGCGTCCGACAAAACAACAAAGGCAGAAGCTTCCGCCTCACGCCGCGTGGCAGCTTTGGCGCTCACGTCGACCATATGCGCCGACCCTTCGGCATCGTAATGCGAGAGCTTTTCCATAGTGTCGCTATGCTATAGCAGTATCGTGACCGTCTCACCAGCAGCGAGCACCGGCTGGTCTGGAGGAACCACCAGGAAACAATTGGAGCGGCTTGTGCTCGCCAGGTCGCCCGACCCTTGCCAGGTGACAAGCTCCACATTCCTATCCGCCAGCCGTGCCGGCAAAAACCGGGTCAATCCAGTCTTGACCTGCACCTCGCTCGCCAGACGAGCCTGGGCAAAACGCGGCGCACGTCCAACATCCCCGCAAAGCGCGCCCAAAACCGGCTCGACAAAAAGCAAGAACGTAACCATGGTCGATACAGGATTGCCCGGAAGTCCGAAAAAGTAATGCTCCCCAAGCCTACCGAAGACGACCGGCTTACCCGGCTGGATCAGTGCGCCGGTAAAGAAGAATTCAGCGCCCAGGGAGAGCAGGACCTCCTCCACCAGGTCGTACTTGCCCATGGAAACCCCGCCCGAAAGCAGAACCAGGTCAGTCTCAAGCGCGCTGCGGATGATGCCTTCCAGATGCCCCCGCTCATCGCGCGCGATGGGGAGCCGCACCGGCTCTGCTCCCGCGGCGAGAATCTGCGCCGCCAGTGAGTAGCTGTTGGAGTTACGAATCTGTTGACTCTGCGGCTGCTGGTTCACTTCGACCAGTTCATCGCCGGTGGCGACAATGGCGACTCGCGGCCGCCCATACACGCTGAGCTGTCCCGCACCGCAAGCTGCAGCAACCGCTATCTGCGCCGGCGAAATGCGCATACCCTTCGGCACGATCACGGCTCCGGCGCGAGCCTCAGCTCCCATGGGGACGATGTTCTCGCCAGGCTGCACGCTGCGACCGGGCGACAGGCGAAGCGTGTCGCGATCACGCTGCACGTGCTCCACCATGACCACGCAATCGGCACCGGCGGGCACCGGCGCCCCCGTCATGATTTCGACCGCGCTTCCTGCGCTGACCTCGATCGCCACGGCATCGCCGGCGCGAATCGAGCCAATCACCTCAAGAGGCAAACCGGCTGCAACGTCGGCGGCACGGCAGGCGAACCCATCGCGCGTGGAGCGCGGAAATGGTGGCTGATCCCGATCCGCCAGAATCGGCTCAGCCAGCACCCTGCCGAGTGTATCGAGCAGCCCAACGACCTCGGGAGCATGCCGCGGCACCAGCCGGTTAGCATGCTCGCGCACGATTCGGCTGGCATCCGCAAAGCTCACCACCCGTGACGGCGCTGAAGTGTTCAAGAGATGTGCCCTGATAGAACTAAAGGGACGCTGACTATCAGCGTCCCTTCAACCTGGTTACAACCGCTGATCTAAATCAGTGGTTCTTGCCCGCGGAGTATTTGGTGTTGACCTTCTCCCCGATTTCCGCAAGGATCGACTTCGCTTCTGGCGCCATCGGCCCGTTGGGGGCCAATTCGAGGTACTTGTTGTAGGCGTCCGCGGTACCCGGAGGCGCGATAATCTTCTGCGTCTTCGGATCGACGGTGGCCTTCGAAATGAGCGCCTGACCCTTCAGATAGTAGGGAATCGCCTTGGTTGGATCTGCGGCGATAGCCTTATCCGCAGCGGCGATCGTCGCGTCGGTTTGCCCGGTGCGGCTCAGGACAATGGTCTCATTGGTATAAAACATGCCCGCATTCGCCGGTTGGAGCTTGGCTGCAGCGTCATACGATGCGGTGGCGTCTGGGATCTTATTGGTGTTGGCGTAAACCTCTCCCAATGCGTTGTCGTCGGCGGCCTCGATCTCAGGATTGGGCTTCTTGGAGGCGGTATCGAGATCCAGAGCCTTCTTGAGTGACGTCGTGGCATCGTCGTACTTCTTCTGCCCGGTTTGCGCGATGCCCAGCTCCAGCCACAGCACCGCAGCATCCGGCTTTATGGTCGTAGCCTGCTGCATCGCCGTGGCTGCATCGTCGTATTTCTTGGCTGAATTGGCTGCACGCGCCTGCTTGAGCAGGTCGTTCAGTTTGCCGACGCCCTGGTTTTCCTTATTAATTTCCGCATTCTTGGCCTTGGCCTCTTCCAGCGCCTTGCGCGCCTCCGGAGGCAGTTTGTTTACGTATTCCGCGCGGCTCAGGTCGAAGTCCTGCAGGGTGTCAGTCCCGGTTGAGAACTTCACATTGTCGAAGCGGTCGACCGCCTTGCCCGGAGTGGAAAACAGCGTCACGTAGTAGGTCCCGGGCTTAATGCCCTCGCCCTTGTAGTCGCCGTTTGCGTCGGTGGTAAAGGTATAGAGGGCAGCCTTGCCGTCGGTGCTAAGAATCACCTGGCCGTTGCCGATGGGGGCGTTGGCCGGGTCTTGCACGTGACCGTGAATCTTAGCCGTCGTGTCCTGGGCGCCTATAAGGGCCGGAATAAGGAAAAGCGCGACGAGCGCGAGCCATAAACTTAGTTTCGAACGCATGGAAGTTCTCCTCAAAGCGGGTAGCAGATAACTCTCCCGCACAGCACGACAACGTTAAATGGAAGCCAAAAACAATTCAAGGCCGAGGCCTCCGGTCTCTGCTTCGGTTAGATGTGTTTTTTCGCCAAACCGTTGGAAAAAAGACCTTCAAATCGTAGAAAACTCCACCTGCCGCTGCCACCAGGCATCAAAAATTGCCAGCGCGCGCTCACACTGCAGGCGATGCCGTTCCCGCTTGTCGCGGATCTGCTTGCGCTCCGCCTCCTCCAGCGGCAATAGCAGATCGAACGTAATGTTGGCCGGCTGGAAGTCATCGGCCCGGGCATGGGTAATGTAATGCACCAGCGAGCCCAGCGCGCTGGGACGGGGTACGGCGGCCACCGATTGCCCATGGGCCGCCTGGGCAGCGTACAAGCCCGCAAGCATGCCGGTGGCAATGGATTCGGTATAACCTTCCACCCCCGAAAGCTGCCCGGCGATGAAAATGCGAGGATGGTCGCGCAGCGTGAGAGCCTCGGTGAGCACGCTGGGAGCGTTGACGTAGGTATTGCGATGAATCTGGCCAAAGCGCAGGAATTTCGCATTCTCGAGGCCGGGGATAAGACGCAGCACCCGTGCCTGCTCTCCGAATTTCAGGTGGTTTTGCAGGCCGACCAGGTTATAGGAGTCGGCGCGCAGGTTCTCGCAACGCAGTTGCACTACCGCCCACGGTATCTTACCGGTACGCGGATCACGCAGGCCGACCGGCTTCATGGGGCCAAAACGCAGCGTCTCCCGGCCGCGCCGCGCCAGTTCCTCAATCGGCAGGCAACCTTCAAAGTATTCGAGCTTCTCCCACTCCTTACTTTGCACCTCTTCGGCGGAAACGAGGGCTTCGTAGAAACGCTCGTATTCCTCTTTTGACATCGGGCAGTTGATGTAGTCCGCAGTGCCTTTGTCGTAGCGGGCAGCAAAATAAACCCGCTCCATGTCGATCGAATCGGCTTCCACGATGGGGCTTATGGAGTCATAAAAGGCCAGGTGGCCGCTGCCTGTCAGCCGCGCAAGCTCAGAGCAAAGTGATGCTGAGGTGAGTGGTCCTGTGGCCACGATGGTGAATTGTTCCGGATCGAGCGCCATCACCTCTTCCCGGTGAACCGTGATGCGGCTTTCCAACTCGATGGCGCGAGCCACCAGCCGCGAGAATTCCACCCGGTCGACGGCCAATGCGTGCCCCGCCGGCACCGCGCTCGCATCCGCGCAGCTGAGCAGGGCGCATCCTGCCCGGCGCATTTCCTGCTTCAGCAACCAGGGGGCGCTGTTTTCACTCTCCGACTTGAGCGAGTTGGAGCAGACCAGCTCCGCAAAGTCGGCTGTTTGGTGCGCCGGCGTGGAGCGCAACGTGCCGTCGACCACAGAGCGCATCTCATACAGGTCGACTTGGCAGCCCCGGCGGGCGGCCATCAGCGCCGCCTCGGGGCCAGCCAGGCCGCCGCCGATGACGCAAATCCGGGCTGGGCCGGGTTGGCTCAACTGACCGGCTCCGGCGCCAGCTTCGCCAGCGAGCAAATAGCGTCGTCGTTCACCCGCATAATCCGCCACTCGTCGAGAAACTTCGCGCCCATACCCTGGTAAAAGTCGATGGCCGTCTGGTTCCATTCCAGTACGTCCCATTGCAGCCGGACGCAGCCTTGCTCCACGGCCCGCGCCGCGACCCTTGCCAGGAGCGCTTTGCCAATGCCATGCCCACGGAATTGGGGCAGCACGAACAGATCCTCCAGGTGGATGCCGGAGCGTCCCCGCCAGGTGGAGTAGTTGTAGAAATAAAGCGCAAACCCGGCAGCTTTGCCCTGGTCGTTTTCTGCGATCAGGCACTCGAAGCGCGGATGGTCACCGAAGCCGTCGCGCAGCAGGTCGGCCTCGGTGGTCTTTACCGCATCGGGCTCCCGCTCGTAGGTGGCAAGAGCACGGATAAGTTCCAAAATCAAAGGGATGTCGGCAGCTGTAGCAGAGCGGATTGAGTGCATCGTCAGAGTATCCAGTTTACAACGGTTCCCAGAGGGCCTTCGTAGTCTCTTGGCCCGGCCACGGGGCGCCGGCTACGGCTAGCAACCACTTTCCATGAGAAGACACCCTACACCCGTTTAATCTCCGCTTTCCTGGGCACGGGCGTGGTGTCTTCGCGCCTTCATGCGGTTGCCGCAGGTCTTCATGTCGCACCAACGCCGGGTATGGTTCTTGCTCACATCGAGAAAGAGCCAGCGGCAGGTTGGGTCGCCGCAATCTTTGACCAGCTCCGCGTCACTCGAGACCAGCAAATCCGATGCCGCCTGGGCCAGCATCCACAGCGGGATCTCGGCTTGCCGCTCCACGCCAGACCAGCTCCACTCCAGGTGCGCATCGCCCGCCAGGAGCCGGCGATGCAGGGCCGCTGCATGAAACTGTTGTTCAAGTACCTGGATCTGCGCAGCCGGGGGCTTGCCGCCTTCGATCCGGCCATAAAGAACCGCCGCCAGCGCCTCGCGAAGTTCTACCGCGGACGCCAGCACTCGCCGCGCCTCCTTCCCGTCGACCGAACGCCCCAGCTTCCGTGCTTGATCGGCGGTCAACAACTCCAGTTGCGTGGTCAGACGGAGAAGATCTTTATAGGTTGGGATCAGATCGGTCGCATTTGCCGAAAAGCGCAAGTCCAGCGTATTCACCAGCTCGAGCGCCGGGTGTCCGGCATGCAACTTGAACAGTTCGGGCCCACTCATGATTTTCTTATTATAACTCTCAAAAATAATTTCAACGGTTACCATGGTCCGGTTTATAATGTAACCAGTCATGGCAGCGATAACGGTTAGTCCAGCCAAACACAAAAGCAGCTTCGATGTGCGCGTGATGCTCGCGTTTGCAGCCATTTACATTTTATGGGGATCGACTTATCTGGCGATTCGTATTGCCGTACAACAGGTGCCTCCGCTGTTCGCCGCGGGCACCCGCTTCTTTCTGGCCGGCACCCTGCTCTATGCCGCGATGCGCCTTCTCGGACGCCCTCGTCCCGCAGGCAAAGAGTGGGGCACTCTGGCGGTGCTTGGCTCGCTGATGTTCGTGGTCACTTATGGGGCAGTGTTCTGGGCCGAGCAATACGTGCCTTCGGGCTTTACCTCCGTGCTCGAAGCGACCCTGCCGCTCATCACTATCGGGCTCGAGGTCTTTGTTTTTCGCCAGCAGCGCTTCCGCTGGAGCCTTCTGGTCTCGATCGCGCTTGGGTTTGTAGGCGTCCTCCTACTGCTGTTGCACAATGCCCAGCACGTGGCCATCCTGCCCTGCGCTGCCATCCTCGGAGGAGGCATCGCGTGGTCGCTGGGGGCAGTGCTCACGCGTGCTTTGCCGTTGCCTAAGTCCAAAGGAATAACCGCCGGGGCGGAGATGATGTTTGGCGGCGCGATCCTGCTTATTCTCTCCGCATCGTTCGGAGAGATGCACCCTTTTCCGCACATTTCCGCGAAGGCGGTGGGCGCTCTCCTTTACCTGGTGGTTGCCGGCTCGCTGGTGGGCTTCAGCGCCTTCGTCTGGCTGCTCGGCCGCATGCCCGCCACCCGCGTCGCCAGCCATGCATATATCAATCCCGTGGTGGCAGTGGCCTTGGGCTACTTCTTCGCGGGAGAAGTGGTGACCCCTCGGATGCTCCTGGGCACCGCCTTGATAGTAGCCAGCGTCGCGCTCATTCTCATCAAAGACAAAGCTGAGGCGCCCAAGGAGAGAGCTGAATTGGAAGAGGTTGCCTAATCGAGAAAGATTTCGTCGATGTAGCACCAGCGCCAGTCTTCGCCTGGTTCGACTGATCGCATGATGGGATGCGCGACCTCGTGGAAGTGGGCTGTGGCATGACGATTCTTGGATGAATCACAGCAGCCCACCTTGCCGCACTCCAGGCACATACGCAGGTGGACCCAGGAGTCTCCGATCTTGAGACACTCCTCACAACCCTTGGTATGCGGCTTCACCTTCTTCACATGATCTTTTACGTGGGTACACTTTGCGCTCACGGAATCCTCTTTTCAGTTCGATGTAGTCACGACCGGCAACGTGATGAAGCTTGCGTGGCCGGGCGCATGATAAATGCGCTGCGTGGCTTTTTGATAGTCGCCTGGCTTTGCCCAAAAGATATTGGGGACGAACGTCTGCGGATTCCGATCGTACAAAGGGAACCAGCTGGACTGCACCTGCACCATAATCTGATGCCCGGGAAGGAAGACATGATTCGCGGGCGGCAGCGCATATTGGTAGAGCAACGGTTGGTTGGCCGCGATCGCCTTCGGCTGTTGCAGGCTTTCGCGGTAGCGTCCACGGAAGATGTCGGCAGCCACCATGAGCTGGTATCCACCTAAGCTGGGCTGACTGGCGACTTCGGCGGGGTAGACGTCGATCAGTTTGACCACCCAGTCGGAATCTGTCCCGCTGGTCGATGCCAGCAAGTTCGCAATCGGCTGGCCGCTGATTTTCATCGGTGCTGTCAACGTATCCGAGACATAGACCTCGACATCCGGACGCCCGGATTGCTCACGCTGGTCATCGACCAGCCATTCAGACCAGGTCATTCCGGCGCCGTATCCCATGGGCTGAATCGGCCGCGCACGGTAGGGAACTGGTTTTGCCGGATCGGAGACGTACTCATCGAAGCTCGCGTCGCCGGTCCTCGGGGCGGTGAAGCTGAGTTTCCCGCCGGCCACCAGGTAGAGCGGTTTCGCCTGAATTTCGCAGCCGCTTGCACACCCTGCCGGCCAGGATGGTAAGCGCCGCCAGACATTGGTTCCGGTGTCAAACGCCGAGACTGGGGTGGTGGCTTCCTTAGGAGTTTCGTCCTTGAGATAGCGGTCAAGGAAAGGTCGCAAGATCTGCTGGCGAAAATAAAGTCCGGTATCGCTGCCGAAATTTAAAGCGCCCAGCATGCTGGCGTCTTCGATCTCCTGCCCGTGATGCCAGGGACCAAGCACCAGAAATACTTTGTCGTTGCTGGTGTCTTTCGGCTTGAGAGCTTTGTACACAGCCATCGCGCCGTAGATGTCTTCCTGGTCCCACAAGCTGTGCACCAGCATGATAGGAACCTTGAGCGGCTGCTCGGCCAGGAGCTTATCCATCGCCTGGTCGCTCCAGAACGAGTCATACGCGGGATGGGCGAGAACTTTACGCCAGAACCCGACCTGTTCCAGGCCGTGGCGGCGTCCTAGCTCGCCTGCGGATCCGGCCTGCATGAAAGTGTCGTAGTCGTCGAAATCGCTGGACCACCACGTAGCCGTGCCATCGCGAGTCGCTTCCTGGTTGTAGATGTAGGGAAGATTCTGTTCGCGAAAGGCTCCATTGTGAAACCAGTCGTCGCCCATCCAGCCGTCGACCATTGGGTTCATGGGCACGGCAACCTTCAGAGCTGGATGAGGGTTGACCAGCGCCGTTAAAGACAGGAAGCCATCGTAGGAAATACCAAGGATGCCGACCTTGCCGTTGCTCTCCGGAGTGTTCTTCACCAGCCAGTCGATGGTGTCGTATGTGTCGGTCGAGTGGTCGACGGGGGTGGGATTTTGCGGGCCGTGAAAAGGGCGGTTCATCACGTAATCGCCCTCGGAGTGGTACTTGCCGCGTACGTCCTGAACCACGCGGATATACCCACCTTCTACGATCACCTCGGTGGCATTGTCGTAGCCTTGAAGGGCAGGCCCCAGATGGGCGCTGTTTTTGTTGGCGGTGAGTATGTCCGCGTTGTAAGGAGTGCGGGTAAGCAGTATCGGCGCTCCCTTGGCGCCTTTTGGCACCAGAATAACGGTGTGCAGCCTAACCCCATCGCGCATGGGGATCATGACTTCACGGCGCACGTAGTCGAAGCCGGCGGTCGGCGTTTCCAGCGTCGCTGGCGTCTCGCTGGGAAAGTCGGGATACTTGTCTGCTGGTTGCCCAGTCTGACCATACCCGAAGCCGGCGAATAACAACGCGCCCAGTACACCCACCAGTGTCAGCTTGGACGCATCCTGCATCTGGTTCATCAAAGCCATGGTCTTACCAAATCCCCTCTTGCAGTTTGAACTTCGTTGTTCGCCATAAATGCCGCGTGGTCGTAGAGTCTCACTTCTGTGTTTTAGCGGAGACCTCCGCTTGCGCCAGCATGTGATCAAGCGCCGCGCGATCGAGAAAGCGGCCGTTGACGATCACTGCATTGATCTTCTTTGTATTTTGAATGTCGTTGAGCGGATTCGCAGAAAGCAGGACGAGGTCGGCAAGGCCGCCCGGCTTCACAGCGCCGATGTCATTTCTTTCGAGAAACTGCGCAGGGTTGCTGGTCGCGGTCTGCAGCGCTTCCATGGGGGTAAACCCGGCCTCAACAAAGTTGGCCAGCTCGTCATGCAGACTAAAGCCGGGGATGATGTAGATGCCGGGAGCCGAATCCGTTCCGGCGAGGAATGGCACCCCGGCACGATGCAGAGTTTCCGCCAACGACATCTCCTGCGCAAACGATCGCTGCCGCAAGGCCAGCGAATCCTTCTGCAGTCCGGGCATCATCTGCTCCTTGAAACGCTGCCAGGTTACATCGCGCCACGCCGCGGGGACGTAGCGATCGAGCGGTTGGTGCTGCCAGTCGAGCTGGTCGAGGAAGGTTCCGCCGCGTTCCCAAACCAGGGTAGGAACCTGCCAGACTTGGCGTTCGGCGAGCAGCGCCGTCATCTTGTCGCACTTTTTCTGGTCGAAACTATTGAGCAACAGTTGCGTGTCCACTTCTCCTTTGATCACCCGGTCTTCGACCGTGGAACAGCCGGCAGAACTACCCATCAGATGCTCAATGCTCTTTTGCCCCACCGCGGCGGCCTCGTCAATGCGAACCGCATCCGGAACGTGGCCGACAAACGGCAGACCCTGCTTGTGCGCCTCCGTCGCGGCGGCGAGATAGGCATCGTGGGGGATCAGCGATTGCACCTTAATGAAGTCGACATGCTGAGCTTTGAGCGAATCGACCGCGGCCACCGCATCTTCCACTGAGGTAACCGGAATACTGCTAGGGAAGCGAAAGGTCTTTCCGTCCGGCAGGTAGCCATCGAGCATCGGTCCGGAAACCACCATGCGCGGACCGATCAGCTCGCCACTGGCGATCTGTTTACGCCACGCGAACAACACCGGAATATCTCCGCCCATATCGCGGACACCGGTGACGCCGTTCGCCACCAGGAGAGGCAGGATGATTTCGCGGCCGCCCGGAAACCAATCTCCGAAAGCCATGTGAACATGCATGTCCCACAAGCCGGGGATCAAAAATTGACCGGATCCGTCGATAACCCGCGCGCGACCTGAGGAGTGGAAGTTTTTGGCGTCGGAAACGGCGGAAATGTGATTTCCGCTGATCGTCACGGCTCTATCTGACTCTACTGAAGATGTGCCGGGGTTGATGACCGTCACATGCAGAAAAACCAAGGGAGCATCGCTGGACCTCGCTTGCGCCACGCCAGTGCGGACGCACAACGAACAGAGAAGCAGCAAACCGCTCAAGTAAGGAGTCCAACGGACTTTCATCCACCAAACTTACTACGAACAGTTCACCCAAGACCTGAATGGAGTAACGATGGGTGGTATCGACGGGTGGTAACGATGGGTGCCCCAGGTCTCGCGTTTGAGACCTGGGATCCTCCTAGTCAACGCCCGTCAAGTCCCCATAATGTAACCCCAGGTGCGAACCGAGGCCCATCAAGTCCCGTGACATAAACCCAGGTGCGCGAGTGGACCTCCAGCTCGGCTAGTAGCGGCGCAGCAGCCGCGAGCCCAGCTCCCGGTTGGCCCGTTGCAGCTTCTCTTCAAACAGGATGCCGATGGAGAAAGGCCCGATAATGAGGCCCATAATACAAAACCAAGAACCAATCGAGTTCCACATGTGCTTGCTCCTTGCCCATCCACGACGAACGGCGATAGCGAATTCATCGAAGATCCCATGAAAATATGGGTCGGGGAATAGCAAGAAAGGTGCACTACTTGTCCCTGGCGCGCACTTTGAACCAAATTGGGGAACCGCGAAACCCAAAGGCAGCACGAATCTGATTTTCAAGGAAACGCTGAAAGGCAAAGTGCAACTTAACCTGCCGATTCGTAAATAGGATGAACGTGGGTGGGGCAACGGCGGCCTGGGTCATATAGAAAATCCGCATCTTGTTGGCGGCGGGCACGGTGGCGCGCTGGAAGTCGATCTTTTCCAGGAAGCGGTTCATCTGGCCGGTAGAAACGCGCATGCGCCGTTCGGCCGCGACTTCCTTTACCAGCTTGAGAACTGTGTGGATGTTCTTACCTTCCGACGCGGAGATAAAGACCACCGGAGCATAGGCGAGATACTTGAGCACCTTGCGCAACTGCTCCTCGAAAATCTCCTTGTCGGCGGGGGGCTTGCCGTCGGTCCGTCCGGTAGTCACCAGGTCCCATTTGTTGACCACCAGGATCACGGAGCGGCCACTCTCATGCGCGTAGCCGCCGATGGTCGCGTCATTAGAAGTCACGCCTTCCGTAGCGTCGATGACCAGCAGTGCGACGTCAGCCGCCTCCAGGTGGCGGCGCGCCATGACCACGGAGAGCTTCTCCGCCATCATTTTGGTCTTGCCCTTGCGCCGGATACCGGCTGTATCCACAAAGCGCAGCAGACCGCCGTCGTACTCCATCACTTCGTCGACCGCGTCGCGCGTCGTTCCCGCAATCGGCGAAACAATCGCCCGCGAAGACCCGGTCAGGACATTCAACAGCGTGCTCTTACCCACATTGGGCCGCCCGATGATGGCAATCGAGGTTTCGTGCTGTTGGAACTCACCGTGGGTTCGATGCCGTGACTGGCCTTCCTCTGCCGATTCGGGTTCTACTTCCGGCGGTGCTGCGGGTTCGGTCGCCGGAAAGGTGGCGAAGACGTGATCGAGAAGATCGCCGATGCCGATCCCGTGCTCAGAGGAGATCGGCAATACTTCGCGGATCCCCAGCCGGCGATACTCGGCGGTTTGCTCCTCCATCTTTTCCGTGTCGATCTTGTTGACCGCGAGCAGCAGAGGCTTGCCGCCGCGCAACAGAATGCGGGCCAGGTCATAGTCGGGAGCGGCCAGCGGAGTGCGTCCATCGACCACCATTACGATGGAATCGGCCTCATCCAAAGCCGTGCGGGCTTGCCGAAAAATTTCCGACGGAATCAGCTCCGGGTCGTCGGGCAGGATGCCACCGGTGTCCACCACCCTGGCGTGTTGACCGGACCACTCGATCTCGCCATATATCCGGTCGCGCGTGATGCCCGGTTCGTCGCCCACGATGGAACGGCGCGAGCTGGTGAGACGGTTGAAAAGTGTGGACTTGCCCACGTTGGGGCGGCCAACGATGGCCAGAACCGGCCAGGAGGAAGTATCCACCGCCACCTCGCGCCGGAACGCGGGCGGCAGGGCCAGCGGATCGGGCAGCTCGGCGTCGATGCGGCTCATCGGCCCCTGGCTCTGCACTGGCCGCTTGCGAATCTTGCCCAAGCGCGCCGCCGCGCTGGCCTCGGCGGCAGCCTTTGCAGTCGTCTTTCGCTTCACCTCCGCCCGCGAGTGCTCGCCCCGGGTAGCAGGTGTGGGACGCCGCGCGGCTTTCGCCACCGCGGCGCGCCTTCCTCCCAGGGAATGCGGCTTGGGCTTTCTGGCTTTGGTTCCTTTCACTGGCTTCATGGTCTCTTTCAGTCTTTCATACAACCGCAAACCGACCGTATAGACTTAGAGTTTTAACCGGGCTTTCCCCTTGTCGACCGCTACCATTTCCGCTCAGCCGCTGCCCTCGCTGCACGACTTCTTCTCCCCCGGAGGAATGCTGTCGCATTCCACGCTTCCCTACGAGTTCCGGCGCGGGCAACTGGATATGGCCCGCGCAGTGGAGCGCAGCCTCCAGGAAGGCAAGCATCTGATCGTGGAAGCAGGCACCGGGACGGGCAAGACCCTCGCCTACCTGCTGCCCGCCTTGCGTACCGGGCAACGCGTCATCATCTCGACCGGCACCAAAAACCTGCAGGAGCAGCTGTTTTTCCGCGATGTGCCGTTTCTTGAGTCGCTGCTGGGACCGCTGCGCGTTTGCTACATGAAAGGCCGGGCAAACTACCTTTGCCGTAATAAGCTGTACGCCTTGCGCGACCAGCCGATTCTGAACGGCCTGGAAGAGATCGACCAGTTCCAGCAGATCGCGGCCTGGGAGAAGACGACCCAGACCGGGGATCGGGTGGAGATCGACGCGCTGCCGGAGTCGAGCCAGGTGTGGTCCAAGCTGGATGCGCGCAGCGAGGCTTGCCTGGGGCAAAGTTGTCCCGATTATGAACGCTGCTTCATCACCGAGATGCGCCGGCGGGCTCTCGAAAGCGACGTCATCATCGTCAACCACCATCTCTTTTTTGCTGACCTGGCCATCAAACAACAGGCCAAGGCGGCTCCCGACGCGGGCGTGCTGCCGGAAGCGGCGGCGGTGATCTTCGATGAGGCGCACGAGCTGGAAGATGTGGCCTCCAGCTACTTCGGCATCAGCCTCAGCAATGTGCGCGTAGAAGAGCTGGTGCGCGATCTGGAGACGGTGCTGCGCGCCCGGCAGGCGCACTCCACCGCGCTGAAGGGCTGCGGGGACACTCTGCGGGAACGGGCGCGGATGTTCTTTGGCGCGCTACCGCGGGGTGGGGGTTTCCAGGCCGAAGGCCGCATGCCCTTCGAGCAGCGTGAACAATTTCTGGAGGAGCACGGCGATCTCTATCTGGCGGTGACCAATGCGTTGCACCGGATGGAGGGTGA
>Ga0182024_10010446_pt1 | contig 18904 bp, 10 predicted proteins | sample P32metaG_FD_120480 | JGI IMG/M metagenome (GOLD analysis project Ga0182024, IMG submission 120480) | Permafrost microbial communities from Stordalen Mire, Sweden - P3-2 metaG (Illumina Assembly) | ecosystem: Environmental > Terrestrial > Soil > Wetlands > Permafrost | place: Sweden: Stordalen... | reverse complement strand
GCCGCAAGCAGTGCCAGCGTCGGGAATCCCTGGCGGCCGCGCCGGAAGAGGTGGTGCTCGACGGCAACCTGCTCGCCGAGGGCCACGCCTTCTTCGCGATTGGCGCCACCGATATTACGGACGACGGTCGCTGGCTGGCCTACGCGACCGACACCAAGGGCTTCCGCGAGTACACGCTGCGCATCAAAGACCTGGCCACCGGCGAGACGCTGGCCGGAGAGGTGGAGCGCGTCGGCTCAGCGGTATGGGCGGCTGACAACCTCACGCTGTTCTATACCGTCGAGGACGAGGAACAAAAGCGGCAGTATCAGCTTTGGCGGCACACGCGCGGCACGCCGCACGCGAGCGATGTGCTGGTGTATCAGGACGACGACGAGCGATTCAATGTGGGCGCGGGGCGCACGCGCGATGGCAACTACATTGTGCTTGAGTCTGCCAGCCACATCACGAGCGAGTCGCGCGTGCTGCCCGCCGCCGAACCGCAGGGCGAGATCACGCTCATCTGCGCGCGCAAGGATGAGCACGAGTACTCGATCGACCACCGCAACGGGCTGTGGTTTATCCGCACCAATGACGGCGGGCGGAACTTTCGGCTGGTAACGGCGCCGGTTGATGCGCCGCAGCATTGGACCGAGCGCATCCCGCACCGCGATGGCATCATGCTCGAGGAGGTCGATCTTTTCGCCGGCTTCTTTGTGGCCTGCGAACGCGAGGACGGCCTGCCCCGGCTGCGCGTATGGCGCTTCGCCGGCCAGGGGCCTGAGGCGGCGATGGCCGCCGAGATCGCGTTCCCCGAGCCGGCTTACAGCGCGCAGCCGCACATCAATCGCGAGTTTGACACCGATTCGTTCCGCTACGCCTACCAGTCGCTGGTCACGCCGAGCTCGGTGTATGAGTACGATGTGCACGAGAGCGCATCGGTGCTGCTCAAGCAGTTGGAGGTGCCGGGCGGCTTCGATCGCGCGCTCTACGCGAGCGAGCGCATCCACGCCATGGCGCCGGATGGCGTGCTGGTGCCCGTGTCGCTGGTCTATCGAATTGACCGCCGCGTGGCTGGCTCGTCCAATCCGCTCTACGTTTACGGCTACGGATCGTACGGCTACTCGCTGCCGTTGGGGTTCAGCTCCAACCGGCTCAGCCTGCTCGATCGCGGAGTGGTCATGGCCTATGCGCACATTCGCGGCGGCGGCGACCTGGGCGAGCCGTGGCACGACGCCGGCAAGATGCTGGTCAAGCGCAATACCTTCTCCGACTTCATCGCGGCCGTCGAGCACCTCACCGATGCGGGTTACGGCGACCCTGCGCGAGTGGCCATCGAGGGCGGCTCGGCCGGGGGACTGCTGATGGGAGCGGTGGTAAACCTGCATCCCGACATCTTCCGCGCTGTAGTCTCGCACGTGCCATTTGTCGATGTAATGAATACCATGCTGGACGCGTCGCTTCCACTTACAGTTCCAGAGTACGAAGAGTGGGGCAATCCCAAGGAAGAGACTTACTTCACTTATATGTTGAGTTACTCGCCATACGATAATTTGCGGGCAGGTAGTTATCCGGCCATGTTAGTCAAGACATCACTCCATGACAGCCAGGTTATGTACTGGGAGCCGGCCAAGTATGTTGCGAAGCTGCGCACGCTCAAGACGGATAACAACCCGCTGCTGCTGATGACGAACATGAAAGCCGGTCACGGCGGCGCCAGCGGACGCTACGACTATCTCAAGGAGATAGCGCTTGACTATGCGTTCCTGCTGAGAGAACTGGGGATTGTGTGATAGATTGGTTGCATTTCCGCAAAGATGTGGGAGGTGCGCGATGCGAATGAAGCTATGGACACTGATGTTGCTGGCGCTGACTGCAAGCGCGGCGCAGGCACAGCAGGAGCTGCCGCCGGCCGGCGATGGGCCGATGAACATTGCACCGCAGCCGCCCAAGCCAGACCAGAACGGCGTCTACCAGGTCGGCCCTGGCATTGCGCCGCCGCAACTCAGGCTCGCGGCGGCGGCTACCTGGCCAGCCGATGCGCAGCCGCTCGATCGTCCGATGGTCTGCGTTCTCTCGACAGTGATCGACGTGAGTGGCGCGCCGACCGACATTCAGCTTGCGCGCGGATGCAAACAGAGCGAGTTCCTCGCGCCATCGATCGACGCGCTCAAGCGGTCGCAGTTCCAGCCCGGCAGGCTCAGCGGCAAGCCGGTCCCGGTGCTGGTGCATGTGAACTTCGCGTACAGGAGCCCCGATGCGCCGGCCATGCCGCGCATTGCGCTGCTTTATCGTGAGGGATTCAGTGGCGGCGCTCCTCGCCAGCGCGAATACGACAAGGCGCCCGTCGCGTTGAAGACTGCGGTTGCCGAATTCTCAGACGAGGCGAGGCGCGACAAGATCTCGGGCACAGTCATCGTCTCGGTGCTGGTGAACGAAGAAGGCGTTCCGATCGATCCGCGCGTTGAAAAGGGGCTGGGCCACGGGCTGGACGAAAAGGCGATGGAATCGGCGCTTGAGTATCGCTTCACGCCGGCGATCAAAAACGGCGCGCCGGTGGCGGCCCGCATCGCGATCGAGGTGAACTTCAGGCTCTACTCATACCACGACCGAACGATTCGGTAATGGTTACTGAGACGAGTGCGGGCGGGGACGCCCGCACGACAGCCGGTCAGGAGACCGGCGCTACTCCTCCGGCCATTCCATGTTCACACGGTCGCGGGACTAGAATGAGTGTGCGTCATATCGGCGCTGCGCGCGTTGCAAGATCAGGAGTCGAATATGCGGCACTCGAAATCGGCGATGCTGACCGTGGCACTGCTCGTTACCAGCATCTACGGGCAGGATGCGGCCGCGCCAGCCGTAGCCTACAAGCCAGCTCAGGCGCCGGGCGCTCCGGCGCAGGCCTGCCCTGCGCGATTCGATTTTCACCCCGAAAAAGACGGCGTCTACAAGCCGGGCGGCGACGTCAAGGCGCCGAAGGTGAAGCACTCCGTGCCCGCCGAACTCTCGGCCGAGGCCAAAACGCGCGGCGCGTTCACTCCGTTCACTGCCGTGAGCAAGGTTTCGTTTGTCGTCGATGTGCAGGGTGTGCCGCAAGACATCTGCATCATGAGGCCGGCCGGCTTTGGGTTGGATGAAGAGGCCGCGAAGGCGGTGAGGCAGTACCGCTTTGAGCCGGCGAAGAAGAGCGGTGCGCCGGTGGCCGCGCGCGTCGCCATTGAAGTAGGATTCAAAAACTAGGTCGCTGACCTGGTGAATTTATCCGCTGAGATTCGTGCGATCCCAGGTCTCAAAATCGAGACATGGGGCACCCATTTTCGTGCAAGATCGATCGATCAAAGACCTGGAGGCCTCGGTGTGTAACTACGCCGGCACCACATCGCCCTCGCCCGGCGCGAGGAATAAATTCGCTTCGACGCCGTGCTGGCGCGTGTAGAGATCGTAGTAGCGGCCGCCCAGCGCGAACAGCTCGGCGTGATTGCCGCGCTCCAGAATGCGCCCCTCTTCAACCACCAGGATCTGCTCGGCGCGGCGAATGGTCGAGAGCCGGTGCGCGATGACAAACGTGGTGCGCCCCTGCATCAACTGGCTCAGGCCGGCCTGGATCATGGCTTCCGATTCGGAGTCGAGCGAGCTGGTGGCTTCATCGAGAATGAGAATGCGCGGTTCGGCCAGGAGGGCGCGCGCGATCGAGAGCCGCTGCCGCTGCCCGCCCGAGAGCTTCACGCCGCGCTCGCCGACAATCGTGTCGTAGGCCTCGGGAAAACGCTCGGCGAATTCGTCGACGCGCGCCGTGCGGCAGGCAAACAGAAATTGCTCCTCGGTGGCGTCGGGACGAGAAAACATGATGTTCTCGCGAATGGTGCCGTCGAACAGAAACGAGTCCTGCAGCACCACGCCCAACTGCGAGCGGTAGGTGTTCAGGTCTACATGCGCGAGATCGATATCGTCAACAACCACGCGGCCGCTGGTGGGCGTGTGGAATGCGCACACCAGGCTGATGATGGTGGATTTGCCTGACCCCGACGAGCCCACCAGCGCCGTCACCGTGCCTGGCTCGGCAAGAAAACTCACGCCATGCAGCACCGGCTTGCCCGGCTCGTAGGCAAACTCCACGTCTTCAAATTGCACTGTGCCGTTGATCGGCGGCATCTTCACGGTGCGGCCGGGCGCCTGGTTTTCTTCAAGCTCCGCCATGAGCTCGCCGGTGCGGTCAAGGCCCGCGAACGCCTCAGTCAACTGCGTGCCGATATTCACGATCTGAAAGACCGGCGCAATCATGAAGGCCAGAAACATGTTGTAGCTGAAGTAGTCGCCCACCGTCCACGTGTGGTGCAGCACGCTGTTGCCGCCCAGCCACATCACTGCCGCCGAGACAAGGCCGAGCACGGTGGTGGATGCCGAGCCTAGCACGCTGGTCATGGTGAGCGATTTCATCACGTTGTCCAAGAGGCGCCCCACGCCCGCGGCAAACACGCCGGCCTCGCGCTGCTCGGCGTGATAGCCCTTGATGACGCGCACGCCGCCCAGCGATTCGGTGAGGCGGCCTGTGACCTCGGCGTTGATCTTGCCGCGCTCGCGAAAGATGGGGCGAATGGTTTTGAAGCCGTATTGCAACACGAACACAAACGCGCCCATCACGGCGAAGACCGTGAGCGTGACCGTGACGCTGCGGTGCAACAGGTAAACAAACGCGAGCACCGCGGTGAGCAGGCCGCCCACAAATTCGACCAGGCCGGTGCCCACCAGGTTGCGCACGCCCTCAACGTCGGTCATGATGCGCGACACCAGCGTGCCTGTGCGGTTCTCGTCGTAGTAGGCAACCGAGAGCAGGCCGACATGCTTCTGCACCTGCTGGCGCATCTCGGCGATGAGCCGCTGGCCGGCTTTGGAGAGCAGTTGCGTCAGCGAGAAGGACGTGACCGCCTGGACCAGCATGGCGCCGAAGACAAACAGGATGTACTTCGGCAGCAAATTTGGATGCGGATCAATGGGCGACAGGACTTTGTCAAGCAGGCCCTTGGACATGAACGGCAGCACCAGGCCAGCGACGCGATTGATCGCCATCAGACCCATCCCTACCAGCAGCAAGCCGAGGCGCGGCGCGATCAGCCCGCGTATCTGCGGCCACATCTTTTTCAGGCTGGGCTTCTTTTTGGGCGTGTCGGCCGCGCCGGCGCGTCCGCCGCGACCGTGCCCGGAGCGCTCGGCGCGCAACCCCATTCCCATTCCGCCGCCGCGCATGGTGCTCATGAGCTAGACCTTTCCTGTGCGGCGCGCGGCGATGAACGACCGCACGCAGAGGATCACGTAGATCAGCAGAAGGGCGGCCATGGCAATCTTCGCGGCCAAGGCAATCTGGTCCGGCGTCATGCCCGCCGAGGTTGCGTGCACGTATCCGCGGATTGCCTCAGCAGTTGCGCCAATGAAGCCCAGCAGCGCGACCGTCACGTTGATGTGCATGAAGAGCCTGCGCCGGCCCGCATCGGGGCTCATGGCGAGCAGGCCAAAAAGGCCCAGCGCCAGGCCGAACCACGTGGGGATAAGAGCGGTCGCGTGCACGCTGCCGGTGCCGAAATAGCCGGCCAGGCCCAGGATAACCAGCAGCAGCGCGAACACCAGTGTCAATTTTGCCATTAGTGTGTTTCCTTCAAGTTCACGCACAGAATATCAGTTCGGTAGATGCGGCGCGGGACCGGAGCGATTCGAAGATTGCACACCGGTACGTAACGGCAAAGCGGATGGGTGCCCCACCCTCGCCGCGTTCTTGATTTTGCGGCTAGGGTGGGAGGCCGCGCAATCCACGCTCTACCGCTGAATCCGCGCCGATCCGCCCTGCGCGAACGCGCGCACCTGATCGAGCGTGGCCATGGTGGTATCGCCGGGGAACGTCGTCAGCAGCGCGCCGTGCGCCCATCCCAGCTTCACGGCCTCCTCGTGCGTCTCGCCGTTGAGCAGGCCGTAGATGAAGCCGGCCGCGAAGCCGTCGCCGCCGCCCACGCGGTCCAGCACGTCAAGCTCGGCCGTGGGCGCGGCATAGGTCTTGCCGTCGATCCACGCTACCGCGCTCCAGCTGTGGCGATTGGTCGAGTGCACTTCGCGCAGCGTAGTCGCAACCGCCTTCACCTGCGGATGCTTCTTGAGTACGTTATCGATCATGCCGAAGAAGGCCTGCGGATCGAGCTTCGATTTACCGTGCACCTCGGGGCCGGGAATGCCGAGGCCCTTCTGCAAGTCCTCTTCATTGCCCACCAGCACGTCGACGTTCTCGACGATGCGGCCTATGATTTCAACTGCCCGCTCGTTGCCGCCCCAGATCTTCCACAGCTTCTCGCGAAAGTTGAGATCGAACGACGTCACGGCGCCGGCAGCTTTGGCGGCCCGCATCATTTCCGCGGCCAGCTCCGCCGTAGTGGGCGAGAGCGCCGCGAAGATGCCGCCCGAATGCGCCCAGCGCACGCCGCCCGCAAAGATCGCGCTCCAGTCGAAGTCGCCCGGCTTCAGTTGCGCGGCTGCCTCGTTGGCGCGGTTGTAGAAGACCACCGGCGCCCTCATCCCGTATCCGCGATCGCTGTAAACAGTGGCCATGTTCGGCCCGGTCACGCCGTCATGCTTGAAGTGCTTGTAGTAGGGCTTCACGCCCATGGCCTTGACGCGCTCGGCGATCAGGTCGCCGATGGGGTAGCTCGACATCGCGGTGGCGATGGCCGTCCTCATGCCGAAGCAGTCGGAGAGATTCGCCGCCACATTGAACTCGCCGCCGCTGACATGAATCTGGCACTCGGTGGCCTTGCGAAACGGGATGATGCCCGGATCGAGCCGGTGCACCAGCGCGCCGAGCGAAAAAAAATCCAACTCCGCATTGTCAATGATCTTCAACCCGTGATTCATAATCCGCTAACTCCTCTTGCTCTCAACCATCCCACAGAAGCTGGGTGCCCCAGGTCTCGACTTTGAGACCTGGGAAACCACAAAAGCCCGCATTCGGAATCCGAACCGCCATCCACGGCGCACTGATCGGCCCCTTAACCCGGATTCCCCGCTGATCGCTTTACATCGGCCAGAACCTCGTCCACGGTCCAGTCGTTCCCCGGATAAAACCGCACCACCTTGCCATCCGGGCCGATCAGCGTGGTGGACAGCGTGTGCGTGATGGTCGAGTCGGCGGCGGTTGAGAAGCCCACATCGAAGTAGAGCGCCATCTGCCTGAGGACGTCCTTGTCGGGCACGGCAAAATCCCAGTGCGCAAAGGCGCTTTTCGCATCGCTACCAATATATGTCGCGCCATAGGCCTTGAGCCGCGCCGGCGTATCGTTTTCCGGATCGAAGCTTACGCAAACCAGGTGCGTCTTCGCGAGCAGCGCGGGATCGGCGGCCAGCTTTGCCTCGATAGCCGCGAAGTTATGCGTGACGCGCGGGCAGAAGTCCGGCAGCGGGCAGCGCGTGTAGATGAACGTGACCAGCAGCGCCTCGCCGCGGAACTGCGCGAGATGAATCGCGCGCCCATCCTGATTGCGCAGCTTGAAGTCGGGCACCGCATCGCCGGGCGCGGGCACGTGATACGTAACTTTGGGGTGGTAGTCGGGCCTGGCCTCGGCTACGACAACGATGTGGTCGAGCAGCGTGTTGCCGTTGGGGTCTTGCGGCACAAGCACGTCGGCGGTGAGCACGTCGCCGGGATGCAGCTCGCTCAGGATGTTTGCGTCCTTGAGCTTGTAGGGCATGGTCATCGCGTCCATGAAGCCGGGGATGGCGTCGTGGTTGAGCGTGACTTCGGTCTTCGCGGTGTCGGTCGAGACCACCTTGCCGCGCAGGTGGTAGACCCTGTAGGCCTTGTCCGATGCAGACGAGTCGGCGTCGCCCTTCGGCGCGGAGCGGCACCCGGCCAGCAGGACAAGCGCGAACATGGAGGCAGCAACGGCGCGGCGAATCACACACCAGTTTACAACCTGCCCTCGACTCGCCAGGAAGTGGTATCGTTCCGCGGAAGTTCAGTCCATTCATCTGATCGATGGCGTGGTATAGTGGACGACATTCATCCGATGGAAATAATTCCTATCCTCGAAATTGTCGGTGGCTGTCTGCTCGTGCTGGCGGTTCTTTCGGCTATAGCTCTGTTTTACAAGGCGGTCTTTGTCAATGCAAAGAGCGCAGGGATGGATACTTTGTGGGGTCTATTCATCTTTGGATTGCTGATGGGCTTCATTCTCATTTTCAGTGCGCATGGTTGCCACAGATAATCACAGCTTGAACGATCGTCCCCTTAATTCGGTAATGGCTGCGGAGACGGGTGCAGGCGAGGACGCCCGCACGACAGCCGGTCAGGATACCGGCGCTACTTGACCGCCGATTTCATAATCGCACGATCGCGGCACCAGCGCTATTTGCAGCTCGCATTCTTCGCCCTGGGAAAGGCGAGGAACGTGATGCTCGCGGGCGGGAAGGCGGCTTTGCCGGGCGGCTCCGGCGTGCCGGCGATCAGCGGCATTTCGTCGTCGTCGTCCAGGCTCAGGTCTTTGCCGTTGAGATCGACGTGCGACTGCAACAGCTCTTTGGCGGTGAGCATGTAGCGCTCGCCGCCCTTGGGAACCTTGAGCGTCTGCGACTGGTCGCGGTCGGCGTTGATGGCCAGCAGCGCGACGCCGCCGGGCGTGCCGCGCAGGCAGTGCGCGTAGAGGTGCAGCGTGGGCGCGGGCGAGGGGCCCGGATCGAGCACCGTGGTTCCCATGAGCATGTGCCACAAGAGGGCCGCCCAGTAGTTGGGGCGCGGCTCGTAGGTCTTTTCGTCGAGCAGGCCGTAGTCGCTGGCGGCGAGCGTGTTGTGCATCTGCACCTGCACGCCGAGGCGCGACAGGCTGCCGAGTTGGTTGAGATAGCGGAAGCTGTCGAGGAACGTCTTTGCCCAGCGGTCGCCGCCGCAGGCCGCCTGCGCCGTCTCGGTGTTCCAAAGCGGCTTTCCGGGCTCAAAGCGATCGCGCAGCGCGGCGTAATAAGTCTCAGCCTTCGCGCCGCGGCCCAGCCAATCTTCGCTGAGCGCAGCGACCGCAGTGGTGGCGGCCGGCGATCCCGGCGGCGCGCAGCGGCTTGAAACCGTGCCATAGGAGTGATACGAAACCACATCGAAGACAGGCCCCGTGGCTTGAAAAATCGCCTCGCTCGAAACCTGGTGCATCGACGCCGGAGCCAGCGCAGTGCCCTCGCCCACGCCGCCGGGGCCGAGAATCACCATGCCCGGCGCGTGCTCCTTTGCCGTCTTGTGAAAGATTGCAAAGTCCCGCGCATAGGCCTGCGCGTCGTAGCCATGCGGCGCGCCGCCGATCTCGGCGAAGGTCGGTTCGTTCATGAACTCCGCCGCCGCAATGTTGCCGCCGATCGATTTTGTATAAGCGAGAAAAGCCTGCGCCTCAGTTGGCGTCCACACGCCGGCTGCGTCGCGCGTGCCTGCGCTGATGGCGAACGACGTCACAATCGCGGCGTGCGCGGCGTGCGCAAAATCCACCACGCCCTTCCATTCCTTGCGCGTCAGCACGCTGTTGAAGCCGGCCGGCGGCTTGGCCGGCGCAGGCTCGTCCGAGTCCTGAAAAAAAGTCGAGTTGGCCCAGGTGCCGCTGACGCGCACGTAAGCCGGCCCCAGCGCCGCCGCCAGCTTGCGCAGCCGCGCATTGCTCAGGTCGATGGGCGGCCGGTACTCGAAGAGATATGCGGGCATTCCGCCTGGCTGGCCGGCCGGCTGCGTGGGCCTTGACGCGGATGGATCGGGCGGGCTGTCGTAGGGCTTCCAGAATCGGCCGCCGGTGACCTCGACCATCTCAATGTTGTAGGACTGGAATCGCTGGTCGACCGTGCCCACGCGCGGCATGGCGCCCGGATTCATCACGCCGTCGCCCGCCTGGCCCGCGCAGACAGCGCTCGCGCTGAGCAAACACATCGCAACTCCCGCCCAAGCATTCGCACCGTTCCTGAAATTCATCCGCAAATACCTCTCGCAAATCCGAAGGCCAATTATAGGCCAATCGCGCCCATGGCACTCTCCCAGCCGGACGGCGTATAACGCAGGAATGGGGATCAAGCCAGTGGCCGGGCTGGGAAGCGAAGCCTATGCGTGGCTGCGCGAAGGCGGTCTCGTGGTCACGGCCAGCGACCGAGCCGCGCGCGCGCTGCGGTCGGCGTTTTACCGCGCCCGCCAGGCCGAGGGACTGGCTGCGTGGCCCGCGCCGCGGATTCTCGACTGGCAGAGCTTTGCGCGCGCTGAGTGGACCGCGCGCAGCCTGGACGGGCGGCTGCTGCTGAATCGCACCCAGGAGCAGGCTCTGTGGGTCGAGATTGCCGCAGGCGACCCGAGGCCGGCCACCGTGCTGCCCGGCCCACGCAATCGTTTGGCCGCGATGGCGATGGAGGCGCATGAGCTGCTCGCCTCTTACGCGCCACGCCTTCTGCGCACCGCGGCCCGCGCCGGCTGGCAGCAGGATGCGGCGGCCTTCAGCGGCTGGCTGTCGGCTTTCGACGCGACCTGCCGCGATCGGCAACTGGTGAGCGAGAGCCGCCTGCCGCTTGAGCTCGTCCCGCTGCTCAAAGCGGATTCGACCGAGCGAGCGCCAATTCTGCTGGCGGGATTCGATCGCATTCTTCCCGTGCAGCGCGAAATGTTTGACGCGTGGGGCTCATGGCGGCAGGCGGCGCCCGGTGAGCCGGCGCCAGACATTGAGTTTTACCAGGCGGCGGATGCGCAGGCCGAGCTCACCGCTTGCGCTCTCTGGTGCCGGCGCAAGCTGGCTGCCGATCCGCGCGCGCATCTGCTCATCGTCACGCAGGACGCGGGCACTCGTCGCGGCGAGATGGAGCGCGCATTGCTTCGACACGCCGGCTCCGGCGGCAACTTGAGCCCCGGCGCAGCGCCGATCTTCGAGTTTTCGCTCGGCGTGCCGCTGAGCCGCATTCCGCTGGCGCGCGGCGCGTATCTGCTGCTCAAGGGTTTCACCGCATCCATTGAAGAGCACGAACTGGACTGGCTGCTCTCGACCAGTCAGGCTGCGGCCAACGCGCGGGAATCCGCTGCGCTGCAGGCCACCATGCGCGCGTTGCGTCGGCGCGGAATGGAGCGGCCCGCGTGGAGCATTTCGGATTTCATCGCCGAGGGCGCTCTGACGCGGCAACTGCCCGCCGCGTGGGTTGAGCGAATGAGGGACGCCAAACGTCGCCTGGACAATCACGCTGCAAGGCAGCAGAGTCCGCTCGACTGGGCGGCGCTGATTCCGCAGTTGCTGCAGGCTGCGGCGTGGCCCGGTGAGCGCCCGCTCGCGAGCGCCGAGTTTCAGGCCATTCGCCGCTGGGATCAGGCGATGGACGCTTGCGGATCGCTTGGCTTCAGCGGACGGCGCATGGGTTGGAAGGATTTTCTCGCGGCGCTGGGCCGCGCGCTCGACGAGACGCTGTTTGCTCCCGAGACGCGCGACGCGCCGATTCAGATTGCGGGGCCGGCCGAGTCGGCGGGGCTCACGGCGGACGCGATCTGGTTTCTCGGCGCGCATGAGGACGCGTGGCCGCCGCGCGGCTCCGCGCACCCGCTGCTGCCCATCGAGGTGCAGCGCGAGGCCGACCTGCCGCACGCCACGCCGCAGCTCGACTGGGAACTGGCCCGCTCCATCACCGCGCGGCTGCTCGCCTCGGCCGGGGAAATTCATTTCAGCTTTGCGCGCCAAAGTGCGGGAGTTGAGGCTCGCCCATCGCGGCTGGCGGTTGAAGTTGCCGGTATGCCGCAGCCGCTGCCGCCGGAGCTGGCAGCGCGCGAAACCGCGCGGCCGATCGCGGTTGCAGTCGAAGACGACACGCGCATTCCCTTCGCCGCCGCGGCGGCCAGCATCGGCGGCGGCGCCGGCGTGTTGACCGCGCAATCGCAGTGCCCCTTCAAGGCCTTTGCCACCGCTCGGCTCGGCGCGGAAAACTGGGAGCCCGCGCAGGTCGGCCTCACACCCCGGCAGCGAGGCCAGTTGCTCCACGATGCGCTCCACGCCGTGTGGGGCGGGCCGCCCGATGGCTTGCGCTCGCACAGCGAACTCGATATGCTCAAGGACCGCGACAGCTTTGTCGCCGGTCACGTTCGCAGCGCGATGCAGAAAATGCCGCCGGGTCTGCGCCAGCGCATGCCGTGCCGTTATCTGGATCTGGAGGCACGGCGGCTCACGAAGCTGGTGAGCGAATGGCTGGCCTTCGAGGCCACGCGGCACGCCTTCACCGTGGTCGATACCGAGCTCGCAACCGCTGTGCCGATTGAGGGTCTCACGCTGCATCTGCGGCTTGACCGCGTTGACCGGCTCAACGACGAAACGCTGCTGGTGATCGACTACAAAACAGGCAACGTCTCGCCCCGAGACTGGGATCTTCCGCGCCCTGAGGACGTGCAACTGCCGCTCTATGCCAGCCTCGCGCTCGACGCCAGCCAACACGTTATGAGCGGTCTGGTCTTTGCCAAAGTGCGCCCTGGCGACTTGTGCTTTGCCGGACGCGTGGGCGATGCGCAGGGCACGCTGCTCGCGAGTCTGAGTGGCGGCTCAAGCCTGGTCAAATATCCGCTCGGCGCAGAACATGTAGTCGATTGGCGCAAGGCGATCGAGCAGTTGGCGCGCGATTTTGTTACCGGCCGCGCAGAGGTTGACCCGCGCGATCCTCCAAAAACCTGCGAGCGCTGCGGATTGCAGACGATATGCCGCATCGGCGGAGTTGCCGACGACGACAGCGAAGAATCCGTGAGCCAAGAATCCGCGCGTGAGGAGGGCGGCGATGAATAACGCACCTGCTCGCGCCGCTCCGCCCGATCTCGCCGCACGCATGCGCGCGCTCGATCCGTCGCGGTCGATCCTGGTGCAGGCGCCGGCCGGCTCGGGCAAAACCGACCTGCTCACGCGCCGCTTTCTGCTGCTGCTCGGCGAAGTGGAAGCGCCGGGTCAGGTCGTCGCCATCACGTTCACCAACGCGGCCGCGGCCGAGATGCGCCATCGCATTCTCTCTGAGTTGGAAAAGGCCGCGGAATCACAAGAGGCCGCGGCAAATCCAGCGCAGTCGAACGGCACAGACACGCTTTCAATGAATGCGCTCGCCGTCCGCGCGCTTAATCGTTCGCGCCTGCTTGGCTGGAACCTGCTCGATCTGCCCGCGCAATTGCACATCTCCACCATCGATGCCTTCTGCCGCGATCTTGCCGTGCAGCAGCCGCTGCTCTCAGGGCTCGGCGGCGGCCTTGCAATCGCCGAGCAGCCCGCCGACCTCTATCGCCGCGCGGCGCGCCAGGCACTTGAACAGATCGACCGGGCCGATGAGCCGCTGCGCGATGCGATCGAAGCGTTGCTGCTGTGGCGCGATAACAACTGGCGAGAGATGGAAGACCTGTTGGTCGAGATGCTCTCGAAGCGCGACCGCTGGATGCACGACTTCGTCCTGAGCCGCGAGACTGACCCCGGCGATCCGGAATCAACGGCGCTGCGCGAGCGGCTCGAGCGGCCCTTTGCGCGCGCGGTGGGCGAGGGGCTCGATGCGATCTGCGAAAAGGTAGATCGGGTTCCAGGCTGGCGCCAGCGCGCGCTCCAACTGGCGCGGTTTGCGTGCGCGCACAGCGGCGGTCAGCTTCATTCCGCGCTCGCCGAGCTGGCCGCGTTTCCGCTTGGTCCGTTCGACAGCGCTGCTGCTGTCGAAGAGGCCCGCGAAGCATTCATCTGTCTGGCCAAGCTGGTCCTCACCGACATCGGCGCATTCCGCAAGCAGGTGACTGTGCGGAATGGTTTCCCGGCGGACCGCAAGCGCGAGAAAGAACAACTGCTCGCGCTCATCGCTGAGATGGCCGCGATTCCCGGCCTTGAGGCCGCGCTGGCCAGCGTCCGCACACTGCCGCCCGCGCGCTATCCCGAGGAAGACTGGCGCATTGTGCGCGCCTGCTTCACGCTGCTGCGTCACGCCGCGGCCCAGTTGCGGGTGGTGTTTGCCGAGGCTGGCGCGGTTGACTTCACTGAGGTGGCGCAGATTGCGCAGCGCGTGTTGCGCGGCGACGACGGCGAGCCCACTGATGCCGCGCTGGCCGCGGCCGATGGCATTCGTCACCTGCTCGTCGATGAATTTCAGGACACCAGCCGCCGCCAGCATCAACTGCTCGCGGGACTTGTTGCCGCGTGGCCCGATCGCGCCGGCCGCACCTGTTTCCTGGTCGGCGATCCGATGCAGTCGATTTATTTCTTTCGCGATGCCGATGCGGAACTCTTCCCGCGCGTACGGAAACTGGGCCTGGAGATTCCCAATGCCGAATCGCTCAAGCTGGACTTCGTTCCGCTCTCCTCGAACTTTCGCACTGTTCCGGCGTTGGTGGGTCGGCTCAACGATGCCTTCGAGCGCATTTCCTCCGTGCCCGACGGCAGCGGCATCGACTTCTTTCCCGCGGCACCGTTTCGCAATCCGCCGGCCTGCGCCGATCCGGCCTTCGCCCTGCATCTCGATTTTGTTCCGCAGGCTGCGCCAGGCCGAGCCGCCGATTTCGCTGCCGACGACGCAAGAGAATCCGCGCGCGACGCGCAGACCGAAGAGATTGTCGAACTGATTCGCGGCCATCTCGACCGCATGAAAGAGGCACAGGCTTGCGGCGAGAAATATCGCGTCGCCGTGCTGGGCCGCGCGCGCAGGGCTCTCGCACCGATTGCCGCGGCGCTGCGCGACGCGTCGATTCCCTTTCGCGCCGTCGATCTTGAAAACCTCAGCGACCGCATCGAGGTGATGGATGCGCTCTCGCTGGCACGTGCTCTGCTCAATCCTCAAGGTCGCGTGGCCTGGCTCGGTGTGCTGCGCGCTCCCTGGTGCGGGCTTGCGCTTGAAGACCTGCACCGGCTCACGAGCAACGACGACGAAGCGCTGCTGGCGCGGCCCGTGCCGGAGTTGCTCGCAGAGCGGCTGCGACTAGCGAGCGACGCGGGACAACGCGCCGTGGAGCGAGTGCTGCACGCGCTGGATGCCGCGCAAGCTCTCCGCGCATCTCAGCCTGTCGCGGCTCTGGGAACGTGGCTCGAGCAAGTCTGGCTGCGTCTTGGCGGCGCCGACTGCGTGGACCGAACGGCGCGCGCCAATCTCGACCTGCTTTGGCGCTGTCTGGACACGCTGCCCGGTGGCGAGCAGGATTTGCTCTCGCCCGCGCTCGATGCGGCGCTCACCAAGCTGACCGCAATGCCCGACCCCGAGGCCGACAGCGAATGCGGCGTGCAGTTGATGACGATTCACAAGTCGAAGGGTTTGGAGTTCGAGATCGTGATCGTGCCCGAACTGCAAGCGGGCGGGGGCCGCGGAAGCAGGAAGCTGCTCTCGTGGCTCGAGCGCGGACTTGCCGAGCCGGATGACTCCGGAGAGATCACGGAATTTCTTGTCGCGCCGTTGCCATCCAAGGGTGAAGACTCCGGCAAGCCGAAGGAGTGGGTGGATCGTGTCTATAGCGAGCGCGAATCGCAGGAGGACCGGCGCATCCTCTATGTGGCCGCGACGCGCGCTCGCGAGGAACTGCATCTTTTTGCGCGGCCGGCTTACAAGATCGAGAGCGACGGCAGCTTTGCGCTCGCGGAACCCGCGCGCAGCCTGCTGGCGACTGCGTGGCCCGCGCTCGAAGAGGAGGTGCGCGCGCGCTTCGATGCATGGAAGCCTGTTGCGCAGGAGACCCAATCAATCGCTCTCGCCGCCTCCGCGGAAAACAATCTCCACGTCATGCCGTCGCCGGCGAGGGCCAAACTACTGCGCCGTCTTCCCGCGGATTACGGGCGCGCGCCGGATTTGCCACAAATGGCGGGTGCCCCATCCTTTCGCCATCTTTCCGGCGAAAGGGTAGGAAACCTCGACTCTCAACTTGCCGCTCCCCGGCTCTACGCGCGTCATGAGGGAGGACTCGTCTCACGCGCCTTGGGAAGAGCCGTTCATGCGCTGATGGAGGAGTTGGCGCGGCTGCGCCTGACGCACGAATCGGAAGCCGCGCGAGATTCGCTGAGCCGCTTCGCGCCGCGCATCGGCGCGCAGGTACGCGCCCTGGGCGTTGACCCGGCGCAGGCCGCGGCAATCGCAGCCGAGGCGCTGCGCCATGCTCTGAATGCTGCACGCGACCCAATCGGCGAATGGATCCTTTCGCCGCACATCGGCGCGGAAAGCGAAGTGCGATGGGCCGGTGTAGTCGATGGCGCCGTACGCGCCGTTCAGGTCGATCGCGTCTTTCGCGCGGGCCCGGCGCCAGGTAGCGAAGGAGAGGATTGCTGGTGGATTGTCGACTACAAGACCGCCCACGATGATGCCGCGGACCCGGTGGCGCTGTTGGCGAGGCTGCGCCCGCTGTTCGCGCCGCAAATCGAAGCCTACGCTGCCATCCTGCGCAACCTGCATGGCAACGCCGCGCCGATTTTCGCGGGATTGTACTATCCGCGCATGTTACTGCTCGATTGGTGGGAGTTATAGAGAGTTATTCGCCACTTACTCCCAAACCTATCGATCGCATAAGTTCAAGTGCATTGCTGGTCTTGACAACTCCCGGCTTCAACTTATAGTCGAAGATAAGTTGGCCGGCTTCCAACGTATCCTCAAAGTGACAATTGATGGCTCGCTCGCCGAGGGTCTCCGGGATCCTGGCCAGCGCCAGGTCGTGCGTGCTCACAATGCCGATGGCGGTGCGATCGACGAGGCTGCGCACAATGAATTCCGTGCCCGCGAGGCGATCGTGCGAGTTGGTGCCGGAGAGCAGTTCGTCGAGCAGAAACAGCACTGGAACCGGACCGCGCGCGAGATCGGAGATCAGCTTGACGCGGTGAATCTCCGCGTAGAATCGCGACATGCCTCCGCTCAGCGAGTCGAGAACACAGATGGATGCGGCCACGGCGAGCGGTGAAAGCGTGAGCCGCGCGGCCCGCACCGGAGCGCCGCACTGCGCCAGCACCGCGTTGACGCCGACCGCGCGAATGAAGGTGCTCTTGCCGGCCATGTTGGGCCCGCTGAGAATGATGAGCTGCAATCCAGCGCCGAGTTTCACATCGTTGCGAATCGCGTTTGCCGCAGGCAGCAGCGGATGCGCGAGCCCCTCGGCATCGAACAGCGCCCCCTCGCCGACAAACTCAGGAAACCTATCCGCCTGATGTTCGTATGCGTAACCCGAGAGCGACGTGAGCGCTTCAAACTCGCCGGCCTCAGCCAGCCAGCCGCGAATTGCCGGGCCAAACTCGCTCTGCCAGCGCTCGGCAGCGAATACCAGTTGCGCGCTCCAGAAGGTGAACAGATCGAGCGCGCGGCCGAAAAGACTGTTGCGCGACTTGAGAGTGTCGACCAGGCGCGCGAGTTTCCCGATTGCCTTCGAGGGCGCGAATCCATTGCGTTTCAATCCAGCTTGAATCGCCACGAGCTTTGCGGAGGAGAACTGATCTCGTTCAATGAGATTGAGCACGCCGGCCAATAGCGCCAGGTCTGCGGCGGCTTGCTCGATGGCGCCAGCGGCCCGATCGAGCCGTGCGTGCAATTGGTGGGCCCATGCGAGATTCACGAGCGACAACACCGCGGCCACGTCGCCCAGACCCCACGCTCCCCAGCAGACCAGGCTCGCGATCCAGAGCAGCCCGAGCGCTGTGGTCACGATGCGCGTTACGCGCATCGCGAAGACCGGCTTGCCTTCGCCCCACGCCGCGAGTGCGTCAGGATGCACGCCCAGACGCACCGTCTCAGCAAGCGTGAAGAGCTTCTCGCGGAAGCCGACGCGGTGCTCGAGCTCGCGAATGGCATCCTGACGGCGAACAATCTCATCGACGGGCGCCGCCACAAGCAGCCAGGCGGCGAGCGTCTCTTCGCCGGCGCGAGTGCGCGCAGTGCAGAGCAGCTCGAACAGCGATGCGCGGCCGAAGAGATCGAGATCGCGCGCGTAGGGATGCGCGGGATCGAGGAAGCGATCGCCGGTTTCCCCGGTGCCGGCCCATCGATCCTCGAGGCGCGCCAGGCCGCGCCGGTAGAAGTGAAGGCTGCGCGCGCGCATGCGCAGGGACCCGAGCAGCTTTTCATGCAAGACGGCCAGCACGATGAAGGCTGCGACCGGCAACAGACCCAGTTCGATCGCGCGCGGACGATGGAGAAGCAACGCAGCTAAGATGATGCTCAGCGCGGCGAGCGCGAGCTTCGCATAGCCGAGAAGCTTTTCGCGACGCTGGCCCGTGGCTTGCGCGCGCTCGAGCGCTTCGAGTCTCTCGGAGTACACAGCGGCCGGTGTGGCGCTGCCTGTTGCTTCGCTTGCATCCATCGAGCACTCCGTCAACACAAGAGTATCGCGTTGACGGGCGGCGCTGGATAGGCGCAGGAACAACCGCAGGTCCTTCGACTCCGCTACTCTGCGCTCAGGATGACAGCTCGATTGTGAACCGGAAGGCCGCTAGCTTCGCGCGGCCTGCGCGTCTCTGCCGCCGGTCACGCTCTTGTGGTGGCGCACGTCGGCGCCCTGCACCCAGAAGATTACGTCCTCGGCGATGTTGGTGGCATGGTCGGCAACACGCTCCAGGCTGCGGCAGATCATCAGCGCGTTCAAGGCCTGCGGCGCAAGATGGCTCTCCTCGGCCATCACCTTGGTCAGCGATTTGTAGGCGTTGCGATTCATCACGTCGACCGCGTCGTCCATGGTGAGAATGCTGCGCGCCAGCTCGGCATCGCCCTCGATAAAGGACTGCAGGCTCTTGCGGACCATGTCCGCGGCCAGCGACGCCATGCGCGGGATATCGACGGGCAGATCGACCACGGCCATCTGCTCCATGTTGCGCACGCGGTCGCTGATGCTCTTGGCGGCGTCACCCACGCGCTCGAGGTCGGCGTTGATCTTGATCACGGCCAGGATGAAGCGCAGATCGATGGCCATGGGCTGCTCCATCGCAAGCAGGTCGAGCGCCGCCTGGTCGAT
>Ga0182024_10010445_pt1 | contig 18904 bp, 15 predicted proteins | sample P32metaG_FD_120480 | JGI IMG/M metagenome (GOLD analysis project Ga0182024, IMG submission 120480) | Permafrost microbial communities from Stordalen Mire, Sweden - P3-2 metaG (Illumina Assembly) | ecosystem: Environmental > Terrestrial > Soil > Wetlands > Permafrost | place: Sweden: Stordalen... | reverse complement strand
GCCGACAGGTTGGCGACGATGAGCGTCGAGATCAGGTCCGAGGTAAACGAAACGACCAAGCGCGAGCTCGCCGACAGGTTGGCGACGATGAGCGTCGAGATCAGGTCCGAGGTAAACGAAACAACCAAGCGCGAGCTCGCCGACAGGTTGGCGACGATGAGCGTCGAGATCAGGTCCGAGGTAAACGGCACGGTTATACGCGAGGGCAGCGAATTGGTGACCGAACTGTCGACGAGGTTCTCCGCTGAAATGGATGCCCTTCGAGCCGACTACGTGGAGCTCACGCGCATGTTCCGCATGCAAGGTGACGCAGCCGACCAGGTCGCTGAAGCCCTAGGCCGCACCCTGACACGGCTGACTGCGGAGCTGGAGTCCTTCGGGGGTGGCCTGGAGGAGCTCGAGGAGCACCTGGAGACGGACCGCGCCGACCACGGCCGCTCGGAGGAACCAGCGTCGCGCTCATGAGGCGTCGGCGGTCATGACTCGACGGGGGGTCATCTTCGACCTCGTGGCGGCCCAAAGCCCCAGCTATCGCGGAAGGGGCATCGCGCGCTACAGCACCGAGCTCGTACGGGCAATGGTGCAATACCATCCTGAGCTCGTCAGCTCGATCGTCGTCCACCCCGAGCTCGGCCCGATCGACGGGACCGATGACCTGGCCGAATGGCTCACGACCAGCCCCGATTGGGCCGAAGGCTCCGTGCTCCACATGGGCTCGGTGATCGAGCCCGAGGTGCCTGTACGCGTCTACTGGCCTCGCGAGGCGTCGGCGCACAGGCTGTACACGGCCGTAACCCTCTACGACCTCATCCCCGAGTTGTTCCCTGGCTGGTACCTGCAAGACCCAGGGCTTCGCCGGCGCTGGCGCTGCTGTCTCGAGGTGGTCCGCCAAGCGGACGCCATCCTGACGTTGTCCGCTTCGACCAAGCAGGACACAATCGGTTTGCTCGGGGTGCCCGACGCACGCGTCGCCGTAGTTGGCGGCGGGACCTCACCGGTGTTCCGGCGCCCCGAATCCCGCAAAGAGGCGTTCAAGGTGGCGCGCAAGGGGGTCAAAGGGCTGAAAGAGGGCTTCCTCGTCTACAACGGCGCGTTCAACCCGCGCAAGAACGTCGACGGTCTGGTGAGGGGCTACGCCTCCCTGCCCGCGGAGCTCGTGAAGCGGCACCAGCTGGTGATCGTCTGTGAGGCTCCTCCCCTGACGCGCAACCACTACCTCGTAATGGCAAAGGAGCTGGGCGTGGAAGGGCGGGTGCTCATACCTGGCTTCGTACCAGAAGAGGTGCTGGTCGCCCTTTTCCAGTCCACAGAGCTGGCCGTCTACCCATCCCTGTACGAGGGCTACGGCCTCCCCGTCATCGACTCCCTGGCGTGTGGCGCTCCCACGATCGCCGGCGACAACTCGTCGCTGCGCGAGATCCTCCCCCGCGAGGCCCGCTTTGAGCCAACCGATCCCGGCGCGATCGCCGCCGCCATCGTGCGCGCCCTTACTGACAAACCGTTCCGGGAGAGGCTCACGGCGCTCACCAACATGGAGCCACCGTCTTGGGCCTCCGTTGCGGACAAGGCGGCGGTCGTTTTCGAGGAGCTGCTGCGGCGATCTCTCCGGTACCGCCCCGCGTGGCGCACGCGGCCCCAACTTGCCCTCGTCGGGGTACCGGCCAAGCTGGCCGCCGCCCTGGAGCCCCTCGCATCCTTGGACCAGTTCTGCCGGGTTACCGAGATCCCCGGCGAGGAACCGGTCCTGGAGCCGTCGCAGTGCCCGGAGGTCGCGGGCCAGCCGATCTCATACGCCGCCCTGAGCAGTCTCGACAGGTGGCGAGGCGGCTATGACGCCGTCGTCGTCTGGGTGCCCGGTCAGCCGAGCGTTCTGGGGACAGCGCCCGCGAGCGCCGTTGCGCCCTTTCTGGGGGGAATTGAAAGGCTCGCCAGGGCGTGGCCAGGCCGAACTGTGGCCCTTGTTGACGAAAAGCTGGACGGCGCCGAGGGCACTGTTCCCGCGCCGCCGACCGCCCTGCGGCTCGAGGGCGCCGGGATAACTGTCGTTCCCGTGAGCGAGGCCACCAGCTGGGACGACATCGCACGCCGGGTTGCCGAGGCGACCCGGGACGCGGCCGTCTGAGGCATAACGCTTGAAGGCCAGCGTCGTTGTCGTCTCCTACCGTCCCGGTGAATGGTTGAGCCCGTGCCTGGCCTCGTTGAGCAGCCAGGCCGACGAGGTGGTGCTGGTGGACAACGGCTCATCGGGTGCTGTTGCGTCTGAGATCGGCCGCCACGCCGGCGCGAGGGTGCTCCGGTTCGAGTCCAACACTGGGTTCGCCCCGGCGGCTGACGCCGGTGCCACCGCGTCGAGCGGGGAGATCCTGGCTTTCCTGAACGACGACGCGGTTGCCGGGCCCGGGTGGTTGGCGGCCGCTGCCAAGGCACTGTCGGATGAGTCGGTCGCGGCAGTCGGCCCCAAGGTCGTCCTCGCCACCCGCTACCGCGAGATCCGCTACCCCGACGACGACTGGTCAGCGCCGGGGGACCCGCGCCCACTCGGGCGGCAGGTCCGCTCGGTGAAGGTCAATGGCTCCGAGTTGCTCGATATCGCCGCCGGGCCCGGCCTCTACCGCCTTGAAGCTGACAGCCGGGGCGACCGATGGCGCTGGACCGCGGGCGCCCGTCCGTGGTATGTGCCGCTACCGGGCGCTGAGGGCCCTGCGGAGGTCATGGCGGAGGTCATGGTGGACGGGCAACCCGCGCCGCCGGGCCCCATAGTGCGCCTCATCAATAGCGCGGGCGCATTCCTCGATACCCGGGGCTACGGAGGTGACATCGGTGCCGACACGCCCGACGACGGGCGCTTAAACGAGCTCGCTGAACGCTTTGCGATTTCGGGCAGCGCGTTCGTCACACGCCGGGCCGCTTGGCACGAGATCGGCCCGTTCGCCGCCCGCTTCTTCGCCTACTACGAGGACATGGACTGGTGTTGGCGAGCACGCCTGGCCGGGAAGCGGGTCCTGTATGACCCCAGCGCGACCGTCGAGCACCGCCGTTCTGCTAGCTCGGGGGGCGAGCACCAGCCGTGGGTACGCGTGATGTCCGAGCGGAACAGGACCCTGACCATGGTCCGCAACGGGCCGCGGCGCCTCGCTACCAAGGCTCTCCGGGACCGCGTCGCGGAGGGCCCCGATGGAGGAGTGCGCTCCGGGATCGCACGACTGCTGCCCTGGGCACTTGCAAGCCGTGCCCGTCTCGCACGACGCTGGGCGGTGCCACCCGAGGAGGTATGGGAGCGCTGGGCGGGGCAGGCTACGGACTGATCAGGACCGACTGGTCAGGACCGACTTGTCAGCTCCGACTTGTCAGCTCCGACTGATCAGCACTCAGAGTGTGGCGGCCGGTCCCAGGGCTTGCCCAACGATTCGAGATCCGCTTCTATCCGGTCCAAAACCGTAGGCCATTGGTAGTTCTCCATCACGTACGCGTGACCTCGAGCGCCCATCCTGTTGGCAGCCTTGGGATCGGCCAGCAGGTCCGCCAACCTCTCTTCCAGCTCCTCCGAGGTGCCGAACGGGCGCCCCCCGTCGCAACGCGAGCAATGCCACTCGACCACGGCGCTCCCGGCACGGACGAGGACGGGGCGGCCCGCGAGCCACGATTCCATGACGGTGCGGGAATAGCTCTCCATGAAGCTCGGCTGCATGTAGGCCAGGGCGGCGGCAAGTGCGTTGTTGCGCTGTTCGACGGTGAGGTACCCGACGTCGATGACCCTCCCGCGAAGGCGCGGAGGCACGTCAGGGTGGCCGGCTCCGGCGCTCACCAGCTTGACCGGGGTCTTGGTCCCCGCGAACACGTCCATCAACCAAGGCCAACCCTTGTCCGCTTCACGACGGCCCAGGTACAACACGAACGGGCCGTCCAGGCCGTACTCGGAGCGGAACTCCTCGGGATGGTATTCCTTGGGCACGTCCATCCCGGACCCGATCACGCTGTGATGAGGAGTCACAGGGCCAAGGCGGTGCGCCAGGTCGTGTTCTGGGCCGGAAAGGAACCACACTGCGGCCGGCAACGACAGCACGTGCCTCATGACATCGAGGTACGCGTAGACCTCGTCATGCAGGCAAGGCATCACTACCGCTCGTTCGGCTACTACCGTCATCCCGACGGTGGTGGGCCAGAACAGGTAAGGGGCGAAGACGACAGCGTCGTAGCTCCGTCCTTCCTTCACTAGGACCTCGAAGAGACCCGGCGTACGGAACAGCGCCTGGAGCCACGTCACCTGGTCGTCAAGCGTTGGGCTCTCGCCCGCGTAAATGCGACCGTGCACCATGTGCTCCCTGCTGGCTGAGGTGGCAAGCACGTTGGCGAAGCGGCGGACGAGCACCCCGCTGTCGACCTCGGTCCCCTCAGGCAGCTCGTTGGCCCAGGTGTACGGGCTTACGGCACATGTCGTGAGCACCTCGACGTCCCAACCCCGCTCAACCAGGCCGAGTGCGACGTCGCGCACCACCGCCTCAGCCCCACCTACGATCTCCTCGCCGAAGCGAGGGCTAACAAAGGCGATGCGACGCTTCATCGTCCCCCAAGATATGCGGCACCACCATTAGACCCGACCATCCCGGGCGGTAGCATAGCCGGCGGTGCCAGCCAGCCGCTCCCGTCGCAGCTTGCTAGGGCAATCCTATCTGGCTGTCGAACGGGGCCTGAACGCAGCTGCCTCGAGCTGGGCGGCATGGCGTCCCTTTGGCGATCTCCGGGCAAACGGCGGAGCCGCGCTCGCTGAGGGTGAGAGCCCCGCCACGATAGGCGACGTGGTGAACTGCTACCGCCTGCTGCTCGGGCGCCAACCTGATCCCGACGGCCTCGCCCATTACCGACAACGTCTCTCGGCCGGCACCATCTCGGTCCGGGACCTTGTCGGGGAGTTCCTCGGCAGCGTCGAGTTCCTGCACGCGCACCCGCAGCGGCGCGAGCAGCCAACGACTGAGATCGTGACCACATGCGAGGGCTTCCGGATGCATGTGGACCCGGGCGATTACGCGGTGGGGCACACGATCGCGCGGACGGGTAGCTACGAGCCGGAGGTCTCGGCGGCATTGCGAGAGGTGCTCGGCCCGGGCGGCACCTTCGTGGACGCCGGGGCCAACATCGGATGGTTCAGCATGCTTGGCGCGTCGCTGGTGGGACCGTCAGGCAGGGTTATCGCCGTCGAACCGAACCCAATCAACGTCGGGTTGCTTCGCCACAGTGCCAAGGAGAACGGCTTCGACAACATCGACGTGCTGACGGTGGCCCTCGCTGCGCGGCCAGGATCTGTCGCCCTCGAGACAGACGGCAGCAACGGGCGGGTCACCCCGATCGACGGTCCGCCAGTCGAGCCGATCACAGCCAGCTTCGTCGTCGCAGCGCGCCCCCTCGATGATGTCCTGTCAGATGCAGGGGTGACCCGGGTCGACGCCATCAAGATCGACGTCGAGGGAGCCGAACCGCTCGTGCTAAAAGGTGCCGGGAGCACTATCACGCGGCACCGACCCGTGCTGATCAGCGAGTTCTACCCGCTGGCCCTCGATAGCTCGCCCTGGGGAAATGCGCAGGGTTATCTAGCGATGCTGCGCGCCTTCGGCTACCGCCTCTCGGTCATCGGCTCTGAGGGAGACCATGACGACGAGACCATCTGCTCCATGGCAAGCGGGACCGAGCACGTCGACCTGCTTGCCCGCCCTATCTGATCGCTCGTCTGTCGATGTCTGACAACCCGATGTTCGTCTACGACGAGGAAATGGCGGAGGCGGTATTCGACTACTGCCGTTGGCGGCTCTCGCTCGACCCGGTACCGCTCGACCACACAGTACCGAAGGCGACGCTCGAGGCCGTCCTGTCAGGCTTGGTCACAGCCCGGGGAAAAGACCCGGTCGAGATCCTGTCGATTTTCACCGATCAGGTTGTCACTTCGGTCATTTCCTGTGACAGCCCACGATTTTTGGCGTTCGTGCCAGCGGCCCCCACCAAAGCAGCGCTCCTTTTCGACATGGTCGTGTCGGCATCGTGCCTGCAGGGCACCTCCTGGCTCGAGGCGGCCGGGACTGTGATAGCCGAGAACCAGGTGCTCAGTTTTTTAGCGGAACTGGCTGGGATGCCGCCAAGTTCAGGCGGGTGTTTTGTCTCGGGAGGCTCGGCGGCCAACCTGTCAGCTCTAGTCGTGGCCCGCGACCGCGGCCGAGCACGCCTGGGCGGACCGACGGCGCAGGTGCGTATCGCTCTCGGCGAGGATGCCCATTCATCTGTCAGCAAAGCGCTGCACATCATCGGCGTAGGCGAGCTGCTGGTGCCGTGCGACGACCATCGGCTCACCGGCGCTGGGTTGGAAGAGGCGCTCCGTCTTGACCCCGACCTGTCCAACGTGGTGGCGGTAGTCGCGAGCGCCGGCACGACCAACGCCGGGCTCGTCGACGACCTCGCCGGTTTGGCCGAGGTCGCCCGTCAACGCGACCTCTGGTTCCACATCGACGCCGCGTACGGCGGCGCGGCCCTACTGTCGAGGTCCGCCGAAATACAGTCGGTTTTCAAGGGATCAGAGCACGCCGATTCGTTCGTCGTCGACCCCCACAAATGGCTATTTGCTCCCTTTGACTGTGCGGCTCTTTTGTACCGGGAGCCAGAGTTGGCTAAGGCAGTCCATTCCCAACAGGCGGCTTACCTCGACCCTCTCCATGCGGGTGAGGACGAGTGGAACCCAAGCGATTACGCATACCACCTCACGAGACGCGCGAGAGGGCTCGCCCTTTGGTACTCGCTGGTGACCAACGGCACCGACGCTTATAGGGACGCCGTCGACGCGGCGCTATCGACTGCACGCCTGACGGCCCGCATCGTAGAGAGCTCCCCATATCTCGAGCTAGTCGGTAAACCGGAGCTTTCCGTTGTGCTGTTCCGGCGTAAGGGATGGGGCCTGGCGGATTATTACAACTGGTCCGCCAAGCTGCTCGATGACCAGGTGGCGTTCGTCACCCCCACCAAATGGGAAGGCGAAACCGTCGCTCGGCTCATTTTCCTTCACCCCGGCACGACGGAGGAAATTGTGCGCGAAGTAATAGCGACAATGGCTGAAACACCTGGCGGCGTCCCGGAGAGGCCTGTAGCCTCCTCCGCATGAGACTCGGCAATATGTACGGGCCAGACGCCACTTTTGCCGGAGTACCTCGCGCCGACCTCGACGAACCCGCCAGTTTCAGCAACGCGGGCGCAGTCATCCTGGGCGCTCCGTTCGACGGCGGGACCAGTCACCGGCCAGGAACCCGCTTCGGGCCTCAGGCGATCCGGTTCACCGATTACCTGGCCCACGACGGAATGCGCCCCCACCTGGCTCTCGGTGTGGACCCCCTGACCGAACTACCGGTCGTAGATGCCGGTGACGTCCACATGCTGCCGGGCGAGATCGAGCAAGCCTTACTGCTACTGGAACAAGCCGTAACCACGATCGCTCAGGCCGGGCCAATACCGGTGGTGCTTGGCGGCGACCACACGATCACTTTTCCCGATGCCACTGGCGTGGCTCGTCACGTCGGCTGGGGACGCGTGGCTCTCGTCCACTTCGACGCGCACGCCGACACAGCAGATACCCAATACGGGTCTCTTTACGGTCACGGGACCCCGATGAGGCGCCTGATCGAGTCTGGCGCGGTACGGGGCGACCGGTTCTTCCAGATCGGCCTACGCGGGTACTGGCCCCCCGAAGACGTGCTCGACTGGATGGCCGGGCAGAACATGCGCAGCTACGAAATGACCGAGGTAGTCGAAAGAGGCCTCAACACCTGCCTCGACGAGGTCTTCGAGTTGGCCATGGACGGGTGCGACGCGGTCTTCCTATCGGTGGATATTGACGTTGTCGACCCGGGCTCGGCCCCGGGCACCGGCACTCCAGAACCCGGCGGGCTCAGTGCTCGGGCACTGCTCGACGCGGTCCGGCGAGTTGCGAGCGAGCTCCCCGTCGGCGGGGTCGACGTGGTCGAGGTCTCCCCGCCGTACGACCACTCCGAGATCACCGCCTACCTTGCCAACCGAGTCGTCCTGGAAGCCCTGTCGGCTATTACCTGGCGGCGCAAGTCCGCAAGCGGCCACCCGGTTCGGGTGCCCAACGCACCGCTGCTCCAGGGCCGTTCGCGTCCGGCACCGTCATAAAAGGGCGCTCGCCTCTGTGAAGGCCAAACGTGATGCCCCAGTCCCCTCACGCCGAAAAGAACGATGAGGGGATGGGGCACACACGTTTGGCCTTCTCAAATCACCCGTGCCCCGTTGGACAAAGACACGGCCTCCGTCGAGCTAAAGGCCCGACTTCTCTGTACTGGCGGCGAGGTCGGAGAGGGCGTCGGCTGAGAGGCGGAAGGTCCGCCACTCGTCCATCGGGAGTGCGCCAAGCGAGAGGTAAAAATCGATCGCAGGCTGGTTCCAATCGAGAACGACCCACTCGATCCGCGGACAACCTATCTGGACGGCTCGTGCCGCCAGGGCGGCTAGCAACGCTTTTCCCGTCCCCTGTCGCCGTTGCCCGGGGACGACGAAAAGATCTTCGACATAAAGACCGTGCCGACCGGTCCACGTCGAAAACGAAACGAAATAGATCAACATGCCCGCGACCGCGCCAGCGTTCTCGGCGACCAGGGCGAAGACCTTGGGACCGGTACCGAACAAGGCTTCGGCAAGATCCGCCTCTGTTGCCATGACCTGGTGTTGCTCTCGTTCGTATTCGGCTAGCCCCCGCACGAAACTAAGTAGCTGGCCTACATCGCCCGGGACGGCGTCACGGATCGTAGGGCGTCCACCGTTTTCCATCGGAGTACTCATCGAGTTGCTCACCCGACGATCATTGCATGGCCAGGGGAGCCGCCTTGGGCTTGGATAGACAGGTGCGCCCCGTACAGCCCGGCCCGGACGAAGGGCGACTTAAAGTCCTCTGCCGCCCCGGTCGAAGTAAGCCCAGATGAACCCGCCAGATCGCGGTCCGCTATGGCCGTCGGGGCACGCCGGTCGACCGAGCTTGCCCATAAGGTTCTGGGCCCGGGTAGGGGCATCCTCCGTGGTCGCCCTGGCCGTCGCCATCGTGGTGCCCCACCTCGCTTCTCGTCACCCTGGTCACGGCCAGCTCGTCGACGGGATGCCGCCGGTCGACGTGCTGGTCGCCGCATCGGTCATAATCGGTGCCTTCACGACCGCGGCGGTCTACCTGGCCGTTCGGCGGGACCTCAAACTGCCGGTGAGAGTGGCGCTTTACGCGGCCGCTTATGAGGCACTAGTCGTCGCCGTCAAGTTCGGCCTCGCCCCCTATGGGCTCTACCACGTCAACGAGCACGTAGCGATCACCGAGTCGCTATTCGGGATCGATGACGCCGCGGGCGCCACCGCGACGGCCGCCGTCATATTCGCTCTCTACTTCGCCGTCTATGGCCTCCTGTACCTCTGGGCCCGGCGCGGGGTCACCCACCTTGAGCGGGCCGCGAGATCGGGGCCGGGGACCAACCGCCTGGTGCCCACCGCAGCGGTAGTCGTATCCGTGCTCGGCCTTGGCGCAGGGGGCTGGGTGCTGGTCATTGCCGCGGCCCAACCGGCGGCACAATACCTTGACTTTGTGTTCTCGTCGGCGGTTGCCGTGTTCACGGGGCTTGCGCTCGCCGGCGCCACGGCACTGGCCGCGATGGTGTTCCGCTCCACGGCGCAACAGGTGCGCGCGCTCGGGACAGCCAACCTTCTTATCAACGTTTTCTTGGTCGGCCTTGTGTTCCTGGTGCTGTTCCACATCCTTTGGGTCATCTATATACTCGTCGTGACGTCAATCTGGCCGTTGAACACGGTGGTACCGAAATGAGCCTCTTCGGCACTCACATACCAGCAGGGGCGCGGCCAGTACTCCCTGGGGAAGCTCTTCGGCGCCAGCCAGCTCCCGCCCGTATCGCCGGGCTGACAGTGTCGATGTTGCGGTACAGGGTCGCCATCATGGTGTGGACGTTCATGTTGCTGGGGGCGGCGAGCGGTAACAGCGCGCGCCTCAAGGCCGAGGAGCTGGCACTAGAGGCTTGTGCATTGGCGTGGAGCTACGTGGCTGCGACAACCGTTAACGACTTAGCCGACGTCGAGATCGACCTGGTTAACCATCCTCGCGACGCTGGACGCCCACTCGTCAGTGGTGCGGCCTCTCCAGCCGACATGCGAAAGCTGCACTGGCTCGCCTGGGCAGCAGCGATCGGCTGCGCCGCACCACTTGGGATTGTGCCGGCAGGGCTGGTGATCGTGGGCCTAGTGATCGGCCGCGCCTACTCGGTCCGGCCGCTGCGGCTTTCCTACAGGCCGTACTGGGCGCCAAGCACCCTTGCCATCGCATATGTGGTCGTGCCCTATACCTTGGGCTTTTGGTCCTCCGGTGCCGAAGTTAGTGGCCGCGCCATTGCCATCGGTGCCGGGCTGGTGGCGTTATTCCTGGCTCGCATCGTGCTGAAGGACTTCAGGGACCGTGAGGGAGACGGCATCTTCGGCCGCCGCAGCCTTCTTCTTTTGCATGGTAAACGGCTGACTTGTGCGCTAAGCGGAGCCTTCGTGGCACTTGGAGACGGGTTGCTCTCCCTCGCCTTCGGTGGTCATGCGTGGCCATTGCTGGTCCTTGCACAAGGGTTTTTCGCCGCGGTGGTGTTGATGCTGTGGAGGCTCTCCAAAGCAACCACCTCAACCGCCGAACAGGTGGCAATCGGGACCGGCGCAAGGATGGCAAACGGCCTCCTTTTCTCGGTCCTTTCGTGGCTGGTCCTGAGCGGCCACGGCGCCTCGATAGGCGTGCGCGGCGCGTTCCTGGTTGTGCTGGCGGTCCTTTATGGCACCTCGTTCGCGACCCTGGCGCGGTACCCCGAACGGGCAGTCATCGGGTACAAGGGCTAAGGCCGGCTGAAAGGACCGGCCGCCTTGCACCTCGTCTAGGCTGCGGCGATGGGAGCCGACGCCGACGCCGCTGCCTCAGCTTTTGCGAGCTCGTGGCAGCACCTGGTCGGAGCCATGCCCGGATGGGCCCGCCGTGAGGGCGGCGTGCTGGCCGCTGTGTCAGGCGTGGCCCTGCCGAACTGCAACGGTGTCTGGGCCGAGCAGGTCGACCCCGACGAAGTCCTGGTTGCAGCGTTGCTAAGCCAGGTCGCTGAAGCTGGGCTGCCGTACTGCCTCCAACTGCGGCCCGGGGCCGGGCTCGCCTTGACAAACCTCCCAGTCGCCAGACGGATGACGCCAGAAGCGCAGGTCCCGCTCATGCTTTTGGAAGGTCCTGGTGCGCTCGAGGCGGCTCAACAAGTCGACGGGCTCGCTATCCGCGAGCTGGCCCCGGAGGCGGCGCAGGAGCACGTAACGATCGCGGCGCGTGGGTTCGGCGCACCTGAGGAGTTGATGGCGCAATTGGCGACTCCCGCAGTCCTAGGTATGCCGGGGGTGCGATGTTATGTCGGGGAGGTCGATGGAGAGCCGGTCACGACTGGGGTTGGGCTAACGCTCCTTCCCTTCGTGGGCATCTTCAGCATCGCCACGCCGCCGCCCTACCGCGGACAAGGGTACGCCGGCGCGGTGACCGCCCGAGCGGTTGCCGACGGCCTGGCCGGTGGCGCCGAGTGGGCCTGGCTGCAGTCCAGCCCGGCTGGATATCCCGTTTACACTCGCCTGGGTTTCAAGACTGTCGAACGTTGGAGCTCTTGGGTCTCGGCGACCTGACAACTGGTCCGCTCATCCCAACATGACCCCAGCGTCACCGATGTGATCTCGGGAACCCCGCATCACCCACCAAAACGGCCATTTTTTTGCATGAGCGTCAGGGACGTGGCGTTTTGAGCCGCACATCTGCGGTTTTCACGCCCGGCAGCGGGCGCCGAGCTCGCCGACGCGTGCGCTAGCCGAAGAACTTGGCCAGCCTCGTCATGCCTTCTGCGAGGTCTTCGTCGGCCAGGGCATAGGAAAACCTCCCGCAGCCCGCGGCGCCGAAGGCCTCACCGGGGACGAACGCCACCTTTGCCTCGTCGAGCACCATCTCGGCAAGCTCCAGCGTGGTCGCCGGGGTTCGGCGGCCAGGCCCGCGCGGCTGGCCGAGTGCTCCGGCAAAGCTCGGGAAGGCGTAGAACGCTCCTTCAGGCTCGGGGCAAAGCACCCCTGGCAGCTCTGAGAGCGCGGCCACGATGGCGCGGCGCCGGCGGTCGTAAACCGCCCGCATCTCTTCGACATCCGAAAGCGGGCCTGTCACGGCCGCGAGGGCCGCTCGCTGGGCGACGTTGCACACGTTGGAGGTCGAGTGGCTTTGAAGGTTGCTCGCAGCCTTTACGACATCGTTCGGCCCGATCAGCCAGCCGACACGCCAGCCTGTCATGGCATAGGTCTTGGCGACACCATTCACGACCACGCAGCGGTCGGCCAGCTCGGGCACCAGGACGGGCATCGAGTACATGCGTGCCGAGCCGTAGACCAGGTGCTCATAGATCTCGTCGGTGATCACCCATAAGCCGTGATCGGCGGCCCAGGTGCCAATCGCTGCCGTCTCTTCCTCGTTGTAAACCGCACCGGTTGGGTTCGAGGGCGACACGAACAGCAACACCTTTGTCCGGGGCGTCACAGCAGCTTCAAGCTGGGATAGTGACACCTTGTAGCCGCTTTCGGGACTGGTAGGCACCTCGACCGGGGCTCCGCCGGCAAAAATGATCGTCTCGGGATAGGTCGTCCAGTACGGGGCCGGCATGAGCACCTCGTCCCCGGGGTCCAGGAGCGTGGCAAAAGCCTCTTCGACGGCCTGCTTGCCGCCATTGGTCACCAACACTTGAGATGCCTTGACGGCATATCCCGTATCACGGGCGGTCTTGGCTGCGATGGCCTCCCTCAGCTCTGGCAGGCCGGCGGCGGGCGTATACCGGTGGTTCTTTGGGTCACGGCAGGCAACAACCGCCGCCTCGACGATGTGGGCCGGGGTGGGGAAATCCGGCTCGCCGGCGCCGAAACCGATCACGTCCTCCCCCGCCGCCCGCAAAGCCTTGGCCTTGGCATCAATGGCAAGGGTGGCGGACTCGGAGACAGCTCCGGCTCGGCTGGAAATACGTTGTGCAGGTGCCATTGTGCCATGGTCGCGCACCCAGCGCGGTCTCCGCACTCCAATAAGGCTGTTCTGCAGGTAGGTCAAAGGGCACCCTCACCAGGCTGGACCGGGAGTTCAACTATCCTGAGGCATGATGCGTGGTCGCGGGATGGCCGGCCTCGTTGTCCTCGCTCTGCTGGCCGCGAGCGCGAGCTACGCCGGGCCAGTGGCGGCTAGCCCAGGGCTCAAGCCGACCTCGAGACCTGCGAGGGAGCGTCCTCCGGCGAAAACACCGGAGAGCACCACGACCACGTTGCCAACGGCCCCACCTGCGAACGTGGAGGTGCCCGAGGCCACCTCCTACGTCCTGGTCGACGTCAACACCGGCAATGTGCTCGCTGGCTACAACGAACGCCACCGTGTCCCCCCGGCAAGCCTTACCAAGGTCCTCACGGCCCTCATAGCTGTCTCATACCTCCCTTCGAACGCCAGGGTTCTCGGGACGAAGGTGTCGTGGAACGCTTACCCGGACACAGTCGGCATCGAAATAGGTGTTGCCTGGCCCCTCAACGAGGTGCTCCAGTCTCTGCTGGTGCTGTCCGCGAACGACGCGGCCTACGCCATAGCCCAGCGCCTGAGCGGCTCGCTGGCCGCTTTCGCGGGTGTGATGGAACGTTCGGCTCACCAGATCGGCATGCAAGACTCCCCCGTGTTCCACGACCCCGCAGGCCTCGACGGGACAGAGGGCTATCGCGGGGGCAACCTGGTCAGCGCCCGTGATTTGGCCATAGTCGGTCGGGACCTGTTGCGGGTCCCTGAACTCGCAAGCATTGTCACCGAGCAGCAGTACCATTTCGTCGACCCGACGGGCGTTGCGCACTGGCTCCCGAGCATGGACGAGACATTTTTGGAGAGCTACACCGGAGCAATTGGTATAAAGACGGGCTACACGGACAGGGCGGGGGACTGCCTCATGGCGGCCGCCACGCGCGGTGGGCGTACGATGCTCGCGGTCGTGATGAACGGCTACAACCCGACTGCAACTGCGATCGATTTGCTCAACGAGGGTTTTGCCACGCCAGCCAGGAGGGAGCCGGCTGCCGACCGCTTGCCACCGCCTGCTCTGCCGAGCCCGCCGAAGGTAGTCGCGCTGCCGGCACATGCAGCTACGGTTGCGGCACCGCACGCCACCACGCCAGTTCGCTCGGTCCCCGAGCACGCCAGTGCGACCAAACGGCCGAGCTTCGAGCGCACGGTGCATCTGCGGGGGTCGACCGCTGCTGCTGCCGCAGTGGCTCATGTCAAGCGGCGGCGGGGGTTGGATGCCGTTGCAAGCACCTGGCTGGGCAGCGCCCTGCTAGTAGCCACGGGTATAAGTGCCGTCTGGGCGTTGATTGAACTTTTGACGGAAAGCAACCTCCGCCGCCGTCAGCGGCGAGCCACGGGGTCTTTCACTTCGGCCGGTTCTCTGCTGAGCAACCTTCAGGGCGGCAAGCGTCGGCGGGAACAACTTCTTTCTTCGTACAGGCGCCACGAAAGGACCTCCTCGCGCTATGGCAAATGAGGCCCAGACGACCGTGATGTGGCGGCCATAATGCGCAAAATCCCGATTTCGGGCGGACCTCATACTGGCAAGACAACCCTTTTCAACTCGCTCAGAGAGGAGTTCCCCGACGCTCATTTCCTGAGCGAGCCCGCCGGGATCGTAATGGACCGCGAGATGAAGAAGGAGCAACACAGCCAAGGGTACGCAGGAGTTTTCCCATGGAACGACTACCCGGCGTTTGCAAGGCTGGTAATCGACCAGTCAATCGAACTGGAAAACAGCATCCCTGCCGGGGCCGACCTGGTCTTCCAGGACAGGAGCCTCATCGACAACGTCGCTTACGGACAATTGCTCAAATATACAGACCTTCTTCCGGAGCTGGAAAGGCATATCGAAGCAGCGCGGTACACCTGCGTGCTCTTCTGCGCGCCAGTTGGTAGATATACCCAGACAGAGGTGCGATGGGAAACGGCCGAAGAAGCCTTACGCACACATGAGTTCTTGGCTGTCGCCCACGGTGGCTCCGGGGTACCGGTGCTGCACCTGCCATCGGTGCCGACCGAAGAGAGATTGGCCCTTATCCGGGCTACCCTCGCGACGGTCTGATAAGCCGGGCAACCACGAGTTCTGCAAGAGCCCCCGAGGTCTCCAAGACCACGGTGCAATTTGCGCCGGGTTGCACCATCTCGCCTCTGTAGCGACCGCGCATGTCACAAATCGTGGCTCCCCTAGCCGGGCCCTGCCCCGTATCGACGGTTACCCCCACGGTCATTGCCCGCTCTGGGACCACATCTCCGGCCGCAATAGCCGCGGCGAGCACATCGTGGCAGGCACAACTTCGTCTGCCGAAGACTCCTTGGTAGTAATCGAAGTAGTCCTCGAGGATCGCGGCGGCAAAGCGCGCGACCTCCGAGGGTGACTCCGCCATCGAGCGGCGCTGCTCGTCGCTCATGACCTCGCGCATCGTCGCGTCCAGAGGGACCAGGGTCGTCTTCCACGGGGCGCTCAAGACGGCCTGGGCGGCTTCTGGGTCGTGCCAGATGTTCGCCTCAGCCGCCGGGGTCACGTTTCCTGGGGCCAGGGCAGCCCCGCCCATGATGGTGACGCCTTCCACCAGGTTGGGCAGGTCCGGCTCGAGCCTGAGCGCCACCGCGAGGTTGGTGAGCGGCGCCGTCGCCAGCAGGTGCACCTCGCCTGGGCGCTCGCGAACAGTTCGGACGATCAGCTCGGCCGCGCCTTCGCTGACTATGGACCCCGCCGGCTCGCCGATCTCGACGCCGCCAAGGCCGCTGTTGCCGTGCACGTGGGTACCGAGCTCGGGTTCCTCCCCGATCAGGGAAACCTCAGAGCCCCGGGCAACCGGGATCTGCCCTGTCCGGCCGGCAACGTCGAGTACCCATAGCGAGTTGCGAGCCGCGGTGGCGGCAGAGATATTGCCGAAAACGGAGGTGATGCCGCATATCTCCACTGCCGGGTCAGCCAACAGGTACAGCAACGCGACGGCATCATCGACACCCGTGTCGCAGTCCACCAGCAGCGTCTTTTTGTTTGTGACGGCCTTCTTCTTGGCTGGGCTCATCTTCTTGGTCGGGGTCATCTGGTCGCCAACGTGATGTCGAAGGTTATCCGGTTAGGGCCGCCGGCCAAGGCGCAGGTGAACGCCCGCGGCGTCACTCGGAGGCAGTTCGCCCGAACCGGAGCTCGCCTTGCGCTCCAGCGGGCACCACCGGTGACTCAGCCGGAACCACGGGTATCCTTGGCGCCACGCGGGTCGCGCCAAGCGGCGGCCTCGGGTCCGGGCCACCGTTGTTGGGCCAGTACGAGAAAGCCCGTTCTGCGAGAGCCGTGATGGTCAGCGCTGGGTTGGCCCCCGGGTTGGCCGGGATGGCGGAGCCGTCGACCACATGCAAGCCGGGGTACGAATAAACCCTGTGCCAGGGGTCGACTACGCCTTCGCCGGCCGATGCCCCGATGGCGCAACCCCCGAGAAAGTGGGCCGTCAGCGGCATCCCGAAGATCTCCCCCCAGTTCGCAGCCGGGCGGCCGCCAGTTTGCTTGGCGAGCCGGCGCGCGAGGTCATGGCCGATGGGCAACCAGGCTGGGCTTGGCTGACCATGGCCCTGCCGGCTCGTCAACCGGGGCCCGAGGAGGCCCCTTTTCGCAGATACGGTAAGGGAGTTGTCGTGAGACTGCATGACGAGGGCAATCACCGTGCGTTCCGACCACGCTCTCAAGTCAAACGAGGCCAGCATCGCGCGCGGGTCACGAGCAGCCGTCGCCAGCCAACGAGCCCAGCCCGGGCGCCGGTCCGCTCCGCCATCGCTGGCACCGCCGTCACTTCGGCCCTTCACCAGCAGCGTGCCAAAAAGGCCCATCATGTTGGAACCATGCCCATAGCGGACGGGCTCGGCATGGGTACCGGGCTCAGGGTAAAAAGAGGACGTTATCGCCACGCCGCGGCTGAAATCGGGGTGGGGACGGCCGCGGGCGACGGTCGCCCCCAGCAGGGACTCGGAATTGGTCCGGGTCAGCTCGCCAAGGCGACAAGACAGCTCCGGGAGCTTGCCTTCGAGGACCATCGTCTGCAGCAGCTTCTGTGTGCCAAAGGCGCCGGCGGCGAGCACAACCTGGCCGGCAGTCAAGGTCCTCCGGTCCCAGCTGGCGAGGCGGCCGGTACCGAACGTGGTCGTCCTCTCGGTCCGCACGAGCCACCCGCCGCCCGGTCGGGGCTCCAACGAACGAACCGTCGTGAGGGGTACGACGACGGCACCCGCTCGTTCGGCCAGATGGAGGTAGTTGGTCAGCAGGGTGTTCTTGGCCCCGTGGCGGCAACCCGTCATGCACTCGCCACAGTGCCGGCACGCCTGCCTGGCCGGCCCCGCCCCCCCGAAGTACGGGTCGGCGTAGGGCTTTCCCGGCTGTCCGCCGGCTGGCCCGAAGAACACGCCGACGGGTGCAAGCCGGAACGTCTCGCCCGCGCCCATCTCGCATGCCACCTGGCGCATCGCCTCATCTGCGGGCGTAAGCAAAGGGTTGTCCACTACCCCGAGCATCCGCTTGGCCTGCTCGTAATACGGAGCCAGCTCGGAGCGCCAGTCGGCAATGCTCGCCCACTGCGGGTCGTCGTAAAACGCAGGCAGCGGCTCGTAAAGAGTGTTGGCGTAGTTGAGCGAGCCCCCGCCCACGCCTGCCCCCGCCAGGACGACAACGTCGCGCAGGAAATGGACGCGCTGTATACCCAGGCAACCGAGCGGGGGCGCCCACAGGAAGCGCCTGACGTCCCAGGAGCTCCGCGGCAAGGTGGCGGCGTCGAAGCGCCTGCCAGCTTCGAGGACCGCGACCCTGTAACCCTTTTCGGAAAGGCGAAGCGCCGCGACGGATCCTCCGAAGCCGGAGCCGACGATTATCGCGTCGTAATCGAACTGCTCCGGGCCCGTGCGGTTACCCCCCTGAAACGTCTTGAGGCTTCGGCCCACCAGAGGACAGGAACGGCATCATCGCCCGCAGTTGCGCACCGACCTTTTCGACAGGGTGCTCGGCACCCTCCTTCTGGAGCCTGTGGTAATTGGGCAAGCCGTTGCGGTTTTCCTCCACCCACTCGGACGCAAAGGCGCCGGACTGGATATCAGCCAAGATCTGTTTCATCTCGGCCCGGACCGCGTCATTGATGAGCCGGGGGCCCCTGGTCATGTCGCCGTACTCGGCCGTGGTCGAGATCGAATAGCGCATGCCAGTGATCCCGTGCTCGTAGATCAGGTCGACGATCAGCTTCACTTCATGGAGGCACTCGAAATAGGCCGACTCCGGCTGGTAACCCGCCTCCACGAGCGTGTCGAAACCAGCCTTGATGAGGGCGGTAAGGCCCCCGCACAGGACCACCTGCTCGCCGAAGAGATCCGTCTCGGTCTCTTCTTTGAAGGTGGTATCGAGCACGCCGGCACGCGTCGCCCCGATCGCCCATGCATAGGAAAGCCCAAGCGCCTTCGCCTTACCGGTGGCGTCGCGTTCGACCGCAACGAGGCTCGGGACCCCGCCACCGCCCTCATAGGTGCGGCGCACAAGGTGGCCCGGGCCCTTGGGTGCGACCATCACCACGTCGATGCCCTCAGGCGGGTCGATGAGCCCGTAACGGATGTTGAACCCGTGGGCGAACATCAATGCGTCCCCCGCCCGCAGGTTGGGCTCGATGGACTCCAGGTAGATCGCCTGCTGAGCCGTGTCGGGCGCGAGCACCATGATCACGTCCGCCTCCGCAGCCGCCTCAGCTGGCCCCATGACGCGAAGGCCGGCAGCCTCGGCTT
>Ga0182024_10010444_pt1 | contig 18906 bp, 15 predicted proteins | sample P32metaG_FD_120480 | JGI IMG/M metagenome (GOLD analysis project Ga0182024, IMG submission 120480) | Permafrost microbial communities from Stordalen Mire, Sweden - P3-2 metaG (Illumina Assembly) | ecosystem: Environmental > Terrestrial > Soil > Wetlands > Permafrost | place: Sweden: Stordalen... | reverse complement strand
GGGTCGCGCTCATCTTCGTCGCGAAATTATTCGCCGCCGATTTCGACTGGGCCGGGTGCCGGCGGGCTGTTCGCAAACAACAATCACGGCGCTGTCGATATAGCCACTGCGCCGGCGAAGCTGGTTTCGCGCGGCGACGAAATCGAGTTCGGCATTTTCGGGATGCGCACTGTGATCGGACGATCGCAAGACGCCACCGACAAGCTCGACATCGATCTGAAGAAGCTCGCGCAAGGCGCCGATCGCGTTTCGCGGCGTCACGCGGAGATCGTGCTGCGCGGGGCGGATTACTTTATCCGCGATCTCGGCAGCCTGAACGGCACTTACATCGCGGGCCGCGGCAAGCTCGGTCGCGACCAGCTCTACAAATTGAAGGATCGTGACCAGGTGGTACTTGGTGGTGCTATATTGCAGTTTCGGAGAGGCTAGCGGCGCATGATCACCTGTCCCGAATGCGGCCAAGAAGCGCCCGATGACGCGAAATTCTGCGATCGATGCGGCCAGGGGCTGTCGAAAGCGGCCTTATCCACGGCGCAGTCTTCGCCGACCCGCCCGACACCATTGTCTGCGGGCACGTCACTGAAAAACGGAATCGAGATCGTCGCGCTGACGAGTCAGACGTCGATCGAAAATCGCTACAGCGCGAAACGCGTGCGCGACGGCAAGACCGAGTCGATCGCATTGCGAGAGCGTCTGGGACCGCATCCGGCGGAAGAAGTTGTCGAAGAAGCGCCGGTCGTCGAGACGGCGAAGCCGGCTCCGTCGCGCGCGGAAGATCCCAATGGACCGAGTGCGAAGACGGCGGAACTCAAGCCGCCCGCCGCGCAGACTAATGGGACCGCTTCGCTATCAGCACAACCGCACGCCAGTTCTCAAACGGCGAAGTCGGCGAGCGCGGATGCGTCGGGGGAAGGCGTACAGTCTGCCGTCGAGGCGGAGGCAAGTCCGACCGCCGATGCTCTGGCGGAGGCTGCGGAGACTGCATCGCCGGATGAAGAGAGCGAAGCGGCTGAAGCGGCGGTGGTTGCCGAAACTCAGCAGGATTCCGCGGGCGAAGACGGCGCGCATGAAGATGAATCGCCGGCGTTCGGCGACGATCTCGGCGAGGTCTTTGGGCGCGTGCTTGCGCTCTCGCAGATCATCAGTCATCCCGCGTTTCAGCGCGCGACCGAAGGATTCGCGGAGAACGGCCGCGTCTACCTGGTTTATGCCGACGAGGAACTTAAGCCGCTGCGCCGCGGTTCACAGAAGATGAGCGAGCCGGAAGCGATCGCGGCTGCGGTGCAGATCTGCCAGGCGATTTCGTTTGTGCATCGCAAGGCGCTGCGCCTGAACGACATCTGCCCTGAGTCGCTTTCGCTTTCGAAAGACGGGCGGATCAAGCTCACGGGGCTGGACTACGTGAGCAACGACAACGAGCTTCAGGGCGAGCCGATTTTCAACGACGGCTACACGGCGCCCGAGATTTATCGCGGCAAAAGGGTCGACAAGCGCGCCGATATTTTTTCCGCCGGCGCGATTCTCTACACGTGGCTGACGGGCGCGAGGATTCCGAGCGAGAGCTGGCGCGAGGAGGCGGGTCCGGTGCAATTCTATCCGCCGCACGTCGTAACGCCGCGGCTGGAGAACGCGATTCGCCGCGCGATCGCTTTCAATCCCAAGGATCGCTGGCCGACCATCGACGAGTTCAAGGCCGAGCTGATTACGCTCGGCAGCACGATTCGTCTCCGCACCGCGGCGATGACTGACGTTGGCCGCGTGCGCGAGCATAACGAGGATTCGGTGCTGGCGATCGAGTACACGCGCGAGTCGATGGTCGAACCGGCGCAGTGTTATTTGTACGTCGTGGCCGACGGGATGGGCGGCGCGGAGGCCGGCGAAGTCGCTTCTGCAATTGCCGTCCAGACAATCCGGGGTTACATTGAAGCCCGGCTCGATACCGCACGTGGAGAAGTTAAAAACGGAGCGGAGTTGCTGACGGGCGCTCTCGAAGAAGCGAATTCTAAAATTATCGAATACGTGGCGAGCCATCCGGAGTCGCGCGGAATGGGTTCGACCGGTGTCTGCGCATTGGTTACTCCCACCGACGCCGCAGTGGCGTGGGTCGGAGATAGCCGCGGGTATCTGATGGAAGGCGCGACGCTTCGGCAGATCACGAAGGATCACTCGCTGGTGCAGCGGCTGGTCGAGATCGGCCAGATAACCGCCGAGGAAGCGCATACGCACGAGCATAAAAACGTGATTACGCGCTCGCTCGGCGCGCGGCAGAGCGGCCCGGCGGGCGCCGAGGCGCTCGCGCTCAAGCTGAAACGAGGGGACAAGATGGTGCTCTGCAGCGACGGGTTGACGGCGCACGTCATGGACCCTGAGCTCCGCGACATCCTGACCCGCAACGCCGATCCGTTCGACGCGGCGCGCGAATTAATCGTCGCGGCCAACGCCGGCGGCGGTACCGACAACATTTCAGTGATCGTAGTCTATGCAAGCTAGGCGCGACCGCCGCGCCGGCGTTTAACCAATGGCAACCTCGCCCAAAGACACGCCGCAGCAAACGGGACCGCTCACGCCCGGCACCATCCTGCAGGGCCGCTACGCGATCGACCGGCTGCTCGGCGGCGGCGGGATGGGCATGGTTTATCTCGCTCGCGATCAGCGCCTGGCCAATCGTCCGTGCGCGATCAAAGAGATGGTCGATCACTTCATCGATCAGGCGCAGCGGATCGAGGCCAACGAATATTTCGCGCGCGAGGCCGACACGCTCGCGCAACTGAAGCATCAGGCGATTCCCGCGATCACCGACCGCTTCGAGCTCGCCAACCGACACTACCTGGTGATGGAGTACGTCGAGGGACGTAACCTCGAAGAGGAACTGGCGGTGCGCGGCGAGCCTCTGCCCGAGGGGCTGGTGATCGATATCGCGCGCCAGCTGTGCGACGTGCTCGCGTACCTGCACGGGCTGGCGCCGCCGATAATCTACCGCGACATGAAGCCGTCCAACGTGATGCTCAATTCGAACGGGCGGGTGGTGCTGGTGGACTTCGGAATCGCGCGTCTGTTCAAGGCGGCGCGCAAGGGCACGATGATCGGCACGCTCGGATTCGCGCCGCCGGAGCAGTACCAGGGCCTGGTCGATCCGCGCAGCGACATTTATTCGCTCGGCGCGACGCTGCATTACGTGCTGACGGGCCGCGATCCGGAAAAGTTTCCGCCGTTCAGCTTTCCACCGGTGCGCGATCTTCGCCCGGCAGTGTCGAGCAACCTTGCGGGTGCTATCGATGCGGCGCTCGCGTACGAGATGGACGGGCGGCCCGGGCGCATCCAGGAATTCCGCGACATGATGCTCTACGGACGCGGTCTCGACAGCGCGCGCGTGAACTCGACCAGCGGAACCGGCGGCCTGTCGCAGTACCAGGAACAACTCGAGTTCGAAGACGAGCCGGTTACTTATCGCGAGCCCCGCAGCGGGCTGCGCCGCTCGATCGGCCTGGTCATTTTTCTGATCGTGCTGGCAGGAGCCGCCTTCGGCGGGACGTACCTTTATTCAAATCCGGAACTCCAAATGCGGTTCGGACTCAAGCCGCTGTTCGACGGGCTGCCGTGGAAGCATGAGGAGTTGCTGGCCAAGGCGCGCGAGAATCCGCTCGAATTTTCGACGATGACGCTGGCGCTCTCGACCCGCGAGGGCAACGCGCTCGCGCCGCCGCAAGCGAAGTTCAACGACACGGATCTCACCAACGCGCGCTACCTGAAATGGACCGCGAGCTTCAAGAATCTGCTCGCGGGGCTGGAAGGGCGCGACGAGAAAGTCGAGGCGCGCTTTTACGATCCCAACGGACTTCAGATCGCCTCGAGCGACACCAATATTTTTGTCGGACCCGCGCAGCAAACCGCCGACTTCAGCGGCGTCGCGCTGATGCCGACGATGACCGACAAGCCCCCCGGCACCTACAAGGTCGCGCTCTACTCGGACGACAAGATGCTCACGCAGGAAAGCTTCGTCGTCAACCAGGACGTGAGCGCGAAGAACGCGGCGGTGGCCAGCGAGGCGGCGGCCGCGGCGACGGCGAAAGCGGAAGAACGCGCGCGCGATGAAGAAGCGCGCAAGCTCGCGATGATCGACGAGCGTCGCGCCAAGCCGCTGCAGCTTCGCGCGATCAGCTTTCTCAATACCACCAAGACCGGTACCGCGCTCTCGGCCACGACTGATTCTTTCAACGTGTCGAAGGTGCTGTTCATCGGGTGGCAGGTCAGTTTCGAGAACCGGCTCTACAAGCTGGAGCCCGGCCAGTACCGCGTCGATGCGGCGTATATCGGTCCGGACGGGCGCACGCTCGGCAGCGTCAACGACTATCAGCCCGTCTCGCCGAGCATGAAGACGGTGACCTTCAGCGGGCGCGTCGGCAACTCGCGCGGTGGCGCGTTTCTGCCCGGGACCTACACGGTCAACTTTTATTTGAACGGCCAGTACTTCGACTCGAAGAAATTCGAAGTTGTCGCTGACGCCAACCCGAGTCCCTACGCGTCATATCCGGGCGGCGGCGGAGCGGGCGGCGGCACGATGGGCGGCTCGACGTCTTCAGGCAACCTGCTCGGGCCGACGATCGCCACCGGCACTATCAGCGGTCTCCGCAGCGGCGGCAACCCACAGATGGATCTGCGGCTGCGTCCGCAGCCCAACGGCTTCCTGCTCGGCGAGCTGGTGATTCATCAGTCAGGCTTCGGCATGACGGCGATCGACGGCTACGTGCGCGGCGACCATCTGCAGTTCCAGGTCCCGTACGGCACCGAGACGTATTATTTCGAGGGCGCCCGCAACAGCGATCAGATCAGCGGCACGTTCGAATCGACACCGTCGGGAGAACGCGGCACCTGGGTCACCCGGACGAATTGAAAGAGCTAGTTAAATTTGAAACCCACGGTGGGTTTCAAACTTCCTTCGGCAGGGGTGACCCCTGCACCCAGTACTAATCGCAAAATGGCGAGGACGCCATTTTGCTCTCAGGTTCTTTGGGAGGAGGGAACTGGCAATAACTTCGCCCGTTCCCTTTACGGGAGAGGAGGCCGGCGGGCGTAGCCGCCGGTAGGTGAGGGTTCTGCGACTCAAGCTGCAACTGCGCAGCGTCACAATCCGATCTTGTCGCGCATCACTACCAACCGAAAGCGTGTTATTCTGAACAAGCTCGAAAGGAACTTGATTTGGACTTGCTCGAAGATGCGGGAATCCCGCCGCCGCGCTCGCCGATCATCACTGACGAGGATCGCGCGGCGCTGGCCAGCATGGCGCTCGCGCAACGGCAGTTCTACTACGTCAGCGCGTTCTTTGCGGGGTTAGTCGCGGGCGCAGCCGTCGCATACTTTATCGGCTACAACGACCTGGTTCTCACTATCGTCAAGTGGGCGCTCTCGGGCACCGGGCTGGCGCTGATCGTGAGCGCGCTCAATATCACGAAGCTGTATTCCTTCAAGTGTCCGCGATGCGACGGGAATTATTTCTGGGGCGCACCGTGGGGAATCTTCTCGAAGCAATGCGCCACCTGCGGCCTGCCGCTCAATTTGCCGGAGGACGCGGACTTGACCCCGTGAATTTCCGTCCGACGATCTGACGAACGTCGCAACGCGAGAATTGCGCTTGAACCTGACCCAAGCACGCGTAATGCTGAGGATTGCAAATGGCGAGTAACGTTTCCCGCGAAAAACTTCTCTTCTACGCAGCCGCCGGCGCGCTGGGCGGCTTCGCGGCGTGGGGACTCTCGGAGCCAATCCTCGGTATCCGCTGGGTTTACGGCCGCGACATTTTATTCGGCGCACTGATCGGCGCGCTGATCAGCGCATTTCTCGCTTCGATCGAAACGCTCAGCGTCGGCCAGGTGCGCCAGGCAGCGCGACGATTCGTGCTCGGCGGCGTTATCGGCGCGGTTGGCGGAGCGCTGGGCTTGCTGACCGGCGAATTTGCATTCGACGTCCTGGGCGGGCTCAACGGCCGAATCCTCGGATGGGGCGTGCTCGGAATCGCGGTCGGACTCGGGGTTGGATCGGCGTCGGGATCGGCGGCGCGGCGGCGCAATGGCGCGATCGGCGGCGTGCTCGGCGGCGCGGTCGGTGGATTTTTCTACCAGAGCCTGACGACCACCTTTCCGCAGGCGTTCGGGCGCGCGATCGCGATCATTATTCTTGGCGCGCTGATCGGATTTTTCATCGGACTGGTCGGCGAGCTGCTCAAGCGCGGCTGGCTGATGGTCGTGCGCAGCCAGAGCCGCAACGCGCGCGAGGGCCGCGAATACCCGCTGCTCAAAGGCGTGACGATTATCGGCCGCGCCGAAGAAAGCGACATCGGACTGTTCGGCGATCAGAGCGTGCTCGGCAGCCATGCGATCATCCGGCGCGAGGGCAAAAATTTTGTCATCAGTCCGACCGGCGGCCAGATATTTATTAATCGACAGCCGGTGGCGGGCCGCTATGCGCTCAAGAGCGGCGATCGGCTCGAGGTCGGCGGCACCCTGTTTCTCTTCCGCGAGCGGTCCCAAGCGGCGAATCGATAAGAGGGCTGGGCAGGTCGTGGGGAGCCAGCCGACGTTCAGAATCCGAATCGCGCTCCTGATCACGACCGCTTCGATTCTAACTTCGATGCTTGCGGGATGTTCGACCGTCAACCAGGGCGGCGGCACGCCCGCGGCGCCGACGACCTCGGTCCAGACGCTCGAGTACTACCCGTACCAGGTCAAGGGATACCAAAACAGTTATCCCAAGAAGACCATCCAGATCCTGATACCCGCCGACGCACGCAATGCGACGGCAGACGGCGCGCCGCTGAACGGCAATCCCGCAATCGGCGTCGTCGACGATCAATCGGGGAGCGTTACCGAACGATTGTATAGCTCGGCGCTCGGACCGATACTGCAGCAAGCGATCGGGCGTTCGGCGGATGAGGCGGGCCTGAGCGCGTCGTCGTCCAGCGACGTCACCTACAAACCAGGGATTAAGAACACCACAGAATATGTGCTTGAAAGCAAGATTCGGCGATGCTGGGTGAAGAAGGCCCGCAACGCGAACGGCCAGTATGGTCCCGTCTGGCGCACGGTCGCGGACGTTGCGATCGACGTCTCGATTTACAAGCCGCCGTTCAGCGTCCCGTTCTGGACCGGAAGCACCACCGACACCTACTACGACCCGCCGGTCGGCTCGTTCGGTCTCGGCTCCGAGGACGAAGCAGGAATCTACGACGAGCCGGGGCAAGTGCTGTCGGTCGCGCTGACGCGCTCCGTCGCGGCAATTTTTCAGCGCCAGGACTTGCGCAACCTGATGCTCGAAGACGATATAAAATCCCACTAGCCGTGCGGTTCCAGCGCGGTCTTTGAACAACCGGTATGTTGGAATAGCTTAGATCGAGCGCCGGATAGTCAATTACCGGAGCGTGCGCGGGTAGTGCATGACAGTCCTCTCCGCGCGCGGCCCAAATCCGGATCGTATCGTCGCCGGTCAAGAGGGAACACGCTGGATGGAAATCGGATTCGTTGGCCTGGGCAAAATGGGGATGAACATGGTCGAGCGGCTGCGGCGCGACAACCATCAGATTGTCGCGTTCGACCTCGACGATGCAAAACGCAAAGAAGTTTCGACCTTCGGCGCCGACGGCGTCAATTCGCTGAAGGACCTCGTCACCCGGCTCAAGCCGCCGCGCGGCGTGTGGGTGATGGTGCCGGCGGGCGATCCGACCGAGAGCACGATCAACCAACTGGCGGAACTGCTCGAGCCCGGCGACGCGATCATCGACGGCGGCAACACCAACTTTCACGACGACGTCCGGCGCGCCGCACTGCTCGCCGCGAAGAAACTGCATCTGGTCGATGCCGGCACCAGCGGCGGCATCTGGGGTCTCAAGCTCGGCTACTGCCTGATGATCGGCGGCGAGCCGGAAATTTTCAGACGCTATGAGCCGATTTTCAAAACACTCGCGCCCTCTACCAATGGCTACGATCACGTCGGCGGCCACGGCGCGGGTCATTACGTGAAGATGGTGCACAACGGAATCGAGTACGGACTGATGCAGGCGTACGCGGAGGGCTTCGAGGCGATGCACAAGTCGGACTACAAGCTCGACTTGACGAAAATCGCGAACCTGTGGCGCCAAGGCAGCGTCGTGCGCTCATGGCTGCTGGAGTTGACGGCCAACGCGCTCGAGAAAGATCCGGGCCTCAAGCAAATCCGCGGCTACGTCGAGGATTCGGGCGAGGGCCGCTGGGCGGTGCAGGACGCAATCGACAAAAACATCTCGATGCCGGTGATCACGATGGCGCTGTTCACGCGCTTTCGCTCACGCGCCGACAAGGGCGAAGGAACGTTCGGCGAGAAATTGCTCGCCGCCCTTCGCGATGAGTTCGGCGGCCACGGCGTCGTCAAGGAATAAGCGCGAGGGCTAGAGGGTTAGTCATCTATGGCTGTGGCTGCAAATAGAAGCGTCGATCTCAATCACCTGCACCCGATCAAGGAACGCAATCAGTACGATCCATGCATCGTCGTGATTTTCGGCGGCGCCGGCGACCTGAGTCATCGCAAGCTGATTCCCGCGCTGTACAATCTGTTCATCGACGGCGAGCTTCCCGATAAGTTCGCGATCCTCGGGTTCTCGATGGAGGATCTCGACGACGAAAAGTATCGCACGTTCGCGCTCAGCGGCATCGAGCAGTTCTCGCGCCGCAAGGTCGAGCAGGAACACTGGGCGAAATTCGCCCCGATGCTGTATTTCAACCGCGGCTCGTTCACCGAGCCTGCCGACTACCAGAACCTGCGCCGCCGATGCGAGGCGATCGACCAGGAGCGCGGCACCGAAGGCAATCGCGCCTACTACTTCGCGATACCGCCGGCGTTCATCGACACCTGCTCGGAAGGACTGACGGCGGCCGGCCTGATCCATCCGCATGAGAAGGGGCAACCGTTCACGCGGGTCGTGGTCGAGAAGCCGATCGGCTCCGACCTCGCGAGCGCGTCGGAAATCAACGCCGAGCTCGCGCGCCATTTTCACGAAGGTCAGATTTTCAGAATCGATCACTACCTCGGCAAGGAAACCGTCGAGAACCTGATGGTGTTGCGATTCGCCAACGCGATCTTCGAGCCGATCTGGACGGCGCGCTTCGTCGATCACGTGCAGATCACCGTCGCCGAGGCCGAGGGCGTCGGCACGCGTGCGTCCTACTACGATCACGCCGGCGCGCTGCGCGACATGGTGCAGAGCCATCTGCTGCAAACGCTTTGCATGATCGCGACGGAGCCGCCCAATACCACCGGCGCCGAGTCGATGCGCGATGCGAAGCTCGACGTGCTGCGCGCGCTGCGTCCGCTCGGCGACGAGGACATCGAGAAGCGCGTCGTGCGCGGACAGTACGGCGAAGGTCTCATCGGCGGCGTGCCGGTCAAAGCCTACCGCGACGAGGAGCACATCGCGCCGGACTCGCAAATCGAAACTTTTGTCGCGCTGCGATGCTGGATCGACAACTGGCGATGGGCCGGCGTGCCGTTCTACCTGCGCACCGGCAAGCGCCTGCCCAAGCGCTCGAGCGAGATCGCGATCTACTTCAACAACGTGCCTCGAATCCTGTATAACGCGAATCCTCGCGCGCCGCTGGCGCCAAATATGCTGACCATCAGGATTCAACCCGACGAGGGTCTCGCGCTGCATATCATGTCGAAGGTGCCCGGCTCGCAGACCAAGCTGCAGCAGGTCAAAGTCGATTTTCACTACGTGACTTCGACGCCCGAGGCGTACGAGACTCTCCTCAATGACGTAATCGTCGGCGACCAGACGCTCTTCATGCGGCGCGACACGGTCGAAGAAGCGTGGAAATTCGTGCAGCCGATCCTCGACGCATGGGATCAGTCGCCGATGGATCCGCCAATCTACGCGGCCGGGTCGTGGGGACCGCTCGAAGCGGCATTAATGATCGCGGCCGACGGCCGCACCTGGCGAACGCTATAGAAAGGAATGCAGATGAGCGGCGGCATCACACTCACGCGTCACATCATGACCAAGAGCGCGACTGCGATTCCGGCCACGGACCTCGCGCTCATCATGGAGCGCATCGAGCTGATCGCCAAGCGCATCGCGCGCGAGCTCGCAATGGCCGGTCTCAGCGGCGAGCTCGGCTACACCGGCGAGACCAACGTGCAGGGCGAAAAGGTCAAGAAGCTCGACCAATGGGGCAACCAGGTTTTTCTGGACGCATTCGAGCACGGCTACCCGGTATGCAGTCTCATTTCCGAGGAAATGGACGAGCCGCATCATTACTCAGTTAACTACCGCGACAATAGCTACTGTATACTCTACGACCCGATCGACGGATCGTCGAACACCGACGTAAACGGTTCGCTCGGCACTATCTTCGCGGTCAAGAAACGCGCGCCCGGCCACAGCAACGGCATCGACGACATCCTCGTCCCGGGAACCCAGCAGCTCATCGCGGGCTATATTCTATATGGGCCTGCTGCACAGTTGGTTTACACCGCTGGCGCCGGAGTCGATATCTTCACGCTCGATCGAACGCTCGGCGAGTTCATGCTGTGGAAAGAGAACGTGAAGATGCCGGCTCATGGCTCTACCTATGCGGTCAATCAGGCCAACGCGAGCAAGTGGCACGAGGAAGCGCGCAAGTTCCTCGCGCATATTACTAGTCGCAAAGACAAACGTACCAGCTATTCACTCAGATACTGCGGCGCATTCGCCGCCGACTTCCATCGATGCCTGCTTGAAGGCGGAATCTACATGTATCCCGGCGAGGTTGCCGAGGGCGGCAAGGCCAAAGGCAAGCTGCGCTTGATGTACGAACTCGCGCCCCTCTCGATGCTCGCGGAGCAGGCGGGCGGCCGCGGCTCGACCGGCAAGAATCGGATACTCGACATCGTAGCGACCGCGATCCACGAGCGTCATCCGATTTACATCGGCAGCGCGGAGGAAGTCGCGCTCGCCGAATCGTTCAAAGTTGAAGGCTGAAGCGAGCTGAGGTTCCTGATGGATGGGCTCATCCTGGCCGGCGATGTCGGCGGAACCAAAACCCATCTCGGGCTCTTCCAGCATTCAGCCGGCACTCTCGAACTTGTGCGCGAGCATCGCTACGCGACGGCGCAGTTCGCCAGCCTCGAACAGGTCTGTGCGGATTTCCTTGGCGCAAACGCGGCTGTGAATGCCTCCTGCATGGGCGTGCCGGGTCCGGTCATCGACGGCGCCGCTCACGCCAGCAACGTCGCCTGGCAACTCTCGACCGCCGCGCTGTCGCGCGCGCTGAAAGGAGTGCCCGTTCGGTTGATCAACGATCTAACCGCGACGGCCTACGGCATGGTTCACCTGACGCCGGCTGAGTTCACGGTTCTGCATCGCGCCGAGAATCCACCCCAGCACGCCAACATCGCAGTGGTCGCTGCGGGGACCGGGTTCGGCGAAGCGGCGCTGGTCTGGGAAGGCAACGAAAACAAATATTATGCGGTCGCGTCCGAGGGCGGCCATAGCGATTTCGGGCCGCGCGGCGAAGAGCAGATCGGGCTGCTGCGTTTCATCGCGGCCGAATTCGGACATGCGAGCTACGAGCGCGTCCTCTCGGGTCCGGGTCTGTGGAACATTTATCGATTCCTGCGCCGCGAGAGCCGTACCGAAGAACCCGCCTGGTTGAGCGACGAAATCGCCAAGGGCGACCATGCCGCCGCGGTGAGCGAGGCGGCGATGGCAGGACGCGACCCCGTATGCGTTCACGCGCTCACCATGTTTTGCGATATTTATGGTTCCGAGGCCGCCAACCTCGCGCTCAAAGTCCTGGCGTTGGGCGGCGTCTATCTTGGCGGAGGCATCGCGCCGAAAATTTTGCCGATGCTCACAAGCGGCGCGTTCGTGAAAGGATTTTTGGCCAAAGGCCGGCTGAACGAGATCCTCAAACGGATCGAAGTCCGCGTCTCGCTGAATCCAGCCGCGGGCCTGCTCGGCGCAGCCCATTATGCGGCCGCGATGTTGTGATATAAAAGTGCAAACTGCAATGACACTCCCGAAGGGAGACCATGGGTATGATGACCAAGCGCGTTCGAGAGATTCTTAGCTACTACGATTCCGATAACGGCAGCGTGCGCAACAACCTGTCGCGGATGCTCAATCACGGCAAACTCGCGGGCACCGGCAAATTCGTCATCCTGCCGGTCGACCAGGGCTTCGAGCATGGCCCCGCGCGAAGCTTCGCCATCAATCCGTCTGCGTACGACCCGCGCTATCACTTTCAGCTCGCCATTGACGCGGGATGCAACGCGTTCGCGGCGCCGCTCGGACTCCTCGAGGCGGGAGTTGCCGAGTACGCCGGCGAGATTCCGCTCATCCTGAAAGTTAATAACCACGACGTTCTCAATGACGAAAAAGATCCCGCGCCCTCGATGACTGCGAGCGTCAAGGACGCTCTGCGGCTCGGCGCCGCCGCGGTTGGTCTTACGATCTACCCCGGCTCGACGCAAGAAAAGTCGATGTACGAAGAGGCGCGCGCGATTGGCGAAGAGGCCAAGGCCAACGGCCTGCCGCTGGTCATCTGGTCGTACCCGCGCGGCTCGAAAATCAGCAAGGAGGGCGAGACCGCGCTCGACGTGGTCGCGTACGCGGCGCAAATCGCGGCGCAACTCGGCGCGAATATCATCAAGGTCAAGCCGCCGACTGCTTTCATCGAACAAGCCGAGGCCAAAAAAGTTTACGTCGCCGAAAAGATTCCGCTCGAGCCGCTCTCGGCGCGCATTCAGCACGTCATGCAGGCCGCCTTCGCTGGCCGGCGAATCGTGATTTTCTCGGGCGGCGCGAAGGAAACCGACGACTCGCTGCTCAACACTGTCCGCGGGATCAACGCCGGCGGCGGCTACGGCTCGATCATCGGCCGCAACAGTTTCCAGCGCCCGAAGACCGAGGCGATCGCACTGCTCAACAAGGTCATCGACATTTACAAGGGCTGATCCAGTATGAAGTACAGCGAGTACCAGCATCTCCTGTTCGAGCGGAAGGACGACGGCATCCTGCTCATCACGATCAATCGTCCCGAAGTGCTCAACGCCACCAACAGCCGCCTCCATTGGGAGTTGAGCCGGGTATGGCTGGACATCGCCGACGACGACCAAACCAACGTCATCGTGATTACGGGTGCGGGGCGCGCGTTTTCTGCCGGCGGCGATCTCGACATGATTCAGAATATGGCCGCAAGCGCCGCCAACATCGGCAAGGCGTGGAAGGAAGCCGGCGACATCGTTTACAACATGATCAATCTCGACAAGCCGATCATCTCGGCGATCAACGGCGTCGCGGTCGGCGCGGGATTGGCGGTCGCGTTCATGGCGGACATCAGCATCGCGTCCGAGTCGATGCGCATAACGGACGGTCACCTGCGCCTCGGTGTCGCGGCGGGAGATCACGCGGTGATCGTGTGGCCGCTGCTGTGCGGCATGGCCAAGGCGAAATACTATCTGATGACCGCGGATTTCATCGACGGCAAGGAGGCCGAGCGCATCGGGCTGGTGAGCCTGTGCGTCCCCGCCGACAAGCTGATGGACAAGGCGATGGAGGTCGCGCGCAAGCTGGCTCGCGGCCCGCAGCAGGCGGTGCGATTCACGAAACGCTCGCTCAACAACTGGCTGCGCGTGGCAGGCCCGGCGTTCGACGCATCGCTCGCGCTGGAGATGATGGGATTTTTCAGCGCCGACCTGTCCGAGGGCGTCGCCGCCTTACAGGAAAAACGCCAGCCATCCTTCCCCGGCTTCAACAAGCCAGAGCCCTGACCCGGTGCCGAAAAGTGCTTCGCGCCTCTTTTGCTGGGTCGTGCATTTTGAAATAATCTTGCGCGCTCGAAAACAACCTAAGCTGAACGGGGAAGAAAATGTCGATGAAGAAATTTGCGCTTGCTATGGCCTCTGCGATGCTCGTGACCACCGTCGCGTTTGCAGCGCGGCCCGCCTTCGCCACTACCAAAGTTGATTGCGACGCCGTGATGAACGAGGTCAACAGCGGTAAGAAGGCCAAGGAAATTGCCACCGACCTGAGTATCTCGACCTCGAGCGTGTACCGCTGCAAGCGGCATGCGAAGGAAGCTTCGAAGGCCTCGACCAAGTCGTCGATGCAAGCCAAGAGCGGCAAAGAGCCGCCGATGGCCCCGATGGGAGCTGCTTCGCCTGCGATGGCAGCGCCCGCGGCCGCTGCTTCTCCGAAGTAGAAATTTGCGCTTCGATGCGTCGCGAGCTGTGAGGCTCGCGACGCATCGTGCTGCGCGCGAAATTTCTCGACGACTTTTATCGCGATGCCGAAATGCGAACTGTGCGAACTGCGTGATTACACGCAGCGCTACGCCGACTTCGTTCACCCGTTCAAATTTTCGATCCTCGATTGCGATTCGTGCGACACTCCGATGGCCGTCCTCGGAGACCATCGCGCGGTGCCGACCGACGAAGAACGCGCGTTCATGATCGAGGCGCTGTCATTGGTCGCGCGCGCGAAATACGGCGCCGACAAATTCGGCATCGACGACGTGATGCGCCAGATTCCCGACCACTGCCACATGCACGCCCGTCCTATTCGGCGCTGGCAATATTAGCCGCCGCACCGTCCGGTTCTCGATCGCCAAACATACTACGGCGCGGTTTTGCGAGTTTTACCCATTTGGTATGCGCCGCATCTTATGCTATATGCCCGCCGTTACGCGCGTTGCTTTAGGGGAAGCGACGTCGCCGTCTGGAGAGGCCACGAGGGGGCGCTCCGGCCGGGTTCCCTTCAGGAGGTACGGGGGAAATGGCTAATGGTACGGTCAAGTGGTTCAGCCCGAAGAAGGGCTACGGCTTCATCACGATGGAGGACGGGCAGGAAGTGTTCGTTCATTACAGCGCCATCGATGGGGCAGGTTTCCGCTCGCTCGAACAGGGCGAGCGCGTCGAGTTCGAGGTCGCGCAAGGCCCCAAGGGATTGCAGGCTTCGAACGTCGCCAAGGGTTAGGCGCGCGGGGGATTCTCAGGGACAAGGGGGGGTCGTTTCGACTTCCGATGTCGCGGAGCACGACGCGTGCGCGCCGTCGCGTCGGCGTGCCTGCGTGTTTGTGATATGACGGCGGCATGAGTGACGCGGTCCCGTTAGGCACCCGGCTTCGATTCGGCACGATGGTCTCGACCTCGAGTCGCGAAGAGGCCACGCGCGGCCTCGAGTCGATCTCGCGATGGGGTTACGAAGTCCTGTGGGCGCCCGACCACGTTGCGTTCACCGGACCGGTCAACGATCCGCTGACCACGCTCGCATACCTGTCGGCGCTCGAACCCAAACTCACCTTCGGAACCAGCGTTTACCTGCTGCCGCTGCGCCATCCTGTCCCCGTCGCCAAGATGGTCGCGACGCTCGACCGTCTGCTGGGCGCAGGCCACTTCATCTTCGGCGTCGGCGTCGGCGGCGAGTTCCCGCGCGAGTACGAGTCCTGCGGCGTGCCGATTCACGAACGCGGCGGTCGTGCGACCGAGTCGATCCAGGTGATGAAACGCCTGTGGAGCGGCGATCGCGTCGAGCATCGCGGCAAATATTTCAGCTTCGCCGAAATCAGCATGCAGCCCCGCCCCAGAACTCCCGGCGGCCCTCCAGTCTGGATCGGCGGACGGGCCGAAGGTCCACTCAAACGCGCCGCGCGATTCGGTGACGGATGGATGCCGTACGTCGTCACGCCCAAGCGCTTCGCCGACGGCCTGGATTTTATCGGGAAGGAAGCAGAACGCGCCGGCCGCAAAATTACGGAGTTCGGCACCTGCGTCCAGATATTCTGCACGCTAAGCGAGAGCGTCGAAGCCGCGCACGCGGTCGCCGGAAAATTTCTAAGCAAGCGATACGCAACCGACATGACCGACGCCGCAATGCGTTACGGCGCGCTCGGCCGCCCCGCCGACGTAGCAGCAAAAATAAGCGAGTACATCAAAGCCGGCGCCCGCGACATCGGCATCGACGCCGTCACACACCCATCAGAACGCACCGCGCAAATGGAACAATTCGGCAAGGAAGTAATCCCGCTCCTGAGTCTGTAGCCGCGATCACTTCAATTCGCCCAAAATGTCTCTCGCCGCGATGTAAGCCTCGGGTTCGTCGGCGTGCCCCGAGAGAATTTGCAGGATCTCGTACTCTCCCAGCGCCCGGTAACTCTCGAACTGCGACTCCGAGAACCACTGATCCGCGGTGGTCTCGTGCGGAAACTCGGGATGCTGCTGTTCGTAGTTGAGAACGTCGGCAGTTTCTTTGCCGGTAATCGTGGGCTTGATGAAGATCAGCAGGCCGTCGGTCGCGGATTTATCCATGCGGCCGTAATGAATTTTTCCGACACTGCAGTAAAGGGTTGGACCGCTTGGCGGACAGCCCTTGTTGCGCTTTTGAAAGTTCGAAAACGGCTCAAAATCGATCGAGATTCCCAGATCGGTTCTGATTTTCCGAATCGCGTTGCCGAGATTTTCGAACGTGAAGTCGCGGTCTTCGTCTGCGTCGATCACCAGGATCGTGTGGCATCGCCTCAGCACCATCTCGTACAAGCCCAGGTTTTCGAAGTGGCCGCCGTCGGAAAGATACACGTATGGCTTCTGATCGTTGGTGCGGCCCAGCGCTTCATCGACCAGATATTTGGCGCCCTTTCCGGGGTTCGAATACATATAGGTCTCGCTGCCCGCGGGGCCGGGATTTCCCAGCCACCATCCCAGCCGTGCGTTGAACAGCGTCAGCACCATCGACACGATCGGCGATGAGTTGTAGCCCATGTCCGGGCTGACCGCGGCGCCCGAAATCGCGGTCGCCGTGCCCAGCGTGATCGGCATTGCCGTCTCCTTGAGCGCGTGCTTGAGCTTGGTGAACGGGAGGTAATTCCAGCGCGCATATTCCATCGACCGGCGATAGCCGACCCAAAAACTCCCCGAATGTAGGGGAGTAACGGTGAAGCTCTCGGCCTTGCGTTCTTGCCACGCGAGCTTCGTTGATACTGGCTCGACCATATTCAGCGTCATATTGATAAACGGCATGAGTTTGCGGGGTCCGCACTTCCATAACTTTTCCATCGGGAGATTATCTTTAGGATCGAAACCCGTGAATGGATTCGGGCGGCGCGCGCCCTTTTCGCGCGAGGCGCCCAGGTAAGCGCGAATCAGCCGGTTCCGGTAGATCGCATGCAGCGAGTACTTGTTAGGATCGATAAAGGTCGACATCCCGACGCCGAGTAATGCCGCCGCCAGGATCGCGAACAACGCGCCCGATATCGACGCGGTTTGCCAAGCCGCAAATCCTTGCGGCAGGTTGTCAGTCACCTCTTGCACTAGCCAGCGCGCGGCGACCGCAAGGACTGCGAGAATCAGCACGATTGAGATTGCGCCGAGAATCGGGAGTCCGCGCTGTAGCGATGCCGACGACGACTTACCGGCCTCGCTATCGGGGTTTGCCGGAGTCTGGCCGCTGAATCCGAAGTATGCGGTGACGGCGCTCACCAGCAGGCTGCCGCCGTAGGTCAGCAGCTTGCTCCACAGACTTTGCCAGGCAAATAACTCCGGTCCGAACAGCGAGATAACGCCGAGCGCGGCCCAGGCGAAGCTCGCAATCAGGATCCAGGCGCCCATCCGCGACCAGTACTCGCGATCCTCGTCGTCGGTCCAGAAAGTCGCCACGCCCACGAAGAACGTCGCCGCGATCAGGAACACTATCATCACCAGCGGCGGCGCCAGGCTTAGGTATAGCTCCGGACTGTGCGTCATGTGGGAGTGGATCCAGGAGCAAATGATCACGATGTAATAGAACAGCGCCACTCCCAAAAGTGCGCTCGACAACATCGCCAATAGATCCCAGACGAAGCGCTTGCGCATGCCTAATGAAATCGCGAATGCGAACCATCCAAGGAATGCCGACACGCCTCCTATCCAGAGAATTTCGCTCAGCTTGCTGTAGTCGCTTACTCTGAAGAGGTACGCGTGAAAAATGTAGGCCGCCAGGATAAACGCCGATGTCATCAAGGGGGCCAAACAGTAGGTCAGAAAGTCCGTCTGCCTGCGATGACGCAGCCATCGCAGCGCCCATCCTGACTTGTGCGATCTCTCCTCCAACAATTCGAGGTGACTGGGCCGCGCCATCCCTTGGTAGAACATCGCGCAGGCGAAGCCGAGCACCGCCAGCGCCAGGCACGCCCACCCCCCAAGCTGGCGCCAGCCTGAGGTGACATACTCGGGCACCGGATGCAGCAACACGAGGACCAGGCGGGGCACGGCGAGAAGCGCAATCAGCAGCGGCAGCAGCACGATCCAGTTGAGCAGCAGGTAGCGCAGATAGGTGGCGCCAAGGGTCCAGGTGTCCACCGAAAACAGGCCGGTACGTGGAGTCAGGTAGTTGCTGAAATTACGCAGATAGAAGATCGGGTCGGCCTCGGGTTCCAACTTCGACGTCCTGGGCGTACTGAGTTGCGCGATTACGTTGGGCAGGTCGCCCTTGCTCCAATACGTCCACGCCGCAAGCCATCCACCGAGATAGCCGCCGCCTGATACGGTTGAGAGATAGTCGAACTTGTCGAGCAAGCCCTTGCTCGCGAGTCCCTGTACCGCACCCAGGCAAAACGTTGCGCTGCGAATTCCGCCGCCAGAAAAACACAACGCCGAAAGCTTCGCGTCATGAAGTTTCCCGATTACACCGGGGAGGATCTTATCGCTCACCGGTCTGACCCCGCCTGCGAACGCGCAGTCCAGCAGATCGCGATTCATTTCGATGCGCTGATCTCCCGTAAGCGGATTCCGCTCCTGCTCCTGCACAAATCGGCTCATTGGGACGTTAAGGAAGGCTTGGTCCAGGTTCGGAGTCGTCAGCAGCTGATTGAGCACCTCGAGCGCGGTCTCTTCGGTTCCAGCGTTCGGCGCGAGCTTATCGCGAGCTAGCTG
>Ga0182024_10010443_pt1 | contig 18908 bp, 12 predicted proteins | sample P32metaG_FD_120480 | JGI IMG/M metagenome (GOLD analysis project Ga0182024, IMG submission 120480) | Permafrost microbial communities from Stordalen Mire, Sweden - P3-2 metaG (Illumina Assembly) | ecosystem: Environmental > Terrestrial > Soil > Wetlands > Permafrost | place: Sweden: Stordalen... | reverse complement strand
GCAGCTCTCCGGTTACACGACCTACCAAAGCGGAGCGACACTGCAGCCGAACGTCGGTGGGAACCTGAACGCCGCTTACGCCGGGGGCTTGACCATGCCTACCAATGCGTTGCCGGACCTTCCCAACAACTCAATCCGACTCCCCAATGGGTTGGCAGCTGTCAATGTGAGCCCGCAAACCTGGTTCGGCATCTCACCAGACAACAGTGGTTTCCTACTCATGCCTACCCTGCTGTGCGATCCCTCAAAGGGGCTGAAGTCGGGTCAACATTTCAACCCCGGCTGCTTCGGGATGCCAGCTTACGGGGCGCAGGGGCCCTATGAATGGCCCTACATGCGCGGTCCAGCCTACTTTGACAGTGATTTGGCGTTGTTCAAGAACTTCCAGATCACGGAGCGACAGAAGCTGCAATTCCGCATCTCTGCTGTCAACTTCTTGAATCACCCGCTCCCCCAGTTCAATTTGGCGGGCGGCAATACCGATGAAAACATCGCCTTCCAGCATAACTACACAACTTTCATCAGTAGCACGGGTCCCAATTCCACTGGATCGGCTGGCAACGAGTGCGTGTACGCCCTCGCGAACGTAAGCGGAACGACTGCTACCAGTGGCGGATGTAATGTTCCAACGGTCGGTATTTCGCCGACCAATACCGCCGCTGCCACGGGCGTACCGAAATTCAAGACGGGAAGCCGGACGCTCACCTTCGCCGTGAAGTACTACTTCTAGGCGGAACCTCATGAGGTAGAATCATCCCAAGGGGTGGCGCAAGCCACCCCTTATTTTTCTGGAACTGTTTTTCTGGACGCGAATGCTTCTTCACGGGCTGGTTCGACGAATCACTTCGGTTTCGCTGTTCAGCATCGGCGCTGTTCTCCTCCAGGCGGCCTCCCCTTCCAGTCCCATTCGGTTCGAATTCGTCAAGATTCCGTTTCGCTTAGAGAACAGCGAGACACCCGCCCGGAACGCCCCCGAAACTATGCCGGGCGGAGTGGCCGTCTTCGATTACAACGGAGACGGACGTCCAGATATCTTCTTCACCAACGGCGCAAATATCGCGACGCTGAAGAAGGATTCGCCCAAGTACCGCAACCGGTTGTTCCGCAACGACGGCAAAGGTGTATTTACCGACGTGACCGACGCTGCTGGCCTGGCTGGCTCCGGGTACGACATGGGTACTGCGGTCGGGGACTACGACAACGATGGCCACCCGGATCTGTTCGTCGCTGGCCTGCACCACAGCACGCTCTACCACAACAATGGGGATGGCACATTCACTGACGTCACGGCTAAATCGGGGCTGGATGGAAGTTTGAATCGGTCCGATCCTGAATTTGGTCCTTACTGGGCGATTACGGCCGTCTGGGTCGATGTGAACAACGACGGTCTGCTCGATCTATTCGTCCTCAACTACATGCAGTGGGAATACTCGGACAAGCCGCTCTGCGCGATTGGAGGCGTAGCTGATTACTGCAGTCCGAAATTCTACAAGGGCCAGCCCAACCAGCTCTTTCTGAACAAGGGCGACGGCATCTTCCAGGATGTCTCGAAGGAGTGGGGACTGCGCGCCCACGTCGGCAAAGGGATGGGCGTCGGAATGGCGGATTACGACCTTGATGGCCGCCCGGACTTATTTGTAACCAACGACGCTTCTTACAATTCGCTCTTCCACAACGTAGGAGGAAAGTTCGAGGAGGTTGCCTTCGAGACCGGAGTCGCGCTTACCGAAGATGGCAGCTTCATCTCAGGCATGGGACTGGATTTTCGCGATTTCAACAACGACGGCTATCCCGACATCGCGTTTGTTGCCTTGAACAATCAGACCTTTCCGCTTTTCCAAAACACCGGCAAAGGCGATTTCCGCGAAGTGACGACGGGGAGCGGCATGAGAGATCCGAGTCGCCAGATGTCGGGCTTCGGCGTGGCGCTTTACGACTTCGACAATGACGGATGGAAAGATCTATTCGTCAGCCGGGGCCACGTGGAATCGCTGAACCAGCCCGGGCAGCCAGTCGATCAACCAAACACCGTCTTTCGCAATCTGGGGACGAGTGGGAAATGGGCGCCGTTGACCGAAGAGGCAGGGTTCGCATCGGCGCCGCCGGCCCGCCACCGCGGCTGCGCTTTCGGCGATCTGGATGGGGACGGCCGTGTCGATGTAGTGGTCAGCGCACTTGGTCAGGACGCCGAGATCTGGATGAACCGCAGCGAGAAGTCTGGCCACTGGCTCGACATCGCTCTGCAAGGAACCAAGAGCAATCGTGATGGCATTGGCGCTCGCATCAAGCTTGTGACCAAGAGCGGCGCGCAGTACAACCACATGACCACCAGCGTCGGGTATGCCTCCTCGAGCGACGGGCCGGTGCATTTTGGCCTTGGCTCCGAAACCCGTGTAGACCTGGTCGAAATTCACTGGCCCTCGGGACTCGTTCAAACGCTGCAAAATGTCTCGGCTGACCAGATATTGAACGTGATCGAGCCCACCCGCTAAGCGTGCCCGCCGGTTTCGTTACTTTGTCGGGGTCACCTTCGGTTCCAATTGCGCAATCTGCTGCTTCACGAGGTCCGCATGGGGGCCGGGTGGCAGGTAGGAAAGGCAGTTGTTCAGATGCAGGAGAGCTCTAACATAATCGCCTTTGCGGGCGAGAATCACCGCCAACAACTGCTCGGTATTCGGAACCGTATGGCGCGGATCGATCGTCAGTGATCTCGTGGCGCTTTCCTGGGCTTCATCGGTATGGCCCAACTGGAACTCTGCCAGAGCCTTGTAGTACCAGAGTTGCGGCGTACCCATCGGATCCAGCTTCAGGGCTTGGCTTGAGTTGTCCGCGGCTTTTTGCCATTCTTCCGACTGAACGGCTAGCGCTGCGAGCTGTTCGTAGGGCAGAACGAAGTTCGGATCAGCGGCCAAGGCTTTGGAAAAAGACTCTTCCGCACTCTTCGGATTCGAAGCTGTCTGGATCTTGCCAAGCTGCACCCACGCCTCGGCGAACCCGGGGTACAGTTGGACTGCCTTCTTGAGGTTACGCTCGGCGCCATCGGGGTTCTGGGCGAGCCAATCGGCCCTTGCCTTTTCGAAGGCCTTCATCGCGTTGGACGGCGCCTGCTTGGTCGTCACGCTGAGTTCAGTGCCGCCACCTCGTGCTTCCGAGGAAAGCGTAATGGTTCCGAGGTTGGGTTCGTCGCGCAGGTTTCGTGCCGTTATCGTCACAGCGCTGGAGTGAAACCCCGCGAGCGCGGCCCGCACCGTGCATCCTTCATATTTGGTTTCCATCTGGCGCTGCGCATCCTGAGGCGTGCGGTCCACGCCCTGCGCACTTGCGAAAGTAATTACAAACTGGCCTCGAAGATCGGCCTGGGTCGAGTTCACGATAGAGCCCTTGCAGTCGACGTTGACTAACATCGGTACCCAGGGGAGAGGCTCACCTTCCATTGCGACTTTGCCTAGAAGCACTCCTCCAGCGCGACCCTGAGCCGACATGCCCGCCCAGTAATTGTAAAATCCACTGTCTTGGATCGAGTCTGGTCGCGTGAGGGTGGAAGGAGGGGCAGGGGTAGAAGCATGTGTTTGAGCCGCGGTTTGCTTGACCTGAACGCCAGCGAGAGCCAATAGAAAGCAGAACGAGGATATAAGAGGGGAGAACTTCCCGGTCAAGACGCACCTCCCTGACATCATTATTATTGTTACTACTATTGTACGGCGGCAGCAGACGCGAGGTTTCAGGAATTTGCTGGCCCGCTCGCGCGGCTCCTGCGCTATCCTAATAAACATGCGGGTAGTGCTATTGTTTCTTGCGCTGCTTCCGTCCGCAGCCGCGGCTCAGGAAGCGAATCCTGATCAGCTTCTCAAGAGTGCCATGGAGGAGCAGCAGCACGGCGACTTTACCGCAGCCATCCGCGACTACCGCAGAGTGCTTCAACTCAGCCCCAATGACGTTCAAGCCAAAGTGAATCTTGGTGCGGCGCTTGTACGCGTCGGGCAGTTCGATGAAGCAATTACCATGTACCGGTCCGCTCTAGCTTCTTCCAAAGATAAGAATCCGATCTTGCTGAACCTTGCGCTTGCCTACTATAAGAAGGGAGATTTCGAGAATGCCCGCCAGCAGTTTGCGATTCTGCATGATGGGCAACCAAATGCATTGCAGGTTGTGATTCTCTTAGGGGACACTGATGTGCGGACCGGCAAATCGGACGCCGCTCTTACTTTGCTGGAACCTTTAGAGAGCAAGCACTCGCAGAATACGGATTTTGAGTATGTGCTGGGATCGGCGTTGATCGCCACCAAAGGACGGAGACGTGAAGGCGTCGCGCGCATCGAAAAGGTCGCCAAGGCAGGCTCCGACGCCTCTGCTTATATGCTTGCCGGCGCAACGCTCCTGGACCTGAATGAGTATGAACCGGCGCGCCAGGATCTCGAGGAGGCGCTGCGGCTGAACCCGCGGCTTCCCAAGCTCTACACGCTGGTCGGCACAGCTAGAGACAAGACCGGCGACGTGAAAGACGCGGAGCCGGCGTTCCGGGAGGCGCTCAAAACAAATCCCGACGACTTCGAAGCCAACCTTTATCTTGGAGCTATTCTGTACAAGCGCCGTGACGTTGCTGAGGCGAAGCGATATTTGGACCGTGCTCTGCAACTCAAGCCGACGGACTCGATGGCTCGCTATGAAGCGGCCATGCTGAAGAGCACGTCGGGAGATTACGAAACTGCGGCGCGGGAGCTGGAATTGCTGGTGAAAGACGATCCCGACTGGCTCGAGCCGCACGTCGAACTCGCGACTTTGTACTACCGCCTCCACCGACCCGAGGACGGTGCGAAAGAGCGGCAAATTGTCGACACCCTCACTGCAAAACAGCAGGCGCAAGGTCCCGGCAAGTAGACACTGCTCATCTGCCGGTGATTACGGCGTCACGGTCACTTGTTTTCCCAAGTATTGCACCACCTTGTCAGCCTCGTCCGCCGGATTCACTCCGACCCCGTGGTTCTCGCTTACGAAGACTACGCGGAACGAACGGCTCTCCAGCATGCCCGGAAACTGTCCTTTGCGATCGCCGATCGTTAGAGTGTGCCCAGCGTCGTCCCATTGCAACGGAATGGTGGCGTAAGCGCCCTTTTCATAGTTGTAGTTGTCGTTTTCATCTTCGTAGAGATTGAAGGCCCCATCCGCGCCGCGGTAGATGCGAAGTTCGATCGGGTCGGCGGGTTTCTCGGTAGACCATTCTTCATCCGGGCCCAGGGGCAAAATGGATCCCGCGCGGACGTATAGAGGAAGACGGTCCAACGGAGCAATCGCGTTGATCGTGTGCCCTCCTACGACGGTGGATCCCGTCCAGAAGTCATACCACCTAGCATCTGGCAGATAGAGTTGCCGAGTCGCAGCGGAAGGATCGGTCACTGGATTTACCAGGAATGCCGGTCCGAACATGAACTGGTCGCCAGTGTTCTGAGCGCGTTGATCATTGCGAAAATCCATGACCAGCGGCCGCATCGGCGTGTAGGCTTCGCTGGTTGTCTTCCAAGCCAGCGAGTAGATGTAGGGCAGCATGCGGTAGCGCAGTCGGTCGAAATTCACCAGGATGGTTTGCGCATCGGGCCCATACGACCACAATTCGTTCTCGTCGGGGCTACGCGTGCCGTGAACGCGCAGGATGGGATTGAACGTGCCGTATTGAAACCATCGAACGAACAGTTCACGGAAAGCCGGATCGCGGGTGTTGCCAAAGACGAATCCGCCGATGTCAGTGGTCCAGTAGGGAATTCCGGAAAGTGCGAAATTCAAGCCCGCGGGAACCTGGCGCCGAAAGCTCAGCCAATCCGAATTGATGTCGCCCGACCAGGCGGTAACTGCATTTCTCTGCGATCCCGCGAACGCGGAACGAGACAGGATGAATACGCGCTTCTTTTCGGATACGTTTCGCTGTCCCTGATAGACCGCTTGAGTGTCGAGTAGCGGAAAAACGTTGACGTAGCGGTTCCCGCTGCCGGCCGCGAGCTTGTGACCCAGCAGGATGTTCTCTTCCTGGCCTTCCGTTTCCGGTTCCGTCGTATCCATCCACCAGGCGTCGAGCCCAATGCTGAACAACCCTTTGTTTACCTCGTCCCAGTAGTACTTGCGTGCTTCCGGACTAGTGGCGTCGTACACGGCCATCGCGTTGGTGTGGTAGGGCGGTTTTGCGTACTTGAACTTGTCGACGAACCATCCCTTGTTCTGCATGTAATCGTAATTCGTGGAGCCCGGCTCGAAGAATGGCCAGATCGAAATCATCAGGTGGAAGTTTTCGCTGTGTAGCTGATCGACCATTGCCTTGGGATCGGGATAATTCTTGTTGAAAACGAATTCGCCCTTGCGGTTCCACCAGAACCAATCCTGAACGATGTTGTCGACGGGGATGTGCAGGTCACGATACTTGCGCGCCACGCCGAGGATTTCATCCTGCGATTTGTAGCGATTCTTGCACTGCCAGAAACCATAGGCCCATTTGCCGAACATGGGGGCTTGTCCAGTGAGATCCCGATAGCCGGCAATGATCTTGTCGAAGTCAGGGCCGTAGAGGAAATAATAATCGATGACATCGGCAACTTCGGAGCTGATGTAAAGGATATTGGCGAAACGATTGTTAAATCGGCTGCGAGAAGTGTTGTTCCAGAAAATGCCGTAGCCTTTGCTCGACAGCATCAGCGGCACGGAGATGTTGCTGTTCTCCTGCGAAATATCGACCGAGTCACCGCGATAGTTCCACACGCCTGCCTGGTGCTGGCCGAGGCCATAGATGCCCTCGTGAGAGCCGTAGATGCTGACCATGGATTCGGCGCGGTACGTGTCTTCGCCGTTTACTTTCTCAGGAGTCAGGCTTCGTGACGATTCCTGCACCAGCGGGCCGCCATGCACTTCGGCATAATTGATAGCGCCGTCTTTTCTTGTGACCGTAACTTTGAGCAGGGCAGTGGAGAGAGTGACGGCATCGTCGGTGGATTGCATCGTCCATTGTGCTGCCGGCCAGGTCTCTTTGGTCACGACGAAGTCCGTACGCTTGGGGAAGGTGGCTGTGGGCGAATACAGGACGTGGATTACCGAGTCCGAGCACACTTGTACTTTCAACGTGCCGGTTCCCATGGTGAACAGAACTCCGTCTGCCTGCTGCTGAACGTTGCGGACCGGATTCATGGCGGTCCATTGAGCCTGCGCGGCGGCGCAGAACAAGCAAACGAAAAGGCCCAGGAATGAAACGAAGCACCGCGGCAATTGTCTGGTGTTCATAGGTAATCTGACGCTCCACGTGTCCATAGCTACGGGTTAACCACCTCGAGTGCGACACTGCTAGTTTCTGCCGAGTTGGCTCCGACCATTAAATCGAACATGCCGGGCTCGACAACGCGATTCATGTTTACATCGATCAACGACAAGTCTTCGGGAGTCAGCACGAAGTCGACCGTGGCCTTCTGTCCGGGCTCCAGGCTGACGCGCTTGAAGCCGCGCAACTGCTTTACCGGACGAGTCACAGAAGCCACGCGCTGGTGAATGTAAAACTGGGCCACCTCGTCCCCGGCGCGGTCGCCCGTATTCGTAACGTCGACTGAGACCTTGGCGGAAGCGCCGGGACGAATACTCTTCGGCTCAACTCTGATGTTCTCGAAGCGGAATTGCGTATAGCTAAGACCGTAGCCGAAAGGAAATAGCGGCTCGCGGCTGTCAAACAGGTAGCTGCGGTTGCGGGAAGGCTTGTGATTGTAGAAATCCGGAAGTTGTCCCACCGTACGCGGGAAAGTAATGGGTAGTTTCCCTCCGGGATTGACGTCGCCGAACAGCACGTTGGCCGCGGCAGTTCCGCCTTGTTCTCCTAAATACCAACCTTCCAGAATCGCGGGAACGTGCTCCTTAATGTAGTTGATCGACAACGGCCGACCATTGATCAGAAGCACGACCGTGGGCTTGCCGGTCTCGACTACAGCCCGGATTAACGCTTCCTGCGAACCTAGCAGATCAAGGGAATCGCGGTCGCCCAGATGCTGTTCCGACCAGGCCTCACGATTGGTGCTTTCATTCTCTCCGACTACGACGATGGCCACGTCCGCTTGCCGAGCGACGGCGGCCGCGGCGCGAATGGTTTCAATTTCTGCCTTGGGATCGGGCTGCGTGACTTTGTTCTCGTACCATGCCGCCCAGCCCTGCTTTCCTGTCGTGATCTTGCAGCCCTCGGCATAGAGCACCTTGACGCCTTCGCCGGCCCGCTTACGAATGCCGTCGAGAATGCTGATCTGGTTTCCCGGACCTGGGTCGCGACTGTAGCCGCCGAGATGAACATCGGCGGCATTGGGGCCGATGACCGCGATGGTTTTCAGTTTCTTCAGATCGAGCGGGAGGAGTTTGTTGTCATTCTTCAGCAACACAATCGATTTCTGCGCCACCTTCAATGCCAGTTGCTGATGCTCAGAGCTATTCGTGATCTTCTGTGCGTAGTCGGCGTCGACGTAAGGATTCTCGAACAGGCCGAGACGGAACTTGGCCTCGAGTACCCGCTGCACGGCCTGATCCAGTTCCGCCTCAGGGACCTTGCCTTCGCGCACTTGATCGACCAATGTGGCGTAGACCGAGCCGTCCGACAGGTCGAAGTCCACGCCCGCGGCCAGCGCCTTGCGGGCCGCTTCCGCAAAATCGGCTGCGACGTGGTGAGTCTCGACCAGCATCTGCAGGCCGCCGCCATCCGAAGTGACGTAGCCTCGAAAGCCCCATTCCTGGCGCAGGACGCGGTCCAGCAGCCAGCGGTTGATGTGGTTCGGAATCGCGTCGATCTCGTTGTACGAAGCCATCGCGCTTCCGACATGGGCTTCTTGCACGGCGGCGCGGAAGGGAACCAGGAACGTCTCCCGCAAATCGCGTTCGGAAAAATTCGCGGGAGCAGCGTTGGTCCCGCTTTCCGGCTGGCCGTGGGCGGCAAAATGTTTCATGGTTGCCATCACGTGGTGGCGATCGATTATCCAGGAAGTGCCTTGCAGCCCGTTGATGGCTGCCACTCCCATGCGCGCGACGAGAAAAGGATCTTCGCCGTAGGTCTCTTCAGTTCTGCCCCAGCGCGGATCGCGGGCCAAATCCAATACCGGGGTGAAGGCTTGACTAACGCCAGAGGAGGCCATTTCGTCCCCGGCAACATTGAACGCCTGTTGCACCAGTGCGGGATCCCATGTGCTGGCCAAGCCGAGGACTTGAGGAAAACTCGTGCTCCCGTAGGCCATGAATCCGTGCAAAGCTTCGCCCATGAATATTGTGGGGACACCTAGGCGGGTCTTTTCCACCAGAAAATGTTGCGCCTTGTTGCGCGCCTCGGCGGCATCGTGGGGGCTGGCCTGCGAATCCTCGCGGTACAACTTGCCCAACGCTTCAAAAGCTTCCTTTTCCTCGGGATTTTCCGACGTGCGCGCTCGGCGCCGGCCGCCGGCGATTTGATCGACCTTTTCCTCCAGGGTCATGCGCTTCACCAGGTCCGCGGCGCGCTGTTCGGCGGGGAGATTCGGATTGTGATAGGCGGGCTGGGATTCTTGAGAAAAACAAAGCGGAAGAAGTAAACCGATCAGAGCGATGTAAAGCAGATTCTGCCGAAGATGCATGCAGCCTCCTCTTGTCACGGAGTTGCCAGACAAGTTTCGTAAACGATTACCAAAAATGGCACGCGAAGCATAGCACGTTCTTAGAGGCATGAACGTGAGTAGCGATACACGCTTCTACAAGCGGCAGTCGAGTCGAGCCGCCGGCTTACTGCGAGGTCTCGGTAAACGTTGCCACTGGATGCCCCAATCCGTACGGACCCTCAGCCGTGACAGTCACAGTTTCTGCGGTCGATGGTAGTGTCAGCGTGACCGACGCAACGCCAGAACTATTAGTGACTGCAATTATTTTCGAACCGCTGGTTGTCCCGTTCGAAAGCGAGCCAGCGCTGGTAGTGAAAAGGATGCTCGCGCCTGTGTTGCTGCCGCCGGATGTGCCGGCAGTCAATGTCACGGTCAAAGGTACCGGCAGCGTGCTGCCCGGGGATCCCGTCTGTGCGTCTCCAAGTGTCTTGGCCAACGTCGCCGCCGGATTCCCCACTACGATCCATCCGCCCTGTGTTTGCGTAGCACTGCTGTCGTTCCCGGTTACGGTGAAGTGGCAGAAACCCGGAGTATTTCCCGCGGCAACCGTGATCTCGCCAGGCTGAATTGGGGTGATCGCGGATGTCGTCAGAGTCAGCGAACCGCTGCACGCAGTTGCTCCCTCGAAACTGTCGAAAACGGCTGACGACATTGTGACGTTGGTGGAACCGCTGGCGATCTTCGGCGCCAGCGTAACCGTGCCGCCCGCCGCCACCATCGTCGTATCCGGATTCAGGTCCCACTCTGAGGCGGGAGTGCTGGCCATACTACCGCTGACGACCAACAAGGTCGCCGTATATGGTGGAAACGTCTGGGTCGCAGACCACGACTGCGAGGACGAAGCCACGATGGTCGTAGGTGACGATTGCGACAAGGTGTTGGTCGTCACGTTGGTGGGAGTGAACCCGGTCGTCGTGAACTGCACCTGCGCCGAGTTCCCCGGATCTTTATTGAGCACCATGATTGTCAACGCAGTGCCGGTTGAGTTCAGCGCCGCGTAGGTACTGAACAGGCTCGGATTGGCATTGTGTGTGGCTGAAACTGAGGTCGTGCCGAAGCCGTGGTGCGCTCCGTCATAACTCGTAAACAATTTCAGGGACAGGTAATTCGGATTCGTGGGGGAGGGAGCAGTCCAACGCGAAGCCAGGGACATGCGCTCGCGGCCGAGAATGCCGTACGCGTCGACATCTGCCAACGCTGTGGAGAAATCAGTATCGGTAAGAGGACTCGGCGCAAAATTCCACTCGGTGAAACTCAGCGGGGTTCCCGGGTAAATTGCGTTTGCCCACGCCCTCAGTCGCGGAATGCGAAAAGGCTTGGTATCGAGAGGCTGGTTCGTCGTCACGCTATTGGTGCCGAACCATGCCTGGCTGGTGTAGGTCGGATCCCACCAGTCGCGGGTGCTGCTCAGCGCCAGTGCCTGCGCCTGCGCTGTGGTCAGGCCACTGGCGCTGGTTTCGGGGTAGGCATGGACGTCGAAGATGTCCAGCGTGCGAGCGCCGTTAACCGCGTCGTTCCACGCGATCTGGTTGAGCCACCACGGCATGAAGTCGATGTTGGCATGAGTCGATTTGTCGGTGTTTCCGGCCGCCGAGTTCCAATAGTAGTACCAGCAGCAACTCACCCAACCCATGCGAACCGCTTGCGGGTCCCAGGCCTTCATATTGCTCGCTTCGGTTAGATAAATATTCTGCAATTCGTCGTAGGTCGTGGGGCTGGGATGGACATCGCGGTGCGTGCCTCCCCAGATGTCGATCTCGTTGTCCATGTCGTAGAAGTGGCAGGACGTGGAGGAAAAATAGGGGATAGGACACGATCCGCTGCCGAAGGCCGTGGCCAGGGCCGCTGCCCATTGATTGCGGTACTCGCTGTTCGGCGGATCGCTGGTGCCGGGCTGATCGAGCAACGGGAAATATGTGCGGTTCAGATCGGCCGGGCTCGCGATGAGATATGTGGGTGAACTGTCACAATTCGATGCCGCAGCGATTCCATCTCCTGCATCGGGATTGTAAGGATCAGTGTGGCACTGCGCGCCATCAATGGCGACCGAAAAACTCCAGTGACCATTTCCGCTGCCCTCTGCGCTCTGTGCCACCCAGGGCAGCATCACCATCGTCATCAGCGGGATGCTGTTCGCAGCTTTGACGTCCCCAATCCACTGAATTGAATCACTTACCCCAGTTACGCCTTGCGGGCTGCTGAAGCCATTGAAAGCAAAATCTTCGAAATAGTAGTCATTGTCGGCATTGTCGGTTCCGAGTTGCCAATTGTAGGTGGATGCTGCATTCCCGCCCCACCGCACGACGCTCAGGCCGCTGTCCGTAATCGTGGGCCCGTCCTGCGGAAACGCTCCGCCATAGACATATGGGCTGATTGTGTGCCGGTTGGACAGCACATCGATGGTCACGCTGACGTTCGTGACGGGGCCTGAGGGTATGGCTGATACCTGGCTGGAGTTCGGGCTCGTGCCTGCAGAATTGGTTGCCGAGACAACGTAATAATAGGTCGTGCCATTCGTCACGGCGGAATCGGCGTAACTGGTGGTAGTTGGCGACGAAATGGTCGTATATGGCCCACCCGTTGTGGTGGCCCGCCCGACGTTGTAACTGGTCGCGCCGGAACTCGCATTCCAAGTGAGAGCAACCTGCTGGTTTCCCGCAGTCGCGGTCAGGCCCGTGGGCGCGGCTGGAGGTGCTGTGGGCGTCGCCGTCACCTGGCTGGAATTCGCGCTGGTTCCTGCAGAATTCGCTGCCGAGACGACGTAATAATAGGTGGTGCCATTCGTCACCGTAGAGTCGGCGAAGCTGGTCGTAGTTGGCGACGAAATGGTCGTGTACGGCCCACCAGTTGTGGTGGCACGCCCGACGTTATAACTGGTTGCACCTGAACTCGCATTCCAAGTGAGAGCAACCTGCTGGTTTCCGGCAGTCGCGGTCACACCCGTGGGCACTGAGGGAGGTTGTAGTTGCTGCCCGCCTCCCCCAGAAGAACCAGATCCGCCGCAGGACGGGAGGAAGAGCGCGGATGCTAATGTCAACAGGATAAGAGCGGTACGACACCAGCGGAGAGGCGTCACCATAATGATTATGTTACCGAAAAAATCGATTTTCTAAACAATCCTTTTTTGTGATGTTCTCGAATCCGGACGGCGGGGTAGCCATGCGTCAGGGGTCCCTGATCCTTGGCCTGGCGCATTGCGAACTGGGCCGGATGACTGCTACGATCGCTTTCGTTTTGAAGTAAGAATGGGGATTCCGATCCACATCGCGGCTGCAGAACCCGAAGACCTCGAATGGTGCGCCCGCGTGATGGCGTCGAGCGAACCTTGGATCACTCTTCGCCGCGATCTCGAGGGATGCCGCGTGACGCTGGTTCGTCCCGGCACCGAGCTGTTCGTGGCTCGCGCGCAAGAGATTCCTGTAGGTTTCATCCTGGTCGCGTCCTATGGCCTGGCGGGATCGCCTTATATCGCCTCCATCGCGGTTGCGGTTGAAGGGCGCGGACGGGGCATCGGATCACGACTTCTGCGCTTTGCCGAAGAGCACTTCGCCGGCCGTGAACACATCTTTTTGCTGGTGTCATCGTTCAATGACCGTGCTCAACACTTTTATCGCCAGCACGGCTACGAGTTCATTGGCGAACTCAAGGATTATGTTGTGCCGGGTAAATCGGAACTCATCTTGCACAAAAGGCTTCCATGAGCGCGGTTCCAGCGACGGCAACCGCGTCGACCTCCATGAATAAACGCCTCGTGCTGCTGCTGATGGCCGCGGCCTCAGTGGGATATGTGTGCCGCGTCGCTGTCACCGTGGTCGCGCCCAACATGATGAGGGACTTCGGGCTGACCCAAACGCAGATGGGCACGGTGTTCAGCGCCTTCCTGGTTGGGTACACCTTGTTTCAGGTGCCCTCAGGAGGGCTCGCGGACCGGGTCAGTGCGCGCCGCATCTTTCTTTTTCTTTGCACCGGCTGGGCGTTGCTCACGGTTCTCACTGCGCTCGTGGGATGGCGCGGATTCGGATTAGCTGTTGTCATTCCGCAACTTTGGGCGCTCCGCGCAATCTTCGGAGTCATTGCCGCTCCCACCTATCCGACCTCGGGCCGGACCATCGCCATCACGATGCCGCCGCGCTTGCAAGCCCGGGCGAACAGCCTAGTGCTGGCGAGCGTTGGAGTGGGATCAGCGGTTACTCCTCTGCTGCTGGCGCCCATCACCACTCGCTTCGGATGGCGCACGGCGTTGTGGGTGGCGGCGTTCCTTAGCGCGGTTGCCGGATTGCTGTGGTCGAGGTTTGGACCGCGAGAACTTCACTTGCACGCTACTTCAAATGAGCAGGCCTCGGCTTATCGCTCCACTGCGACTGGATCGCCGAACCACTCGGCTCAACCGTTGCGCTTGCCGAGTTTCTGGTTCCTGTCCGCCAGTTATCTGCTGCAAGGCTACCTGGGGTACATCTTCATTTTCTGGTTCTATCTCTATCTGGTCCAGGTGCGCCACTTTGAAGTGCTCAAGGCTGCGAGCTTCACGGCACTGCCATGGATCGCCACTACGTTTGCCATCCCGCTCGGAGGCGTCTTCTCGGACTGGGCGGTGATCCGCTGGGGTGCGACATGGGGACGCCGCAGCGTTCCGCTGGTTGCTCTCTGTGCGGCGGCCATCTTCCTGGTGATTGGCGCTCGCACTCCGAAGCCCATGGTGGCTGTGGCAGCTCTCACGACGTGTACGGTGCTGGTGCTCTGTACCGAGGGCCCGTTCTGGGCGACGATGACCCAACTCTCAGGCGAGCATAGCGGCATCGCGGGCGGCACCATGAACTTTGGCAGCAATCTGGGCGGCATGGTTTCGCCTGCTCTCACACCCTGGCTGGCGCAGCGGATCGGATGGGAATCGGCATTGACGCTGACTGCGGGATTAGCAGTCGTGGCAGGCTTGTTGTGGCTGGGAGTGCGGGTTGAGCCGAGAGCTGATTGAACGCGCGATCTGAAGACGCTGGCTAAACATCTACTCCCACCTCGGTTGACCTTCGCGAATATTAATGTAGCGATCGATGGGAAGATCGGTGAGGCGCTGGACAAGCCCGCTAGGCTGCGGCCATTTGATTTCGATCCAATCCATTTTGGCGCGCCTTCCGCCACCGCAGCCGAAGCAAACGTCGCCGAATTGCTGGGCGTGCCCCGCGGAGCATCGGTACTGCGCATTCGCCAGGTGATCTATTCCTCGAAAGGCAAAGCCACAATCTACGGGGTAGGCTTCTACCTCTCGGAGCGCCACACGCTCTTCATTCGCCGCTTTCGCTAGCGTGCATTTACCTTCTTCATAATTGGTGGGATCGGTCAGGAAATCGGATCGGGACGGCTGGTCATCGCCAGGAATATGTCGAAAACGAATAGGGCGATGGCGACGTCGTTGAACAGTGTCGCCTGTCGGAGAGTCGGCCATAGCTGGTTGGCAGCCCAGAACAAAAAAGCACAGGCCAGAAGGATGGCTTTGATCAACTCCGACCGCGAGGGTCGCCGCACCGCTTCGTAAACCAGACAGGCACAGGCAATCATGGCGAGCGGAAGCGCCGCGAGGAGATCGTGTGCGTTCGCGGGAAAGAGTTCGGGAACAATATCCCATGCCAGGAGCACGCCAACGCTGATGAGCGTCACAACGCACAGGATCACCGGCAGGGACCGGCGACCCCGGTTAAGACGAATGGACATAAAAAGGCCCTCTGGTGAAGACCGCGTTTTGCGAATGCAGCACCCGGTGTTCAGTATGGAGTTGTAACGACTGCGTCCTCAGGGTAGCCCGGCATGCCAAACTCGGGGACATCCAAGCCAACCTCTTCAGACTCTTCGGGCACCCGCATGCTTTTCACTTTGTTCACAACCCAGAAAACTGCGTACGTCGCGCCGAACGCCCAGACCGCGTATAAGGTTGCTCCCATCAGCTGGCACCAGAACTGTCTTGTGTCGCCGTGGATCAATCCGGTGACGCCTTGACCCGCGTGTCCCAGATAGCTGGCCGCCCCGACGCCGTTCCATCCGGATCCGTAAGTGCCGTCGGCGAAAATGCCCACACAGACTGCGCCCAACCACCCGCAATATCCGTGCACCGAGACCGCGCCGCATGGATCATCGATCTTAAGAACACGCTCGTTAAACAGCACCCCGCCGCACACCAGAGATCCGGCCAGCACGCCGATGATGACAGATGCTGTCGGGGAGACAAAGGCGCAGGGAGCAGTGATCGCGACCAGACCAGCCAGCATCCCGTTACACGCCATCGTGATATCGGGTTTGCCGAACAGGAAGTACCAGATGAGCATTGCCGCAGCCGATCCGGCCACTGCAGCTAGATTCGTGTTCACCGCGACGATCGAGATGCGGAAATCGGTTGCGCCCAGGGTCGAGCCGGGATTGAAGCCCATCCACCCGAACAGCAGGATGAACGTTCCCGTCACGACGTAAACAATGTTGTGAGCAGGGAAGACGCGGATCTTCCCGCCGGGGCCAAACTTCCCTAGACGCGGCCCAAGGATAATTGCCAGTGCCATGGCGCAGAAGCCGCCGACGGCGTGTACGACAGTGGATCCGGCAAAGTCCACATAACCGTGGCCCAGATTCATTGTGGATCCAAGCTGCGACATCCAGCCGCCGCCCCACGCCCAGCAACCGGAAATCGGGTAGAGAATCGCGCCGATGAAGAGTTCACACAACAGAAACGCCCAGAAGCTGATGCGTTCGCAGATTGCGCCGACGATGATGTATCCGGCCGTCTCCATGAACACGACTTCAAACAGGGTCAAGCAATTGCTCCCGGCGTCATATGCCGGACCGACGAGGAAGAAGCCCTTTCCGCCCACGAACCCCCATTGCCCGCTGCCGATCAGAAAATGGTTCAGGGTAGGAACGCCGCCGAGATTTGTCGGCGCAGCGTTAATCGCGACTGCTCCAAACTGGAATGCGTATCCGACCGCGTAGTACGCGAGGAAGGCGAAGACGTACGCCGCGAAGTTCAGCATCATGAGATGGGCGGCGTTTTTCTTTCGTACCAGACCGCAAGTCAGCAGGGCAAACCCTGCCTGCATGAACAGCACGAGGTAGCCCGTGTTCAGCGTCCACGCCATATTGGTCGCGATGCGGACGTGGCCGACGCTGTCGGCGAGCTTCACCGCCAGAGGTTCCTTAGCGGCCTGAGCTTGGTAGTCGTCGAAGGCCTTCTTGTTCTGCGCGTAATCGGGAGCCGTCTTATCGGTGGGTTCGACCGGAACAAATGGATTTCCGGCAGCATCGACCGCAGCCGATTTGTCCCCGGTGGCGGTGCCGGCGGGATCCGGTTTGGGGCCGTCGTCGGCAAAGCTGAGAGCGGACAGCCCAAACAACAATCCTGCGACGAGAACAACTGTGGCGCTGGCGGTCACCAACGACCGGCGCAGAATGCGCCTCCCTGCTCGCTTCGTCATCTTTGCCTGCTCCTGTTTATGGATCTGCACAATTTCCAGTGGCAACGGCCTAGGACCTGCGGCGCGGACACCCCCCGGCGCCGCGCCGACGACCCCACACAGCGTGTCAGCCAGAATCAATCCGCCGACGATAAATGCGCGTATTCGCTCAGTCCAATACAAATTTCTTATAGCAACCATCAAGAAAAGTCTCGCCCGACATGGCCGGCAAACCGCCGTAACTGCACAGGTTGGCTAGGTTTGAGGACGTGACCAAGATCACTGGTCAGCGCGGTGACAATCACTGTCTGGTTCGGCGGCCCTGGCTAGCCTTGATGAGGGACTTCCCGCGGATCTCGCTGTCCGCTGTTTGCTGTTCAACTGAGCAAGCATGGGAGTTCCGGGTCCAACCATGCCTCGAAAACTGGGTCCCAAACTGATTCTCTCGCTCACCATCCTGATCGTCGCGATCAGCGGAGTCAGTGGGTACCTCAATTTCCGCACTCAGAAGAAGCAATTGGAAGGGACCATGATCCTCGGGGCGGATCAACTCTCGCGCAGTATTACGGGTGCTACCTGGCATGCCATGCTCGACGACGACCGCAAGGCCGCGTACGAGATCATGCGGGTGATCGCCGACAAGCAAGGGATCGATCGAATCCGGATGTTCAACCGGGAAGGACGGATGGTGTTTTCGACCGACGCGAGAGAACAGCCCGGCGTGACCAGCCTGTCGAACGAGGTGTGCGCGAGTTGTCATGGTCAGGGTCCCAACCGCAACCGGCCGTCCGAGGATTCTCGCGTCCGCTATGCCACTTCGCCAGACGGCGTGAAGACCATCAACATGGTGGCGCCCATCTACAACGAGCCTTCGTGCAGCAATGCCAGCTGCCACGCGCACCGCGCCCAGACGAAAGTGCTGGGGGTCGTTGATGTTGCATTGCGTCTGGATCCTGTTCAGAAACAGACGCGGGTGATCACTCTTCAGACTGTCATTCTGACTGCGCTCGAAGTGGCAATTGGGGCGGCGTTCGTCATTCTATTTACCAAACGCTTTGTGGCGACTCCGATTCAACAACTGATCGGCGGGACGAAGGCGGTCAGCGCGATGGATTTGGACCAGCCCATCAAAATTACCCGTCGCAGCCAGGAAATCGACGAACTGGTGGACTCGTTCAACAAAATGCGCGAGCGCCTGAAAGTGGCGGTAGACGATCTGAACGAAATGCAGCAGACGCTGGAGAGCAAGGTCGACGAGCGCACTCGACAGCTGCAGGTTGCCCAACGCAAGCTCATTCAATCCGACCGTCTGGCCACGCTTGGGCAGCTCGCGGCCAGCGTGGCGCATGAGATTAACAATCCCGTCTCTGGCGTTCTCAATCTCTCCATGCTTCTCGAGCGACTGATGGCCAAGGGAGAATACCCGCCGGGCCGCGAGGCGGAATTCCGGAAATACCTCAGCCTGATCTCCACGGAAACCGCTCGGGTCGGGCGCATCGTTTCAGACTTGTTGGCCTTCTCGCGGCGTTCCAAGCCGCAGCGCGCGCCCGCGGATCTGAACAAGCTGGTGCGCACCACGTTGGGGCTGGCCGACCACAAACTAAAGCTGATCAGCGCCGAAGTTGTTCTGGAGTTGCAGGATAATCTGCCGCTCGTCGAATGCGATTCCTCACAGATCCAGCAGGTGATCCTGAATCTGGTCTTGAACGGCGCGCAGGCCATGCAGCCGCGCGGTGGCGGCAAGCTGACGATCCGGACGCGCGAGTTGGCTGACGAGACCGTGGAACTTTGCGTTCAGGACACCGGTGAGGGTATCGCCCCCGAGAACCTTTCCAAGATCTTCGATCCGTTTTTC
>Ga0182024_10010442_pt1 | contig 18908 bp, 24 predicted proteins | sample P32metaG_FD_120480 | JGI IMG/M metagenome (GOLD analysis project Ga0182024, IMG submission 120480) | Permafrost microbial communities from Stordalen Mire, Sweden - P3-2 metaG (Illumina Assembly) | ecosystem: Environmental > Terrestrial > Soil > Wetlands > Permafrost | place: Sweden: Stordalen... | reverse complement strand
CTCCCGTCGGAATCAGGAGGTTCGCCGGAACGTGCAGCCGGGTCGGCTTGTCCCGGTCGATCCGAAAAATTCCGCGACCGAGGGAACCGTTTGCCTGCACGATATTGTCGGCTGTACCCCCGAGCGCGCGAAACTCCGCGATCATTTCACCCCATGTATAGGCCATCGTACCCCTTCAGCGGTTTGACTGCCGCGCAGCGCCTGGTCGGCCACGCAATTTGCCGGCCCGTCTGTGTGGGCAACTACCATGCAGCTCTGTCAATAGCAGCACACCGCGAATTGTATTCCGGTTCCACGCAATATCGGCCTCTACGTCGATATCACGTGCCCGCGGGGCGCCGGAACCAATCGTCACCGTGACATTGCCCGCCCGGAACAGTCCATGTTCTTTGTCGGTTGAGAGGAGATCGCTACAGCGGCTTGAGCACCTGTCGCCACGAATGCAAGCGGGACCAAGATTGCAAACAACTGCGCATATTGCGGGGCCAACTCCCCCAATCAAACAGACCCTACTGTATGCCTTCGGCGCGAGGATTGCGAGGGCGGGCGCGACTGGCTTAACTGGAACTGAATTGTTTGCGGGCTATTGCGCAGCACGAGCTACGTTCGCGGCACTCGTGTGCGTGGCTTCGACGGGCAACCCTCCTTCCGGCGCATTTGCGCGGCCACTCCGTTCAGGTGTGAATGGCACCCGATGGATCCGCGAAAAACATTGATCGTCATCGGCGCGGCGCTTGTGGCGGCAGGCGTGTTCTGGCCGTGGCTCAGCCGGCTCGGTCTCGGGCGGTTGCCGGGCGACATCAACCTCGACCGTCCCGGCATGCATCTCACCATTCCGCTCGCGACCTGCCTCGTCATAAGCTTCCTCCTTTCGCTTCTCTTTTGGATATTCAGGAAGTAAGAGCCGCTCATGCCGCTTCGCCCCATCCGCCGCGCGCTTCTTTCGGTGTCCGACAAGACAGGGCTTGTCGAGTTCGCGAACGGGCTGGCACGCCACCAGGTCGCGCTCATCTCCACAGGCGGGACGGCGACGGCATTGCGCGACGCAGGACTCACGGTCACAGAAGTGGCGGAGGTCACGCGTTTTCCCGAAATCATGGATGGCCGCGTCAAGACGCTGCATCCGCGCATTCACGGAGCACTGCTTGCCCTGCGCGACAGACCGGAACATATCGAGGCGATGGGGGTGCATGGAATCGACGGCATCGATCTGCTCGTCTGCAATCTCTACCCGTTCGAAGCAACCGTCGCGAGGAAAGCGGGCTTCGAAGAGACGATCGCGAACATCGATATCGGCGGGCCGGCGATGATCCGCGCTGCGGCGAAGAACCATGGATGGGTCACGGTCGTTGTCGATTCGGAGGACTTCGCCACGGTCCTTGCCGAAATGGACAGTCGGGATGGCTCGACCGGCCCTACCCTCCGCCGCAGGCTTGCCCAGATCGCCTATGCGCGAACCGCCGCCTACGATGCCGAGGTCTCGAACTGGCTGGAGAGCGAAGCCGCGAAATCCGGCGACAGGTCCCCGCCGCGCCGTCGCGCTTTCGCGGGCTGGCTGAGACAATCCCTGCGTTACGGCGAAAATCCGCACCAGCAAGCCGCTTTTTATGCGGACGAAGAGCATCGTTTCGGCGTCGCCACGGCGCAACAACTCCAGGGGAAGGAGCTTTCGTACAACAATATCAACGACACCGACGCGGCTTATGAGCTCGTTGCCGAATTCGATCCGCGCGCCCATGCCGCCTGCGTCATCGTCAAGCATGCCAATCCGTGCGGCGTGGCTCTGGCATCCACGCAGCGCGAGGCTTATGCGAACGCGCTCGCCGGCGATCCGGTCAGCGCCTTTGGCGGTATCATCGCGTTCAACCGCAAGCTCGAAGCGGCGACGGCCGAAGAAGTCGCGAAGCTGTTTACGGAAGTGATCATCGCGCCGGATGCCGATGAGGGCGCCCGCACCATCCTGTTGACGAAAAAGAACCTTCGGCTGCTGCTTGCGGGAGGTCTCCCCGATCCGCGCGCCGACGGGCTGGCATTCAAGAGCGTCGCGGGAGGGTTTCTGGTGCAATCGCGCGACACGGCACATGTCACGGGGGCGGACCTGAATTTCGTAACCCGCCGCCAGCCGACGGCCCGTGAACTTGCCGACATGCTGTTCGCCTTCACCGTCTGCAAGCATGTGAAGTCCAATGCGATTGTATACGCGAGGGTTTTGCAGACGGTGGGCATCGGCGCAGGCCAGATGAGCCGCGTCGACTCGGCCCGCATGGCTGCGATGAAGGCGCGCGAGGCTGCCGAAGCGGCGCACCTCCCGGAATCGCGAACGAAGGGCTCCGCCGCGGCGTCGGACGCCTATTTTCCCTTCCCCGACGGTCTCCTGGCGGTCGCCGAAGCGGGCGCGACGGCGGTCATTCAGCCGGGCGGATCGATCCGGGACGAGGCCGTGATCAAGGCCGCAGATGAGGCGGGCATGACGATGGCCTTCACCGGAATGCGGCACTTCCGTCACTGACGCCCGGCCCGCGGGCGGCGAACGTCATTCCGGTCACGTCTTGGTCACAGGTGCTGCAGGGGCACATACTTGGGACCCATGAAAGCATTCGCCCGAATCGTGAGCGGACGGGAAGAGTGGCACCCGAATGCCCTCGCTCCGCGCCATCGCCATGAACAAGCCTACGCTGCCGTCGTTCTTGCCGGTACTTATGAGGAATGCGGGAGCCATGGGCGATTTCGCGTCGGCCCACGCGATGTTCTTCTGCATGCCCGATTGGACGCGCATCTGGACCGTTTCAGTCACAAGGGCGCCCGGATCCTGAACCTTGTCGATACGGGATGGTGTTTCCGGGCCTGGACCGTCGCCCACGTGGCAAATGCGGACGCGATCGCGAGAACCGCAGAAACCGATCCGATATCGGCAAACCTTCAGTTGCGCGAACAACTGGTCAAAACAACGCGTTCGCCCGGCGACTGGCCCGATATGCTGGCCGCAGAGCTTATCTGTAATCCTCAGCTCCCTATCGGCGCGTGGGCAGCTGCCTACGGCCTGGCGGCGGAGACGGTTTCACGCGGGTTCCGAAGAGTGTTCGGACTCACTCCGGCAAGCTTTCGCACCGAAGCGCGCACGCGGCGGGCGCTCGCCGAGATCATCGGCAGCGCAGAGTCCCTCGCCTCGGTTGCCGTCCTGACCGGGTTTGCGGACCAGGCGCACATGTCACGGGCCACGAGAGCGTTGACGGGCCAGGCGCCCGCTTATTGGCGGCGGAGGTCAAATCCATTCAAGACGGGTGCTGGGCGAGCCGATTAGATCGGACGATGACGACTACGGCAGACATGGGAAACGATGTGGGTTTCCGCCCGAAGCTCGTGCCGATTGCTGTGGTGGTTCTGCTCGGTTTCGGACTGCCCTACGTGGCGGCGTATGCGGCATTCTTTTCGAGCAAGTTGTTTCACACGCCGTCGCCCGCGGGTCCCATACTCCCCTGGCTGTATGTGCAGCATGCGTTTCAGCTGCTGGTGGCGCTGGTAGTCATCGCAATCCTGAAATGGCGCGTCCCGGCGGATTACGGACTGCACCTGCCGCGCGGCAAAACCTATGTGGGCGCCGCCATTCTCTGGGGGGCAATATTCGGCGTCCTGATGACGCTCGTCGATTATGCGCCACAGCTGATCGCACATGTAACGCCCAATCCCGGATATCCCCTCACGCGGACAAATGTCGCCGGTTGGCTTTTCTTCGAAGGCGTCTATGTCGGACCGACGGAGGAAATCCCGTTCCGCGCTCTGCTCGTGACCTATCTGGCGGCCACGATGCCCGGCTCGCTGCGCATCGGCAATTTCCGGATGAACTGGGCCGGCATCCTTGTGGCTCTGATCTTCGCGCTCCTGCACGCCCAGAATTTCTCGCTGCGTGCATGGCCAGTCGCACTGGGCCAGCAGGTTTATGCCTTCGCGCTCGGCGTCCTCTATGCCTATTGGCTCGAGAAATCGAAAAGCGTCGTTGCGCCGATCGTCGGCCACAACGTCAGCGATGTGGTGGAATACGCGATCCTGTTTGTCTGGGTTGCCGTGGGTTAGAACTATTTCGGATTCAACTCGCGCACTTTGTTGTGTCATGGCCCGCGCAAGCGCATAGGCGCTACAATAGGCCGAAGGCCCCTCACCCGCGCCGAAGCGATTGCACGGCACGTATCTGCACGCCTCTCCCACAAGGGGAGAGGGGGAACCAGAGTCCTGCATCAACGACGGTAAATCAGCGCACGAGGTCCCCTCTCCCCTTGTGGGAGAGGGGCAACATTCGAATCCTCGCCACCGCTCAGAAATGGGTGAGGGGTCTCTCGGCCTATCTTAGCGCCCATGCGCGCAAGCGGACTACCCAGGTGGGAGCGACGTGCGTCCGCGATGAGGCCTTACTGCGTCCGCGGAGGCGCACCCTGCGCCTCGTTCATGCCGCGGCTCTCATAGGCTTGCCGCTGCTCGCGCCTTTGGGCGCGCAGCTCATGTATCTTGCGTATCAGGAAGCTGCCTTCGCGCTCGCCGATTCTGCCCGCCTTCATCTCCTCCCGGATGAGAGCGACTGCGCCAAAATGACGATGTGGAGCATTGCCATATTGGGCGCCTTCGGTGTCGGCATAGGGACCACCCTGCTGCCCGCCGGTCTGCGCCAAGGCCGCACCCGCCCCCATGGCCGTGACAAGTCCTAGCCCCGCAACGAGCGCCGTTGTCCTGAGATTCATGATTGTGTCCTTCCGTGCTCTCGCGGCGACCGTGATTGGCCGGCCGTGACGCGCGAATTTGCGGTTTCGGCATTGAACGCGCTCTGAAGCCGCCATTCATGCGACGTTCACGGCGTGGAACGCATCGCAATCCACATTTCGGCCTCACGCTTCCCGTTTCCACAGAACACATCCGCGCCGCGCCGCGACAAGCTCATCGAGCGCTTCCTGCATACGGAAGAGAACTCCGCTGGGATGGCAGAGCGTTGCCGCCCGCACGGCCTCGGCCATCGGCCAACCTTCACCACAGAATCTCTCGAGAATGATCCAGTCGCGGGCTTTGAGCCGCGAACGCAGCCGTTCGAGCCTGTGGATCGCATCGACCTGCGTCTGGGTGAAGGCGAGGCCGGCGCCGTTTCCGCCCCCTCCGGGCGGCGACAGGTCGGTGCTGTCCCGTCCGCCGGCCGCGCGCAGTTCGCACAGCGCGCGCAATTCCTCGCCGGCGGCGAACTGTTCGTCGCCGATTTTTCCGCGTGCATGGGCGAGCGTCAGCGGATGCTCGCCGATATTGCGGAAGCGCTCCTCGCGTCCGCTGCGAGCCGACACGAATTCTCGCACATAGACCTTCCCGGGCCCCGGCTTCGGCGCAAGCTCCCTCGGCGCAGGAGCAGACCTGGCGCGCTCCTTACGCGAGCGTTTGCTCATCGCGAACGCGCTCCCGCCGCGGCGTTCTTTTCCTCGGCCCATCGCGCGCCATCGCGGAATGCGCGCCCGAGTTCCTGCGTGCGGCTGAATGCGTCCTCGATCGCCTCGACATCGCCCCTGGCGAAGGCGCGCGCGTAGCGGGCCTGCGCATCGCGGTAGACGCGGCAAGCGTCGAGGAGCGGTCGTGTCGAAGCGCTCATGCCGCCTCCTTCTCAAGGACTGTCCCGCACTGCGGACAGCAATCGCCATGCAGCAGGCGGATGGCGCGGGCCCGGTTCGGCAAGCGTTCGATCCGGCCACGCTCCTCGAGTTGTCTCAACAGGCGAAAGATGCCGGCCTTGGAGCCGGATTGAAGGGCGACGCGAAGTTCCTCGACGCTGGGCATCGTCCGGGTTTGGGCCAGATGGGCCTCAATCGCGTCGAGACACTCACGCTGCCTGGGCGTCAGGCCCGTGCTGGCGGAACAGGATTTCTCTAAGGGGCGCAAGTCTGGTCTCCCGGGCACGATTTCGTATCCGGATTATGACCAATTCAGTCCTATTGTCAACCTATTCGGTTCTATGAATAAGCGTTGCGGTATTGTTCACTGTGGTTATGAACAATATCAGCAAGATTCGCCACGCCAGAGGCATGTCGCAGCAGCAGCTCGCGAACAAGCTCAATACCACCGCGGTCTCCGTCGGCCGGTACGAAAGAGAAGATCAGCGTCTGTCGCTGCCGCTCCTCCGCCGTTTTGCCAAGATTTTCGATGTCACGATCGGGGAGATCGCTGGCGAAACGCGGCTGACGCCGGACTATTTGTCGGTGCCCGTCTTCGACCTGCGCGCTGCTGCTGGCGCGGGCGCACTGGCGCAGGAAAACGAGCCCGCCGGCCATCTGATGTTTCGCGAACAATGGCTTCGGCGAATGTCGAGCGACATCCATCGGCTCTTCGTGCTGGAGATTTCCGGCGACTCGATGTGGGAAACCCTCCACGATGGAGATCATGCGCTCGTCGATCCGGCCCAAACCAATGCGCGCCGGGAAGGCCTCTACGTCATTCGGATCGACGACATGTTGCAGGTCAAGCGCATTTCCATGCACCCGGTGACGAAGCTTCTCACCGTCAAGTCCGACAATCCTGCCTACCGCACCTATGACAACATCCAGCCCGACGACATCGCCATCATGGGCCGCGTGGTGTGGATCGGCCGCAGCCTGGGTTGAGTCTGCCCGATTCATTGCTCGTTTCTTAACGGCCGGGCACGGCGTTCATGCCTCCTAAATCAACGGCAGAGATTTGGCTGCCGTGTCGCGGAACCGTTCGTTCGCGTCAGGACTCTCGCATCACGGGGACTCAAACGCGGAGACGTGACGATGGGACGCCTTGCCAGACATGTGAAAGACGAAGCGAGATTTGTAACCGGACCGGACGGCGACATGCTGACATTGCCTGACCTGCCGGCGCCCGAAACACGGCGCTGGATCTCGCGCCGAAAGGCGGAAGTCGTGGCTGCCGTGGAAGGCGGTCTCCTCACGCTCGGCGAGGCTTGCGCCCGCTACGCACTCAGCGTCGAGGAGTTCGTGTCGTGGCAGCACGCGATCAAGGAATTCGGGATGGAGGGCCTGCGCGCGACGCGCCAGCAGGAATACCGCCATCTTGAAGGAACCCACACGACCCACTGAGCATCAGGGACCGCTGGGAACCGCTGGCGCAGTGAATTGCGCAAGATCGGTGAGGCCCAGCACGTCCTCGATATGCCCGATCCGGTGTAGAGCGTCGTCGAAACCGTCTTCGCCGAATGTTTCCCGCTCTATATCTTCGAACCGGTCGCCCATCTCGGCGAGGTCCGTCGAGGACAGCGCATTTTTCCAGGCACGAAAGACGAGCGTGTCCTCGCGCGCCGTGTGATTGGCATACATGATCTCGAACGCGTCGAAGGCGCGTGCCAGCGGTTCCGCGTCTGTTGCCGAAACCCGTGCGCCCCGCGTGACATCGAGCACATCATTTGTGATAGAGAACACAAAGATCACAAAGGCCAAGTCGCTTTCCCCGGGGCCGCGGACTTGCCCGGGGTCGCGGTCCCCGTACACGCAGCCTCCTCGTACCCTTTCGTGGCGAAGTCGCTTTCTCGGCTTCTTCTAGCCTCCGCGTGCTAAATTGAAGCAAGCGGGGATCGCATCATGCGTGGACAAACAATCGCAGCGCTCGGCTTTCGCGCGCACACCGGCTGGGCTACGGTTGTAGCGGTGACGAAGGACTGCGATGTGCTGGAGCGTCGGCGAATCGCCTACGAGCCGTCATCGACGCGCTTTGTCTATCACCAGGCGGCCGAGATTGACCTCAGACAAGCCGAAGATCTGATCGCAGCGGCGCGTGACGAAGCAATTGCCGCCGCCCAACGCGAAATTCAGTCTTTGCTCGCCGCATTGACGGAGAAAGGCATGACCGTTCGCGCGGCCTGCGTGCCCGCGGGCAACGGCAAATTGCCGAGCGCGCTCGCAGACATTCTCGCTGCGCATTCGCGAATTCATGCGGCGGAAGGCGTGTTCTACCGCGATGCTCTGGTCGAAGCCTGCGCGCGTCTCGGCTTGAAAGTTGGACGCGTGCCAGAGCGCGATCTTCGATCGCTCGCGGCCGGCGCGCTGAAAGTCGCACCGGAAAAACTGACAACGCGTCTTCAGGAGATGGGGAAGCGCCTCGGTCCACCGTGGAGCGAAGATCAGAAACTGGCGACTCTTGCCGCGCTGACCGCACTCAAATAATCACGGCCGGTACTGCCGTATCGCCAGGGAAACCGTTGCAGCGTTTATCTCCCAGACGGTTCCACAGCCACGGCGACAGTGGCTGTCGCCCCACAGCCATTCGTTAGGAACTCGGGCAGTTGCTGATCGGCCTCTATCTGTACAGCGCGAGCGGATCGGCTGCCTATTCGATGCCGGCGGGCTGATCGTGGTGCTGCTCTGGAGCTTCTATTCCGCGCAGGTGTTCCTGCTCGGCGCCGAATTCACGAATATCTACGCCACACGCCGCGGCAGCCGGCAGGGCGCCCGGAAAACTCTTGCGCCCCTGGCGCTTGATAATCGTGGCAATCGCCGACTGCGCGGAGCATGATGTCTCGCGAGGTTTCCCGCGAGGAGGACAAGATGAAGAAGCCTGCCAAGAAACGTAGGGCAAAAAAAACGGCGAAACCTGCACGCACCGCGCGCGCCAGAACAAAAAAGATCAGAGCGCGGGCGCCGACGAAATCGCGTGCGAAAGCTGCGCGCAAGCGGGCGGCCCCGGGGCGAAAAAAAGCTTTGGTAAAAAGAACCAAGAGAGCTGGCGTAAAGAAAACGCGGGCGCCCGCCGTGACAGCGCGACGCGCCCCCAAGGAAGTGCTGGGAGAAGGCAACTACACGGCCGCGCGGAGATTCCGCCAGGGCGAGACAAGGTTCGTTCAGCGCCATCGGGACAAGATCGCCGAACTCGGCCAGGAGGCAGAAGCGGCGCTCGAGGGCGGCGAGCGGAACGCGCTCGAGGATGCCGTTGCACGCGCCGCCTCGCACAGCCATTCGCCCGGCGAGGATGTCTAGAATAACCCGGAGCTATTCGATCCTTGGTGCGGCGGATGCCGCTTCCACGCGGTTTTCAATCGCACCGAGACCGTCGATCTCGACGCGCACAACATCGCCTGTCTTCAGGTAGAGCGGCGGATTGCGAGCCATGCCCACGCCCGACGGCGTACCGGTGAAGATGAGGTCTCCCGGCTCCAGCGTCATTGCTTCGCTTACATGTTCGATTTGCGCCTCGCAGTCGAACAGCATCTGCTTCGTGCTGGAGCTTTGCCGCGGTTCGCCATTGACGAAACTGCGAATGCCAAGTGCGTGCGGATCGATCTCGTCCGCCGTCGTGATCCATGGTCCGAAGGGCGCATGGGTATCGAACGATTTGCCGAGTGTCCACTGACCTGTGCGCTTCTGCCAATCGCGCACGCTGACATCATTGCCGACGCAGTATCCAAACACGACTTCTCCCGCACGGGCGCGCGGCACGTTGCGGCAGCGCCTGCCGATGACCACGACAAGCTCGGCTTCGTAGTCGAGCTCATCCGACACGGATGGAAGCTCAATTGCATCGAACGGACCGTTGGCAGCTGTGGACATTTTTGCAAAGAACGTCGGATACGGAGGCCGTTGCGCGCCTGTCTCTTCTATGTGATCGAGATAGTTGAGCCCGATGGCGAGGATCTTGCCTGGCCTAACGACCGGTGCACGAAGCTTGACCTCGGAAAGGCGCCTGTCGGGCCGGCCGGCGAGCGCCTGCTCAAGGCGCGGCCTGGCGGAACCCCAGTGCCGAATGAGCGCAATCATGTCGGCCGGCATGCCCGAGATGTGTCTGGCGACATCGACGACGCTGTCGCCGACGACCGCGCCGAGACGCGGTCCGGCGCCAGCTACATAGGTGACGAGCTTCATGATCGATGCCTCCAACAGCGGGGGGCCGCGCTGCCGAGCTTGCCCAGGTAGCCGGCTATGTCACACGTTACAGAACGCGCCAACAGCTCTTATGATGCCCCGAGTGCAGCCGCGCAATTCGACTTTGGCGGAAGCAACAATCAGGCGGCGCAATCGGCGGCGCGGCGGCCGACGAACTGCACGGCAATGCCTTCGTCCGTGTGGCGCACGACTCGTCGCGCCGTTTCGCCAAAGGCGAGCACTTCGCCGACGCGGGGCCGTTCCGTGGTCTTCAGAGAACCGCCACCAAGCGCAATGTCGACGATTTCGCAATCGATTTTTCTTCCGTCGGCCGCAATGAAATAATGCGGCGGCGCCATTTCCCTTGCGCGTGTCCCCATTCTGATGGGTGCGCGGATTGTCATGCCGTTGGCAACGAAATCGGAAAGCTGCTCCCGCGTGCGTTCACGCTTCACCTTGCTCGACTGGAATTCCAAACCGAGCCGGATCCGGTCGCGCCGGACAACCGTGCCTTCGAAACGTCCGAAACATTCGATGTAGAGCACGACTTTGGTGCCGATCGGCGCGGAGCCGACACATTTGACGCCAGCGCCGTCAGTCGAAAAATCCATGATGGTGCAATAGTCCTCGCAGCCGCGCTGCGGAACGAACAGCTTACCTTTCAATCCTATTTCGGAGCGCTTTTGTTTGCGCTTCTCCAGGCCGCTGCCCGGCCGTGCCGACGCTATCATGCGTTTTTTCAACCAACCCAGGAAATACACTACAGAATGGTGCAATGAAATTAACGGCTGGTCAGTCCCGTTACGTAAGGCCTGTTCGGGGGGAACAGAAGAGTTGTCCGTCTTGCATCCGGCTCGGACTAGCGGCTTTCCGCACCTCCGTGGTTTGCAGAACGCTCCGTGAAGAAGGCGACGATAAGACCAAACAGGAGCATTGCGAGCATGTTCTCACCGAACTTGGCGGCCGAAAAATGCGGAAGGTGGGGTTTGGCCATGGCCATGGAAAGTGGCACCACGACAAAATTCATGACGAAGAAGATCACCACTCCATACGCGAGACCTCCCACAACCCACCGACGCGCTAGCACGGGAAGCGGTCTGCATGACATGACATAAATCGCGGCAATGACGAGCGACATCGCCCATTGCAGCACGAGTCCGAGAATCGCGGATGGGGTTCCCTCGAAGAAGGACGCCCGGCCGAGCACTCCGCTCGCGATCGCGTGCAGGATCACGATCGGGTTTACCCAGTTGATCAGCGTCGCTGCTCCAATGTCGATCGTGCCTGCGATCAAGCCGCCCAACAGGATCGCCGCCCCCATCGAGCGATTTTGCCCATTCATGCGCGCGTCCTCCCGCTCCAGCGCTCGCGCCAGCGTAACGCCCGCTTCCCCCCAACCCGATCAAAGGCACGTGATCGCAGGATCACGTCTGACGAATTGCGGCTTCGCCGGACGTTCGGTCCGGAGCCTCAGAAAAGGCAGACGGAGAGCAGTGCAATCAACACGACCGCGAGTCCGAGCTTGACGAGAACGAGGCCCAGCCGGAAGACGAGGGCCAGGAGAAGGAACGGGATCACCAGCCCAAGGAACAGGCTCACGCCTACCACGGCGAAAAGGGCCGACCAGAAAACCGCAAAAATCCCGAACAGAAATGTGAACATTTCACACCACCCACGCCTGGCAGCGCTTCACATATGATCGGCCTGGCACCCTGCCAAGGGCCAAAGTGAAGAACCGGCGAGCCTCAGTGGAGGGCTGGTTCGGGCTCAAAATGCTGCGGACGCTCATAGACGAGCCTGCGCTCCTGCCAAACTTCGAACTTCCTGCAGGCGCTGAGCTTCATGGCGTGGGCGAGCACTTTGGCGTGCGTTTCGTTGGCGCATTCGGCCGAGAACGTACAGCTCAGCGAACCGTCATTATCGAGATAGCAGATTTCGTAGCTTGGCATGGTTCCTCCCTGGATGGACTCCATGCCCCCGCGCTTATTCTTCTTTCTCGCGTCCCGGCGCGTATGTCGAGCGAATTTTGATTGAGCGACGATTACAAATTCGTTGGGCAACCAATCGTGTCGTTGAAACCGGTCTTTCTCCGCGATTCACCGCTGACGTGTACGCTCGTGCCAGACTCCGGTATGGTTGCTCAACGCCGCCGCCGGGCGGCCGCGGGCGCAGCGGGCGCGCTTTGCGCCTGCCCAAAATAGTGGAAGAACTCGCTGTCGGGCGAAAGAACGACGCTCGTCGTATCCGCCGGCAGTGCGTCACGGTAAGCCTGCATGGAACGGTAGAAGGCGAAGAAATCCGGATCCTGGCCGTACGCGTCGCCAAGAATCTTCGTCTGCTCCGCTTCGCCCTCCCCGCGCAGGATTTGCGATTCACGTCCCGCCTCTGCGATCAGCACCGTCGCCTCGCGCTCGGCGCGCGCCTGGATTCGTTGCAAAATTTCCGAGCCCTCGGCACGGAACTCGTTCGCTTCGCGTTTGCGCTCCTGCTGCATGCGCTTGTAGATTGCGTCGCTGTTCTGCGCCGGCAGGTCGGCGTGACGGATGCGTACGTCGACAATCTCAACGCCAAGACGACGCGATTCCTGGTTCAGATCGTCGCGAATGTCGTGCATCAGATCGGCACGCGAACTCGACAGCATGGTGGCGAAGGTCTGTGAGCCCAGCACGCGGCGAAGATCCGAGCTGAGATAAGGATTGAGCCGAAGCTGCGCGCCGGTCTGGTCGAGCAGCGTCTGATAGAAGCGCAGCGGATCGATGATACGCCAGCGCGCGAATGCATCCACGACGATGCGCTTTTTGTCCTGGGTAATGACCTCTTCCGCCGGCGCCTCGAGATTGAGAAGCCGCTTGTCGATCACCTGGATCGTCTGCATCCAGGGAACCTTCACGTGCAAGCCCTCGGCCGTTACGACCTTCAAAGGAGCATCGAATTGCAGCAGCAGAACCTGCTCGGTGGGGTCGACCGTGTAGAAGCTCGACGTCCCGAGCCAGAAAACCAACACAAGCGCAAGGGCGGCCGCGACGAGGACAACGCGGCTCATTGCTGGGCTCCCGCAGCTGGAGCACTCGATGCTTGGGGCGCGTTGGCGGACGGCGCAGCTTCGGTAACGCTGACGCTTGGCGTCCGCTTTTCCAGACCCGGCAACGGCAGGTAGGGCACCACCCCGTGGCCAACATTGGCGTCCAGGATGATTTTGTTCATCGGCGCGAGGATCGTGCTCATGGTCTCCAGGTACATGCGCCGGCGGGTCACGTCGGGCGATTTGCGGTATTCGGCATAAACCGAGAGGAAACGCTTGGCTTCGCCTTCCGCCTGGGCGATCACCTGCTGGCGATAGGCCTCGGCGTCCTGCACAACTTTGGCCGCTTGGCCGCGCGCTTCGGGAATGATCCGGTTGGCATATGCTTCGGCCTTGTTGCGCATCGTTTCCTGGTCTGCGCGAGCCGCCTGAACATCGCGATAGGCATCGATGACATCCGCAGGAGTGTCTGCCTTCTGCATCTTCACTTGGGTAATGGCGACCCCGGCTCGGTAGGTGTCGAGAGTCTGCTGCATCAGATCTCGCACCTGATTTTCAATCGGCGCACGATCCTTTGTGAGGATCGGCTCGATCTGCGTCTGGCCGACCACCTCGCGCATGGCGCTTTCGGCGACCGCCTTAATCGTCTGCGGCGGATTGTCGACGTCGAAGAGATATTCTGCTGCGTCCTTGATGACCCAGCCGACCGTAAAATTTACATCCACAATATTTTCGTCGCCGGTGAGCATCAGGCTTTCTTCGCGCGTGTCCTCGCCCTGGCTCTCGTCGGCGGCTTCGTTGCCTGTGCGATAACCGATCGTGATCTGATTGACCGTCGTCACTTCCGGCGTCTCGACGGTTTCGATCGGCCAAGGCAGGTGATAGTTGATGCCCGGCGGCGTGCGCGCGACGTACTGGCCGAAACGCAGCACCACTCCCTGTTCGCGCGCGGTAACAAAATAGACCCCGCTGAGAAGCCAGATGACGGCAAGTCCCAACACGACCACGGCTATGCCGCCCGCAGTGAGCGCACCGCCGGGCAGCGCGCGCCCCAGCCGCTGCTGAAGCCTGCGGAGAAAATCCTCAAGTTCGGGAGGCTGCATGCGACCTCCGCCGCCGCCACTCGGTCCACGTCCCCACGGACCGCGCGGTCCCTGGCCGTTGCCGCCGCCGGATTGCGTATTCCAAGGCATGTTGTAATCCAAAAAGGTGAGTCCCGGATTTCCCAGCCCGTTCGTTGGTTTCCCGAGACGAAGCGGTTATATGTTCATCTCTCCTCGGGCGCAACGAAACAGCCAGCCGCGATTTCAGCGGCGCTGTGCCGCGCCGCGTCGGCAAAGGGCCAGGTGACGGATATGGCGGTGAGTCGCGAAGATGTGCTGAACGCGCTCAACCGCGTCGTCGATCCGGCGAGCGGCAAGCGCCTCGTGGAGGGCGGAATGGTGGAGGGCCTGGTCTTGAAGAACGGACATGTCAATTTCGCGATCGAGGTGCCGGCGGAACGGGGTGCCGCAGCGGAACCCCTGCGCAAGGAAGCCGAAGCAGCCGTCGCAGCACTGTCCGGCGTTCTTTCAGTTACCGCGGTGCTGACCGCGCATCATCAAGCCGCACCGGGCGCCGCCGCGGCGGCGCGTGAAGGAGCAAAGCCGACACCAGGCGGAATTCCCGGAGTCGCTGCGGTCATTGCTGTCGCGAGTGGCAAGGGCGGCGTTGGAAAATCGACGGTCGCCGTCAATCTCGCTTTGGCTCTCGCGCGGCTCGGGCTGAAGACGGGGCTGCTCGATGCGGATATCTATGGGCCATCGGTCCCTCGCCTGCTCAATATTCACGACAAGCCTAAATCGCGTGACGGCAAGGTCCTCGAGCCGATCGAGAAGTTCGGCATCAAGACCATGTCTATCGGCTTCCTCGTTAGCGAAGACCAGCCAATGGTGTGGCGGGGGCCGATGGTGGCCAGCGCGATTTCGCAGATGCTCGCGGATGTGGCCTGGGCGCCGCTGGACGTCCTTGTCGTCGACATGCCGCCCGGCACCGGCGATGCGCAGCTGACGATGGCCCAACGGGTGCCGCTCAAGGGCGCCGTCATCGTCTCCACGCCCCAAGACCTGGCGCTGATTGACGCCCGCAAGGGTCTTGCGATGTTCAGGAAAACACACGTCCCGATTCTCGGGATTGTGGAGAACATGAGCGTCTTTGTTTGCCCCCATTGCGGGAGCGAGAGTCACATCTTCGGAGATGGCGGCGCGCGAAGGGTCGCCGAGGAACTTGGAGCGGCTTTTCTCGGCGAGATCCCTCTCGTGCCTGCGATTCGCGAGACATCCGACGCGGGCGTGCCGATCGTGGCACACGCGCCGCATAGCGCTGAAGCGAAAGCGTTCCTTTCACTTGCCGAGAATGTGGCCGCAACGCTCAAGGCGCCGATGCGCCCCGCTCCGCGCATTGTGATGGAATAGCGACCGAAACGATCACGCATTGTATGCGAGCCGAAGGCCGGGCTGCGGCCAATCGATCGCGAGAAGCTTGCCTGTCCCCGATGCCGTCACATAGGCGGTCTTCATTGACTTGCCGCCCCAGCAGATATTCGTGACCAGCGGATCGGCGATTGCGGTGTGACGCATTTTTTTCGTGCCGGGCCAGAAAGTCGTAATGCCCCCCGCCAGAAGCGTCGCCACGCATACGCCGCCATCCGCCAGCACGCCCAGCGAATCGAAATAGGCGAGACCGGGATAGGCATTGACGAATGTCCCGGGCGTAAATCCTTCAACCTTTCCGGCCTTTCCGGGACCGGTTAAAGGCAGACTCCACAAACGGCCCGGAAACGTTTCGGCGTAATAGACCGTCCTGCCGTCAGGCGAGAGACCGACGCCGTTGGGCGATATGAGCTCCCTCAGAACGCGCGTGATCTTCGAGCCGTCTGCCCTGGCGTAGTAAAGCGCGCCATGGTTGCGTCCCTCGCCTGTCGTGGCTCCATGATCGGTAAACCAGAACCCGCCGGTCGAATCGAACACGAGATCATTGGGCGCAATAAGCCGCATGCCCTCGCATTCCGAATAGAGCGTCTCCGCCTTTCCCGTCGCAATGTCGACGCGCTCGATGCGTCCGCCCGCATGCGCCGGCGGCGCATGCCCGGGAATGAGCAGGCCTCCCCGTTTGTGGAATTGGAAACTTCCGCCATTGTTGCAAACGAAGAGCGCGCCGCCGGGACCGATCGCGAGTCCATTTGGCCCGCCTCCCGGCGCAGCAATCCTCTGCTTTCCCCCGTCCGTCTTGATCCGAGTGATTCGCCCTGCAGCGATCTCGACCACAAGCACCGAGCCATCCTCCATGGCGACGGGCCCTTCGGGAAACCTCAGACCCGATGCGATCTCGCGAGTAGTCATCGTGCCCCCCCTTTTTGAGATCAGTTACGCGTCACGCTGGAGCCCATTCGAACTGAGAAGAATCGAAATCGGTGCCGGTGTCACGGGAGCTGCCGTATGCGTTCAAGGACGACAAAGTCGTAGCGAAGGCCGTCGGGCGCGACCCGCGCGTCACGTCCGCTTTCGCGCCATTTGCTTCTTTCAAACGGCACCAAATGCGTGTCGCCCTCGAAATCCGCATGGACCTCTGTCAGATAAATGCGATCTGCAACCGGAAGAGCGGCACGATAGATTTCCGCACCCCCGATGACCGCAATTTCTCCGCAATCCAGGGCCATCGCGAGCTTCAACGCCTCGTCCACATTGCGGGCAATTTGTGCGCCGCCAGCCAAAAGTTTCGCGTCTCGCGTGACGACAATGTTGGTCCTGCCTGGCAACGGCTTGGTGGGAAGGCTGTCCCATGTCTTGCGGCCCATAATGCAAGGCTTGCCCATTGTCACGGCCTTGAAGTGGCGCATGTCTTCGGCAAGCCGCCAGGGCAATTTGCCGTGCCGGCCAATAACACCGTTGTCCGCTCGGGCGATCACCATCGCGATACGACTCATCGAACCGGCAATTCTTCCAGCCTCTGACCGGAGAGGCGAAAAATATGCCAGCCCTCGACGCGTTTGGCGCCCAATTTCTCGTAGAATGCAATGGCGGATTTGTTCCAGCCCAGAACCGACCAGTCGATGTAAGTCGCGCCCTCTTGCCGCGCGCGCGCGGCAAGAAAGGCAAGCAACGACATACCGATTCCGCATCCGCGGCGGGCGGGGCGGACAAACAAATCCTCAAGATAAAGACCGTGCGAGGCGCCGAAGGTGGAATAGATCGGGTACCATGTCGCAACGCCAACTGCGGCGCCGTCGAATTCCGCAATGGCACAACAGCAGGGCGACGCCGTCCCCATTATATCGCGCGCAATGATCGCGGGTGTAAGCCGAAATTTCGCCGTCAACCGCTCATAGACGGCAAGTTCGTACAGCAGAGAATGGATCGCTTCCTCGTCCCCCGAGACCGCCGCCCGAATTGAGATTTTTGTCATTTCCATCCGGGGAATCAGAAGCCGGGGCCCGAGAATAGGGATATCTTTTGACAACTTTCTGGAACAAAAGACCAAGATTCCGGTTGCATCATTTAGCAGAGGAAGGCTCACCAATGAAGCTCCTATTGATTTCCGCGCTAGCGCTGGGCTTGGCCGCGGTCGCGCCGGCAGCATGGGCCCAGGGCGAAAACCATCACCAAGGCGGCGCACCCCATGCCGCGCCGGGCGGCGGCATGCCGAGTCATGCGGCTTCTCCGCGAATGACCGCGCCAAGTCCGATGCACGCGGCGCCAACCAGTCACACGTCTGTCCGGCCGAGTTCCAGCACACGGACGCGCACGACCACGCACCATGTCGTCAGCCGCACGGTCCACCACGTCACCACGACCCATCGCCATGTCGTGGCAACGACCCGTCACGTATCGGCGGCACACCGCGCAGCCGCGCTTCGGAGTTCGCATGCGAATATCGCAAGGTTCCGGCGCACCATGGTCGCGACGCGACATTTCCACGCCGGTCCCTACCGCGCGCCGCCGGGCTTCCAGTATCGCCGCTGGGCGCTCGGCGAGCGCCTGCCAGGACCGTACTTCGCCCGCTCGTTCTGGATCGGCGATTTCGGGATCTACGGACTGTTCGCACCGCCATACGGCTATGTCTGGGTGCGCTATGGACCAGACGCCGTTCTCATCGACGAATATACCGGCGAAGTCATTTCTATGGACTACGGCGTGTTCATAGATTGAACCCGCTGCACGCAGGAAGAGGATTTCCGGAACTCGACTCGCGCGCGCATCATACGGCGATGTCTGCCTTGATGTGTGGGTGCGCGCGATAGTTTTGCAGCGTGAAATCCTCAAAGCCGAAGTCGAAAATATCTTCGACCGCGGGATTGAGATGCATCTGCGGCAACGGATAGGGCGCGCGTGACAGCTGTTCATACGCCTGCTCGCGATGATTCAGGTAGAGGTGGGCGTTGCCGAGCGTATGCACGAACTCTCCCGGTTCAAGTTTCGTCACCTGCGCCGCCATGATGGTGAGAAGCGCATAGGAGGCGATGTTGAACGGCACGCCGAGAAAGACATCGGCCGAGCGCTGGTAAAGCTGGCAGGAGAGCCGGCCTTGAGCGACATAGAACTGAAACAGGCAGTGGCAAGGCGGCAGCGCCATCTTCGCGATGTCGGCCGGATTCCAGGCCGTCACGATTAGCCGGCGCGAATCCGGATTTTGCCGAATCCCGTCAATCACCGCGGCGATCTGATCGATCGTCACGCCATGCGAGTCGGGCCAGGAACGCCATTGCGAACCGTAGACGGGCCCAAGTTCACCCGCCGCATCCGCCCACTCGTCCCAGATGGTGACGCCATGCTCCTGCAGCCAGCGCACATTCGTCTCGCCGCGCAGAAACCACAGAAGCTCGTAGATGATGGATTTGAGATGGAGCTTCTTGGTGGTGACAAGCGGAAAGCCAGCCGCGAGATCGAAGCGCATCTGGTGACCGAAAATGGATAGCGTTCCGGTGCCCGTCCGGTCGCGCTTTTCGATGCCCCGCGCGAGCACCAATTGTATCAAGTCCAGATATTGGCGCACTGGAT
>Ga0182024_10010441_pt1 | contig 18910 bp, 16 predicted proteins | sample P32metaG_FD_120480 | JGI IMG/M metagenome (GOLD analysis project Ga0182024, IMG submission 120480) | Permafrost microbial communities from Stordalen Mire, Sweden - P3-2 metaG (Illumina Assembly) | ecosystem: Environmental > Terrestrial > Soil > Wetlands > Permafrost | place: Sweden: Stordalen... | reverse complement strand
CCTTGGTTTCGTGCGCGGCATCTACAGGAATGTGCCCGTCCTGGACACCGGCGCGCGGGGATCGACCACCACCTTCCTCCAGCGCGGCATCGGCGATGTGCTGCTGAGCTGGGAGAACGAGGCGATGCTGGCCATCGACGAGGCGGGGCCAGGCAAGCTGGAGATCGTGCGCCCGTCGCTGAGCATCCTGGCTGAGCCGCCGGTTTCGGTTGTCGACAAGGTGGTAGACAAACACGGTACGCGCCAACTGGCCGAAGCCTATCTGCGTTTCATGTACACCGACGCCGGCCAGGACGTAGCCGCGCGAAATCACTTCCGGCCCCGCAGCGCCGCCGTGGCCGCGCGCTACGCGGCGAAGTTCCCGCGCATGAATCTGGTCACCATCGCCGCCTTCGGAGGCTGGCAGAAAGCCCAGGCGAAGAATTTCGCCGACGGCGGCGCCTTCGACAAGATATACCAACCGGGCTGATATGGTCGCGCTCGCCCCCCGGATCGCCGCGCCCGCGGCGGCGTGGCGGGAGCCCAGCGCCGTTCCGGGCTTTCACCTGGCGTTCGGATTCACCCTTTTCTACATTAGTCTCGTCATTCTGCTGCCGCTGGCGGCTTTGGCCGCCCGTCCTTGGGAGCACGGGCCCGGCGGCTTTGTCGCCGCCGTCACGGCGCCCCGAACCCTGGCGGCCCTGAGACTGAGTTTCACAGCGGCGGCGCTTGCGGCCCTGGTCAACGTCGCGCTGGGTTTCGCCGTAGCCTGGGTGCTGACCCGCTACGAATTCCCGTTTCGGCGGCTGGCGGACGCCTTGGTCGACCTGCCGTTCGCCCTGCCCACCGCCGTGGCAGGAATCGCGCTGGCGACCCTCTACGGCCCCCACGGGTGGATCGGCGCGGCGCTGGCGGACGCCGGGATCAAGGTGGCCTATACGCCAGTTGGCGTGTTCGTCGCGCTGCTGGCCGTGGGCCTGCCCTTCGTGGTGCGGTCTGTTCAACCGGTGCTGCAGGACCTCGACGTGGCATGGGAGGAGGCCGCCCACACCCTGGGCGCCAACCCCCTGCAGATAGCCTGGCGGATCTTCGCGCCTGCCCTGACGCCGGCGCTTCTAACCGGCTTCGCCATGGCCTTTGCACGGGGGGCCGGCGAGTACGGCTCCGTAATCTTCATCGCCGGCAATATGCCGGGGGTGTCCGAGATCGCGCCCCTGGTTATCGTCACCAAGCTGGAACAGTACGACTACGCCGGCGCCGCGGCCGTGGGCGTGGCCATGCTGGTCGGCTCGCTTCTGGTCCTGGCGGGCGTCAACGCCGCCCAGGTGGCCTTTTCCCGGCGAGGTGAACGATGATCGGCGAGACCGCCCGTCGACCGGTCAATCGAGCCGGCCCCCTCCTCATTCTGATCGTGGCGCTGGCGTGGCTCGCGCTGGTCATCGGCGCGCCGATGGCCACGGTGTTCGCCGAAGCCTTCAAGAAAGGCGCCGGCGTCTTCCTGGGCGCCATCAGCGATCCCGACGCCGTGGCGGCGATCCGTCTGACCCTGCTGGTGGCGGCTATCGTCGTGCCCCTCAACGCCGCCTTCGGCCTGGCGGCCGCATGGTCGATCGCCAAGTTCGAATTCAAGGGCAAGGCTCTGCTTTTGACCCTTATCGACCTTCCCCTTTCCATGTCGCCGGTGGTGTCGGGCCTAGTGTGGGTGCTGCTGTTCGGCGCCAGGGGCTGGTTTGGACCGATGCTCGATGACGGGGGCGTCAAGGTGATCTTCGCGGTTCCCGGCATCGTGCTTGGCACCGTCCTGGTGACCGTGCCCTTGATCGCCCGGGAACTCATCCCGTTAATGGCCGCTCAGGGCGCTGAAGAGGAGTTGGCCGCCACGACCCTGGGCGCGGGAGGCTGGACGACGTTCCGGCGGGTCACTTTGCCCAATGTGCGCTGGGCGCTGTTGCACGGCGCGCTGCTCTGCAACGCCCGGGCCATGGGCGAATTCGGTGCGGTTTCAGTGCTGTCGGGGCACATACGCGGCCTCACCGAGACCCTGCCTCTCCACGTAGAGGCGGTCTACAATGAGTATGATTTCGTGGGCGCCTTCGCCTGCGCCTCGCTGTTGGCCGGTCTGGCCATCGTAACCTTGGCCGCCAAGACCGCCCTGGAGCGCGCCGACGCGGCCGCGGCGATCAAAGGGAGCGCTGCATGACCCTCACCGTCGATGGCGTCTTCAAGCAGTTCGGCCGCTACCCGGCCCTCGCCGGCGTTTCCTTGGAGGCGCGGGACGGTGAGTTCCTGACTCTCCTGGGCCCCTCGGGTTCGGGCAAGACCACTCTGCTCCGCGTACTGGCCGGCCTGGACAGGCCCGACCGGGGCCGCGTGTACCTGGACGGGGCCGATTTCCTCGAGTTGAGCGCCCGCGAGCGCCGGGTCGGTCTGGTGTTCCAGCAATACGCCCTGTTTCGCCACATGACGGTGGCCAAGAACATCTCCTTCGGCCTGGACGTTCGGCCCGCCAGAGCGAGGCCCTCCCGCGACGAAATCCAGAACCGGGTCACTGAATTGCTGGCGCTGGCGCGTATCAATGGTCTCGGTCAGCGATTCCCCTCCCAGCTGTCCGGCGGCCAGCGCCAGCGCGTGGCCGTGGCCCGGGCTCTGGCGGTTGAGCCACGGCTGCTGCTGCTCGACGAGCCGTTCGGCGCCCTGGACACCAAGGTGCGCAAGGAGTTGCGTGGCGAGCTTCGCCGCATCCATGACGCCACCGGCGTCACCACCATCCTGGTCACCCACGATCAGGAGGAGGCCATGGAGCTGGCCGATCGGGTCGTGCTGATGAACCGCGGACGCATCGAGCAGATCGGCACGCCGCGCGAGCTCGACGATGCGCCCGCCTCGCCTTTCGTTTTCGAGTTCCTGGGCGAATGCAATCGCCTCCCGTGCGAGGTGGTCGGCGGCGTGGCCCGGTTCGAGGGCTTCGCCGCGCCGGCATTGAGCGGCGTCGGCCGAGTCGGGCGGGGCGTGGCGCTGTTTCGACCGTCCGACACGCGGCTTGACGCCGGCCCCGTCGGCAAGGGCCTGCCCGTGTGCGTGGTTGAGGTGCGCGGTCGAGGGGCGGTTCGGGCCGTGCAATGTCAGTCAGTGGGCGGCCATCGCTTGACGGCCGAGCTGCCCGAACACATCGCCGTTCACTTCGAATCGGGCCAGCGGGTGCGCCTGACCGCCGGGCGCGTCATGGTCGATCTGCAGCAAGCCGCGCTCGGCGAGGCGTCGGCGCTGGCATCGCCGGTGGCGATTCGCGATTCGGCCTGACGGTGATCCCACGGACCATGTGTTGCCGCCAAGAAACACCCGTTTCGCGCTGCAAGACGACCTTTCGGCCACTAGGCTGTTGAGTTTGGGGCACAGTCCGATTTAGACTCTGACAATGTCTGCCGAGGCGAGCGCGATCTCGACGCCGTCAGCGTCCGGGACGGATGGTGTCCGTGTGAGGTTGCTGATGGGCGGCGCCTATGCGCTGGCCGCGGCGCTCACCGCCATCTCCGTGGCCCTGGGTTCTTCGCCGAACCTTAGCGGGGCGCTTGGCCCGGCCAGTCCCCTGGTCCTGACCTTCCTGGGCCTTGGGTTCCTGCTGATCGCCTCCTTGGGCGCTCTGCTCGCATGGCGAATGCTGCGGCTGCTGGGGGCGCAGTCGAGCGATGCGGGCGCCCGCCTGCACTTGCGATTCGTGGCCCTGTTCTCACTCGCGGCGGTGGCGCCGGCGGTGATTGTGGCACTCTTCTTCGGAGTCCTGGTGACGCGCGGCGTCGACAACTGGTTCAGCGCCCGCGTCCAGAGCGTGGTGGAGAATTCCGCCACCGTGGCCAGATCCTATGTCGAGGAGCAGAAGGACTACATTGGGGCGCACATCGCGGTGATGGCGCAGGCGTTGGATCAGGCCGCGCCGACTCTTTCCGACACGCCGGTTGCGTTTGGCCATTTCCTTAAGGACATGACGGCTGACAGCGGCTTTTCCGCCGCCTACATCATCGACCACGACGGCAGGGTGCTGGCCAGGGCCGATCCCGCCGGCGGCGCGCCGCTACTCATTCCACCCCCCTCCACCTTCAGGGCGGCCGATGAGGGCGTTGTCTCGGTGGGTGCGTTCGAATCCGTCGACCTCTTCCGCGCCCTCTACCGTTTGAAGGGCTACCCGGACGCCTACCTCTATGTGGTTCGCCCCCTCGACAGGGGCATCTTCAGGCATCTGCGCGAGACGGAGGCCTCCCTCGCCGCCTACCGCGAGGCCAAGGCGCGGCGCGCGCGCATCCAGGCCGCGTTCGCGCTGAGCTACTTGGAGACCGTCCTGCTGGTGCTGATCGGGGCGATGTGGCTTGGCATGGCGGCGGCCAATAGCATCGCCGCGCCCGTGGCGCGCTTGGTGCAGGCGGCGGGTCGCGTGGCCGGCGGCGACCTGACAGCGCGCGTGGACACCCGGAACGATCCCGAGGAAATCGCCGTTCTCTCCCGCGCCTTCAACCGGATGACCCGCGATCTGCGCGAGCAGCAGGAAGCTTTGCGCGCCGCCCACGTGGACGCGGAATCGCGGCGCCAGTTCACGGAGACGGTGCTGTTCGGGGTCAGCGCCGGCGTCATCGGCCTGGATCCGGAGGGTCGCGTTTCGGTGGTGAACCGCCAGGCCGCGCTGCTGTTGGCGCTGGGTGGCGCGGATAGCCAGGGCCGCATGCTGGCTGAAATCGCGCCCGAACTCGAGGCCGTGGCCGCTGGCGCGTCGCGCCAGGGGGGCGAAGCGGAGGAGGATGTCGACATCGCCCGCGGCGGTGAATCGCGGCGCCTTCGGGTGCGCGCCAGCCATGGCGCCGGCGGCCTGGTGCTGACCTTTGACGACATCACCCGCCTGGTCGCCGCGCAGCGCAACGCGGCCTGGAAGGATGTCGCTCGTCGCATAGCCCACGAGATCAAGAACCCGCTGACCCCAATCCAGCTCTCGGCCGAACGCCTGCGTCGGAAATACCGCAAGGAGATTGTCGGCGACATCGAGACGTTCGATCGCTGCACGGACACCATAATTCGCCAAGTGGCGGACATCGGCCGGATGGTGGATGAATTTTCGGCCTTTGCGCGAATGCCCGCCCCTCTGTTCGCCCCGCATGACGCCGCCGAGATCCTTCGTCAGGTCGTGTTCGCCCAGCGCGTGGCCGACCCGGACGTCACCGTGGAGATCGTCGACCCGATCTCCGAAGCCATGCTGGTTTGCGACGGCCGCATCGTCGGTCAGGCGCTCGCCAATGTGCTGAAGAACGCCGGCGAGGCCATTTCGGCGCGGCGCTCCACCGCGCCTGATCCGCCGGGACGCATCCGCGCCCGTCTGGCCATCCACGTCGACAGGATCGATTTCGTGATCGAGGACAATGGCGTAGGCCTGCCCGCCAAGGACCGCGGTCGCCTGACCGAGCCCTACGTCACCACGCGCGAGAAAGGCACCGGGCTTGGCTTGGCGATCGTCAAGCGCATCCTCGAGGACCACGGGGGGGGCCTCATCCTGACCGACGCCGCTGAGGGCCACGGCGCGCGGGTCGTTTTGTCGTTCCCGATCGGCCACGCTGTCCCCCGCGACGGGGAGCCGCGAAGCCAGGGCTTGAAGGTGAACGTATGACCGGCGACGTCCTGGTGGTCGATGACGAGGCTGACATCCGCGAGCTTACGGCCGCCATTCTCGAGGACGATGGCTACGCCGTGCGGACCGCTCAGGATTCGCAGAGCGCCTTGGCGGCCATTCGCGCCCGCAAGCCATCGCTGGTGGTGCTCGACATCTGGATGAAGGGAGGCGGTCTGGACGGATTGGAATTGCTCGACGTCGTCAAGAGCCTCGATCCCGATCTCCCGGTGATCATGATCTCTGGTCACGGGAACATCGAGACGGCGGTGAGTTCGATAAAGCGCGGCGCCTACGATTTTCTGGAAAAGCCGTTCAAGTCCGATCGCCTGATCCTTCTGGTGGCCCGCGCGCTGGAGGCGGCGACCTTGCGGCGTGAGAACCAACGACTGCGCACCCAGGCCATAGTGCCCGATGGGCTGGTCGGCGGCTCGCCCGCGGCCCAGCAGCTTCGCGCCATGATCGCCAAGGTGGCCCCAGCCAACAGCCGCGTGCTGATTTCCGGACCCTCTGGTTCGGGAAAGGAAACCGCGGCGCGCCTTATCCATGCGGCCAGTCCCCGCGCCAAGGGTGAATTCGTGGCGATCAGCGCCGCGGGCATGACCCCCGAGCGCATGGACCTGGAGCTGTTCGGTGAGGAAGGCGTGGAGGGGCGTCCGCGCAAGATCGGCGTCTTCGAGCGCGCCCATGGGGGCACCCTCTATGTCGACGACGTGGAAGGCATGCCGCGCGAAAGCCAAAGTCGCATCTTGCGCGTCCTTGTTGATCAGCGGTTTCGCCGGGTGGGCGGCGATCTGGATGTCCAGGTGGATGTGCGGGTGGTCTCCTCCACCTCACGCGATCTGCGGGAGGAAATCGCCGCAGGGCGGCTCAGAGAGGATCTCTTCCATCGCTTGAATGTCGTGCCCCTGCGCGTACCTGGCCTCGCGGAGCGGCGTGACGATATCCCGGAGCTCATCGACTATTACATCGATCGGCTCAGCACCGCCTCGGGCCTTCCCAAACGCAAGCTCGCCGCCGACGCCTATGCCACCCTTCAAGTGCAGGCGTGGCCCGGCAACGTGCGGCAACTGCGCAACCTCGTGGAGCGCATCCTGATTCTCGCCGCCGGCGATCCCTCCCAGCCGATCACCGCCGAAATGCTGCCCGCCGAATCGAGCGGCGGGCCGGCGGCCGGCGGTCTTGGGGTCGACCGCATCATCGCCTTGCCGCTCCGGGAGGCGCGCGAACTGTTCGAGAAGGAGTATCTAACCTCCCAGATCATGCGCTTCGGCGGCAACATCTCACGCACCGCCGCCTTCATCGGCATGGAGCGCTCCGCCCTGCACCGCAAGCTGAAGTCGCTGGGTTTCGGCGCGGCTCGCGTCGTCGACGACGAGATCGGCTGATGGCGCGAGTCGCCTACGTTAACGGCCGTTTTGTCGCCCACGCCCGGGCCGCCGTCCACATCGAGGATCGCGGGTATCAGCTCGGCGACGGAGTCTATGAGGTGTGGGCCGTGTTCGGTGGGCGCCTAGCCGACGCCGCCGGTCATTTTCAGCGGCTTGCCCGCAGCCTCGGAGAGCTGCGCATAGCGGCGCCGATGAGCGATCGGGCGTTGCGGATTCTTCTGGGCGAGACTCTCCGCCGCAATCGCGTGAGCGATGGTCTGGTCTATCTGCAGGTCACGCGCGGTGTTGCAAGCCGTGACCATGCCTTTCCCGATCCGCCTGTCGCGCCCAGCGTCGTCATCACCGCCAAGCGTGTCGACCATGCCGCGGCGCAGGCCCGAGCGGCGAAGGGGGTCGCCGTCATCACCCAGCCGGAAACGCGCTGGGCCCGGTGCGACATCAAGACCGTCGGCCTGCTGCCCAACGTGCTGGCCAAGCAGGCCGCGCGCGACGCCGGGGCGGCGGAAGCCTGGTTCGTCGATGACCTGGGCCTCGTCACCGAAGGCGCATCCAGCAACGCGTGGATCGTCGACGCCAACGGCGCCCTTCGCACGCGCGATATCCAGGCCAACATCCTGCGCGGCGTGACGCGCAAGAGCCTGCTGGCCATCGCCGCCGAGGCGGGTCTGACGTTGGAAGAGCGTCCGTTCACGGTGGAGGAAGTCAGAGGCGCGCGGGAAGCCTTCATTACCGGCGCCGGAACTCTGGTTTTGCCGGTCGTGCGAGTGGACGGGCAGGCTCTTGGCGACGGCGTTCCTGGTCCGGTGGCGAAACGCCTGCGGGAACTCTATATCGAATCGGCGAGTCGGCCCTCCGCCGCTTGATGTCAAGAAAATCAAAAGGGAATTCAACCCGTGCCGAGCGAGAGAAAGCAAAACCTGCAAGATACATTTCTGAACAGTGTCCGCCGCGCCAAGACACCGCTGACCATATTCCTGGTCAACGGCGTCAAGCTCCAGGGCGTCGTGAGCTGGTTCGACAATTTCTGCGTGCTTCTGCGCCGCGATGGTCAAGCCCAGCTCGTCTACAAGCACGCAATTTCCACCATTATGCCCGCCCAGCCCGTACAGCTCTACGAGCCGGCCATCGACGAAGACGGCGACGATTGAAGTCTAAATCCATCGATCGGCGCACCCCGGCCCAGGTCGCGCTCGTCATCCATCCGGTACGGCCAAGCCATGAATCAGCGCGAGCTCCGGGCGCCAAGCTCGATGAAGCCGTCGGTCTCGCCCTGGCGCTCGGTCTCGAGGTTCGAGAGAGACTGATCGCGCCGATTCGCGCCGTGGCCCCGGCGACCCTGTTCGGCAAGGGCAAGGTCGGCGAGATCGCCATCCTCCGCGAACCGCAGGGCATCGAGGTGGTGGTTGTGGATGACGCCCTGAGCCCCATTCAACAGCGCAATCTCGAGCGCGCCTGGCAGGTCAAGGTGATTGACCGCACCGGCCTCATTCTCGAGATATTCGCCCGCCGCGCGCGCACTCGCGAAGGGCGCCTGCAAGTGGAACTGGCCCGTCTCGACTACGAACGCTCACGCCTGGTCCGCACCTGGACGCACCTCGAGCGGCAGCGCGGCGGTTTCGGCTTTCTGGGCGGTCCCGGCGAGACCCAGATTGAAGCGGACCGGCGCCTGCTTGTGGAGCGTATTGTCAAGCTCAAGGCCGATCTGGCGGATGTCCGCCGGACGCGCGGGTTGCAACGCCGGGCGCGCAAACGCGTGCCTTTTCCCGCCATCGCCCTGGTTGGCTACACCAACGCCGGCAAGTCGACCCTCTTCAACCAGCTCACCTCCTCAAGGGTCGCGGCCCAGGACATGCTGTTCGCGACCCTCGATCCAACTCTGCGTCGGTTGGATCTGCCTGGCGGCCGTCCCGCCGTCCTTTCGGATACGGTCGGATTCATCTCCGATCTTCCCCACGAGTTGGTGGAAGCGTTCCGCGCCACTCTCGAAGAAGTGCGCGAGGCCGACGTCATTCTCCATGTGCGCGACATCGCCGGTGTTCACACCGAGGCTGACCGAGCCGATGTCGAAGAGGTTCTCGCCGAGATCGGCATCGACGCCGATCGCCACGTGGTCGAAGTGTGGAACAAGATCGACCTGCTGGACGCCGTCGCCCGCGACGATGTCGAGCAACGGGCCCGCCACGCCGGCGCCATAGCGGCCTCCGCTGTGACGGGCGAAGGCCTGGATTCCCTGCGAAGCGCCTTGACCGGCCTGATCGATGCAGGCCCAGAGGTCGTCCTCGAACTCAGCCTCTCCGACGGCGAGGCCATGGCCTGGATCTATCGCCACGCCCGCGTGGTCGCGCGTGAAGAGACGCAAGGCGCCCTCATCCTCCACGCCCGCCTCGACCCTCAGGCGCTCGGCCGATTCGAACAGATGCGGCCGGGCGCATTGCGCAAGCTAACCCCGATCGTCGGGGAAATCGCGCGCGGAACCAGCGTCTGACGGATCCTCGAGCGGGCAATCTGCGTCAGCCTAAGCGCCGTCGCGCTTCTCCTGCGCCTTGGCCGCCTGCCACAGCGCCTCCATTTCCGCCAAGGTCGACTTGGCCGGTGAGCTTGCCCCTTCCCGCAATCGCGCTTCGATGAACTCGAATCGCCGCACGAATTTGGCGTTGGCGGCGCGCAGGGCGGTTTCGGGATCGACTTCGAGTTCACGGGCGATGTTGGCGCACACGAACAGGATATCGCCCAGTTCCTCGCGCGCCTTGCCGATATCACCCGTCGCCAGCTCCGCCTTGAGTTCGGCGATTTCCTCATCGAGCTTGCGCAGCACCTGATCGACCGAAGGCCAAACGAAGCCGACCCGGGCGGCGCGTTGGGAGAGCTTCAACGCCCGGCTGAGGGCCGGCAGGGCGGTGGCGACTCCGTTCAACACGCTTTTCGAGGAAGCGCCCTTGGCCGCCCGTTCGCGTTCCTTCGCCGCCTCCCAGGCGGACGTCTGCTCCGCCGCGCTCCGCATGACGACATCGCCGAACACGTGGGGATGACGGCGGACCATCTTGTCGGTGATCGCCTCGGCGACGTCGGCGAAGTCAAAGGCCCCGGCTTCCGAGGCCATCTGGGCGTGATAGGCCACCTGCAGCAGCAGATCGCCCAACTCTTCCTTCAGATCGCCGAGGTCGCCGCGCTCGATGGCGTCGGCCACCTCATAGGCTTCCTCGATCGTATAGGGAGCGATGCTGGCGAAACTCTGCTCGACATCCCATGGGCAGCCACTTGCCTTGTCACGTAGCCGCGCCATGACTTCGAGTAGCCGAAAGAGCGGATGGTCGGAAGTCCCAGGCGGCCCGGCCATGCGGCTTGCGCGGCGCTCTAGGCGCGCTCGCGCCGTCTGTCGCGCGTCGACATCAGGCCCCAGCCGTTGGGCCGCAGGATTTCCAGGGGCGAAAACCGGGCCTTGTAATCCATCTTCTCGCTCCCGCGCACCCAGTAGCCGAGATAGAGATAGGGCAGGGCGAGCAGGCTTGCCTGGACCACATGGTCAAGAATAATAAATGACCCGGGACTCGCCCGCGAAAGTTCGGGGTCAAAGAAGCTGTAGACCAGGGATAGACCATCGGCGAGCTGATCGACGAGGGCGCAGGCGGTGAGCAGGCCGGGACCTCTATCCTCCGTACACGCACGATATTCCACCACATGGGTGCGGACGGCGGTATCTTCGACCATGGCCACATAATCCGACCAGGTCATGTCGGCCATGCCGCCGCCGGCGTGGCGTGACTTCAGATAGCGGCGCAGCAGATCGAACTGTTCCACCGTCGCCTCGGCTTCGACCACGTGGCGCGCAAAGGCGTCGCCCCGCGCCAGCACCCGCCGCTCCGAGCGCGAGAAAACATAGTCGTTCACCGGCAGCCGCGCCGATACGCAGGCCGCGCAGCTCTCGCACGCCGGGCGATAGGCAATGTTCTGCGAGCGTCTAAATCCGCCCTGCGTCAAAGAATCGTTGACCGCCGCGCCGTCGAGCATGGGCAGATGCGCGAAAACCTTGCGCTCCTCGCGGCCGGGGAGATACGGACATGGCGACGGCGCGGTCAGGAAGAAACGCAACTGTCGCGTCGGAAAATGCTGGGTCACCTGACGTAAGATCGCCCTTCAAATCACCTCTCTGACGGTGGATTAGGGATCATGGCGGCCCGCGACGCAAGCCGGTTGTTTTTGAGGAGCGACGGATGAAACTTGCCTTCATCGGCCTGGGCGTGATGGGAGCGCCGATGGCCGGCCATCTGGCCGCCGCCGATCACGAGGTCACGGTGTTCAACCGCTCGACCGCCAAGAGTGACGCCTGGGTGCGCGCTCACCGGGGACGCGCCGCGGAAACGCTCGCCGACGCGGCCGCCGGCCGTGAACTTGTGGCCTTGTGTGTCGGCGCCGACGATGACGTGCGCGCGGTCGTCGCCCAGGTTCTCCCTGTTCTGGCCGCCGGCGGCATCATCGTCGATCACACCACTACCTCGGCGACGCTCGCTCGCGAAATGGCGGCGCAGGCCAGCGCGCGCGGCTGCCACTTTCTGGACGCTCCGGTGTCGGGGGGCGAGGCGGGGGCCAAGAGCGCGGCTCTGTCGATCATGATCGGCGGCGACGTCGGGGCCGTGGAGCGGGTCTCGCGGGTCATCGGCGCCTATGCCAAGGCGATTGTCCACATGGGGGAGGCGGGCTCGGGCCAGCTCACCAAGATGGTCAATCAGATCTGCATCGCCGGTGTCGTTCAGGGCCTCGCCGAAGCCGTGGCGTTCGCGGCGCGCGCCGGCTTGGTCCCCGCGCGCGTCTATGAGGCCGTCTCCAAAGGCGCCGCCCAGTCCTGGCAGATGGACAACCGCTGGGCGACCATGGCCAAGGGCGAGTTCGAATTCGGCTTCGCCGTGGACTGGATGCGCAAGGATCTTGGTCTCGTGCTCGACGAAGCCCGGGCCAATGGCGCCCGACTGGAGCTCACCGCCCTCGTCGATCAGTTCTACGCCGAGGTGCAGGCCATGGGCGGGCGCCGCTGGGACACCTCCAGCCTGGCGGCCCGCCTGGCCCAGTTTCAGCCCCCCAGCAGCCGTGCGGCGCCCGCCGCGAAATAGGTGATCACCCCGGCGCAACCGGCGCGCTTGAAAGCGCCGAGGCTCTCCATGACCGCCCGCTCTTCGTCGATCCAGCCGTTGGCGGCGGCGGCCATGATCATGGCGTACTCGCCGCTGACCTGGAAGGCGAAGGTCGGCATGGCGAAGGTCTCCACCACGCGGCGGACGATATCGAGGTAGGGTAAGCCCGGCTTGACCATCACCATGTCCGCCCCCTCGGCAATGTCGAGGGCGATTTCACGCAAGGCCTCCTCGGAATTGGCCGGATCCATCTGATAGGTCTGCTTGTCAGGTGGATTGACGACGCCTCCGCTCCCCAAGGTCCCGGAACCGATGGCTTCGCGGTAAGGCCCGTAGAAGGCCGAAGCGTATTTGGCGGCGTAGGACATGATCATCACGTCCGGGAGACCCTCAACCTCCAGCGCCGCTCGCAGAGCGCCGACCCGGCCATCCATCATGTCGGAAGGGGCGAGGATGTCGCAACCGGCCTTGGCCTGCATGAGGCCCTGTTCGACGAGACGCTCGATGGTGGCGTCATTGTGCACCTTGCCGGCCTCGATGACCCCGTCGTGGCCGTGGTCTGTGAAGGGATCGAGGGCCACGTCGCACATTACGCCGACGCCGGGCGCCGCGTCCTTCATTGCCTTGACGGCCCGCGCGATGAGGCCGTCCGGATCGGCGGCCAGGGCGCCAGCGGCGTCCTTTTTAGCCCCGTCGATATGCGGAAAGATAGCGATGGCCGGAATGCCCAGCCGTTCGGCTTCGCGCGCGCCGCTGGCCGCCTCGCTCACGGAAAACCGCGGCGCGCCCGGCATGGAGGCCACCGGCGCGAGGCCTTCACCCTCGTGGACGACCATTGCCCAGATCAGATCGGCCGGCGTGAGCACGTTCTCGCGAACCAGGGCGCGCGTCCACGCCGCCTGGCGCAGCCGTCGAAGGCGCAAGGCGGGGTAGGGGGCTAGCGGCGCACGTCTCATGGCGTGATCCCGATAGGCGGCGAACGGTTGTCCGCGCTGTGGCCGATCGCGCCGGCCGACGCAAGGCAAATGGCCGCGCGGACGCTGACTTGGCCGCCGCGTTGCGCTATGGCTGTCGGCGAGGAAACAAACGGGAGACCACCACAATGAGACACGCCGGCCTCGCGGGCCTTCTAGGCGCCGCAGTGATCTTGGGGGCGCCCGCGATCGCGTTCGCCGCGGACGACATCCCCGCCAACATCGCCGCCGCCGTCGCCGACCCTTCCCGCCCGGCGGCCGATCGCGACCTCGACGCGGCGCGAAAGCCCGCAGAAACCCTCGCCTTCGTCGGCGTCAAGCCCGGCCAGCGGGTGGTCGATGTCTTTGCGGGAGCCTACTTCGACCGCCTCTTCTCCGCCGCGGTGGGCCCGAGCGGCAAGGTCTATATGTTCATCCCGGCCGAGGTGGTGAAAATCAAGGAAGCGCCCGCCCTGGCCAACGGCTCGACGCCCTTCCCCGATCACCCCAATGTCATCGCCCTGACCGCGCCGATCAACGCTTTTTCGGCGCCCGAGCCCGTGGATATCGTTTGGATCAGGCAGAACTATCACGACCTCCACGATAAATTCATGGGCCCCGCCGACGTCCCGGCGTTCAACGCGGCGGTGTTCAAGGCGCTGAAGCCGGGCGGGGAGTTCATTGTGGTCGACCACTCGGCGCCGGACGGCTCGGGCCTGGCCGACACCGACACCACCCACCGCATCGACGCGGCTCAGGTGAAGAAGGAAGTGACCGCCGCCGGCTTCAAGTTCGATGGCGAGAGCGCCCTGCTGCGTAATGCCGCCGACCCGCGCACCGCCCTGGTGTTCGACAAATCCATCCGCGGCCACACCGATCAGTTCATCTACAAGTTCCGAAAACCTAACTAACTATATGAGCAAGATTGCTTTTGTCGGTCTTGGCCATATGGGCGGCGGCATGGCGGCGAACCTCGCCAAGGCCGGTCATGAGGTTATCGCCTTCGACATCGCCAGCGCCGCCGTGGACCGCGCCGCGGCGGCCGGCTGCCGGCCGGCCAGCTCCGTCGCCGACGCCGTCAGGGACGCCGAGGTGGCGATCACCATGCTGCCGGCCGGCTCGCACGTGCGCGCCGTGTGGTCGACGGACGTTGTTCCCAACGCCAGATCGGGGGCGCTTTTGATCGATTGCTCGACCGTCGATGTCGAAAGCGCGCGTTTTGTGGCGGAAATTGGCGAAAAGGCCGCGTTCAGGTGCGCCGACGCGCCGGTCTCCGGTGGAATCATGGCCGCCGACGCCGGGACCCTGGCTTTCATGGTCGGCTGCGCCGAGGACGTGTTTGCCGACGTCGAGGCGGCGCTCACGCCCATGGCGCGAGTGGTCGTTCACGCCGGCGGCGCGGGGGCCGGCCAGGCGGCCAAGATCTGCAACAACATGCTGCTGGGCGTCTCGATGCTGGGGGTGTGCGAGGCCTTCGCCCTGGCCGAGAAGCTGGGCCTGGACGCGCGGCGGTTCTTCGACATCGCCGGCCAATCGTCCGGCCAATGCTGGTCGCTGAGCAGCTATTGTCCGTGGCCGGGCCCCGTCCCCTCGGCGCCTTCGAACCGCGGTTATGAAGGCGGCTTCCTCACCGCCCTGATGCTCAAGGACCTGAAGCTGGCCCAGGAGGCTGCCGCCAGATGTGGCGCGGCCACGCCCATGGGCGCGCAGGCGGAGGCGCTCTACGCCCTCTTCGACGGCCTGGGGTATGGTCAGAAGGACTTTTCGGCGGTGCTGCAGATGATACGCGGGCGCCTGGCCGAGTTGGGTGAGAGTCCCTAGATGACAGGGCGGCCCTGTTCGTGCGAAGAGCCGATCCATTGACGCAGTCAGGTGGATGATGGACTACAAGGCCGCTTTCAGAAAAGCCGTCGACGAGGTGCGCGGCGAGGGCCGCTACCGGGTGTTCGCCGACCTGAAGCGCCATCGCGGCGCCTTTCCCTGGGCCACCTGGACGACCCCGGCCGGCGAGACGCGCGATGTGATCGTGTGGTGCTCCAACGACTATCTGGGCCAAGGACAGAACCCGGTCATTCTGGAGGCCATGCACCGCGCCATCGACGAGGCCGGCTCGGGCTCGGGGGGCACGCGCAACATCTCGGGGACAACCCACTACCACGTCGAACTGGAGGCCGAACTCGCCGAGCTGCACGGCAAGGAGGCGGCGCTTCTCTTCACCTCCGGCTATGTGTCCAACGAGGCGTCCCTGGCCACCCTGCAGAAGATTCTGCCCGGCCTGATCATCTTTTCCGATGAGCTGAATCACGCCTCGATGATCGCCGGCATCCGCCACGGCGGCGGCCCGCGCAAGATCTTTCGCCACAACGACCTTAATCACCTGGAGGAACTGCTGGCCGCCGCGCCGGCCGACGCGCCCAAGCTGGTGGCCTTCGAGAGCGTCTATTCCATGGATGGCGACATCGCCGATGTCGGCGCCACCGCGGCGCTCGCCCGCAAGTACGGCGCCCTGACCTACCTCGACGAGGTTCACGCCGTGGGCCTCTACGGCGAGCGCGGCGGCGGGGTTTCGGATCGCGACCAGGTGGCCGATCAGATCGACGTCATCGAGGGGACGCTGGGCAAGGCGTTTGGAGTGATGGGCGGCTATGTCGCCGCCGACGCTTCCTTGATCGACGCCATCCGCTCGCACGCCGGCGGGTTCATCTTCACGACCTCCCTGCCGCCGGCGCTCACCGCCGGGGCGCTGGCCTCAATCCGCTGGCTCAAGGCGCACAACGAGGTGCGCACCGCCCATCAGGCGCGCGCCGCGTCCCTCAAAGCGCGCATGGCGGCGGCGGGTCTGCCGGTCATGCCTTCGGTGAGCCATATAGTGCCGGTGCTGGTGGGCGATCCGGTTCACTGCAAGCTCGTCTCGGACATGCTCCTCCACGACCACGGCGTCTATGTTCAGCCGATCAACTACCCCACCGTGCCGCGCGGAACCGAGCGCCTGCGTTTCACCCCCACGCCCTTCCACACCGACGCCATGATGGACGATCTGGTGTCGGCCCTGGCGGCCCTGTGGACCCGCTGCAACATCCGCCGCCTGGGTGGCTACGCGGCTTAAGCGATCCTGCAGCGCGGGCATCCTGTTCGCTCTTGCCGGTCGTTGAAAAAAGGGCCGGCTGGAAGCCCGCTCTGGGGGTGAGAAGAGGTTGATCGCGCCGCCGGGGGGATTAAACAGGGCGCCCGCCGACACCCCAGCCCCAAGGAGGCGAATCATGACCGCCCGCGCCCAGGCCTCCAACGACGCCGCCGACCCGTTCTTCGCCGCCGGCCTGGCCGAGCGCGACGGCGAGGTATTCGACGCGGTCGAGCGCGAGCTCGTCCGTCAGCGGAACCAGATCGAGCTCATCGCCTCGGAGAACATCGTCTCGCGCGCCGTCCTCGAGGCGCAGGGCACGGTGCTCACCAACAAATACGCCGAGGGCTATCCGGGCCGGCGCTACTACGGCGGCTGCGAGGAAGTTGATGTGGTCGAGCGGCTTGCCATAGGGCGCGCCAAGACCCTGTTCGGCTGCGCCTGGGCCAATGTGCAGCCGCACTCCGGCTCGCAGGCCAATCAGGCCGTGTTCATGGCCCTGATGAAGCCGGGCGACACCTTCATGGGCATGGACCTGAACGCCGGCGGCCATCTGACCCATGGCAAGTCGGTCAACCAGTCCGGCAAATGGTTCCATCCGGTCGCCTACACGGTGCGCGCCCAGGATCAGATCATCGACTATGAGGGCCTGGCCGAGATCGCCCTGGAGGCCCGGCCCAAGCTGATCATCGCCGGCGGCTCGGCCTACAGCCGGACCATCGACTTCGCCCGCTTCCGCGAGGTCGCCGACAGCGTGGGCGCCTATCTCATGGTCGACATGGCCCATTTCGCCGGCCTGGTGGCCGGTGGCGTCTTTCCCGACCCCCTGCCGCACGCCCACGCGGTCACCACCACCACCCACAAGACCCTGCGCGGCCCGCGCGGCGGCATGATCCTTTCCAACGATCTCAAGCTCGGCAAAAAGATCGACGCGGCGGTGTTTCCGGGCATCCAGGGCGGTCCGCTGATGCACGTCATCGCCGCCAAGGCGGTGGCTTTCGGCGAGGCGCTGCGGCCGGAGTTCAAGATCTACGCGCGCCGCGTCATCGACAACGCCAGGGCCCTGGCCGACGCCCTGTCGCTGGCCGGGATGAACATCGTCTCCGGCGGCACCGACAGCCATCTGATGGTGGTCGATCTGACCCCCAAGAACGTCAGCGGCAAGGCGGCGGAAGATAGTCTCGAACGCGCCGGCGTCACCTGCAGCCGCAGCACTATTCCCTTCGATCCCCGGCCGCCGGCTGTCAGTTCTGGCATTCGCCTTGGCAGTCCCGCCGGCACCACCCGCGGCTTTGGCCCCGCGGAGTTCCGCAAGATCGGCCAGTTGATCGGCCGGGTCGTCGACGGCCTGGCGGCCAACGGCGAGGACGCCAACGCCGAAGCGGAGGCCGAGGTTCGCGCCGAAGTGCTGGCCCTGACCGCGCGGTTCCCGATCTACGGTTGAGCGGGCAGGCAGGCGTTTGAGCATACGGCGCGGGCAGAGTCGTCGGCCAGCTCAGTCTTCACCACGCCGCGATGCCGCCGGCGCGTTTATGGGATTTTGGCGGGCGGAGCCATGCCTGACTGAATTGTCACGCACTCCGTGTAAACGATGCGCCATGACTTCGCTTGGGGCGCGTCGAGAACGGCGCCGTTGTTTTGCTCGATGAGGCGAGGCGTCGGTGAGAGCAGCTCCCATTCCGCGACGGTCAGAACGCAACTTTCCCAGTAGTATGGCGGTCCCAGCCCCACCCAAACAGGCGCTGCGTTAACCGCCAAATCCGAACTCGTCGCGACCGTTGGAGGCAGATCGGCATATTGCGATCCGTCATACGGCTGCACACTGAATCCCTGCTGACCGCCCGGCAACACGACTGATTGCAAAATCTTATGCATGGGCTTGGTCGCGCCGCCGCCCTGCGACGCGCCGCCCTGCGACGTGCCGCCGCCGACGAAGCCGCCCGGCGGCAGGATACCTGGATTGGCTACGTTCTCCCAGGTGCAATAGACAAAGACGCGGGTGGAAATTCCCCGGCCCTGATCGGAGGTGAACACCGCTGGAGTGGGCGATTGGGGCGCCGCTCCGGTCAAGGCGACACTCACTCCGACCGCGAAGTCGGCCGCGGTGACCACCGAAGCGGTGAGCGTCCTGTCGGCAAAAATTTGTGTGAAGGGTACGGTTACGGTAGCGGAAAGCTGGACAGAGGCGTCCACGGCGTTCGGCTGGTAGGCGGCGATCCGCAGTTGCACGAAGGGCCGATAGGCGTCGCCGAACTTGGTCGCGTCGAAGGCGATGTCACAGAAATATCGGTCGGTGGCGCTGTCATATTCCACATCATAAAGGTGCAGGGCAACCAGTTCATCGGTGTCGGCGAGCACCCACGGGCGAACGGTCCCCGCGAAGTTGGCGTCGGGCGGGCCCGGCGGGACGGGGCTATCGGGGGTCAGGAAGAAGTCGCTGATGTTCGGCGTCTGGGGCGCGCTCGCCGCGGAGAGGGGATCGGCCCCCCATAGACTGGGTTGGGTAAGGGGCAGGGGACCGGCGGCCACGATCACCGCCAGTTGCTCATTGTCTCCCGATGTATACCAGGGGCGCTCGAGGTAGAGGCGTAAGGCGTTTCCGTAGCGCGTGCTCGTCCACTCTCCATCCGACTCCGGCGAACGGTCCCATTTGAAGGTCGGAATGGCGTAGGCGAGCCGGGGCGCGCGGGGCTGTT
>Ga0182024_10010440_pt1 | contig 18912 bp, 18 predicted proteins | sample P32metaG_FD_120480 | JGI IMG/M metagenome (GOLD analysis project Ga0182024, IMG submission 120480) | Permafrost microbial communities from Stordalen Mire, Sweden - P3-2 metaG (Illumina Assembly) | ecosystem: Environmental > Terrestrial > Soil > Wetlands > Permafrost | place: Sweden: Stordalen... | reverse complement strand
GCTCGACTGCCATCTTCCGGAATGCTTTGGGATACCGCCCAATCGTTCGCTTTGCCACTCGCAGTCCCTTTCCCTGCAAAGTGTGCCAAATTCGATTGTCTCAATCTTGGGGTTCAGTCCAGTATAGGGGCCCAGCCTGTCGCCTACAGTCACGGCGATGAGATTTGATTGGATCGATTTTACCGTAAGTGACAGGCCAAACTCCTGGGCGACAGCGGTATTCACGCGCCCGCTGAAGTCCGCCTCCCCCTATCAGAGCGGAACCTGCGGAACTGGTGCGTCAAATCAATAACTTGAACCGGAACCGGTGATGGAACTAGGGCGGAACCTCACGGAACTTCGCACGTCGGCGGTTCCGGCCGGTTCCGCTGCGGTTCCGTTCGAAGTTCCGATCTAAGTTATTGACAGAGTATAGAGGTTCCGTAAGTTCCGCTTTTTGCTTCCCCACCCGGTGAGTGCCGAATCGTAGCGGTGATTAAACTGTTCCTCAACATCCCCTACAGACGGATCACAGGAGCTACACGCACGGACCTTTGCGCTAATCCGCGCTGAGGATCATTTGAGCGATAGGAGCTTGCCGGGATCTACACGCATCACTTCGTAGTCGATGGACCCATCAATCGAGCTGAACCAGTGCCCCGTGCCAGCCGGAATGATCACCACATCTCCGGCGTGCACTTTACGGCTCACGCCATTTTCGAGAGCCGCCCCGCTTATACTGGGCCCGGCGAGTTCCTTTACCGTCTGACTATCAGCCGGGAACCGTTCGGGTTTCGTCAAAGTGCCTCCAGTCACAAGCGTGCCGGAGCCCGCGAGGATGTGATAAATCTCTGTCAGTTCGTCATGTGCTATGGAGGTCTGCGCGGCTTTCGCGGAGCGATGCACCACGCCCACGCCGACGTTCAGGTTGCCAACGGCAACCGTCCGGATGGCCTGGTCGGTTACGCTGTCGGCGGGCGCCTTCTTGAGCGTCGCTTGGATATCGGCGGCCCCGATAATAATCGCGGGCGCCGTGTTCCTATTGGTTGGCGTCTGTGCGGAAAGCGCACATAAAATTAAGACGGCGCCGAGAATCGTCTTTTGCATAACCCTCCCCTTACCTGCGCAAGTATACTGCACCAATGCTGCACCAATAGTTCCCATGGGATCACCGAGCAGGCGCGGTGAGCATTGCCTTCCAGGAATTTTCATCGTGACCGACGCTCAGTCGGTTCGTAGCGCGAATGAGTGGCAACCGAAGCAGTTTCGGCTCCTGCTCGATTCGTTCGAGCAATTCAGCATCGGAGAGTTTGAGATATTTTAGGCCAGCGTCGCTGTAGGCCGTACCTTCATTGTCGAGCAGTCCGGTCAGACCAAACTGCTCAATAAATCTCCTAATCTCGCCGCGAGCCATAGGTCTTTGCTTCAAATCCACAAAATGAATAGTTGCGCGGCGCTCCTTAAAGAACCGCTCGGCGGCGCGAGTCACTTGTGAGTTCTTGATGCCGAAGATCTGAACACTCAACATATAGATCCACCATGACAAGAAGGGAGCCTTAATCCCACCCTAATACGAAAGTGAGGTTAGGGCTCGCACGACGGCTCGGCGGCGTTTGCGCAGACGCTCTGAAATAGTTCGCCTTTCTCAACATACGCGGGCGATGTCTACGCCCTGTGGCTTACTTCGCGCACCCAATCGGCGGATTCCACCAAAACAACTACCTGCACTGCGTTCGAATTGTCTTCATGCTTTTCGGCTTTTGTCGCCTGAAGGAAATCTAGAAAAGGAGGCATAGGGTCCGAAGAACCCCCGTCATCTGCCAGGCGCTACTTCGCCGTTAGACTGCGGGCCCTCTCTCCGCCGTCCGCCCTAACGGCCGACAACGGAAGGTTCCAAGGAAAAATGCCCATAGGGGAGGGTCAATTTTGAGAATGTTTGGGCGAGAAAGCTAGGCTAAAGCCCAGCTAAGGTAGACGCCATCGGAAAAAAGCCTCTATGGGGTCCGACAATTTCGAAGTTTCCAAATTATCCCAGCATGTAGACGGGCGTGCGCCATCGCGGGCCGCCTTGAATTTCGCTAGAGGGGGTCCCCGCCCCCAGTGCCCACCCCCATCGCTAAACCTACTTTTCGCGGCCGGATTTCGCTTCGCTTGCCAGACGCTTCGCCGTGCGTCTCTGACCTGCTACTTTAGCTGCTTTCTTTGCGCGAGCCGTGCGCTCCGCTGGTGTCATGTTCTTGGCTGCCGTCTTGCCACCTTGCCTACCGAACTGACGCGCTACCTCGGTCATTGCCGCCCGAACGTCGGCTGGAATCTTAATACCCATGCTTTCGATGATACAGCTAACCGGGTATGCTGAGCGAGACTGACAAAATAGTTTGCGAATTCGCTTAACAGCTTAGAGGGTAAGCTGTATTCTGAGCATGGTTCTAATGTTCGATTACTAAAGCGAATCGAACATCAGACTGAAACGGGACCGCGACCCTCTGGTTTATCAATGGCCCACCGGAGTTACCGTGGTTCAGCGCGACGTCTGTCTGTATCCACATTCCATTCGTCCCCCGTCGGATACCGCTGACTATTCCCTTCGTTACGCTGTTCGCCAACTCCGGGTTGCCAGCCTGTCCGATCAGTTGAGACCCTTCGGGTCCCACTCCAGGAGAGCCAATCGCTATCACCTCAGAGCCGGGATCAGGGGGCGTTAAGCTCAACGCGAGAAACGGACTTCCCTCCACGGGAACTTTGATGACTGCCAAGTCGCGGCTCTCTTCAATGTAGATTCCTGTGCTTTCAATCGACCTCCCTGACGACGTCGTGACCATCACTGATTGGTGTTTGCCCACTACGTGACTATTCGTGGCGAGCAGACCGTTGGGAGCAATGAAGAAACCTGTCCCCCATCCGTCAGCAGAGGAAACCACAACGACTGCAGGAAGTGCCCTTCGAACGATCTCCTCGGTAGGTATTCGGGACTGTGCAGACGCGGCCGGAACGGAATCGGTGCTTTACCATCGTTTGGGGAATGAACTGTTGAATCGAATCTAACTGGAACGTGAACTTATCAGTGGTCAACAAATAGTAGTCGTATTGGTTGACATTGTTCAAACTTTTCCAGCGATGGGGACCCGTGCTCAGCTCCATGGTTTTTGGCACAAATCCGTCCTTGGTGAAACGTACTCGAAGCGGCTGGTCAGCGTGTGCACTGAAAGCGGTGTGCTTCCTTACAAAATAGTAGTCAGGCACTTTGATAGAGCACGGGGTTGCAGCGCATACTACGGAGCCGTTCAGCTCTACTTGCGCTCCCGCTGGGGTGGTCTCAAGCTGCACAGCCTTTTCGCCACCTAAAAGGGACGCGGCAGTGATCGCAACCAAAACGACGCCTCGTATCGTGTGCACAGTTCCGAAGACGTCAAATTTCTTCATCGCTGATCCTCTCTGGCGCTGAACGGAATGTTGTGAGACATCTCGTCGAGCAAGGAAAGCCCTAATGTGCCCAATTTATCTAATATTCTAACAACCGACGCTAAATGTTTTCCTTGACGCAAGCGGTTGTTTGCATTGAAGTCCCATGTCGCTGAACTTTCGTAAGCTTTTGTAACACTCTATCCGCGAATAAGCGGCTGTGAGATGAACCGACTAATTCGCTCATCCTGGACGGAATGGAGTACTTCTTCACGTGCCCTTACTGCAGCGAACCGATATCGATGGTGCTGGACACCTCAGTGAAGACGCAAACCTACATTAGAGGACTGCGAAGTGTGCTGCCATCCGATCGAGGTGCGCTACGCCGTAGAGCATGATGAGGTGGCCACTTTGAAGCCAGGGCGATCTAACTCGCGGAGGACCTATTTCTTCTGTACAGCTCGGGCGATAATAAGAGTATCGCCTTCACGCTGCAACGAGCCATCCTGTTCTTGTCTGTGCCTCTTGCTAACCATCTGGGCCTTGTTTCGTCATGCCCGTCACCGATGTCCCCATAGCGACCCTCTATGCCGCCGCGACCGACCCTGTCTCGCCTGCTACCGTGAGTTGTTCAACAGCGTGACGAACCCCTAATCGAGCAAATTGTAGCCCGCGCCGGATTCCCGCCTCCCCAAGGTCAGATCGGTAAAATATTAGTCCCGCTGATTCGTCTACTACAGCAGATGGAGGAAGCGCTGATTATCGAGCGCCGGATTGCCGAGCAGAACCGCCTCATCTCTGAGGTGATTCAACGAGAGCGGAGCCGTCTGGCCACATCTTTTCGATTGGGATGATCAGGCACGTTGCCCAGCCTGAGTGTTGGTGCCGGGTGGAAAAACAAGCGGGTGGCCCGATCGTAACCTGGAGTGCTGAGTATGCCTCCATCCGGCTTTAGAACCGGCGATTCGGTGATGCCCTCAAGCTCCGGGAATGTCCATTTTCCTAGCCCTTATGTTTCGGACTGCGGCCATCGGCGGGTAGGTCGGAGCTTTCTCATTTACGAAATTGGCGACCACGCTCAGCCGAGCCCGCAATTCGTAGTCGCCAACCGGCTCAATGAAGGGGCCAGTCTGATCCATCCGCACGCGAACCAGATTGCCGGTGCGCACGAACAAGACGGGAGGATCGTTGGCGCCGTCCAGCGCATCCATACAGTCCGAAGTTAACTTTCGCAGTTGCGTCCTTGCGCACTTGACGGTTGGAATAGCGATGGCGCTAGGCACCGCCCACCTCCGCTTGGCCGCAATGGCGCAGCACCAATAGGGCTACGAAGCCGTTTTTATCTGGATCGAGTTCGATGCGTGCTCGGCGGAACTTCTGGCATCGAAACCCATTTCGAAGTCTCTGCTTAAGTGCTAAAGTGTTCATGATTACCTTCTTTCTGCTCGTGCTACCGAGCGTGGAAATAAGAAAGCCGCCCCTTCAGCAAGAGGCGGCTTTTGTGTTGTTAGCGAGAGGCTTAAAAAGCCACTTGGCAGGCGAGCAAATGTGGCCTTCGGATACTATCTGAGAAATGAGTGAGTCAAAAGTGCGTCATTGTTTCGCACTTCTGTCACTTTTAGATCATCTAGCACTTCGTTAAATCAATAACTTACGTGTTTTCAAAGCGGCCTGTGGGTTCAACTCCCCCTAGCTTCCGCCAGAGCACGGCCCGCGTCGCAGAGAAATCGGGGCAGCGGTTGCCCACCGCCCCGTTATTACCTATTTGCTCGCGCTGCTGCTCACCTCCGGGCCGAAGAGGATCTTCACGTTGGTGCCGCCCACGTCGATTTCGCTCACCTTCGAATCCATCGACGAGAGCGTAGTGAAGTTATATTTCTTATCGCTCTTCGCGACTGTCGCAGGAACTTCGACTACGTTCTTGCCGCTTTTGAAGACGGCCTTGTCGCCCTGCATCTCGACTTTATAATCACCGGCCTTGATCTGAGTTGCACCTATCCACACCGAATCGTAGAACTTAACGTCATAGCTCGATGCCGCACTCGCGACTCCGAGAAAAAGCGTAGCAAGACCTAATGTCAATTTTGTCAACTTCATTTTGAAAGTTGTCTCCTCTTTTTAATTTTTGGATTGCGACTACGGGGTACTGGCTGGTTAAAGCGCTAGGACGTCATTGTCCTGATAGAGAAGACGCGGATGCCGCAACAATAGTTGCATCCAATGTTTTGATGGAGTGGATCCCTCTTTTCTATCCGTCTACCCGCAAACGCGGGGAGCAGCCCGAGCCTTGTATGGTTTCGGTTAAGTGATCGGCGGATCGATGTTTCCGATCGAAAAGAGCGAGAATTCATCCTCGGCGGGCCAGAGCGGCGGCTTCATTTCGCCGGCTCGCAACTGATGATACCTGCCGGCATAAAACAAAAGCGGGCGGTCATCGCGCGATTCAAAATGTTCCACCCGTCCGACATACAGCGTGTGGTCGCCAGCCGGATGGACGTCCATCACCTCAACCACGAAGTAAGCCACGGCGCGCTCCAGCAGCGGCACGCCGCAGCGCGTGACGAAGCGAATGTGCAATCCCTCCACCGTGCGTCCGGCGAAGTGGTTGCTTAAATTCTGCTGATCCTCGGCCAGCACGCTCACTCCGAAGCGGCCGATCACCGGCAAGATTTGATGCATGTAGGCCCGATTATCCAGCGAGACCAGCACCAGCGGCGGGTCGAGCGACACCGAAACAAACGCGTTGGCGGTCATGCCGTGCGTCTGGCCTTGGTCCTGTATAGTGATCACCGTGACGCCGCTGGCAAATCGCCCGAGCGCGTTGCGAAACTGTCGCGGGTCGAAAGGGGGAGCGCTTCCGATTAGAATCTCCTCGCCGCACTACTTCGAATTCAGACCGTTCTTCATTACTACGCTGATGTCATCCGGATTGATGAGATCCGACGCGGTCCAACCATTCAGATCATATTCGGCCATGCACTGCTCGGCAAAGCCCTTGTACTTGGCCGACTGGCCGAGCATGTCGGACACCATCAAAGTTTCAAAGCGTATGCTCTCGTTGTTGCCGAAGTAATTGCGCTCGTACAGCTCGTGGCGCCCGCCAAACTCGGTGCCCACGGCGTCCCACATCAGCTTCATCAGCTTCACACGCTCCAGCGCAGTGTAGCCGTTTGAACCGCGAACGTATTGGTCGAGGTACTTGCTGATCTCGGGCGACTTGAAATCGTTGGCATGCGACGGCAAGTAAATCAGCGCGCTCGCCAGCACGTTTTCGATGATCTCCTTGATCTTCGGATAGGCCATGTTGGACATAACGCGATATGCCAGGCCGTAATCCAGGTTCGGCAACACGTATCCGGGCGTCCAGGGGGTGGTAGTGCGCGCCATGGCATCGGTGAGACCCCAGAACAGATTGCGCCACGCGAGCACCTCGCCGACATTGGCCTGCACTCCGCGGAAATCCTTGGCGCCGGTGGCCTCCACCGCTTTGAGCAACAGGCCCGCGATAAAGTCCAGCTTCACCGCCAGCCGCACGCAGCCGTGGAACATGAAGCGCGGCAGGAAGCCGGAACGCGGGAAGAAATTATTGACTTTGTCGATATCGCCATAGGCGAACACATTTTCCCAGGGGATAAAAACCTTGTCGAACACGATGATCGAATCGTTCTCATCCAGCCGGCTGGACAGCGGATAATCGAACGGACTGCCGGTGGCGGCGGCCATGAGCTCATAGGATGGCCGGCAAAACAGCTTCAGCCCCGGCGCGTTGGTGGGGACCATGCACACGAACGCGAAATCCTTAGTCTTGATAGGCAGTGCGCCGTTGTTCGCAATGAAATTGAAGTGCGTCAGCGTGGACGTCGTGGCGACCACTTTCGCGCCGCTGATGATCAGACCACCGTCGGTCTCCTTTTCGACGTGCATGTAAACGTCGCGCACCTCAGCCAGTTCCTTATTCCGGTCCACCGGCGGATTGACGATGGCGTGATTGACGAAGGTGACTTCCTCCTGCACCTTCTTGTACCAGCGCCGCGCGTTCTCATCGAACGGCTTATAAAAATCGGTGTTCGCGCCCAGCGTTGCCAGAAACGAAGCCTTGTAATCCGGGCTGCGGCCCATCCATCCGTACGTCACCCGCGCCCATTCGGCGATGGCATCACGCGATTTCACCATCTCTTCGACATTGCGGGGAGCCTTGTAAAACCAGTGCGTGTAGCCACCGCTGCCGGTGTCGGTCTCGGTGCACAAAATGTCCTTGCGCTGATCGTGCAGAGCGTCGTACAACCGCGCCAGCATTCGCACCGTATTGCGAAAGGCTGGATGCGTGGTTACGTCCTTGACCCGTTCGCCGTAGATCCAGATCTCACGCCCATCCCGCAGACTCTCCAGGTATTCCTGCGAGGTGAACGGCCGCGTGCGCGACGCGCTCGATGGCTCGGCAGCCTGGGTCTTCTCATTCGTCAACATCGATGTTCTCCTAAGTATTTCACTCTTATTGCAGGTGCGCCCACTCGCGCTCGAACCGGAACACTTCCTTGGCCGGCGGCAGCGGCGCCTGCGTCTCAATCCAGCGCACGGGCTCGGTGCCCACGTTGTCGAAGCTATGAATGCAACCGACGCTGGTCCAAATCACATCGCCCGGGCCTAAATCGTAAGTCTTGCCATCGGCTTTGGCGCGCACTCGCCCGCCCACGATGTAATAGGATTCTTCGAAGGTGTGATCGTGCAGATCGATCTTGGCGCCCGGCTGGTATTGAATCAAAAATAGCGACTGATGAATGGCGCCAAACGAGCGGTCCACAAACATCTTGATCGCGACGCCGGTGGTCGGGTTGAAGCCTTCCATCTGCGATGCCCCGCCCGGGCGCGGCAGCTGCCCTTCGTCGAAGTGACCGACCAGTTTCACAGCGGGATCCTTGAGGTTCGGCGGCTCAGCTGTTTGGGGTGCTTCGCCACCCATGAAGAACGTATCCTTGCCGTAATCCAGGGCGCGGGGCTGCGGCGCCTGCATCTCCAACCAGCGGGCGGGTCCTGAACCCGGGTTGCGCCACGCGTGCGGCGTGCCGGTAGCGATCAGGCCATAATGACCAGGCCCCACCGCGTAGCTTTTATCGCCGATTTGGACGATAACGCTGCCTTCGAGGATATAGAAGCTCTCTTCGAACGAATGGACGTGCGGTTCAACGACGCCTTTCGCCTCCAAGTAGCAGATCCCTACGCCCATGTGCACCGAACCGACGCCGTGATCCACATAAGTGGCCCTTCGGAAGCCGGCACTGTGCTGGTCGTAAGGCTTAGGTGTATTCGCGGCGGCCTGGTCAATCTTAGAAACGTAGTGCATTAGGGTTCCTGGAGCATCGCGCTTCGTGCTCTATCTTACGCTAAAAGGCCCAGACACCGCGTGGCTTTCAGGAAGTACACACTCATGAACAGAATCGTGACTTCCGCGTCTCTCCGCACGCGCAAAATCCCGTTCAAATTCAGGGATGAACGGCGCTGCATCGGCTGTACCAGTACATAATCCTGCTAGTACGCGAACCGTTGGGCTTGGCGCGTGCAAGCCCTGCCCCTACCATGAGCTAGGGTCCAATGCAAGTTGGACCGTTTTATAGAAATTCTGGAGGTGTGAGTGACTCATACTTTTAAGATCTTATTTTTGACGGTCTGCTGCATCGTGATCTCGATGGTTCCGGCAGCCGCCGACGAACTTAGCAACTATTTCAACGCCCCCACAACGTCCGGCACCTATGGCCAAACCCTCACCTATACCGGGGACGGCCAGACGTTTACAAACGGGAATCTGCAATTTCAGTTCAAAGGTCTGACGATTATACCGACCTGCTGGGAAGGCATTACGGAGGTCCAGTGCCAGGCGGGGTCTTACAATCCGGTCAGCGCCGCGACCTTGAATGTCGCCCCTACATCCACCCTGAATGGCTACGACGGATTCGATCTGCAGGGCCAGGTGGACGTCAGCAGTTACAACGCAGGCGATGTGCAGGTAGATGTCAAAGAAGATATCGACCTGAATTATACGGTTTCCACGACCGGAGGCGCGGCTACTATTTCGGACGCGCATTTGGACGTGGGGGCCTGCGCCAGCGATACCGGAGGGGCACTGGGCACCAACTGTCTCTCAGCCGGAACCGGGCTTCCCCCGGAACTCAGCGTTCTTGAGAATTTTCAAGGAACGAACCAAACCATTTCGGCTAGCGCGCCACCGAACATTCTGAATGCGATGGCCGACTTCGCCGGCACCTATAGCAGCTTGCAAGTAAGTAAGGATATCTTCCTGGAGAGCGGCGCCTGCGCCGGCTGTCAGGTAGGTTTCTCGGATCTCAAGCAGTATTATTCACAGGTTCCCGAACCTCGGACGTACGCATGGGTCCTGGGACTCGGGCTGTTCGGCCTGATTCAACTGCGCCGCCGCTTCGCCACCAACCAATAACCCTCCATTCAGCCAGTATCTTTCAAGACGCGCCCGTCAAATGACGAGCGCGTCCTTTTTTTGGAGGGAAGGGATCTACGGACGTTTTATTGCTGTTCCTGCGTCAGATGCGCGCGCCGGTTTTTCTGCCAGCAAGCCTCATCGTGTTCGGTGCAGATCGGCTTGTCCTTGCCTAAACTCACCTCTTGAAGCTGATTAGAGGGCAGGCCCAGCGTGGCCAGGTATTCTTTCGCCTGCTTTGAACGGGCGTCGCCCAAAGCCATGTTGTACTCTTCCGATCCCCGCTCGTCGCAGTGACCCTCAATGGTCAACTTAAAGTCGGGATACTGCTTGATGATTTCGGCTAACGTCTGCGCGTCCGATTTTAAAGCGGTCTGGGCGTCGGTACGCAAGTCGTGTTTGTCGTAATCAAAGTATGCGTCTTGGATCCGGTTCAACAGTTCCTGGATCTGGGCGCGCGTGGCGGCATCTGGTGTTCGCGGCGTTGTATTGCGGGCCGACTGATAGTTACTCGCCGGCGTTTGCGCCGGGCGCGAGCTGGCAGTGGCCGCGCGAGTAGAAGGAGTCGCCACACTGGGCGCTGGCGGTGGCGGCGGCGCCGAAGCCACCTTCTTCATGCAGCCAACCAGGGCCACGCTACCTGCCGCTAAAGCCGCGCAAACTAATATTCTCGATTTCATCCGAAGCCTCCATGGGGGAAAATGCAATTACAGAATACTAGACCGTCGAGGCCGGGAGAATCCCGTTGGTACTGTATTTCCCGGGTCGGGAAATACACTTATCCCGGATGCACGCGATTCCCAAATCAGACTAGTGGGTCTATCTTAGGGAGGTGTGGCTTGGGGTACCAGCGAATTACACTGAAGAGCGCACAGGACGGCCGGGCGTTCCGTTGTGCGCGTACACTGAAAGAAGCATGCGGCAACGCCCTGGCTTAGTTTTAATGCTCGGTTTTGGCGGCTTGCTCTTATTGATGGCCGCCGCTGAGGTGGCTTCGTTTTTGCTGCTGAACAGCGTCCGGCAGGACAATACGCGACTCCAGGAGGTTTTCCTCGCGCACAACCGTATTCTGGAGCAGATCCGCTCGCATATCTATTTATCGGGCACTCTGGTTCGCGATTCTCTGCTTGCGCCCGAGGCGTCCGGAGCCCAGGCGCAATTGGCGGCGCTGCAGAATTTGCGGCGCGATACCAGAGTCGAGCTCAGCAGTTACGCCGCCGGCTTGGAGCCGGAAGAGCGGCAGCCCTTCGAGGCCTTGCAGACAGAAATCGAAGACTACTGGAAAGTCCTCGACAGCACTTTTGTCTGGTCGGAGTCCGAGCGCAGCAAATATCGCTATGCGTTTTTCTACGAGCAACTGGTGCCGCGCCGCACGTCCATGCTCCAGATCGCCGATCAGATTGAATCCCTGAATGAAGCGGCGTTCCGGCGCGGGAACGGCCGCCTGGAAGGGCTGTTCGCACGATTGCAGATCGGCCTACTGGCGATGATCGCGATCACACTGGCCGGCGGGGCGACGCTAGCCGGACTTACTATTTTCCACATCCTGCGCCTCGAGGGCGAAGCCGGGCGGCGGCTGGAGGAAAGCATGCGGGCGCAGGGCAGCTTGCAGGAGCTTTCGGCCAAGCTGGTCCGCGCGCAAGAGGACGAACGGCGTTCTTTATCGCGCGAGTTGCACGATGAAATCGGACAGTCGTTCTCGGCCGTTTTAATGGAGGCGGAGAATCTGCTGGACCTTGCTCCCGAGGCCGAAGAGCGTTTGCGTCTGGAGTCCATTCGCGGGCTCGCCGAGAAAGGGATCAACGAGATCCGCAACATGGCGCTGCTGCTGCGGCCGTCGATGCTGGACGATTTCGGCTTGGCGCCGGCGCTGGACTGGCAGGCTCGCGAAACCGCCAGGCGCACCGGCATGCGAGTACACGTGGCCACTGATCTGGCCGACGAGCTGCCCGAAGAACACAAGACCTGCATCTACCGCGTGGTTCAGGAAGCTTTGAATAATTGCGCCCGTCACGCGCAGGCCAGCTCCGTGCAGGTTGCCGTACTGGGTAGGAATGGCAAAATTCTGGTCAACGTGCAGGACGACGGCGGAGGGTTCGACCCTCAGCGCGTGCGCGGCCTAGGGCTGCTCGGCATGGAAGAGCGAATCCGGCATTTGGGCGGTTCGTTTGAAATCGACTCGCGGCCCGGATGCGGAACGCTCCTGCGGGTCTCATTGCCGGTAGCGACGATGCCGGACATGCACGCTGCGGAGACCACCGCTTCCGAGATCGCGGAGGAGCAACATATTCAGGGTGTGTTGGCCGGGGACGGAGGTCGCGTAAATGGAGCGGATTCGCATTCTGCTGGCTGACGATCACAACGTGCTTCGCGAGGGGATGCGTTTGCTGCTCGAGCGGCAGCCGGGCTTTGAAGTGGTAGGCGAGGCTTCCGATGGCCGCGAAACAATCGTTCTGGTCGAGGACCAGCAGCCCGACGTGGTGATCATGGACATCGCCATGCCGAATCTCAACGGCATCGAGGCCACGCGCCGCATTACCGAGCGGTGCCCTCGCGTCGGCGTCGTAATCCTCAGCATGCATCATGATGAGAGCTACGTTATCCGCTCGCTCAAGGCCGGCGCGCGCGCTTACATATTAAAAGACGCTCTGAAGACCGAGCTGGTCGCCGCCATTCAAGCCGTGGCGCAGGGACGATCCTTCTTCAGTCCGAAGGTCAGCCAGATTCTACAAGAAGACTATTTTCAAGCACTTGGACGGAAGGGGTCGGATGATACCTACGACCTCCTAACGGACCGCGAGCATGAGATCCTGCAGCTCATCGCGGAGGGCAAGACCAACAAGGAGGTCGCCAACCTGCTTCACCTGAGCCTTCACACCGTGGATACGCACCGCACGCACATTCTGCAGAAGCTGAACCTCCACAGCGTGCCCGAGTTGATTCTATACGCGGTGCGCAAAGGCATCATCTCGTAAAACTGCTGTTAAATCAATTATTTGCGCTTGCCCGATTGCCCTTTCACGGGAATAAACTTCTGGATGCGCTTGCCGTCTTCCACCTCGCCGGTATAAACATTTCCCTTGGAATCGGTCGCCACCGCGTCGATCCAATGCAGCTGCCCGGCGTAGCGGCCGTTTCCGCCAAACGAACCCGCCAGCGTTCCATCCTTGCGGTTCCAAATCCAAACCATATTGTTCGTGCCGTCGGCGGAGAACACGTATTTCTGCTGCGGATCGCTCGACAAAGTGAGGTTGTAAACCGTTCCGCACGGCGGATTCTTCAGATCCCAGATGCCGCCGCAATTCGGACCGCGCGATTGCGTCGAGGGGTGCACAAACCAGCTGGTCACAAATTTTCCCTGCTTGGTGAATACTTGAATTCTGTCGCTGCCGCGCTCGCAGACGTAGACCAGCCCGTCCTTAGCGACATGGACGCAATGCAGCGCCGGCGCGAACTGCTTCTGGTCCGGCGGCGGTCCCGACGTATCGTAGTCGGGCGTGGGATCGTTATCAATTTCGCTCAGAGGAATCCCGTGGCCTCCCCAGCCCCGCTTGAACGCGCCGGTGTCCATGTCGTAGACCAGGATGCGCTTGTTGAGAAAACCGTCGGTAATGTAAATCTCGTGCGCGTCTTCGTCGAAATCAAAGGCGCCGACTCCCGGCGGGAAGATGTCGGTCTGCTGATTGTTCTGCTTTACCTGGTTGGCCGGCACCTTGGGCCCGCGATGCCCGAAGTCCCACAGCAGCTTGCCGTCGCTATTGAACTTGATGATGCTGTCGCCCGGCATGGTGCCTGAGATCCAGACGTTTCCTTCCCGGTCCACGCCGAGCGTCTGCAATCGGCCTGGCCAGCCGGGCACGTAGTTCGGCCCACCCCACGCCTTCAAAACGTTTCCATCCGTATCGAACTCCAATACCTCGGGACCAATCACGCAACATTCCGCGCGCGGCGGATTGGTGGCCGCGCCCAGTTCGTCCGGCCGCGCATCCGAAGCCCGATTCAACACCCAAATGTGATCGTTCTTATCCACGTAAATATCCACGATCTGCTGCATGCTCCATTTGTGGGGCAAGGGCTTGGGCCAAAATGGATCCACCTTGTAGACCGGCGCATCCGCGGCGCTCGTGACAATTGCTGTCATCGCCAGGAACCCGCAGACACCGATTATCCGGACCATAGGAATGCCTCCAGCGCCTTCGGAACCAAAGCAGCGCACTTCTTAAAATAGCTCTTAGACTCCGATAATGCCACGCGCTCGCAGCCAGGCGGGCGCTTTCGATATACTCAAGATTAATGCTGCGACGCACTACCTTAGCTCTCGCTCTCATCGCACTTACCGCCGGCTTCGCCCTGGCGGCCGACATTTCGCGGCCCTCGCCCGATTTCGTGATCCCGCTCATGGGCGGGAAGCAGGTGAAGGTGAGCGACTACCGCGGAAAAGTGTTGTGTCTGGTCTTTATCCTTACCACTTGACCACACTGCCAAAAAACCACTCAGGTCCTGAGTGGCATTGAAACCGAGCTAAAACCCAAAGGCTTCGAAGTTGTGGAAGCGGCAATCAACGAGAATCCCGACGTGCCCGGTTTCATCGCACAGTATAAGCCGAACTTCCCGGTGGGAACCGCGGGCGCGGGTGCTGCGCTGCAATATCTGGAGTGGCCCGCCGACAAGCGTCCGCTGGTGCCGCTGATGGTTTTCATCGACCGCCAGGGCGTTATGCGGGCTCTGTACAGCGGCTTGGATGAGGACTTCTTCAACGAACAAAACCAAAACGAGGACAAGAACATTCGCGCCGAGGCGGAGAAACTCCTCAACGAGAAGGCCGCGCCTGCCAAAGGAAAAAAGGGCGGTAAGTAGAGCTGAGATCAGCGCTGGTCTGACCAGTGAGCGCGCACCGGTCTGCTATCCTCACGAATAAATGAGCGCAAAAATTCTGGATGGGAAGTGGGTGCGCGACCAAATTTTGGCCGAGCTGCGGCCGCGCATCGAAAAGTTGAAGGCTGCGCACCGGCCTCCCGGGCTGGCTGTGATCCTGGTCGGCAATGACCCGGCCTCGGAGATTTACGTTCGCAACAAGATCAAAACTTGCGGCGAGCTGGGCATCTATAGCGAGAAGATTACTCCGCCCGATACGATCTCCACCGAGGATCTCCTCGGCATGATCGAAGGACTAAACCAGCGCAATGAAATTGACGGCATCCTGGTGCAGGCGCCGCTGCCCAAGCAAGTGGACAAGCACCGGGTTCTGGTCAGCCTATTGCCGCAAAAAGATGTCGACGGCTTTCATCCGGTGAATGTGGGCAACTTGGTCGCCGATATTCCCGGCCCGCGCGCGTGCACGCCCGCCGGAATTATGGAGATGTTGCGGCGGTACGACATTTCGGTAGCGGGGAAAAACGCCGTGGTGGTAGGCCGCAGCGATATCGTCGGTAAACCGATGGCGCTGCTGCTGCTCCATCAGAATGCTACGGTGACGATTTGTCATTCCAAGACCGCCGATCTGGCCGGCGAGTGCCGCCGCGCCGAGATTCTGGTCGCGGCCATAGGACGAGCGGCTCTCATCACCAAAGATTTCATTCGTCCCGGCGCCACCGTAATCGACGTCGGCATGAATCGCAAACCGGACGGCAAGCTGATCGGCGATGTCGACCCCGACGCCGTGAAGGAACAGGCCGGAGCCTATACGCCCGTGCCCGGGGGCGTGGGTCCGCTGACCATCGCTATGTTAATGGCCAACACGGTGCGGGCTGCCGAACAGCGCCTATGCTCACGGTAGGCCTGACAGGCGGCCTGGCGAGCGGAAAAACTTTTGTGGGACGCGCGCTGGAAAAACTCGGCTGCCATCTGATCGAGGCCGACGAGCTGGGTCACCAGGTTCTGTTGCCCGGCGCGGAAGCTTACGACGCGGTGGTCCATGAGTTCGGCAATCAAATTCTCGATCCGGACGGCCAGATCGATCGCAGCAAGCTCGGCGCCCTGGTTTGGAACGCTCCCGAGCGCCTGGAAAAGCTCAGCAGCCTGGTTCATCCGCCGGTGGTTGCGCGAGAAGAGCGGATGATCGCCGAACTTACCGAGCGCGACCCGGAGGCCATCCTAGTTGTGGCGGCCGCCATTCTGGTCGAAACTGGTAGATATAAGCGGTTTGACCGGTTAATCGTGGCGTTTTGTAATCGAGAGCAGCAGATCGAGCGCGCGATGGAGCGCGGACTCTATACCCGCGCACAAGTGCTGGCCCGTCTTGACCGCCAGCTGCCTCTGGAAGAAAAGTTGCGCGTGGCCGATTATGTAATCGACACGTCCGGCGCAAAGGAGAATACGTTGGAGCAGGTGCGAGCCGTTTATGGCTCCCTACGGAGTTTGTCATCATGAGATTTCGAATATTGTTCATCACCGCTTTGTTGGTCGGCGGCTTTCTTTACATCACCTCCAAAACCGGCTGGGCCCCGAGTCGAATATTCCACTCAGGCACGAACACTGGACAGTTTTGGTCCGGGCCGACAGTGGCGCGCGGCGCCGGCCTGACGTCCGATGAGATGAACAACATCGAGATCTACAAGGCGGCGCACCTGGCCACGGTGAACATCACCAGCACGGTTTATCGGCGCACGATTTTCTGGGAAGTGTATCCTTCCAAAGACCAAGGGTCGGGATTTCTGATCAGTCAGGACGGGAAGATCCTCACCAATAGTCATGTGGTGGCTAACGAGCACCAGCTCGAAGTCACGCTGTCCGATCAGTCGCATTACAAGGCGCAACTGCTCAGCCGCGATGAGGCCAACGACGTTGCTCTGCTGCAGATTGAACCGCGTAAGAAGGTGCCGGTGCTGCATCTGGGCGATTCCGACGCCTTGCAGGTCGGCCAGAAAGTGCTCGCCATCGGAAATCCGTTCGGACTGGATGGAACCCTCACCACCGGCATCGTGAGTTCGATGGGACGCACCATCCGCGGCGAGAATGACCGGGAACTGGAAGGTCTCATCCAGACCGACGCCGCCATCAACCCCGGCAACAGCGGCGGCCCGCTGCTGGACTCGACGGGGAACGTGGTGGGCATCAACACCGCCATCCTCGGCCCAAATGGAAATATCGGGATCGGTTTTGCGATGCCGATCAATCGCGCCAAGCTGATGCTGGAGGATTTTCAGGCCGGCCGCCAGCGCCCCAGACTGGGCGTATCGGTTGTCCCTGTGGCGGGCGACTATGCGGACGCGCTGCACTTGCCGACGCAAGGCGGCTTGCTGATCCAAGAAGTGGATGCCGGTTCTTCGGCGGCCCACGCCGGTCTGCGCGCCGGCAAGGAGGTGGTACAGATCGGCAATGCCGAGCTGATGGTGGGGGGCGATCTGATCACCGCCATCGACGGCCGGCCCATTGACCGCTACGACGCCATCAGCCGCGCGCTGGCTCGCAAACGAGTTGGCGATATCGTGGAACTGACCATTTTCCGCAGCGGCCGCACCGTGAACGTTAAGGTCACACTCGGGGATACCGGCAAGCTATAGGCTTCAGCGGTCCGCCGCGAACCCGTAGCGGAAGGCATTGGCGGCCAGCTCATCGACCGGTAAGCCAAACCTCTCCCGCGCCAGTTCGTACTCCCGCGCGAGCGTCGTCCGGAAAAACGCCGGATCGTCAGTGTTCAGCGTTATCGGTACGCCTGCGTCATATAGCTCGCGCACCGGATGCGCTTCGAGGGAAGCTACCGCGCCCGTGCACACGTTGCTCGAAATGCAAACTTCCAGCGGCACCTGCGACTCCCGCAAACGTTTGAGCAGCGCCGGATCGCGAATCGCCGAGATTCCATGCCCGATACGCTCCGCTCCAATCTCCAGCGCCGCCCATATCGACTCGGGCCCGGCCGTTTCCCCCGCATGACACACCAAATGCAAGCCGCCGTCGCGCGCGTAAGCGAACACGTCCCGAAACCATTCAGCCGGCCCGCGCACTTCATCGCCGCCGATGCCATAAGCAACCACGCCGTCGTTCGCCCGGCTCACGGCAAACCGGGCCACCTCCATCCCGTGCTCGGCCCCGAAATGCCGGATCGCATCCAGAATCCAGAAGCTCTGCGCGCGAGCCCGTTGCGACTCCTTCCACACCGCGTCATACACCGCGGCCAGATCCTGCCCCTTCCAAAGAACCATGCCCGCCGATAGCGTGATCTCGGCGTAACTGACGTTCTGAGCAGCCAGACGCTCCAGCAGATCTCGCGCCGCCATCGCATAATGCTCCGGCTTTTCCAGCTTCTTACCTACCCAAATGTAGCCGCGGATGAACTCTTCAAACGACCGGCAGGTCAGGTTGGCTTCCATCTCCTCGTGCGAAAGCGCCGGATCGATGGCCAGCAGCGTTTCCGGCTCAATCGATCCCTCCAGGTGCAAGTGCAGCTCCGCCAAGCTGCTGGTTGAATGGAAATTCGGTATGCTCAGTCTCCTCTGCCATAATAACTGTGCATGACTCCGCAGGAAGTAGAAGCGATCGTAGCCGGCAATCATGGCGACCCGTTTAGCGTGCTCGGACCTCATCAAACCGAGCACGGCTGGGAGATTCGCGCGTTTCTCCCCCAGGCGATGGACGTAGCGATTTTGGCTTGCGGCGGCTCGCAGCCGATGGGCAAGGTTCGTTCCGAGGGCTTTTTCGCGGGCCAGTTCAACGACCATCCCGGCCAGTACAAATTTCATGTCACGCTTTGGAACGGGGCGCAGATGGATATCGAGGATCCCTACCGTTTCCCCCCGCTCATTTCAGATTTTGATTTATACATTCACGGCGAGGGCACGCAGTACGAGAGCTATCGCACCATGGGCGCTCACCTGGCCGAGTACGAAGGCGTCCATGGCGTGCGCTTCGCGGTCTGGGCTCCCAACGCCGAGGTGGTCAGCGTTATCGGCGACTTCAATGATTGGGACGATCGCCGCCACCCCATGCGCAATCGATCCGGCGTTTGGGAGATTTTCCTTCCCGGCGTCGGCCCGGGAACGAATTACAAATATTCCGTGCGCGCGCCGTCCCGCGGATTTCGCCAGCAGAAGGCCGACCCCTACGGATTCGCCACCGAAGTTCCGCCCAAATCAGCATCCATCGTT
>Ga0182024_10010439_pt1 | contig 18913 bp, 17 predicted proteins | sample P32metaG_FD_120480 | JGI IMG/M metagenome (GOLD analysis project Ga0182024, IMG submission 120480) | Permafrost microbial communities from Stordalen Mire, Sweden - P3-2 metaG (Illumina Assembly) | ecosystem: Environmental > Terrestrial > Soil > Wetlands > Permafrost | place: Sweden: Stordalen... | reverse complement strand
GGCGTGATGGCGTGTCCGCAGGGCAAGACGGCGGACGGCTTCGAAACGCAGTTCGGCACCAATCACCTGGGGCATTTCGTGTTCGTCAATCGGCTGGTGCCGCTTCTGAAGTCGGGCGCGCGAGTCGTCACGCTCTCTTCGGCGGGTCACCAGATTAGCGATGTCGATATCGAGGATCCGAATTTCGAGCGGACGCCGTATCAGGCGTTTACCGCGTACGGCCGCTCGAAGACCGCGAATATTTTGTATGCGGTCGCGCTCGACAGCCGGCTCAAGGGACGCGGCGTGCGCGCAACTTCGATCCATCCCGGCGGAATCCAGACCGAGCTCGGGCGCCATATGACGCCGGAACTCGTCGAGCAGATGATGGCGCGGATTAACAAAGCTGCAAAGCCAGGGTCGGCACCGGGGTTCCGCTTCAAAAGCGTGCCGCAGGGCTCGGCGACCTCGGTATGGAGCGGCATTGTCGCGGCGGCCGACGCTGTCGGCGGACACTATTGCGAAGACTGTCACGTATGCGAGGTGAACGACGACACCACGTCGCGCGTCGGGGTGCGCTCGTATGCCCTCAACCTGGCCCACGCGAATGACTTATGGAAAAAGAGCGAGGAGATGGTCAAGGAGCGCTTCCCGCTATAGCGCAAGCTCTTAAGTTAAGCTGGGGAGGAAGATCATGGTCGTGCGTGCAGCAGGGAAAAACAGGCAGCGATTTCGGGCTAGGGCACCGCAGGTCACATCGCGGGCCGTTGCGTTTGCAATCGCCGCTGCAGCCGTCATTGGCGCGACGCCTGCGTGGGCGCTTCCTCAGGGCGGGGTCGTGCAAGCCGGGACAGCCAAAATCATGTATCGCGGCCCTCACATGCTTAACGTTGTCCAGACCACGCCCCAAGCGGTTATCAATTGGCAGAGTTTCTCGATCGCGGTGAACGAGACGGTGAACTTCAGCGGCCCCTCAGCGGGCGCGGCCGTGCTCAACCTGGTAGGCGGGACGACTCCGTCAATCATCCTCGGACAGCTGACGGCCAACGGGCAGGTGTTTACGGTCAATCTCAACGGCGTGCTGTACGGAGAAGAGAGCGCGGTGACGGTGGGCGGGCTCATCACGACCACTGCCACGATCACGAGCGAGAATTTCATCGCCGGCGGCAACCTGGCCTTCAGCGCGGGGAGTAACCTCGGGGCGACCATCGTGAACCGTGGCGAGATCAGCGTCGCTAAGGCCGGGCTGCTCGCCTTCGTGGCGCCCGGGGTGGAGAACTCAGGGGTGATCCAAGCGCCGCTGGGCAGCGTCGCGCTCGGCTCGGCAGATGCCTTTGCGCTCGATCCCAACGGCAACCCGCTGATTCAGCTGGTGGACGACAACTTTGTTGCGCCGAGACTCGTCGGCCCCGAGGGCAGGCCACTCGACAGCCTCGTCTCGAACAGCGGCGCGATCCGGGCCAGAGGCGGCATCGTGCTGCTGGCGGCGAGCACCGCGCAGCCGATCGTCAGCAGTTCGATTGACGTGAGCGGGGCGACGCGGGCGAGAACCGCAAATCTTCAGCCGGGGGAGATCGTTGTCGATGCGGGCCCGGGTCCCGCGATCGTCTCAGGGACGCTCGACGCCTCGGGGGTGAACACGGGTGAGCATGGCGGCGACGTCGAGGTCCTGGGGAATCCGACCGAGCTTGTCGCCGGGAGTCTGATCGATTTGGCGGGCGGAGCGGGCGGCGGAATCGCAGCAATCGGGACCACCCTGGCGCGCGCTAAAGGCGGCCCGTCGGTAAGCGGCCAGCCGGTGGCGAACACCACGACTGTCGCGCAGGGGAGCCAGATCATCGCCGACGCGCTGACTGCCGGTAACGGAGGCATCGTGACAGTTTTGTCGGGGGACGCGACCAGCATGGCAGGGAGTATCAGCGCACGCGGCGGCAGCCAATCGGGCGATGGCGGTTTCGCTGAGATCTCGGGCGGAACGCTAAGCTTGGCCGGGACAGTCGATCTGAGCGCCGTCAACGGGGTCGCGGGCACCATCCTTCTGGATCCATACGACTTTACGATAACTCCGTCGATGGCCAACGCGGTCAGGGCGCAAATGTTGGCCGGGAACAGCCGCGAGCTAATCCTCCGGGCTGCTCACGACCTCGAGGTCGATGCGGCCATCGATGGCCGAGGTGGAAAACCAGGCACACGTCTCGTCCTCAGGGCGGGCAACCAGGTCAGGTTCAACGCTAATGTGCTCACGAACAACGCGCCGCTCGAGGTCGATACGGGCGCCGGGGGTCTTGTGGCTGCCTCGGGCGCCGGGCTCTGTGCCGGCGCTTCCTCAATTAGCGTGAAGACCGACGGTTCGATCCGTAGCCAGGATCCGTTCACCTTTAGACCGCATTGTTCAACCCCGCGTGCGGTCCGATGACACTGAGACTCGGCCCCCGTCAAGACGGCTACCGACGATGTCAAATTAAAGGTTATCCAGACTTAATACTGGGTGCAGGGGTCACCCCTGCCGGAGAAAATACACATGGCTGAATCGACGGAGAAGCCCATTGGGATGGTCGCGAAGCCCACGCGGTCACAAGAGTTCTACGATAGCGTCAAGCGGAAATTTGCCGAGGAACGCGACCTCAGGCTGAGCTACCGTCCCGAAGGCACCGCGCAATACACGTCCGACCTTTCGGGCGAACTATCGAGATACGAAGTTGACCCGTACGCCGGCGAGATCACGCCGCGCGAACCAATCAACGACACCGTCGAGGTTTTGTTTGTCGGCGGAGGCTTCTCTGCCCTGCTGACCTCGGCGCGATTGCGCGAGCACGGCGTCGAGAGCATTCGCATCGTCGAGCGCGGCGCGGACGTCGGCGGCACCTGGTACTGGAATCGATACCCCGGTGTGGCGTGCGACGTCGTCGCCTACGACTATTTGCCGCTGCTCGACGAGCTGGACTACGTGCCCAAGGACCACTACGCCAAGGGTCCTGAGATTTTCGCCCACTGCCAGGCCATCGCGAGAAAGTACAACCTGTACGAGCTGGCGACCTTTCAAACCACCGTCACCTCGACTGAGTGGGATCCCGTCGAGCAAATGTGGAACCTCACCACGGATCGCGGCGATCATATGAAGGCGCGATTCGTCATCTGCGCCAACGGCACTCTCTCCAAGCCGAAGCTGGCGAAGATCAAAGGTCTCGAAAGTTTCAAGGGACATTCCTTTCACACCTCGTGATGGGATTATGCCTACACGAGGCCCGATCTCTCGGGACTCGACGGCAAGGTCGTCGGCATCATCGGCACCGGAGCAACTGCGGTGCAGGCGATTCCCGGCCTTGGCGCAGCCGCCAAAGAGCTCTACGTGTTCCAGCGCACGCCGTCCTCGATTGACGTCCGCGACGATTGGCCGACCGATCCCAACTGGGCGCGCAGACTTAAACCCGGATGGCAAACGAAGCGCCGCGAACGCGCCAAGATGCAGCCGTTCATGACCCCGGATCAAACGGCGAAGTATGCCGCGATGTCACCCGAGGAGAAGGTTCGCCGGCAGGAGAACGCGAACATCGAGGCGATGATGAAGATCCATCAGCGCATCGATTCGATCGTCAAGGACAAAGCCACCGCCGACGCGCTGAAGCCGTGGTACATGCTCCTGTGCAAGCGCCCATGCTTCCACAACGACTACCTGCCGACCTTCAATCGCCCCAATGTCCACCTCGTCGATACGCATGGCAAAGGCATCACCGAAATCACTGAAAAAGGTCCGGTGTTCGAGGGTAAGCAGTACGAGCTCGACGTACTCATCTACGCCACCGGCTTTGAAGTGCAGAAGACCGGCATCTACAACCAGATCAAAGGTGAGCAGGGCCTCGAGCTGAACGATAAGTATCGCGAGGGCATCCGCACCTTGCTTGGAATCCACTCACAGGGCTACCCGAATCTTTTCATCATGGGTGGTTATCAGGCGTCGTTCCAATTCAACCTGACCGACATGCTGCAGGCCCAGGGCGATCACATCGCCGCGTGCATCGAGTACGCGCGCCGTCACGGGTTCCAGTCGATCGATGTCACCCCGAAGGCCGAGGAATGGTGGGTTCAGGAGATTATCAAGCATCGCGGCAAGACCAATCGTAACCAGGAATGCACGCCCGGCTACTACAACTTCGAAGGCGAGTTCCAGCGCCGCCAGGACGGCAACTACAACGGCGGCTTCTTCCAATACTGCAATCACATGACCGAGGTGCAGGCGCGGATGGAGGATCACTTCTCCTTCATAAGGAAGTAGCTATTGCTCCACGGTTGGACGGTTGCGGAAAGTCACGCAAGCCGCGGAAACAGAGCTAGCGCGTTGCCGCGTCCGATCGCACGGAAGTCTTCCGGAGACAACAATTTGCTGCTCAACAATTCTGTGAGATGAGCCGACACTATCGCCTCGGGCGTGTGAACGTAGTCGCTGCCGTAGAGAATATGCGAGCGCTCGGTCATCTCGAGTAGCGGCGCGAGCGCGTTCGAGCCCGGCGAGCCTGCAAGATCGTAATACAGCTGCCGCAGTTGCTCTTCGGTGCTGACCGGAGCACTCGCGCTGCCGCCGGCGAGACCACGGCCGAACATGCCGAGTCGACGCGCCAGAAACGGCAGTGTGCCACCGGCATGAGGCACGATGATGCGGAGCTTCGGACAACGCGCCGTCGTACCGCTGAATATCAAGTTGACCACAGCCCGCGTGCTGTCGAACATGAACTCGATCATTGGCCGCGGATATCCGAGCGCGCTCTGCTGCCAGCATATCGGCGAGGTGGGATGAATGAAGACCACAGCGCCCCGGCGGTTGAGCTCATCGAAGACCGGATCCAGCCGCTTGTCGCCGAGGTATACGCCGTTGAAGTTGGTGAGCACGACTACGCCGTCGAGCTTGAGCGTATCCAGGGCATAGGCAATCTCGAGCAGCGCACCGTCAACATCCGGCAGCGGCAGACTGGCGAAGCCGCCAAAGCGTCCACGATGATCTCCGATATTGCGCGCGGCAAACTCGTTGACTGATCGAGCCAGCAGACGGGCTTTCGCATCGTTGCCGAAATGCACTCCCGGAGAAGATACCGACAGCATCCCGGTCGCGATGTGCATGCGGTCCATCATCGCAAGCGTGGCCTCCGCGCTCCATTGCGGCGCGGCAAACCCATCCGGCGAACCGCCGACGGCATCGATCATTTTCTCGCGATACTCGGGGCTCAAATAGTGGAAGTGGACATCGATTCTGTCCTTGAACTCATCCGTCATGGCGGTGGCCTCCGGTAGCGTTAAAACTACTTATAGTCACACGGCCCGCTCGAGTTCGAATGCTCAATTCGACGCTGATGGTCTCTGATACCGCGGACGCAAAACGTCCATGACGCTGGCGGGCGCACGACTCGCATTGCCGTCGAACGGCGGCAGCGGATCGTACTCGATACCCACCTGGATCGCGTGCGCAATCGTGTCGCCGGCGACGCGACGGACGAGATGCAGTGCCATGTCGATGCCGGCGGAGACTCCTGCGGCGGTAATTATTTTGCCGTCCTCGACGACGCGCTGGGAGCGTGGCTCGGCGCCGAACTCGCGCAACTTTTCGAGCCGCGCCCAATGCGTAGTCGCGGGCCGTCCCTTCAGCAGTCCGGCCGCACCCAGCACCAACGCTCCCGTGCAGACCGACGTTGTCCATTGCGTGGTCGCATCGATTTGGCGCACCCATTCGAGCATCTGCGGCTTCTCGCGCACCTGCGCCTCGCCGCGGCCGCCTGGCACGAGCAGGATGTCCGCGCAGGTGACGTCGGCAATCGAATAGTCGGCGACGATGCCGAGCGATTTTGGATCGGCGCGCCTGATCCCCGCGGTCTCGCCGACGAACATCACCTCCGCGCCGGGAATCCGGCACAGCACTTCGAACGGTCCAATCGCATCGAGCGTGGTGAGGTCGTCGAAAATCAGGAAGGCAATTCGCATGGCGTCCTCCTTTTTGGTCAGGCACTAAGCTTTTGCTGAAAGCGGCTGCGATACGCGCTGGGCGGAACGTGCAGCGCGCGGATGAACGCGCGGCGCATCGACTCGCGCGTGCCGAAGCCGCACCCCGACGCAATCGAATCGACGCCCTCGACGGATTCCTCGAGCCGGCGGCGCGCCGCTTCGACTCGCGAGATCTCGACGAATTCTCCCGGCGTCATTCCGACTTCACGCGCGAAGACGCGGGCGAAATTGCGCGGGCTCATCGCGGCGCGCCGCGCCAGCGCTTCGACTGACAAGTCCGCGCCCGGATGATCTGCAATCCATCGCTGCAAATCGCGGAGCGGTTCGCGATCTGCCTGCTGCGCGCTTAGCTGAACTGAAAACTGCGATTGCCCACCGGGTCGGCGCAGGAACATAACCAACTCGCGTGCCACGGCGAGCGCAACGTCGCGGCCGTGATCGTCCTCGAGCAACGCCAGCGCCAGATCGATTCCCGCAGTCACGCCGGCCGAGGTAAATATCTTGCCGGCGCGCACGAAAATCGGGTCGGTCTCGACCGAGACTGCAGGATATTGAGCTGCAAGCCGATCGCATTGCCGCCAATGAGTAGTCGCCGAAAGTCCGTCGAGGAGGCCAGCCTCCGCGAGCAGAAACGCCCCGGTGCAAACCGAGCACAGGCGGCGCGTGCGACGGATGCTGCCGCGGAGCCATTCGATCAACCTGCGATCACGCAGCGCGTCAGTAGTTCCGCGCCCGCCGGCGACCAGCAGCGTGTCGATCGTCCCGCGCACGTTCGCAATCGCGCGATCGGCAATCAGCCGAATCCCCGATGAAGTCGTCAGCGCGCCCGCCTTGGTCGCCGCGATCTCGACGGTGTATGCTGGAACCCGCCAGCTGCGTTCATCGCTCATCCATCGCGTGGCGCGGCCGAACACTTCGAGCGGGCCGGTGATGTCGATGATCTGTGCGTCGGGAAACGCGACCATCACGATTCGACGCGTGCGAATGGCCGAGGGCGTCCGCGCGATTTCGAGCCCCTTTTTCCTCCGTTTCTCCTTCATGAGACGGATTATCCGGCGTGCCGACGTTGGCAGCAATAGTTGGTCTGCCACACTTACTGCCAAACGCGGCTACGCGGCAGACATTTCAGGGGTGCGCAGGTGTCGGGGTCGAGTTGGGAGTCGGCGCGATGGCGCGCATCGGCAGTGCGTCGTGAAATTTCGGGGCCAGCATCAGCTGGCCGACTGCGCGGGACATCGCAACTGACAGGGACTCGGCGGGATCTGTTTCCAGTGGCAGGAAGACTTCGGCGCCGACTGGATTTGGCGGTTCGTTCTCGGTGCCGCTGATTTCGTCCGAGAAAATCACCGCGCCGTCGCGATTCCTGAGCTCGTACTTCACGCGCACCACCGCTCTCATCGTGAAGTACTGGCCGTGTATCGTCTGGTTCGCTTCGAATCGTTTGTTCACCTCGAGCTGTTCGAGCTCGGAGGAGAGCATGAAATCCGAGCCCTCGGGCGGTTTGCCGTCGGCCGGACTCGAGTCGAGCGGCTCGGGCACCAAACCAGCGTCTGTCAGCCCTTTGATCAACGCGTTGTTGAAAGTGCGGGCCGGATCGGTAACCACAAGAGGAGTCTGCTCGGTTCCGTCGGCGGCGTAGATCATGCTCGATTCGTGATCGCCTGAGCCGACGCTTCCGGTAGTTGGAGGCACCGCAATTTTCGCGGGACTAAAAATATCCTGTGCGCCGGGTACGAAGTCGGGAAGATAATGAAGGTCGAGATGAGTGCGCGGCTTGCATCCGGTCAGTGCGAGCACCAGCGCCAGGATGGCGACGCAGCCGCGAGCGCGACTACGGTTGAGACCGCGACACCGCAGGACGGCGGTCCCTCCACCAGAAGATCAAGATCGCGGCCAGCAACACGAATCCGGCGACGCCGATCCATCGCGAAATCTGGTGCGCCATCGCGAGCGCCGGATATAACTCGTCGCCCACCAGGTAGCCGACGGTCACGACCAGCGAGCACCATACGATCGCGCCGAGCACGTTCCATCCAAGAAACTGGAAGAACGGCATCCCGCACGCACCCGCCATCGGACCGGCCATGAAGCGCACGCCGGTGATGAATCGCGCCATGAAGACCGCTTTGCTGCCGTGGGTCTGAAAGAAAAGCTGCAGGCGTTCGTAGCGCGTGCGCATGAAGGGGAAAGTGGTCGCCAGCCGCGTCAGCACCCGCTGTCCGCCGGTGCGCCCGATGAGGTAACCGCAGCAGTCGCCGATGACCGCGCTGAAGATTACCACGACGTACACGAGTCGCAGATCGAGCAGCACCTGGCCGGCGAGGAATCCCGCCGCGAGCATCACAGTTTCCTCGGGCACCGGGATGCCGAGGTTGCCGGCGAACACGGCAATGAAGATGCCGAGATAACCCCAGGTCGCGAGCATGTCCGCGATATGCGCGGGGTCGGTTATCCCATGCATTGAAGATCCATCCGGATTGAGTCTGCCAGCGTAGGAGGCTGTTGACTAGTCAGGTGTTAAAATTACGCGTCGGAAGGCGAAAAGATCAGCTGCGGCAGGGGTGACCCCTGCACCAGCATTAAAGAACCTCGAGTGCGGCGACGGGTTTTTTGAAGACGAAGAATTTGTAGCCGAAGAAATTTGTGAAGAGGGTCAGGCCGGCGCCGGAGATTGCGCCGATGTTGGCCCATAGCTTGGTGCTGAAGCCGGCTGGGGGGCCAATGACGTTAACGATTACGTCAGCGCCGGCGACGTTGACGCCGACTGCTATCAGCGTGACGACCATGAATGCCATGAACTCGCGGCGGGCGTCCGCGGAGTTCGTCGTATTGAAGGTCCAGTACTTGTTCCACAGATAGCTGTTGATCACACCCAAGGTCACCGAGATTGATTTGAACGCGAGAAAGCCGCGGCCAGAGGACTCGCCGGTTATCAACATCAATAAATTCAGGATGCCGAAATCGACGCCAGAATTCAGAACGCCCACTACGGCAAACTTCGAAAATTCAAATAATGAGGGAACTCGACTGGCGACCAGGCTCGCGGCGAACAGAGCGATCGCGAATAGCGCGGCGCCGATGACAGGCAGGAGGAGCAGCGGGATCCGGATGGTGGACCCGAGGCCGAGGTTGATGACGACCGGGCTTGCCAGCGCGCCGGTCAGGAATCCGATGGTCAGCGCGAGCGCTATATCCCGCGCCAATGTTCGATCGCGGTCCAAGCCGCTGGATTCCCGTGATGCCATCTGTCGCGAATTCGGATACACAATATGCATCGCGTCGGATGAACGCCAACGATTTCGCGGCGAGTTTCAGGAATCCCGGCGCAGCTTTTGTTCGAGTGGCCAAGGACGATCTCAACTACCACAACCCGATCGCGCCGAATCCAGCATGAACCGGGCCCAGGTTTCGCGATCGCGTGGTAACTGATTACTCAACCGTGGAAACAGGCAGGTCGATTGATTCGACCGGAGTCATCCTATGGTCTCCTACGCGGCCGGAAGTCTTTTACCAGCGAAGAGAGGTTAAGCAACTAATCCTGCTATCGCTCGCGTTTGCCTTTGTGTTTGTGTACCCGGTTTTATGCGACAGCAGCGTGTCGACCGCTCCGGGAATCGGCACATGGCTGCTCAAGCCGCAGCTCGCGCACTTTACGACGGTGCCGAGCGACGGCGCGGACCGCGACATGTTTGCGCAACTGCGGTGGGTTCCCTACTACACGCTGACGCATTTTCACCAATTCCCGTTTTGGAATCCGTACAAGTGCGGCGGGATGTCGATGCTCGGCAACCCGGAATCGTCAATCGTCACACCATTCCTGCTGCTCTACCTGATATTCGGCCTGGTCCCTGGAATCCTGCTCGAGATTTACCTGCACGTCGCGATTATGTTCGCCGGCGGCTACGTACTCGGGCGGGAACTAGGACTGGTCCCGCTCGCCGCGCTGGTGCTCGCGGCAATGTTTCCTTCGAGCTCCTGGCTATCGCTGCATATGGCTGTGGGGCACCTCAACTTTTTGTCGATAGCCTACGTTCCATGGATCCTTGCGCTGCTGATCGCGTCGTGCAGGTTGCACCGATGGCATCTGGCGATGCTAGGCGGATTGCTCTGTGGACTGACGCTGACGGAGGGAAATTACGGATTTGTTTTTGCAGCAATGCTCGTTGCGATCGTCGCAGTCTGGTACGCAATCATTCAACTAAGTATCCGGCCGTTGGTGGCAGCCGCAGTCATAGGAATTTTCGGACTGGCATTCAGCTTGCCCAAGCTTATTCCTACAGCGGAAATGTTGAAGATAAATCCGCGCGACTGGGGAATATCCTATCTGACGTGGCCGGGCGCTTTGATCTCGCTTTTCTCGAGATATCAGGACCTGAACCACAAGATGGTCGCGTCGTTTTTCTTTTCCGAATATGCAGGCTATATCGGCGCGCCGTTTATTCTGCTCGCACTAATCGGAACATTCGGTCAATGGCGCAAATCCATACCGTGGGTGCTAGGCACGGTCTTTTTCCTATTTTTGTATCGCGGTGACATCGGCCCAAATTCACTAACGGTGTGGTTGCGGCTTCTACCTCTTGGCGGCAACATAGGCCTCTGCGGACGGTGGGTTATACCACTGGTATTTTGTGTCGGAGTGTTAGCCGCACTCGGTGCGCAATCATTGTGCGAGCCGCCTCAGCAGTGGGCCCGGACCTTGGCTAAGGTCCTATTCGTAGTGGGCGTGGCTGACGCGTGGTTGGTATGTGCCCCAAATTATCGCTACCTCCTTCAACAGCAGCAGCCGGCTCCCGAGCGACCTGCCGAGTTTCGGCAGTACTGGAGCGAATTTCCAGTGCCACTGACGTCCATAGCAATGGCTGGGATGGGTTCCACCAATTGCGGAGGCGTCGGCTATCAAGTTTCGCGGGGCAGTGTGCTCGGATACAACGAAACCTTCTATCGGGGTGACTACTACTTACTGGACGCCGGCCACGTGAGTGAGATTCGATGGACACCCAATCGGATGACCTACGAGGTGAGCGCTTCCGAACCAACCTCGCTAGTGATCAATCAGACTCTGTATCCCGGGTGGCATTTGGCGCGTGGCAATGGATTGGTCTATCCAGAAAGTGGACTTATCGCGGTACGCGTTCCACCCGGCCGCCAGCAGATCGAGTTGGTCTATACGCCGCACCACATCGTGGCAGCAAGCGTGGTAGCTCTATTCGCTTTGGCGATGCTGATAGTGGTGTGGCTGATCGAAATGCGGTCTCCATCAATGAGGCCAACAACGCTCAAGGAACAGGAGGCAGCTTCAGATTAGCTCCTCTTCCTTGATAAATCGCGGACGGGCCTTAGTCTCGGTGTAAATCCTGCCGACGTATTCGGCAACTATCCCCAAGGTCAGAATCTGGAACCCGCCAAGCGCGTAGATTGGCAACACCGTCGATACCCAGCCGGGGACCTCGATGCCGCGAATAGCTACGGTCAACGCATACAGCGCGAGGAACGAGCTCACGAGCACGATCAGCGCGCCCGCGATTGCCACCAAGCGCAACGGCACCACACTGAACGCAGTGATTCCGTCAAGCGCGAACGTCAGCATCCGACTGAACGAGTATTGCGATTTACCCGCGAAGCGCTCCCGCACCTCGAACGGCACGGTCGCGGTCTTGAAGCCGATATCGAGAAAAACTCCGCGCAGGAAAAGATTCACTTCCTGGTAGTCGGCAAGCGCATTGAGCGCCTTGGTCGAGACGAGGCGATAGTCGGGGCTGTCGGCCAATATTCGAACGCCCAGTCCACGCATCAGCCGATAGAACATCTGTGAGCCGATTTTCTTGAGATAAGGATCGGTCGCACGATCGTTCCTGACGCCGAACACGATCTCCGCGCCGCTCTTGTATTTATCAAGGAAGCTCGCGATGGCCTGTTCGTTGTGCTGCAGGTCCGCATCGAGCGTTACCGCGCAATCGACGCGGTCCTTGATGCTCATGAGGCCGGCCAGCAGCGCATTCTGATGGCCGAAATTCCTGGAGAGCTTCAGCGCTTTTGCGCGGGCGTCGGCCTGATGCATTTCGCAGAGCACCGACCAGGTGGCGTCGCGGCTGCCATCGTCGACAAAATAGATAAAACTCTCGTCGGAAAGTTCTTTTTTCTCGAGCAGCCCATTGAGCAAGGCGAGCAGCCGGGATCCGGTTTCCCTCAAGACTTGCTCTTCGTTGAAACAGGGAACGACGATTCCGAGGCGTGGGAGCTGCAACTGTGTTCTTTCTAGTCCCAAACGACACTCCGGCGACGGTTTTCGGTCAATGCGGGTCAGAACTTATCGCGGGCCGCCGGGTTGCCGCAAGTCATAACTTGCCTCCGGCAGCGTTGCATGCTTATAAAGTCCCTTGTCATCCTTCGACGTAGAGGAGCGCCTTTGGCTGCCAGCATATCATCTGAGCCAGGAGTATCGTGCCCGATATGTGGAGCGCGCAGCCGCTTCACCGCCAGTCATCCCGACGCCGAGCTCTATCGATGCCCGGCATGCACGCATGCCTTCAGCAACATTGCTTCGATGAAGGCGGTCGAGGGCTACGACCCTTCGTACTTCGACGAGCGGCATCAGCGATGGTTCGAGCATCCCAATTCATGGCTGTTCGACAAGATAACTGACGCGATCCCGAAGGACCCATCGTTCAAATCGGTGCTGGACGCGGGCTGCGGCCGCGGCGATTTCCTGCGCCACTTGAGAGCCCGCCGGCCGAACCTCCGGCTCACGGGAATCGACGTATCGCCGAACGACCAGGTCGACGGCATCACATTCATCGCGGGTGACTTCCAGAACTATCCGTTCAAGGAACAGTATGACGTGGTGGTGTCGCTGGCCGTCATCGAGCATCTCTCCGACGTCCGCGTATTCGCCCAGCGGGTCGCAGAGTTGACGCGGCCATCGGGACTGACTGTTATCTCGACCGTCAACGATTCCAGCCTGCTGTTCAGATTGGCGCGGGGACTTCACTCGATCGGAGTGTCAGTGGCCTTCGACCGCCTCTACAGCAGGCATCACCTGAATCACTTCACGCCGCGCTCGCTCGAGGTATTGTTGAAGTCCTACGGCATGGTGGCCGGCGAGCGTATCTTCCACAACGCGCCGTTCGCCGCAATTGACGTTCCTGCATCGAGCCCGATCACGGACGCTGCGCTACGAGCCGCGATGTTCGGCATCTGCGTGGCTGGCGATTTGACGGGCACGAGTTATCTGCAGACGGTGATCTGCCGGCGCGACGCCGCCTCGGAATCAACGCTTTCAGCCTAGCCGAATCCGAATACCCGGATGTGCCAGATTCCGAATACTACGAACAGGATCGATGCGCCAATCAGTATGCGAGTGAGTTGATCGAGCCGTCGCGGCACGCCCATCGCCATCAGCACCAGCAGGAACGGATAAATCTGAACGAAGTGACGCGCACCGAATTGCGACGCGCCGCTGCCGAAAAACAGCATGACCGGAGTCATCCCGATCAGGGCGGCGAGGCCAATCAGCACCGGCGTTAACCGGCGAAAGCTTGGACGCAGTGCGAGGATGAAGGCAGGGCTGGTCAGCAGGATTGATTGGCCGCCGATGGTCGGATGGAAGTAAGGGAATCTCTCGTCCACCGCCGGCGCAGAAAACATCAGAATCGCGATATTGCCGGGAATAAACTTTATGCCGAAAAACTGCGTACCGGGCGGCACGAACAGGAACGCTCCCTGGTCGAACATGCTGTGATAACGAACTTCGTTCAGCGTTAGATAAACGATGACGGCCATCATGAAGCCCGGCGCCATCTTGATCACGTCCGTTACGCTGTAGCGCTTGATGAAAACGAGCAGCACGTATATCGGCCACACGAATGCCAGGTCGTAGCGCGATAGCGCCGCGCATGCAGCCCACAGACCGATCAATGCGCCGCGCGCGTCGCCGAATACCTCGTCGAGCGCCAGGAGCGTGAACAGCACCGCGACGACCATGGTCAGCTCCCAGCTTCCACCGCTGGTCGCCTCGAACCATATAATCGTGCCGATACCGAAAAACGCGGTCAGCCAGATTCGCGCATTCACATCGATCGGAAATTTCCCGAACATCCGCCATGCCAGCGCGACGCAAATCGCACCCAGCACGATCGAGAACATCGTCTGGTTGGTGTCCATTCCCCAAATCGCCGCGAACGGCATCAACAGGAACGAAGGCATCGGCGGGTGGAGTTGATAGTCGTGGCCCGCGAAATGCGCGTGCTCGATAAAGTTCGGCGCATCGATGTAAACGTGACCATGCACCAGCGCAACGGCCTGGCGCACGTGCGCATCGAAAGGACTGGTGTCTGAGCCCGCGGTTATCGCATACAGCACCAGGAACGCCGCAAAGACGGCGAGCTGCGAGAAAATCTCGTCGCGCTTGACGACGGTCTCGGCGACCAACCGCTGCGAATCGGTCATCCAGTACGAGTACGCGAACATCGCCGACGCGAGAATCGCGGAAATCCAGTCGATACGCGTCAGCATCCACCCGCGCTGGAGAATGACGGCGAATCCAAGGACAGCGAAAACCACCGCGGCCGCCAGAAATCCGCGGCTGGTCGCCAGATTCGGGCGCATCGCGCCGGCGGGCGCGTCAGTGCGATCCATGCTTTATCGCGACTTGCGCGGCCACCCAATGAAAGAGCTGCGGAAATTCGAAATCAGTGTCCTCGGTGGCGCCGGTCTGACTCTGCCAAGTTGCGAGGATCCAGTATTGGTTTGGTTTCTTCTCCTGAGCCACGACCGCAGTCATGTCGCCGGGAGTCTGCGCCTGCAGCGGCGCGTTCGAAAAATCCGTCGCTGCAAAAATCAGGATCAAGTTACCGTCCACCGTGGTCGTCATCGGCAGCGACTTCACCGCGCCGCCATTACCAGTCTGGACGTTGCTCATATCCACCGGGGTGCCCGCCGCGACGTTGCTCAACAACACGATCGCGCCCTGCGCATCGACCGGCACGCTGAAGTTCCAGGTCGACGTGCTGGGATCATTCGCCTGGATCGCATGCCAATACAGCGACTGACGCGTGGTTGGAGTTGAATCGTCGCGAATCAGTTGCCAACCGTCGGGTGCGGTGATTGTGATCTTCGGACCGCTGTAGGTTATCACGTCGGCGATCGCGACTTGGCCCGCCTGCGCCTTCTTGCCCCAATCCAGCGAAAGACTCGTCGTCCGCTTCGCCATCGGCGCTTGGGCGGTGGAAACCACGTCCGCGCCTCCAACCGTGTTGGTTGCGCTCCCCGGAGGAGGTCCGGAGTTACACGCGACGACAAAAACAGCTGCGGCGCCCATCAACGCACGTTTGATCATTGTCCCCCTCGCTCTGCTCATAGCCTGATTCCTTCCCCGGATCTTGTCGCTATGCCTTCTTCGCAAACGGACGATCGCGTTCCGTGAGCGCGCCCTTGAGACCTTTCTCGCGACTCGCCTTCATCCAGTTCTTCACCGTGTCTGTCTGATGGGCGATCACGTCGATGTCCGCCGCCGATTGCTCAGCCGCGCGAATCCCAATGATGTCGAGATAACGATTCACGGCAGCCTTGTGGAGCATCAGCAGTTCCGCCGGCACCATCGCGACCCGGCGCGCATAGTTCATCGTTTCTTCTTCGAGCTTGTCCTTCGGGAAAACGCGATTCACCAGGTGCCACTCGAGCGCTTCTTTCGCCGACATGTAATCGCCGGTGAAAAAATATTCTTTCGTTTTGCGCGGGCCCATCAGCACCGGCCACATCGACATAGTCGGCAGTATCCCGAGCGAGCGGCCCGCCGGATGCCCGAACTGCGCGTCCTCGCTGGCGAACACGATATCGCAATGGCCGACGAACTCCGTGCCGCCTGCCAGGCAGTAGCCATGCACCTGCGCGATCGTCGGCTTGTTGATCGCCCACAGCCGCTGCCATCGCTCGATCGTCTTGTGCAGCCCGAGCCGATCGTTGGTGACGGTGAACTTCGACTCCGGATGCTGCGTGCCCTGCAAGTCGTAGCCCGCCGAGAATGCGCGTCCCGCGCCGCGAATGATCAGCACGCTCGCGTCGGCATTCGACTCGTAATCGTCCATCACCGAGTCGAGTTCCTTGAGCAGCTTCTGCGACAGCGCGTTGAGCTTCTCCGGCCGATTGAGCGTCAGCCGATAGATTTTGTCCTCGGCCTTTTCGTAAATGACGGTTTCGTAGTTCGCCATGTGAATCTCCGGCGGTTACTTTACCGCTGACAGAAAGTCAACTGCCACGTGCACGGTCTCTTCCGGCACTTCCCAGAAAAACATGTGACCCGCGGCCTTGAGCGTATGCTCCTTCGATCCTTTTATCGCGGCCTGCAAAACTTCCGCATTTGGATACGGCACGATCGAATCGTCATCGCCGTGAATAATAAGGGTCGGCGCCTTGATTTGTCCAAGCCGCGCGAAACTGTCGAACCCGCCAATCGCCTGTCCCTGCCGCATGAAGGTATGCATCGGCGTCACGGGATAGTTGCCGATTTCGGCGATCGCCTGGTCGAGAATGGCGTGGCCCTTGGCGGAATTCAGAAAAGCCTTTCCGCAGGCCACCGAAAATGCGCGCCGCGCCTGCTCGATTGGATCCATGCCAGGCGCCGGTATCAGGTTGGCAATGGCCGCCGGATCGGCTGGTACGGAATGACTCGCGCCGCAGTTGGTGCATCCGAGCACCAGCCCGCGCGTGCGATCCGGATAGGCAAGAGCGAACTCCTGCGCGATCATGCCGCCCATCGAGATTCCGAAAATATGCGCGCGCGGCGTCTTCGCATGGTCCAGCACCGCGGCGATATCCGCTGCCATGTCGCGCAGGGTGAACTCGGCATCGGGCTTGTCGCTTTCGCCGGTGCCGCGATTGTCGATCACGAGAATCCTGAACCGCTGTTCCATCAGTTTGAGAAACGGCTCGCCCCATCCGCGGCTGGAGCCGCTGAATCCCATGATGAGCGCGACCGGCTCACCCTGCCCTCGAATCTCGTAGCGAAGTTTGAGCCCGTCTTTGCTCTCGGCGAAATCACGAACTGCTGCCACGTCGGAATTTCCTCCTTCGGTCGAATACCAGTGATGAATACTAACTAGCGGCGGGAAAGGTTCAAGCGGCGGCGTTCTCGACCGTGGCGTCGGCCAGGATCGAGCCGAGCAGCCGATAGACCTCGCGATTGACGATCAGGCTGACGTGCAGGCCGGACACCTCGTAGTTGAAGCCCTCGTCGTCGATGCACGCTTGCCACTGCACGACCTCGTCGCGGCGAGTATAGATTGCGCTGAAGCGGCAGCGCGGGGGAGTCGGCGCGAACACTGCTTCTGCAATACCGCACGAGCATTCCATCGTCCCGCAATTTTCAGGAGCGCTGGAGAACGTCTGCCAGAACGACTGGATCGCCTCGAGCGTGGGCCGGACTTGATCGTGCACTCCGGTCCAGCCGTTGCGAATCGGCGAACCAAGCGCGATCACTTCGCGCACGATCGCAGGGTTTGTCGCAGCGATCGCGCGTCCAAGCACGCCGCCCAGGCTATGGCCAATGATCGTCACGCGCTCGCCGGTTTCGCGTGCGATTTTCTCGACACGCCATCCAACCAGTTCCACCTTGCGCCGCGGGCATCCGACGTTGAGATCGATTCCCGACAGGTAGGGTTTGTATCCGATGCGCCCGAGCCATCGCGCCAAGGTGCCGAGCGACCAGTCGCCGGCGGTGAATCCGGGTATCAGCAAGACGGGACGGCCGTCGCCGCGTGGCACTCCAACGCCATAGCGGACAGGGTCGCGCGCGAGAGAAGCATACTGTTGGAGGAAGTCAAAGTAGGCGGAGGCGGTGAGTTGCAGCAGCATACAGGTTGCGGGTTCGCGCGACACTGCCACGAACGGCGGTAACAGTAAAGTACAATGCGCGTAACAGTGTGGATAATGAATGTGCGGCCTTTTTTCCTAACCTCTTCTTGTCCGAGGAGAGGTCGGCGCGCGCCGAAGGCAAGCGACGGGTGAGGTACAACGCTGGCCGTGCCGACAATGCTGATCTACTTACTGCAATGAGCACGAACGGTGGTGCTGCTGCCTGGCGATGGCCCAGCGCATCGGATTCGTGGTTAAACGAGTAGGTGTCGGTGCGCTGTCGCGCGCTGCACCTCTCCCGGCGACACCGCTTTTCAAGCGGCTTTCGCCGACCTCTCCTCGGACAAGGAGAGGTTAGGAATCAGCGCTAGCCCTTTGGTAGGCCGAGCACCCGCTCGCCGATGATGTTGTGCTGAATCTGATTGGTTCCGGCGTAGATTGTTGGGCCACGCGCTGCCAGCATCCGGAACGACCACTTGCCCTTGTCGACTGCGAACGGCGCGTTGAATTCCAGCTGGCTGTATGGCCCCAGCAATTCCATCGCGTACAGCGCGATTTTTAGCCCGAGTTCCGTGCCACACAGTTTCATCATCGAGCCTTCCGGCCCCGGCGGCATCCCCTTCAATTGACGGGTCAACTGCCGATAGCCGGTGTAGCGAAGCGCGAGCGCCTCCGCCGCGAACTCCGCGACGCGCTGGCGGACGCTCGAATCGTCCCACGCGTTGCTGCCGTTGCGCGGTACTCGCTTGGCGAGCCGCGCCAACTCGTGAACTTCGCCGAGATAGCCTTCGCCGCCGCCGCTGCCGCGCTCGAACATCAGCGTGGTCATCGCGACCTGCCATCCGTTATTGCGCTCGCCGACGATATTTTTCTTCGGCACGCGAACGTCTTCGAAGAAGACTTCGTTGAAGCCCTTGCCGCCCGTCATCTGCACCAGCGGACGCACGGTCACGCCGGGACTGTGCATGTCGATCAGCAGGTAGCTGATTCCCTTGTGCTTGGGCGCGTCGGGATCGGTGCGCACCAGCGCGAAGATCATGTCCGCATGCTGCGCCATCGAGGTCCAGACTTTCTGCCCGTTGACGACGAAGTCGTCGCC
>Ga0182024_10010438_pt1 | contig 18914 bp, 15 predicted proteins | sample P32metaG_FD_120480 | JGI IMG/M metagenome (GOLD analysis project Ga0182024, IMG submission 120480) | Permafrost microbial communities from Stordalen Mire, Sweden - P3-2 metaG (Illumina Assembly) | ecosystem: Environmental > Terrestrial > Soil > Wetlands > Permafrost | place: Sweden: Stordalen... | reverse complement strand
CATAAGGATCGGTCAAAAAGGGTCTTGGGGCTCAAGTCCTGCTAACTTGGAGAATAAACTACCCGGATACGTGAAAATATCCTAATACGTATGTCGGTGGTAAAGGCACGCGATACGCGGAGAGTTCCGGGTTCTAAGACAAGTCATCGGCCTTGTAAGGTCGGGGCCCGACCTGAGCCACACTGAAATCGGTGCTGAAATTGGTGCCGTCCACGGGTTCATAACCCTGCAGACTCCCACCCGATGCCAACCAGACCAACTCGCCAGAATGTCAAGGGCAGGAAGTCAAATAAGCTCAGGGACCATGCCGCTCGTACTGAATGATTGTCAAGAGCGTCCGCGTCCAGAATTTCAGGTCAATACTTGATGCGACACTCCCATGCGAACAACTAACAACCCTAGTGGGGGCTAATGGAGCGGGAAAGTCTTCATTTCTCAAGGCAATCGAGCTGTTCTACTCGAGTTTGCCGAAAGTAGAAGTCGATGATTTTTACGATAGAGACATAACCAAAGAAATAGTTGTCACAGTAACCTTCGAAGATTTGCAGCCGGAGGCGAAAACCCAGTTCGCTCATTACGTGCAGGGCAATCAACTTACTATCGAACGGGTATTCAAATGGAAAGATACGAAATGCGAAAGCAAGCTGCACGGATCCTTGATGCAAAATCCCGAGTTTGTTGAAATTCGCCTCGCCGCCGAACAAGGGGCGGCGCTCGCTCGCGTGAAATATGATGTCATAAGGGCGCTCCCAAAATATAGCATTCTGCCCAAATGGACGAGCTTAAGCACTGCCAAGGAGACTCTTGGCCAGTGGGAGGAAGAACACAAGGAAGACTGCTCTCGCGTTAGAGACGACGGTGCATTTTTCGGATTTCAGCACGTGGGTGAAGGATACCTCGGCAAATTCATCATGCTTCGCTACATTCCGGCCGTGAGGGATGCCTCAACTGATGCATTGGACAAGGGAAAATCTGTCATCAGCGAACTTATGGACCTAGTTGTCAGGAACGAAATAACGCAAAAGCAAGAGGTTAAGGATTTCCAGGAAGAAACGAAGAAGAAGTATTCTGAGCTAATGGACACTTCAAAGCTAGGCAGCCTGACCGATCTTGTTACAAGGATGAATGCTACTATGCAACGACTTGCTCCGGACTCGAGAATCGATGTTCGGTGGCTGCCAGCTGAGGAGCTTGAGATGACACTACCTACAGCTGAGGTCAAGCTGGTCGAGGACGGATACGAATCCACGGTTGCCCGAACAGGTCATGGATTGCAGAGGGCGTTCATTATGACGATTCTTCAGCATCTATCAGAGGCCGAGAGTAGACAGGGATTGGAGACTAACTCACCTCAACAGAATCTTCCCAGCCTACTACTTATCATCGAAGAACCCGAGCTATACCAGCATCCAAATAGGCAACGTCACCTCGCAAAGGTGCTTCAAACACTGTCGAGCTCAAAGACGCTTGGTGTCTCAAATGCGACCCAGGTGGTCTACAGTACGCATTCTCCTCATTTCGTGAACATCGAGTTTTTCAATCAAATACGGCTGCTCAGGAAAGTAAAGGGTGAAGCGGGAAAACCAAAGGTCACAGTCATCAGTTTCGCGACTCTTCAAAATATTGCAGAAGATCTCACCAAGATAACAGGCGAAACCACAACGAATCAACCAAACAAGTCAATCGTCTGGCAACTCCGGGCGGTCATGACCACCTTGATTAATGAAGGATTCTTCGCTGACGCCATAGTTCTATTGGAGGGAGAAGAGGACAGAGCAGCTCTTCTTGCGGTCACTGAGAATCTGAGCGCCGATCTGGAGAGCAAAGGGTTCTCGGTGATACCCTGCGGAGGGAAGCCTAACATATTACGTCCGGCATTGATTTTCCGTAGACTTGGAATACCAATCTATGTGATATGGGACGGCGACAAGGACGGTAAGAACTCCGACGCGAAGCTAAACCATCATCTACTGAAACTGATGGAATGGCCGACAGAAGATTGGCCGAAAGTAATCGATCAACATTTTGCTTGCTTTGAGGGTACGTTGAACAAAACGATGAAGGAGGAGCTAGGCGAAGATTTGTACAACCAAAAAATGGAGTCTGTTTGTAAACAATACGCGGCCTTGGAAAGGCATGCCATCAAGAACCCAATAATCGTATCAGAGTTGATCAGGAGTTGTATTGCCAATGGAAAGCATTTCACGTCACTTGAAAAGATTGTTCGAGAGATAGAAAAGATGCATTCTTGAATCCTGTGAATTACGGATTAGCCAAGGGCAGGATTTGAACACTGATATCTGGGTTCAAACATCGGCGCATTCGAGTTGCCGGGACTTTACGAATGATTCTCAGGCACCCATGTCCCGAGCATTTGACGAAACCGAGGTGTATCATTGCATCTTAATTAGATGCTCTCGTACGTACTGAATTCATGTCCGAGCCCTCTAACGTCCTGGCCTTGCTGGATGCGCTCGCCCAACGGGGGATTGGTCGTTTGTATACTTTGAAAGCGATTGTCGAACTCGGCGGAGGATGGATTGATTGCAAGAAGGTCGCGACACACATATGGACGGAATACAAATATGGCACTAATCACATATACGAAATGGGCGTCAGGTATCCGCTGTTGATCGAACTTAGCGCTGACAAGAAGCAAGTGCGAATCCCCGACGGCGTCTACAAGCTAGTCGCAGCAAACGTCGACGAATATCTCCGGTCGGCGAAATTACATGCACGAAAGGTAGCCAAATAACGCGAGATGGATACGCATGGATTAGGGCATCGGTCTCGGTTAATCTAACGGGACCATCGAAATCATTGGTTCTCGCGAAAGCATCTCTCTCAGTTGGTTAAATGAAGGCAGTTCGAGTATCTTGCTGAAGACATCATCAATCTCTGCTCTGACTTGATCCTTGTGAATATCAGGGAATGGAAGCAGCTGCTTGTCTGATATTCGACTCCATAATTTATCGAGTTCCCGTTTTTGAGATTTCGAAAGGGACACCAGGTCCAATACTTGGAGCGGTTCATACCATCCCTTTGGAAACTTGATCCAGGCACCCCTTGTCTCTTCCCGTTGCATAAGCATGCTGAAGAGGCCGAGGGTGGAATTGAACCAAAGAGCAAGACGTCTTTCCATCGCTAACCGCTCTTCTTCGTCCTCCGATTTCCACCTGGTAGGCCACCACACGTTTGATAATGCATCGTTCTCAAGGACGACAGATGCAACTCGGTTGGTCGTCAGCCAGAGCTCTTTCGGTAGCATTAGTGTTCCGGCTCGTCCCCAGAGCAAATTTGCATCTCGGAGGTGCCTGCCTGGCGGCGGGGTGGTCAATGGAGCCAGGTATTGGTTCGGCGCTTGGGAAAGCTTCGAGATACCTTTGTCATAGCCCCAGAATGCTGGATAAGTTGTTCGCGAATCTGTAAGATTGAAGCCGTCGTAAATATCTCGACCGTCAGGTCCAAGTGTCGCTACGCTAGACAAAGCGACAGTCTTGATCGAGCCTTTTGTTCCGAATCCAGGGAGGAAGATTCGACCCTTCGACAGATTGAATGCCATCCGACAAAGGTCGGTCTGTGCAAACGCTGCAGGAAGCGCCCACGACAAGCCCTTATTTTTCTCTAGAGAAACTTTTGAGGCCTCTCCGAATTTTTGACCATCCGTCTTGATTTCACAAGTTCCACTCGTTCGTTCTAAATCGGCAGGGTGCTTCACCCTGAGTTCCCTTAGAATTGCGAGGGCTTCTACACTGGACCGCGGTTGGCGCCATAGGTTTACGAATACGGTGTCTCTTTTGGTCGACGATTTACCCTTTTTTAGTACGAGCAGTGTCTCGCTTAGTTCGGTGGACTCTGAAAAGTTCCAGTTATTGGGTTCATGGCTACAAATGACAAATTGAAGATGATACTTCTCGAGGAGAGTTCGGGTTGGCTCCCAACTTAACCCCGAAAGCACAGCTTTTGGAAGAACGAGCGCCATCACTCCGTTATCTTTTAGCATGCGGTCAGCTATCGCCACGAACACGGAGCCGAGGCCAGCCGTTATGTTCGCCTTCAGACCCTTCTCTTTGACAATCCGTTGGAGCTGGGCCTGAAGGTCGCTTCTCTCGGCACCTGCGACGCCGCCGAAGAGTAGATTGCTGTTGACACTTCGTGTGAATGGCGGATTCATGGTACAGATGTCGAGCCTCGGCACTGCAATACCCATCTTCTTTCGGGTGGTGGCTTCTTCAGGTCCGGTCGAGGCTCCAATCAAGGTATCTTGAATGTTCAAAGAGCTGTCCATGGCGAATTCGATACTTCCAAGCTTCTGCTGGCTCCCGCCAAGTGGCAACGAATAGATGTGCATCGTCTTGACCGCTATGTTCGGGTCGTGCATAGCAATGGCAGAAGCAGCCAAATGCACCGCTGATGAAAGCACATCGAAGCCCCAAAGGCTATTCTCTACAAGATTTCGATGTATCTCATCGGGATGTGCGTTAGTCCCGTTCTCAGCTGACTGTTCTACATGGCGGTCAACCAATGCCTCGATGGCTGCCTTGAGCAATGTACCGGTGCCGCAGGCCAAGTCTGAAATTTGGAGCTGACCGACCGACTTAGGGTCACTCCAATCCACACGCCAACTATTACCATTGATTGCTAGGCCGAGGAGAAGTGTAGCAGATGGAATCTTCGTGTAGAACGCTCCATAGAACTTCGAGTCAGCGAGAAGCCTATGAAAAATGCGACCCATCAGATCATGACGCAGTGCGACTCTGTTTCGTGAAATCTTGATAGCGGAATCGGCCAGCCTCCTAAGAGCCTCGTATGTCTCCGGTGTTGCAGGAAGAGAGAGTAAGACCTGGCGGGCAATCCTGAATATTGGGACGAAGTCGACTTCGACCTCTATTGTCTTCCATTCACCACTGAACTTGTCAACCAAGTCTGGGGATTCGAGTGTTTGTCGCAAGGTTGCGACCGGCTTTGTTCTCGAAAGAATCTCCTGAAAGAGCATCGCATTGACGAGTGTTAAAGACGCAACCCTGTAGAGTCGGAGGTCACTCGTCGACATCTTCACTATCTCCCTCACTAGGCATCATCAGGAACGAACGAATACGGTCAGCGCCTCCTGGAGCCAGGGAAAGCTTCGTGGCAGCGAATTCAATAGACTCGCGTAATTCGTCAACCGCACCCTTCACCACATCGTCTCTCACAAGAGACTCATACGCCCGTCTGAGCACGGCAGAGAGTCCATTGAAGTCTGAATCCGCCCAGTCGCCCTGGCTCGCTTCGTAGAACACCCTAATTCTAAGAGGGGAAGAACGCATCCGCTCTTCGAGTTGATTCCAATTTGAGTTTCGCAAGGCAGGGGGGTACACGATACCAATCGAGATTGCCGCTACTCCTTCCTCAATTCTACGCTCGCAATCGGCTTCCAGAGATTTCTCGACCGCGGCATCTGCTCCAATTCTTCCCTCTAATACAACGCGAACGCCCCAATAATCTCCGATAATAACATCGGGAAGCCGCTTCCCTCCCTTCATCGCAAGGATCGTCTCAGGTACCGAGAAGATCCCATCATGAGACAACATCTCGGCGAGCTTAACATTCAGAACCTCTTCTCGGAAAGAGGAATCTGGCGTGGAGCTCCGGGGCACATCTCCACACCTCGCGTCAACGATTAATATTCTTGGTGGCAATTGTCTCTCGACCCGATCGTGATAAGGAGAAGCGCTCTTGTTGACACGGGAAATTACGCGGGTATACCCTTTCACGAGGTCGCCCACTCCTGGAGCGGCGCCGAGGATGTTGACCGGGCGTTCGAGCTCGAGTAAACTCGATTCTTGGGATACCAACTTCGATAAGTTTGACGGCGGCGAATTATACTCCGAACAACTCTTAAATCGATTGGAAACGACTTAGTCTGGAGTCTTTCCGCGTTGAATGCTGAACGAGAAAACTATATTGTTTTGCTATTAGGCTCAGCTGAAGGACCGATTCCTACAGTTTGGCATCTGCAGAAGGAGATGTTTCTTCTTTCAAGGGCAATTCCGAAGGTCCAGGGTCTATTCAATTTTGAGAAGCATTACGAAGGGCCATATTGCCAGGCGCTGCAGGAGCAATCCAAAGAACCATTCTATTTGGCAGATGCTTATGGATTCGACAACGCCGGTCGCTTGCATCTCACCATGGATGGAAGGAAAATCTTCTCGGCCATCATCAAGCAGTATCAATCCAACGAAAGGTTCATGCGAATGTTCAACTCAATGAAGCTAATCCGCAGTATATATGACAAGTTACAAAAGGATGAACTTCTCCTGTTAGTTTATGTCTCTTATCCAGAATTTATCGATCTTTCGAACGCCTATGACAGATTGGTCAAAGATGCGGAGAAACGAGGGGGACTTGCCAAGGGTCTCTTAGAAAAGGGCGTAATAACTCAAGACCGATACAAGGAAATCGTCAACCTGAAGGTCGTGGAATGAAGGCGGTTGTTGCAGACAGCAGTTTCTACCTGTGTTTTCTCGAAGATATTGAGCAGCCGCGGTACCTCATTCCCATTCTCGATAGCTTCGAATTCCTGATGCCATCGATTGTCCACGCCGAGGTTCGCAGGTGCAATAATTACAGATACATTCGCGGCAACCAGAATATCACCATAGTCGATAACGATTTCAAGACTGAAGAGGTATTACGACCCCTCTTTAGCTCAGAACAATGGAAAAAGGGAGAGGCTCAAGCCATAGCGCTCGCATTTGAATTGAATGTTTCGAATTCAATCCTAAATTTGATTCTAGATGACGTCCAAGCGAGGACCTTCGTTCAGAGGAACTTGGCCTTCCTTAAGGAGATAATGACTGGAACACTAGGATTCCTGGTAGTCTGCTATCAATCTCAAGTCCTCAGCAAGGAAGATACGTCATCTATCCTTGATTGGGTCGAGAAGTCGCAATTTAGGGTGACTGACGAGGTCTTAAGTATCATCAGGCTGAAGATACAGAGCGGTTAAAATTGGGCCACGAGATTAACGTCAGAGAGACAGTTGAGGACAAGAAAACGTGGTTCAACATCAAGCGGTTTAGTATCGGAGGCGTGGATTTCAACAAACCAGAGAAAAGCTTGGACCTGAGACCAGTAGATCGGGGAGTCTACGAGTATATCCTGAAGGAGTATAGCTTCAAGTTCAGCGAAGTAAGCAAACCGATACCTAAGTTTGAATTTATTGATGGCCTGTATCAGCAAACAGATTATGCGAGGATTAATGACTTCTTTTCCAAGCGAAACTGGCTGAGTGGTGCTCCCCTTGTTCTTAATTTCACGTTAGGTTTTAACCCAGTACCGCATATGAGAGACAACAAAGCGGCTTTGGTTGGTTTCTCAGATTATTACTGGCAATTCTCAAACTTCATACTAACGGTTCCGAACATTAGAACCTTCCGAGAAATCAAGGAACCTCACAAACCTAAACAGGTGATATCCATTGCTAGTATAGACGACTACATAAAAAGTGTGGATTTCTTCTATGAAAAGTTCGACTTGAAAAACCACAAGCCGATTTTCGTTCCAATCTCAGTGAGGATGTCAGCTAGCGAAATGGACAAGCTCGTCGACCACTACATGAAGAAAGAATACTACTACTATTGGATAGATTTTGAGGGTAGATCAATAAACGAAGTACAGCTTGGTGCGCTGAGGCATCTCTTCAGAGCAGTAAAGGAAAAGGGCTATTTCGATAAGACTCTCGCGTACTTCACGAACGTCAGGCGTGAAATCATCTCGAATGCGAAGTCTGAAACGAGCCCTGCGTCGGATATTCTATGTTCGCTAGCTGGTGCGAACCTAATCGGCTGCGATAGGGAACCACAGCGTAGGTTCGAATCTCCACCTCCCCCACCTCCACCAGGTCACAAGGCTAGAATCTTCCATGATCAAACTTACTATTATGTCAAGACAAAAGACCCGAGGCTCTTTCCACCCAGAATGTTCGTCACTCGGAATGCAGTCGAGCTAAATAATGAATTTACCAATCAGGCCGAGTTCTTCATGACCAATGGTGAATTAGACCAATTATTGAATCGAAAGAATATGCTTGTGAAGTTCAGAGATGGGGCAATCCTAAAGGGGCTCATGTCTAAGAAGGAAGATGAAGGTAGGCCGAACTTGAGCGATTACTTCTGAAACCTCCGGACGGCAAAGTTCATTGCAAGTTCATCTTGGCACAGAAAATCACGATGAAGCCATAGAGAAACGTTCTAATTCGACCGCGCCTTTCTGTATGTTCGGATGTGTGCCCCAGTCGCCATTGAAGCCCTCTTGGCGTCTCATGAGGACTCAGTGAGTAACTTCAATGCTAGAACAAACAGTCAAGAAACTAGCTGAAGGCCTGAACAACCTCATTAACGAAGAAGATGGCCTCGGGGATCCATTTCTTAGTAGTCACAACTACCGCGTCCAGCCATTCAGCGCTGATAATTTCGAGCCGATTAAGCCCGTTGAATCGAGTAGAAAGATTGCGTTCGTGGACGGGGGCAATCTACCTCTCATAGAAGCACCAAACTTTACTGTGCAGCTCAATCGGGTTTACTATGGGATCTTTGCAGGAAGAAAGAGAGTTCCTCCGGTATCACTCCCGCAACGTGTAGAATTCTTCTCCATTACGGTTGCGAAATTTAGGAAGGGTCAGATTTTCTACGACACCACCGTATTTCCTGTTTCTGAAGAGTTTGAGGAGCTAATTCCACGATCATCTGATCTCTCCTTCAGTTCTGCTGATAGACGGTTAACGGTGGGTGGAGGCCGGGCAGATATTGGCCGAGTGGCTACCGTAGCAAGGAGGTTTGCCGAATGGGAATTCGCGAAGCACGTAATTATGAAAGAGCTTGGAAGAGGCGATGTTTTGGTGATGGACGGTACTCTGCGCACTGCATTCCCCAACGAGTCAAAATACGCACGTGCGGCATACACTGAGGCGTACGCCAAGGGCATCATCTATACCGGATTATCTAAGACTAGCCAGATGTTCACGACTACGGGTCTATCCCTCCTTGGCGCCCTACGAAAGATGGCAATCGACAACAAGATTGGTCCAGTCTGGTACTACTACCCAATAGCAGAATCGATAAGCCCTGAGCATGAAGCGGCTATTTTCGTAGTCAAACTAAACGATCAATCTCCGAGGATTTTCAGGTACGAGATTCAGGGGGGACAAGCAAAAGCTCTAACCGCAACAGAAATCAACGAAATATTCAGCCAACTCTCCGCAAATTCAAGTAGTCTTGAGTTCCCGGGTTATCCATACGGGCTAGTGGACGCAGATGATAACGCGAGAGTCAGGCGTGAAGAGGTGGATTCTTATCAAGTAATGCTGTTGTCGGAGATCTCCAAGCTAGGCGTATCGTCGAAGTTCATGCGGCACATGCAATCGATTGACGCTCATGACGTCTTGGAAGCGATGAGAGGGGTGTCCTAGGTCTGAGTACCTGCGGCCAGATAGTTGCGGGGCAAGTCGGCAAAATCCTCATCAGGGAAAAGAGTGGGGAGAAGATCGAGCTTGGCGACCTGTTGGCCGTAGATGACGACGATGGTTACCTGCTCATCCAGGTATATGACCTGCTGTACGGAAGCCAGATCTCCAGACTCTGGAGAGAGCAGATGGCAGGGCTCAAGCTTGAGGGCCTTGGCGCGGGCCTGGAGTTCTTTGAGCCACATCTGAGGAACTACATCCTTGCCGAAGGGAAGGCGGTTCTAAGGGTTACAAGCAAAGCCCAAGCCCCAAAGATACTTCCTGACTTCTTTGGAACCGTAAGGCATGTAGAGAAGAAGGATCTGCAATTTCTAGGTAAACCAGCAAATCCGATGTATCTGGGTCAAGTACGAAGTGGTTCTAAAGTAATTGATGTCCCCGTCTATCTGGACGCAAGCGAAGCGCTAGTCCACCACATCCTCATCGCGTCTACTACAGGCAGAGGGAAGAGCAACTTGGTTAAAGTCATGCTCTGGGGGATTTTGGGAAGCAACAAGTCCGGGATACTCGTGCTCGACGCTCACGATGAATACTACGGGCGTTCAGCCAAAGGATTGAAAGACCATCCAAAAGCAAGAGGCGCTGTTCAGTATTATTCCGTAAACCCAACTCCGGGGACCAGTACCCTTTCAATTAACTTGAGATCAATCTCGCCCGAGCATCTAGAGGGGATTATCACGTTGACTGACGCGCAAGAACAGGCCGTAAGACTGTACTACCAGGAATACCATGTAGAATGGATTGAGAACATACTTCGAGCTTCCCCGGTCGAACACGTCAGGCCTGCGACTCTCACGGTCCTTCAACGAATAATCAGAACAAAACTTTCGACTTACATCCAGGACGGGGAGATTGTCAGCAGGAACAGGGTATTCAGTAATACCGCAGGCGAATCAACAATCAAGAGTATAGTTGATGGTCTTGAGGACGGGCAAATCGTAATCATCGATACCTCCCAGATTGGAGATGAGGCTGAACTCCTAATCGGTAGCATGGTGGCGAATGAAGCTTTCACCAAATACCAGAATTACAAGGCTGAAGGCATCTTGTCCGAAAAGGTCCCAATCAGCATTGTGATAGAAGAAGCGCCAAGAGTCCTCGGAAGCGACAAGCTTGCTTTCGGCGATAACATCTACAGCAAGATCGCGAGGGAAGGGAGAAAATTCAAGATAGGTCTGCAAGCAATCACCCAACTCACAAGCGTAATCCCGAGAGATATTCTAACGAACATGAACACAAAGATCATCTTGGGCAATGAGATGGCTACTGAAAGGAGGGCCATCATAGATAGTGCCGCCCAAGACCTGTCAGATGACGATAGGACAATCGCGAGTCTAGACAAGGGTGAAGGAATAATCACAAGCATCTTCACGAAGTTCGCTGTCCCAATCCAGATCCCGTTATTCGAGGATCTTGTGAAAGACCAGAAGTCGTCGACAGGCCATTTGGAATATAGCGGGTGAAACCCTGTACAGCTTTGCCCACCTCTCCGACATTCACATCGGTGCGTTCAGGCAGGCTCCTTTGCAAAACATGGTCCTTAAAGCATTCACAGATTCGATGGACATCTGTCTGAACAGGAAGGTCGATTTCATTGTCATAAGCGGAGATCTGTTCGATTCAAACATTCCTGACATGAGGCTGCTGAACTCCGCAGTCAAGAAAATGTGGGAGGTCAAGCAAGCTAAGATACCCCTGTATGTCATCTACGGCAGCCATGACTTCAGTCCGACCCAGACCTCGATCGTAGACATCCTTGAAAGCGCCGGCCTCTTCACCAAAGTATCGAAAGGAAAGATGGAGGACGGACTCCTCAAGCTTGAGTTTACGACAGACGACCGAACGAGGGTCAAACTCTGCGGAATAGCTGGAAGACGACGCGGCATCGATAAGGAATTCTTCGAGGTCCTGGACAGAGAGTTGTTGGAGAAGGCGGATGGTTTCAAGATTTTCCTTCTTCATGGAGCGCTCGGGGAATACAAATCGGAGGAACTTGCAGAAGCTGAGTCCATGCCAGTCTCAAACCTGCCGAAAGGTTTTGCCTACTACGCGGGTGGACACATGCACGAGAGGTTTCAAGGAAAAGAATACGGCTTCAACATCGCATATCCTGGGACACTATTCGGCACTGACTACACAGACCTCGAGAAGAGTGCGAAAGGTCAGGAAAGGGGCTTCTTCATTGTAACTTTCGCCAGCAAGATAGAGAAAACGGAATTCGTTCCTGTCTCGACTTGTGGGTACCAGATGATAGAATATGATTCAACTGGAAAAACCTCGGTGAGAGTTCAGAAGGAAGTGGCCGAACTTGTGATCCGAGCAAATCCAGATGGGAAAATCGTACTCCTTAAAGTTGCAGGGGAGATGTCAAGTGGGAAGACGTCTGACATCGACTTCCAACAATTCAAGAGGGTTTTGAAAGAAAACGGGGCTATCGAAGTACTACCGAACTACCATAAGCTAACTTCGAAGGAATATGCCGCCGTTAGAGTCGCAGGGCAGAACATCGATGAGATAGAGGAGACTCTCTTCAGAGAAAATATTGGAAATATCAAGGTCTCGAATGAGAGGCTCAAAGGGAAGCCAGGAATCAAGCTTTCGCAAGAAGTGCTGGCCATACTCAAGCTGGCACGAATCGAGAACGAGACTAAGAACACTTACGAAGAAAGGATAGCATCCGACGCCATCCAGGCGATGGAGCTTGAGGATGACTTCAAGTGATCCTCAGGTCCATAACTCTCGACGGAATCCGAAGCTACATCGATGAGACTCTAATCCCAATCTCGACCGGAACTACTCTCATCGAAGGAGATATCGCTGCGGGGAAATCCACGATCCTGTACGCAATCGAATTTGCGCTTTTTGGGTTGGGATCTTTTAAGGGAACATTTCTACTCAACAATAAGGCGAAGCGAGGGAGTGTGACCCTGCTCTTCGAGGCGGACGGGAAGGAATATGCAGTTCATAGAACCCTCGAGAGAAAGGGGGAGAAGATACAGCAGGTTGATTGCTACATCAAAGGACCCGAGGGCAAGAACATATTCGCTTCTACGGAGCTCAAGGAGAGAATACTGCAAATCCTGAGATTCAATGAGCCGCCGAACGCACGGGCTCAAAGCGTGATCTACCGATACGCTGTATTCACACCACAAGAGGAGATGAAGGCGATCATACTGAAAGACCCAGATGAGAGACTCCAAACTCTAAGGAGGGCTTTCGGCATCGAGCAGTACAAGACGGCGGTTCAAAATTCATCGGCTGTCGCTTCAAAGGTCGAAAGACGAATGGACCATCTGCAGGGAGCCTCAAGCAATTTAGAGGAGCTTCGGGAGAAGTTGGTTGAGGAAATTCGTAGGCGCCGCGAGCTAGAAGCTAGTTTGGGACCTCTCAAGGAAAGAGAGAAGGAGTTGAGGTCGGGAAGCGACAAAGAAAAAGCGAGCCTGAAACGTCTTGAAGAAGCGCGTGAGAAGATGAAAAATGCGGAAGGTAGGGTACCCTTAATCAGGAGTGAACTTGCTGGCAACGTTGAGCAGAGAGACAACGCCAAACGGGAAGAGGATAGACTGGAAATCAGAATCAAGACAGAATTCGAGCCTAAAATTGCTAAACTGAGACAATTCACTAAGCCGACCGAAAAATCGAAGGTTGACCTGAAGGAAGAGCTGCAGAAATACAGGAATACAAAGCAAAAGGCCGAAAATATGAGTTCGAAACTCGAGGAAAGAATAGCGAATTTCGATTCAATCCTCGAGAAGAACATCTGTCCCGTCTGTGAAAGACAGATCGAAGAGAAGGATTTTGCAAGCAAATCGACCCATCTAAAGGTGGAGAGGGTGACTGTCGAGAAGATTATCGCGAGCTCCGGAACCAAAATCAACGAATTCGACGCGTTGTTGGAGGCTCTTGGCAACTACGAGACAGCACAAGGCAACCTGAAGAATCTAGTAGCTCAGGTTGAAGACCTGAAAGCTACGATTGAGGGAAAAGGCAATATTGTGAAAAAGTTAGACCCGATCATCAGGAATCTCAAGAATCAGCTTCAGGCTGCCCAAGAGGAGGCTAAGCCTCTAGAGACCTTACTCGCAACAATTGACCTGCAGGAAACAAGGGTTCGGGAGGCGGAGGGCGCCCTAATCAAAGTTGGTCAAGACATCGCGAGCTCTAACACAAAGATAGAGGGTTCCAAAGAAAACCAAGGGCAAATGGAAGGAGACATGAAGATGATGGAGCAACTTAGAAAGACCAAAGATTCGCTGGCAGAGCATAGGATTTGGCTTACTGAATATATGAGTCCAACGATAGAAAATATCGAACTACATGTCATGACTACTTTGAACCAGCGATTCGATATCCAGTTCCAGAAATGGTTCCGGATATTGATGGATGATGCGGACCTACAGGTGAGAGTCGACGACGAATTCTCGCCCATAATAGAAAGGGAGGGATACGAACAGGAGTACCAGGCATTAAGTGGAGGCGAGCGTACAAGCGTTGCACTAGCATACAGACTGGCGCTCAACATTCTGGTTCAAGAAGTTGCAACTACTGGAGGGTCAAATCTGCTCATCCTAGATGAGCCAACTGATGGATTCAGCAAAGAACAGCTTCCGAGGGTCAGGGAAGTCCTCAAAGAATTGAATTGTCCACAGGTAATACTCGTCTCTCATGAGACAGAACTAGAGAGTTTTGCGGATCATGTGGTCAGGATTGAAAACTCCAACGGGGTGTCTTCCATACACCTCAACGTCAAATGAACGGTCGGTGTCTCGTACGCGCTAAATTCAAAGCGAACAGCCTAACTTTTCAGCTTCTGAATTAATTCGCTAAAGCTGTCACTATCTTTGATTATCCGCTTTATCTCCTGTTTCAGCTCATCGGGCATCGCAGGGCACAATCCTTCCTTGCAGCTAATGACATCGAAGGCGCCCTCCATGGCTTCCTGCTTGAGGTCTGATAATCTGTCCATATCGCCTTCGCTTCTCTTGAGTATCTCCACTTGGATACTTTGTTTGAAGCCTCCAATCTCTCTCAGTGCTTCTTCTTGGTCATCTGCTGATTCGAACGTCTCCGCTAGTCTAGACATCGCAGTGATTCCGCTAGGCCCCTCGGTTGTCGTCATCATCGTTTGAATCGAAGGAGTCAACTTGAGAAGTGAAAGGTATTTCTTAACGGTTTGGACGGTTACTCCAGTTTCGTTGGAAACTCGTGCGTAATCGCCATACTTCTCGTAAATTTTCTGGTAGGCCTTTGCCTTATCGATTGGATTCATATCGGCTCTGTGAACATTCTCGATCAAGGAGATTATTGTGGCGTCAGTGTCATCTAGATTATCTCTAATGATTGCGGGTATGGTTTGCAACCCAATCTTGGAGCAAGCTAGAAATCTTCGCTGACCGGCGATTAGCGCAAACTTTCCGTCGGCCCTTCTCATTACGGTTACGGGATTAAGAAGTCCTCTATCACGAATACTATTAGCCAGCTCATCTAATCCTGCGTCCTCTGCGCCCGCTGCGAGGTCTTTTCTGGTGTTGAACTCAGAAAGCACTATCTCGGATAGCTTGATTTCTCTAACTTCCATGCTTCTTACAAGAGCGGACTGACTATAATGAGTTCCTATCTAATGCCTAAAGCGGTTATCGTCTCGGGCTTCTTTTCCTTCTTTTGCTGGCCACGCTTAGAATGGTTGCCAGACTCTCTTCGACCAATCCCAAGATACTAGCGTTTTCCCGGTAGGGCCACCAGAGGGGTCATCTATCGAAAGCTTCTCGCCTCCGATTAGAAATGGACGATCACACCCTTTGCATATCAGTATTATCTGATTCGCACCCTCTATTGTTTCGAGGGTAAAAGTATCCTTTTGACATGTATCGCAGAAAAGATTCCGTTCGGTCCTATCCTCTTTCGATTCTACCATAATCTCGTCATTTGTAGTCCGTTCTTTATAAAACCGAGATGTGCTTCAAGGACAAAAATGGCTCGATAAAGCAAGTCGATGCCGCTGGAATTGATTGTTGAAGATACCCACAAGTCGCTGGACGCTAGGCGGAGTTGTTTGAAGATGCGTGTAAGACCCTTCTTGATCCCTTCATCTAACCAAACCGAAGGGGAGACAGCGACCTTGTGCCACAATCGCGACCAGAACAAGTAGGAGGCGGCCGATGCCTCGGCAAGTATTCTTGATTGCAACTCGCCAGGCACAAAAGTCGCTCAGGTTTCGAAAAATTTCGTCAGTTCACTTTAAGATACTCAACGGTTTTGTGCATCGACCTATCCAACTTCTCCTGATAGGTGCTCATTTTTCCTTTTCTGATCGAAGCGAGAATGACGCTATATGTAGATGGTCCTTTTAACATATCATTGTAGTTGCTGTACGGATCCTCGGCCTTTGGGAGCTTCTTCCCAAGCAGACTACGAGAAATACTGTGCACTAGGCGGAATGCATCATCGGTCATATTGAAGATAACTTGAGCAAATTCCTTTGATTCATCAGACCGTGAATTGACCCACCATTTTTCTGCCTTCGCGACAAAGTGTTGTTCGAGCGCTTCGGAAAATCTGAAATCGTCTTGTAGCTTCTTCGCGAGAAGCGCTGCGACAATCCAGTGTGCAGGGTTCTTGAAATCCTTTTGATGATATATTTGTTCGTCGCTCACATCTTTCCACTTGGTCTTACTATCATACGAATTCCATATGAGCTGAGATATCCACCAAGCGAACTTGCATCTTGAGTGGGTAGGATCATCAACGTCTGGGAATATCTTGTTGAAGCTTCTTCCAAACAAATCAGAAATTCCCGCTTGACTGACATACGGGTCTTGCCTAATTACGGCAGCGATACATTGCGCGAGCTCAGCTGCATCAATCCAGATGTATCTGCCTCTGGACTGAGGCTCATCGATTATTACCGTTTGCTTCTCCCCTGCTTTTCGGAGAAGATAGTATCTTCTCTCCGAGCCAGCGACCCTATCTGCGTGAAGGCGATGATGTAAGCATACTAGACGAAAGTTATTCGACATCAGGTCGCGATAGTCAACTGGATTTTGATTATTTCTCGATCTAGCGATATCAGCAGCCAGTCGTGTGATATCCTTGGGAATCTCAATTACAGTTACAAGTACCTGCGCAGCGGGATTAGCATTCGGATTCTGTTTGAAGAAAGAATTGATGTTCATCGCCGTCTGACATCCGTTGGTAATTGAAGCTCTTTGCAGACCCAGATAGCCCTCATGTGTGTCATCAACTCTGTTGGAAATCATTGTGATTCCATTATTGCAAAGCAAAAACTCCTGCGGGGACTTGTCAAGGGTGGCCCTCATTGCCTCACCTATTTCCTTGCTACGTTTTTTGGAATTCAGATAAGTTCTAACGTTTGAGGCGAACAACGCCTTCAATCGAGCTTGGGCTCTGTGTTTCTCCACAATGATGTTGATTTCGTTGACCCTTATGTTAGCCGTGTAAACTGTTCCTGAATCAAAAGGTATTTTGAGGACTTTCTCATATTTTAGATTAAAGCTGCACATTCCGGTTTGTCCATCGAGGAACTCTTCTCCGCGTTCAATCAATGAATCATGACTTATCAAATCATAATTGAGCAAGCCAGTTGTGTCCCTGATCCGGTCCTCTTGCGTGGGCGTGAATCGTTTTGGCGTCACATACACGTATCTGGCCGAATATTTACCTAATTTCTGCTTAGCGATTCGCCATGGCTCCTTTGCGTAATCTGCTAGACTTTCTGGGATTCGAGATGAAGAAAGATACTTTCCGAACTCCTTGAAAGTTTCGATTGCTTTGTTTTCACTCGCGGGGGATCGTGACCAAGAAGGTTCATACTCCGCCTGCCCGATTACGACTTGTTTGTTGTTGTCATCTACCCAAATGAAATCCACCCCGCAATCGTGTGAGCCATCCAGTATTCTGGGAGCTGCTTTTTCATATTCAACCCCCATTTCCTGCAGCAAGAACCATATTTCGAAGGCCTGCGCTTCGCTGAGAACGCTGCCTTCCCTTTGAAATGGATATTGCGTGATAATTCGTTCAAATTCCTCTTTAAGGAACTGAACTACATCGGACTCATCGTAGTCCTGATCGGACTTTAGCATGCCTCGGGTTGTTTGAACTCTTGATAAGCACTTAACTTTTTGGTTACATCAAATTCGCGACTTGGATGCGTTAGGAGTCTTCACTCGAGCAACCGTTTTGCTGGGTTCGCGTGCTGTCGAAACGTCAAGCCAACTTGTCAAAAGAAGTTCAAAAAAGCACACAGACTTGTATGAAGTTTCGCTCTGAGCACTTTCAATGACGTCTCCCCCTACGACATCGCGCAAGAATCGTGGTATCGGTTAAATGCCCTAAAAGACAATTACATCATCAATGCCCAATACTGCGGAATACAATATCGTCGCTGAGCACGGGCAGAAGGAGAAGTTTGTCTACTCATGTACAGCGTGCGCGAATGTTATCGATGTTAAAAGCGGACTAGTGTCCCCTGACGGCACTCTTGACTCTCTAAAGGGGATTTGCCCGTCATGCCGAGCCAAGCTCGAGAACTCGATAGATTGCAAGCTTAATCAGGTGCCCAAAGACTGGCAGAGCCCACCCCGCTCTGCTCAAAGGACGAATCTCCACCCAAGGCGACCCGTCTTTCAGCGTGCCTCATCGTACAACCGGTTCTCGCTGGACTTTTCGCTTCTCGACAGGCTACTGCAGCCTCTAGCTCACGAGAACCTCGTGATGCTGGAAGGCCCAAGCGCGTCAAACATCGCCGAGCTCCTAGCGTTCAGGGCGCAACTCCCACGCGAGCGAGGAGGATTGGACTCGACGACGGTCTTCATCGACGGAGGGAATTGCTCCGACCCTTACCTCTTCGCTTCTCTAGCCAGGCGCTACTCTCTTGATACCAGAAGGGCTCTGCGACGGACCACGAACTGCCGGGTGTTTACCATGTATCAGCTTGCGAACCTTCTCTCGAACGATGCCGTGGAGATGACAGAGACGTATGGGTCAAAGCTCCTCGTGATAGCCAACCTTCTCGGCACCTTCAACGAACCAGAGATAAGCTCGTATGAGGTGGACAGGCTCCTCCACGCGATGCACGCCGGTATCATGGAAACGAAGAAGAGGAAACTCCTCGTGATCATCACCCTTGGCTCACCCAACAAGTTTGACGAAATCGTCACTGCATGGTCAGATACGCTCGTCCGCCTCTCGCCCTTGAGAGGGACAAGGATGCGTGCGGAGCTCCTCAGGCACCCGACCAAGAGCCCGGACAGCTCAGAGTTCAGCATGAACCAGTTGTTGTTCCATCCCGACAGCCCGCTGGAGCTGGTTCACTGATGGGAAGGACCGTCCCCTCGTTCCTGATGGCGGAGATGCAGGAAGTGGGTGAATGGAGGGCGTTCAGGAAGTCCCT